>Ga0208612_1000558_pt1 | contig 15983 bp, 8 predicted proteins | sample AntDryMetagUQ889_FD_188089 | JGI IMG/M metagenome (GOLD analysis project Ga0208612, IMG submission 188089) | Polar desert microbial communities from Antarctic Dry Valleys - UQ889 (SPAdes) | ecosystem: Environmental > Terrestrial > Soil > Desert | place: Antarctic Dry Valleys | collected 2008-12-31 | reverse complement strand
CTACGGCGCAGTGTGCATCCCCATGCTGGGCCGCTCGGACTCGCTCAACGTGTCGATCTCGGCGTCGATCTTGCTCTATGAAGCCCGCGCTGCCCAAGGCCGTTGAGCGTCAGGTCCGGCGGCGGCAGCTACATCCGGGCGAAGGCGTCGATGTCGGTCTCGAACTCGTGCACGATTGCCCGGGTCAGCGTCGGGCGGGTGTCGGCGATCGCGTGCAGGAAGTCATCGACGTTCGCGCGAGCCAGCCCAGAGTGGAGGCGAGGACCGGAGCCCTGATCGCCGAACACGTCGCGCTCGAACGCGGTTTGCGCGGCCTTGCGCGCGGCAAAATCGATGTCGGCCGGGGTGAACAGGGAGGTCGCCTCCACCAAGCGGTGGATGTCGATTTCCGCATCGGTGATCTGGGCCACGTAGTTGCGCCAGATGGCGGCGCGGGCGGCTTCGTCGGGCGGTCCGACCGGGAGCACATAGTCGAAGCGCCCAGGTCGAAGAAACGCCGAGTCGAGGCTATGGATGACGTTCGTCGCACAAACGAGCAGGTGCCGGGGGCGCTCTCTGAAGACCGGGATCAGCTTGAGTAATTCGTTGGTGACCGCATGGGTCACCGGCCGGCCGTCGCGGGTTGCGGCGATCTCCTCCACCTCGTCAATGAACAAGACGACCTCGTCAAGCTCGAGGATGCTGGCAAAGAATTCCCGCAGAGTGGCGGCGTGGCCGCCTTGCGCGGCAAGACGACTGGGGAACAGCTCCACGAAGGGCCACCGCAATTGCGACGCGACACCCTTTGCGAAGGTCGTCTTGCCCGTACCGGGTGGGCCGAACAGGATGATCGCATGCGGCGGCCGTACCCCGTGGTGGTTGGCCAACTCGGCGCGCGCCAGCGGAAGGATGACGCGCCGCTCGATCAGCGCTTTCTCCCGTTCCATGCCGGCCAGGCTCTCGAACAGCCCCGGCGGGACGTAGCGCCCACCGAGTCTGTCCACGACGGCGCCCGGCCCGCCTCCGGTCAGCTCGCGATGGTAGTAACTGACGCCTCCGCGGCGGATGAACTGTTGGGCGACAAGCGCCTCGGCCCCTGACTCCTCGTCTGGCCACAGCGCGGACACCCGCCGCACACCGCGGGCGACCAGCCCGGTGACCAGCGCATTGAGTAATCCGTCCCCGATGCCGCTGCTGCTGGCGTTTGGCAACACTCCGAGTCGCAGGATCCAGGCGTGGTCGTGCAGCAGGTGGGCAACGACTGCGCCGCAGACCGCTCCGTCGTGCTCGGCTACGAGCGCAATGTGCTCGCCGCTCAGGGCGCTGACCACATCGGCGAGCGGGAACAGGGCCACCTTGCTCACCGTGGCCTGCGTCCACACCGCGACCGCCGCGTCGAGGTCGCGCGGCTCGAACGGTCGGACATGGACCGCATGGTGCACCGACCGCGCCGGGCTCACCCGGCCGCGACCCTGATCAGATCGAGGATCAAACCGGGCGCGAGGCCGAGCAGCACGGTGATGGCCGCGGTCACGAGCATCGGGCCGAGAACGAGCGCACCGGGCTCCCGCACAGTCGGCGTGCCCATCAGCCCGGCGGTGCCGCCCGAGGCCCCGGCGGGCACCATCAACGGCGCATCGAAAAGGGCTGAGCGCAGCATCCGCAGGTAGTAGGCGGCCGACAGCAGCGTCGACACCGACAGCACGGCCAATACCGCCCACTGACCGGCCTCGACAGCACCGATGAACAGGAAGTACTTGGCGATGAACCCGACCGTCGGGGGAAGGCCGATGATCGAGATCGCGCCTACACCGAAGGCGACCATCGTCCACGGCAGCTGCCGGCCGATACCGCGCAGCTCGGTGGCCAGGGTCCGATGCGTCGCCAGGTAGATGGCCCCCACGGCAAAGAACAGGGTGATCTTGCTGAACGAGTGCCCGACCAGGTGCAGGATCGCCCCAGTCCGGCCGCCCGGGGAGAGCAGGGCAACCCCGAGCATCATGTACGAGAGCTGCCCGATCGTGGAGTAGGCCAGGATTCCCTTCAGGCTGTCCAACCGCAGCGCGTAGAGGGATGCGACGAGGATGGTGACCGATGTCACCACCAACGTCAGGATCCCCAAGCCGAGTTCGCCCGCCAGGTCGGAGCCGTAGACGTCCAGCACGACGCGAAACACACAGAAGACACCGACGTTCACCACCGCGACCGCGTGCAACAAGGCGCTGACCGGCACGGGCGCGACCATCGCGGCGGGCAGCCAGGAGTGCACCGGCATCAATGCGGCCTTGGCGATGCCCAGCAGGTAGAGCAGGTAGATGATCACGAGCAGCGTGCCGTTGGTATCGGGGCCGAAGATTCCTCCAGGAATGAAGTCGAAGGTGCCCGCCTGGATGTAGGTCAGGACGATCGCGGGCAGCAGGAATGCGATGGCGGCGCCGAGCTGGTAGGTGAGGTAGCGACGGCCTGCTCGGAGGGCTTCCGGCGTGCCGGTGTGGGTCACCAGCGGATAGGTGATGACCGTCATCACCTCGTAGAACAGAAACAAGGTGATCAGGTTCGCCGAGAACGCCACCCCGACCGTGGCAGACATCGTCAGGCAGAGGAACGCGTGGAAACGGGTCACCGCCGGGTCGGCCGCGGTCCCGAAATATCCCATCGCATAGAACGTTGTGAGCACCCACAGGATCGCGGCGGTGCCGGCAAGGACGATGCCGAGCGCATCGGCACGCAAGGCGATCGACACCTCCGGCAAGAACGTCGACAAGGTGAGGGACACCGTGCCGCCGTCTCTCACGGCGGGCACCATCGTCGCGAGCAGTCCGATCTGCGCGATGCCGGCGACGACGCCGCACAACTCCCTGGCGGGCGGGTGACGGCGCAGGATCACGACCCCGAAGGCGCCGAGGACGGGCGCTAACAGGGCGAACAATGGGGTCAGGCCCGAGGCGTCCACGCGTGTCCCCTAGTCCGCCGTCGCAACGGTCGTGATGTCCAGCCGGCCGACGAGGTTCTCCACCGAGGCGCTCGAGTAGTCGAGGGCGGCTGTCGGGAAGACGCCAAGGGCGACGATCGCGAAGCCGAGGACGCCGGCGCTGACCGCCTCGCGGGGGCGCAGGTCGGAAGTGGCAGAAACGATTGTGCTGCGGATCCGCCCGTGGAAGGCCCGCTCGAAGAACACCAACACATATGCGGCCGCGAGAATCACGGTCGTGACGGCGATGGCCGCGAGCCAGCCGTGAGCGCGGAAAGCGCCGAGCAAGATCAGGAACTCGCCGGGGAAACCGCTGGTCCCGGGGAGCGCGAGGGCGCCGAGTGAGGCGATGAGGGCGAATGTCGCCAGCGCGGGGGTGCGTTGAGCCAGGCCCCCCAGTGCCGCAATGTCGGTCGTACCCACTCGTTGGTGGATGAAGCCGGCCGCGAAAAGCATGCCGCTCGAGACCAGACCGAGGCTGATCACCATGAAGACTGCGCCCTGCAGGCCCTGCGCATTCAGGGACGACAGCCCCAGCATGGCTAGGCCTACGTGGCTAATGCTGGCGAAGGCGATCAGGCGCCGGAGGTCGACCTGGATGAGCGCGATCAGGGCGCCGTAGAGCACGGCCACGACGCCGAGGCCGGCGATCAGCCAGCTGAATGTCACGAACGCATCGGGCACCAATGGGAGCACGAAGCGCAGGAACCCGAATACGCCCATCTTGAGACCGGCGAGGAACACCGCCATCCCGATCGGCCCTTCCAGCAGAGTGGCCGGTAGCCAGGCGTGGAAGGGGACTAGCGGTGCCTTGAGCGCGAAAGCGAAAGCGAGCAGGAAGAACACGGCTGTCTGGGTGCCCAGCGGCACCGTCGCGTCCATGAGAGTCAGAAGATCGAAGGACAGTTCTTCGCCGGAGCCGGGTGCCGACCGGTAGCTCACGCCCAGTAGGACGAAGCCAACCAGCAACGCGGCCGATCCCAGCAGCATCGCCAGCACGTAGCGGGCAGCAGCCCGGCCACGGTGCGGCCCGCTCCCCCAGACCTTGATCAGAACGTAGGTGGGGATGAGCATGAGCTCCCAGAACACGAAGAACAAGATCAGGTCGACGGAGGTGAATACGCCGATCGCAGCGGTTTCGAAGGTCAGCACCGCCATGAGGTACGCCTTGGGCTGATGGCGCACCGATGTCCACGTCGACAACATCACAACGACCACCAGCAGGGCGGTCAGCGGTACGAACAGGATGCTCACCCCGTCCACGGCGAGGTGATAACTCAAGCCAATCGCGGGCACCCAGGGCACCTTCTCGGCGAACTGAAAATCGGCCGCGCCGGTGTCGAACCGCGCAGTGAGCCACATCGAAAGGCCGAGCACCGCTAGCGCGCCGCCCAAGGCAACGCGGCGCAAGATGCGGTCCCTTCTGATGAAGGCGAGCGCCACCATGGTGAGGATGGGCAGGAAGACGAGAGTGGAAAGAATCGGGAAGCCGACCTGCTCGGCGGCGCTGACCTCGTTCACCCGGCTGGCTCCTGCCCATCGATCTCGGATCTCCCCGAGGCATCGGATCGGTCCTCGACCTGCTGCTCGAGGACTGTCATAGACGGGCGGATCGCCTGGATGAACGGGCCGGTCCCCAGGCCGATCCAGAAGATCACGGCGGCGAGGCTGAACACGATTCCGCGCTCGGTGTAGGTGAGGTCGTAGACCCGCTCGCTGACCGAGGCACCTGGCGTCCCCATGAATCCGCGGACGAAGTACGTCAGCGCGTAGGCGGCGGTCAGGAACACACCGATCCCGGCGGCGAGTGCCATCGACCAGTGCTGCTCGTAGGCGCCGAGCATGACCAGATGTTCGCCGTTGAACCCGTTCGTCCCGGGGAGTCCGATCCCGGCCAGGGCGATGATCAGGAAGGCGCCGGTGAGCAGCGGGGCGACTTGGATGACTCCGCCGAGCGAGCCGATCTCGGGCGGTCCCACCCGAGTCGTCAGGAACCCGGCGATGAAGAACAGCCCGGCCCCCACAATGCCAAGATTGACCATCTGCAGAAGTCCGCCCTCGAATCCGTCGAGGTTGAGTGCGAACAGGCCCAGCATGACCACGCCCATGTGCGACAGGCTGGCGTAGGCCAGCAGCCGCCGCAGGTTCGACTGATTCAGCGCCAGCAACGCTCCGTATACGGTGCCCGCTACGCCAAGCGTCGCCATCAGCCAGAACCACTCCGAGGCAGCGTCGGGCAGGAGCGGGATAAGAAAGCGCAGCAGCCCGTACGTGCCGAGCTTGACGCCGACGAGAAAGACGCCCATGCCCACGACCGGACCATGTTCGAGGACCTTCGGCAGCCAGGTGTGGAAGGGAAAGATCGGCGCCTTGACGGCGAAGCCGAAGAAGAGCAGGAAGAAGATCAGTGTCTGCGCCGGCGCCGGTACACCGGCCTCGAGCAGGGCCAGCAGGTCGAAGCTGTAGCCCTCGCCGGTGCTGCGGGCGTGGTTGTGACCCAAGAGCAGGATGCCGGCAAGCATGAGCGCCGAGCCGACAGCCATGAACCCGACGTACTCGCGAGCGGCCCGCAGTTTCTGGGCACCGGTACCCCAGCGCGTGATGAAGAACCAGCTGGGCACCAGCTCCGCGACGAAGAAGAACCAGAAGACGACCAGGTCGAGGGAGGCGAACGCGCCGATCATCGCCGCCTCTAGGGCCAAGGTCGCCATTGCGTAGTGCCGCGCGTCGCCGGTGCGGCTGCGGCCGGTGGCATGCTCGGCGTAGACAATGACGAGCAGGCCCAACAGCGCGGTCAATGGGATGAACAGCAGGTTCACACCGTCGACTCCGAGGTGCCAGCTGATGCCGAGCACCGAACCGGAACGCTCCACGAACTGGATGTCGGAGACACCGGCGTTGAACCGGAGGGCGAGGAACCCGGCAAGGGCCACCTCGAGCCCCGCGAAGCAGATGGCAACCACCGTCGCGGCGCGGTCAGTGCGGAGCAGTTGCAACACCGCAACGCCGACCAGCGGTGCGGCGATGAGTATCGACAGGATCGGGAAACCAACCTGGTCGTTAGCCATGACCTGATCGAGGTTCATCGGGTTCCCACGATCAGGGTCACCAAGGCCAGGGCAAGAATGGCACCGATCACCTGCGGCTGCCCGAGCCGGCGCTCGATTCTGAGCAGGAGTCGTTGGGCGCCGGCGATGAAACTCGCCAGCCCTCGCTCCACCCCGCTTTGGAAGACCGCCCGTTCCACCGCGTCGGTGATCCCGGCAATGGCCCCGGCCAGCTTCAAAAGCCCGGTATCGACCCGCTGGAAGAAGATCCGCTCCACCCGTTCGGCCAGGCGCGCACTTGCATCGGCGGCGACCCCGAACACGCCGCGCCCCTCAGCGGGTTGGAAGACCCGCTCGACCCGCTCGGTCGCGCGCGCAGTGGCATCGGCGGCGGCGCCGAACACGCCGCGCCCCTCGGCCGGTTGGAAGACCCGCTCGACCCGCTCGGTCGCGCGCGCAGTGGCATCGGCGGCGGCGCCGAACAGGCCACCACGGTCGGAGGCACGCTCGGACCAGTCCGCAGCGCGCCTGGCGGCGGCGCCCATCCGCGGGCCTACGCCATGCGGGTGGGCCGCCAGTCCTGGCTCGATGGCCTTCTGCGGGTCCGCCGACAGCCAGTCGAGCCGCTCTGGCGGTTCGGCCAGCGCGGTGACACCCGCCGGGCTCGCGCCGCGCAGCGTGCGAAAGTGCGCCTCCCAGCCCGTGGGCTCAGCTGTGATTGGCCGACCCGCCGGTACGGCCGCTGCCGAGGCTCGGTCCAGCAGCGCACTGTCGAACCGCTCGAGGGTGCGGCCCAGCGCCCTCGTGGGGGCCACGACGCCGCGGTCGTAGGCTTCGTCGAGGTAGCCACGGTTGACCGCCCACCAGTACACCCGGCGGGCAACGGCCGGGCCGGCTCCGGCCGGCAGCTCGTCGCGGAACCGGTCGAGGTAACGAGGGGCATACCAGCCGGAGAGCAACAGCGCTGCGATCACGCCGGCAAACACCACGCTGAGGACCACGTTGCTCCTCGGCAGGCTGTCATTGCCGGTGACCGCACCGCCGAGGAGACGCTGGAACCAGGACCCCTCGAGCCCCCCGGGCAGCACGCCGGCGGCCAGGCCCAGCCCGACCAGGCCAGCGAGCACGCACAGTGGCCCGATCAGACGGGCCGCGCCCGTGCGGCTGATCTTTCGGTCATGTTTGCCGGAGCCGACGTCGGCATGTTCGGCCGGATCGGCATGTTCGGCCGGTTCGGCGTGGTCGGCGTGGTCGGCCGGACCGGCGAAGGCGACCGCGGTCATCCGCCGGGTCGAGATGACGGTGGCGAACAACGCGATGACCGCCATGGCCAGCACGATCCAGAGGTTGTCGGTGAACCGGTCGCGACCCTGCGCGGGGCTCAGCAGCGCGCCGATCAGCGGTACTGCGAGCAGGCCTACCGCCACTGCCAGCGCGGCAGAGCCGAACAGGCGAGCGGTGTCTGCCGGACGGCTGACCGCCCTCGGGTCGGCACCGCCGTGCAGATGGTGGAGGATCGACGGAGCGGTCAGGAACAGGTAGCTCTTGTAGAAGGCATGTGCGACCAGGTGGAAGATCGCGACCGCATACAGGCCCAGTCCGCAGAACAGGAACATCAAACCGAGCTGCGCGGTGGTCGAGGCCGCCAGCAGGCCCTTGATGTCGGTCTGCACGTAGCCGACCAGTTGCCCGTACAGCGCGGTGATCGCGCCGATGACGCCAACGGCGATCAGTGCGTTGGCTGCCTGGTCGTAGATCGGCGCCGAGCGCACCACGAGGTAGACACCGGCGGTGACCATCGTCGCGGCATGCATGAGGGCACTCGACGGTGTCGGTCCTTCCATCGCCCGCGCCAACCAGGTGCCGAGCGGCAGCTGCGCGGACTTACCGGTCGCGCCCAACAGGAGCAGGAAGCCGACCGCCTCCACGACCCCGGGCGGTAGGGAGGGCGCCTGGTCGAACACCTGGCCGTACTGCACCCCGCCGGTGTGCACCACGAGCACGAACATCGCGAGCAACAGCCCCGCGTCGCCGACCCGATTCATGACGAAGGCCTTGGTGGCAGCCTGCGCCGAGGCCGGTCGTCCGCGGTAGAAGCAGATCAGCAGGTACGAGCAGACGCCGACGCCCTCCCAGCCGAGGAACATGACCAGGTAGCTGTCGGCCATGACCAGGATCAGCATCGCGAAGACGAACAGCGACACGACCGTGAAGTACCGGGTGAAGCCCTCCTCGTTGTGCATGTAGTTGACCGAGAAGTACGTCACCAGGGCGCTGATGCCGGTCACGACGAGCATCATGACCACGCTGAGCGGATCCAGCAGGAACCCGAAATCGACGCTGAAGTCGCCGCTGCGAATGAAGGGAAAGAGCGCAACCTCGCGCGCCCCTGGCGCCACCACGAGCATCACCGCGATGTACAGGCTCGCGGCGAACGAGGCGAAAACGGTCGTGACCGCAACCCGGGCCACGGTCGCGTGCCCGTAGAGGCGATCGCCGGTCAAGGCGTTGAGGCCGTTGGCCACAGCGGCGCACAGCGGCAGCGCGCAGACGGCGATGGCGGCCAGCTCGACCCCGGTCATGTCAGGGTCGCCGCGGCACTGTCGGCCGGCCCGATCCCGATCCTGATCAGGGCAGGGGGCAGGAAACCCTCCCGGTTGCGGTAGTACTCGTGCGAGGTCCCGACGACCGGCAGGTCAGGGACGTGCTCGTCCCACGGCACGAAGCCCTCACCGGCTACGAACCGGGTGAACCGGCCGTCGGTCGGGTCCATCGCGACCAGGTGCACCCACTCGTTGTCCAGCAGCTCGGCAATGGCCGGCTGTCGGCCGTAGATGCCGCCGAGCACATCGAGGGTCGACTCGATGATCAGGAGCAGGCGCATCGGCTCGTGGATCTCGATCATCTGCCGCGGCAGCCCGGTGCGCAGGTCGCTGGCTGCTCCTTCCATGACTCCCAGGAGCCCAGATACGTTGTGCGGCACCTTCGTGTCGCAGCCGTAGACCTGGTTGTCGACGCTGGAGAAGTAGTACTCGAGGTTGATGCCTGCGCCCACCGGCCCCAGAGCGAGCAGAATACGCTCGACGTACGCGCCGGTCGGGTCCTCGGTGGCGTTGTAAGAGATGACGAAGCCGCGCCGGTCGAAGAACGCCCCCTGAGTCAAGCTGCGGCGACCGATGACGGCGAAGGCGTTCGTGCAATGACCCCACTCGGGGCGGACCTGCGACAGGTCGCGGCTGCGACCCTCGACGTGGCGCAGGGCTCTTGCCGGTGAGGGGTCCTTCGGTGCGGAGCCGAACCGGCGGCAGCGTTCACGTGCGGAGCGGGCGCGCGCCTCGTCGAGGTCGGCGCGCAGCGCCTCCCATTCCGCTGCATGCGAGGCGGGAATGTCCTGCACGTCGAAGAAGGTGATCTGGTCGCTGGCCGTGTTGTGGATCGCTCCCACGAAGTGCGTGCCGTCGGGGATGTCGATGCCGCGCTCGCGCAGCAGCGTCCGCACAGCCGGGCGGTTGGCCAGGCTGGCGAACGCACGGCCGTTGGGCCCACCGTGCTTGCCGCCGCACGCACCGCAGTCGTGGGCGGACTCGTGCGGGTTGTTGACCGAGACCGACCCGTGTCCGCAGAAGACGACGAGCCGAGCGAAATGGTGGGTCATGCCGATGTTGCGCAGCACGGCCTCGATGCGGTCGGCCTGCTCAACGGTCTCGAAGCCGCGGCCACTCTCGTCGCGGTCCAAGGTGAGCAGTGTGGGCGGCTGCGGAACGAGCCGGCGGCGCGTGGCCATGGCCAGCTCGGTCCACCCCCGGGGCGCCAGCACCCGACCGATCAACGGTACGGCCTGGATCAGCCCGGTCAGCTGGGTGAGAAAGAACGCCGAGACCGCGTTGCGTTTGGTCTCCCAGTAGGAGTTGTGGAATACCTCTTCCCAGCCGCGCCGGGCGGCGCGGCGTTCGGCGAGGGGAACCCCTTCGGGCCGGGGGATCTCTTGGACCCGATGCGCGGGAGTGACGCCGGCGGGGCACAGCGGGGTCACGTCGTGCTCGTCCAGCCCGCTGTAGTCCATCGCGACGCCGAAGAAGCCGCCGGCACCGAACGTCTCGTAGCCGTCGTCGAGTTCGTCGAAGGCCCGGTGGATGGCTTCCTCCCGCTCGTCGATGCAGAACACCACCTGCGCCTTGGGTCGCTCCAAGCGGTCGCGCCAGCGTCCGCGTCCGCGGTTGGCCGCGAGCGCGCCGAGGATCTCCTCGCGGTAGTGCCGCTCGAAAGCGGCCAGCCAGATGGGACCGTGGGCGGATTCCTTGAAACCGTCGAGGACGGTGAGCAGGCGATCGCGGACCGTCGCGGACAGCGCCTGCACCTCGGTCGCCGACCAGCCCTGTAGCTGGGCGAGGCGGAACAGCCGCCAGGCGTGGTCGTGCGCGCTGAAGGCCGCCGCAGTGGGGTCGCTGCGCTGTTGATAGGCCCAGGCATGATCGGCAAGCCGGATCCAGTCCGGCTCGGTCCCGCGTCGGGTGCCGAGCTCCCGTACGGAATTGGCCAGAAACGCCGGCAGCCGGCCGGCGACGGTCTCGGCGCGCAGCCAGACCTCGCATGGGCGGGCGCGCAGATGCCCCACGAGGCCGGCCGGTTCCAGGTTCCAGGTCCGACGTGACCAGTCGCTGACCAGGAATGTCTCGACGAACAGGCGAACGGCGAGGTACTGCGCCAGGTCGGTGGGCTGGGCCTGCTGGAGCGGAGAGTTTGGTTGGCTTCCGCGCCAGTTCATCATCCCCGCCCAGCCCGGCAGGCCGGTCAGGATCCGGCCGGCATAGCTGCCCGAGTGCTCCTCGGCAACACCGAGGCGGGACAGCAGCACGCCGACGGCGTCTGTGGCGTCCTCGGGCAGCGCCGCCACCTGCTCACGCCAGTCCTCGCCCCCCGCCAGGCCCGGCCCCCGGTCGTGCCGTGCTGCCCGCCGCCAGGCCGCATAGAAGCCCAGGGTGCGGTCGGGCATGCGCCAGGCCGCCTGCCCGAGATCCAGGAACGCCGCACAGCGCCGGATCAGGTAGCGATTGACCTCCTCGACGACGTCCACGCCGAGTAGGGCGTGCATCAGGTCGGCGTGGCTACGATCGCGGCCGACGCCGCTCAACTGGTCACGGGTCACCGCCTCGACATGAGCGCGCAGCTGCTGGCGGGGGTCGACCGCCCTGACCTCGTCGGCCAGGACGCTCAGCTTCTCGCCGGCCGAACCGGCGGCGGAGTCCACTGTGTTGGATGTGAGGCCGGCCAGGTCGTAGAACGCGTCGGCCGCTTGTCGGGACAGGCCACCATCGTCGTCTGCCAGAACGAACCACGCAGCGCAGGCCGCCTCCCGCACCGTAGGCTCGCCGGCCGCGCGGGCGTCGGTCGCCGCACGGTCCCGCAGCCGGTCGAGACTGGCATCGGCGGCCGCGCGAACCCGAGAGCGCAACTCGACCGGCACCGGTACGGCCGGGCCGCCCGAGCCCTCGATCGCCTCCCAATCCTCGGCGACGCGCTCGGGCATCGCATCCGGGTCGCGCTCTCGCAGAGTCACCGGATCGGTCGGCCCGTGCGGGTCGGCGAGTCCGAACGAGGCGAGACAGGATTGCCACAGGGCGGCGACCGCGCAGCCCTCGAGATCGCCGGTGCAATGAGCCGCGAGTGCCTCGAGCGTGACCGGAACGCCGAAGTGACGACGCGCCAGCCCGCGCGCCGCGCGGATCTCCGCTTCGAGCCAGAGTTTGCGGATGAGCTCCGGGTCAGCGCCTGCCCGTTGCAGGTCGGCACATCGCGCGTCGACGGCCGCGAGGTAGGCGTCGTGCCGTCGGGCGGGGATGCCGAGTCTGCGCAGTGCTGGCCGGTAGGACCTGATTGGCGCGTCGGTAACCGCGCCGAGGTTGGCCGCGACCTCGCTGTGCACGGCCGCGGGCACGTCCAGATGCAGCGTCGCGGCCCACCAGTCCGCCAGTGTCCAGTCCGCGCCGATCCGCTCCAGGCCCGCGGCGAGCTCCTGTCGCGACCGGTTCAGCAGCCTGGTGCGGGCAGCCTCCGGGACGTCAGCTGCGATCCGCCGGTCGGCCCCGCCCGACGTCATCGCGTCCCGGAGCACCGCCGGAGGTTGCGCGCTCGCGCCGTAGAGGAGCGCTAGCTTGCGGATCTCGGCGTCAGTGACGGTCCTTCCGCCGACCGTGCCGAGCACCTCGGCGGGACCGAGCTCGGGACGCGTGCTGAACACCGCGTCGACGTCCGCGTCGGTGATCCGCCCCATCCGGTAGCGGGCGCGTCCGCGTCCGACAGGCTCGTAGGCGCGTCCGCCGATCAACCGTTGCGCCTCGGCGACGGCGACCTCGAAGGTCTTGTGCTGTAACCCATGCAGGGTGTTGTGGTGCACGAAGGTGGTCATCGGGCCCTGGCTGGGCAGCAGGTGCCCCCAGTGCTCGAGTTCATGGGCAAGCTGCACAGCGTCGTACGGACGGGCCTCGGGAGTCACCGGTCCGGTAGTGGTGCTGGTCATCGACGCATCCTCACCCGGACAGCGAGGTCATAGCCCGAACGGTTGCATCGGTCAGGCCCAGAGCCAGGCTCGGGAAGATCCCGAGCACTACGGTCAGGACCGCCAGCGGCGCCGCCGCGGTCAGTTCGATGACGCCCAGGTCCCGTACTCCCTTCCAGCGAGGGTCGAGCTCACCGGTGAACATCGCCGAGATGACGCGCAGGGTGAAGGTGGCGGTCACCAGGATGCCCAAGCTGGCGAACAGGACGAACAGGCCCCAGCGCTCGAACGCGCCGATCAGAGTCTGGAATTCGCCGACGAACTGGGCCAGGCCAGGTAGACCCATCGACGCCAACAGGGCGAGGACCGTGACGCCGGTGTATTTCGGTACCTGCCCGGACAGGCCCGAGAGCTGTCCCAGCTCCATCGTTTTCGTGCGCTCGTAGATGATCCCGACCAGCAGGAACAGCCCACCGGTGATAACGCCGTGGGCGAGCATCATGAACACCGCCCCGGACACGCCGGTGACGTTGAGCGCGGCGATGCCCAGCAGCACGAAGCCCATGTGGCTGATCGAGGAGAACGCGACGACCGCCTTGAGGTCGGTCTGCCGGAAGGCGAGGAAGGCGCCGTAGAGAATGTTGATCAGAGCCAGGACGAAGAGTCCGGGCAAAAAGGCCTGAAGGCCCAGTGGCAGCGTGTCGGCAACGCGCAGGATGCCGTAGGCACCGAGCTTGAGCAAGACACCGGAGAGCATGATGCTCACCGGAGTGGGCGCCTGGATGTGGGCCAGCGGAAGCCACCCGTGCAGCGGGAACACCGGGATCTTGACCGCGAAACCGACGAAGAACGCGAGGAACGGCAAGATCTGGAAGCCACGGGTCCACTCGCCACTGGCCGCCTCCAGGGCTGCCATGTCGAAGGTGCGCGGCTCGACGGCGAGGTAGATCGCGAAGATTCCGAGCAGCATGAAGATCGAGCCGCCCAGCGTGTACAGGAAGAAGGTCAGCGTCGCCCGCTCCTTCTTCGGCCCGCCCCACATCCCGATCAGGAAGAACATCGGGACCAGCGCAATCTCCCAGAAGACGTAGAACAGGAACCAGTCCCGCGCGGCGAAGACGCCGAGGATCGCGAACTCGAGCAGCAGCATCCAGGCGAAGTACGCCTTGGGGCTGCGCTCGACCTTGGACGAGGCGAGTAATGCGACGACGGTGAGCAGGGTGGTGAGCAGGATCAAGGGGAAGCTCAGTCCGTCCACGCCGAGGCTGTAGGTCATGCCGAGCTCGGGGATCCACTGCGCCCGCTCGGTGAACTGCGGCTCGGAGGAGGAACGGTCGAAGCTGGCGAGCATGCCCCACGACAGCACCAGGCTGGCACCGGCGGCCACCAGAGCCACGACTTTGGCAACCGCGGCCTGACCTTTGGGCAGCAGCAGGATCACCACAAGTCCCGCGACGGGCAGCCAGATGGTGGCGGTGAGAATGCCCATCAGAGTCGTCCTCCCTGGCCGTGGCCGTGGTTAGGCCTGTGCTGACGTCTTCGGAGCTGTCCTCGTCGCAAACTCGTGGTGCGAGGCGGTGGTCAGCCGCTCGTCGCCCACGCGTCTGACCGTGCCGCCGTCGGCGGTGTAACCGAGCTCGAAGTCATGCAGGCGTTCCATCACCGTGGGATCGATGTAGTGCACGCCGGTGAAGTCAAGCGTGACTGTTCTGCCGGGCGGCAGGGCGTCGAGCTTGGAGCGGAGCGGGATGAAGTTGTGGAACCCCAGGGCCTTTCGAAGCTCGAAGGTGGTCTGCTCGCCCTGCTCGGTGACGGTGATTGCCGGCTTGAACAGATTGCCCACCGAGGTGCCCTTCACGACTGCCCAGATCAAGCCCAGGACGATGCCGGTCGCGACTCCGATCAGCAGATCGGTGAGCAACACGGTGAAGGCGGTGATGACCATGAGCGCGAAGTCCACCTTGCCGATATGCAGCATGTGACGGAAGTCGTTGGGGTGGGCGAGTTTGAAGCCGATGACGAGCAGGATGCCGGCTAGTGCGGCAAGCGGGATGAGTTCGAGCAGGCCGGGCACGGCGAGGACGAACACGCCCAGGAAGATCCCGTGGAAGAAATTCGACCAGCGGGTGCGGGCCCCGTTGAGGATGTTGGCCTTGCTGCGGACGACCTCGGCGATCATCGGCAGGCCGCCGATGGCGCTGGACACCAGGTTGCCGGCACCCTTGCCGATCAGCTCCTTGTTCATGTTGGCGCGGCGCTGCCAGGGGTCGAGCTTGTCGACCGCCTCCGCGGTGAGCAGGGACTCGAGGCTGGCCACGAATACGTACAGCACGATCCACTTGACTGCGGGACCGGACAGGAGGCCGGAGAAGTCGGGCGCGGTGAACCCGGCGAGTAGGCCACCTTCGCCGAGACTCAGCCGCGGGCCGGCGCCGTTGGCCAGGGCGATTCCGGTACCGACGAGGACGGCCACCAGCGGCGCCGGCACGATCTTGGCGACGGCGCCGAGCATCGGCCAGAACACCATGACCAGCACCGCAGCCAGCCCCACGAGGGCGGTGGCGGGCACGAGGTTGGCGAAACTGTCAGGGATCGAGGTGAGGATCCCGAAGCCGTGCTCGCGGGGATTCTCGCGACCGAGCGCCACGTGAATCTGACCGGACATGATGATCAGCCCGATCCCGGCCAGCATCCCGTGGATGACCGACAGCGGGAAGAACCCGGTGAGCTTGCCGGCCTTGGCGAAGCCCAGCAGGATCTGGATGCCACCGGCGACGACGCCGACCGCGAGGGCGCCGGAGAAGCCGAGCTCGGTGACCGCGCCCAAGACGATGACGATCATGCCGGCGGCCGGCCCGTTGATCGTCACGTACGAGCCGGAGAGCAGATTGGCGACCGTCCCGGCGATGATGCCGGAGATGATCCCGGCGATTGGCGGGGCACCGGAGGCCAACGCGATGCCGAGGCACAGCGGCAGTGCGATGAGAAAGAGGATGAACCCCGAGACAACGTCGTACCTGGCGTTCTCGACCAGACCGGGGAGCCAGTCCTTGGGAGGCACCGGGCGGCCCTGCGCGGCCGGTCGCCCGGCGGGTACCGGTTCACCGGTCGCCGGGATCAGGTTTTCGGGGCCGTGGGCTGGGTTGTCAGCGGTCATCGCGGTGCCTCCTAGGCTGCGGCTGCCCAACAAAGTGCGGCTGCGTTTTAGGTGTGCGGATGCGAGACTGCATGAAAATTTGATGAAGAGCAAGACAAACCCTCATGTCTTACTCATGATTATCAGGCGAACACGGAGGGTAGAAGGCTGGTGCGGCGGGGCCGACGAGGGTTACAGGCGGGTTTGGATGCGGATTCTGGTCATTGAGGACGAGCACAAGATGCGCGCGGTGCTGGAGCGCGGCTTGCGGGCGGCCGGCTATGCCGTGGACGGGGCCAGAGACGGCGAGGAGGGCCTGGCCAGGGCGCGGGCGGAGGACTACGACGCGGTGGT
>Ga0208612_1000557_pt1 | contig 16033 bp, 12 predicted proteins | sample AntDryMetagUQ889_FD_188089 | JGI IMG/M metagenome (GOLD analysis project Ga0208612, IMG submission 188089) | Polar desert microbial communities from Antarctic Dry Valleys - UQ889 (SPAdes) | ecosystem: Environmental > Terrestrial > Soil > Desert | place: Antarctic Dry Valleys | collected 2008-12-31 | reverse complement strand
TCCGGCTCCGGCTCGAGCTCGACCTCGGCCACCGCGGGCTCCGGCTCCGGCTCGAGCTCGACCTCGGCCACCGCGGGCTCCGGCTCCGGCTCGAGCTCGGCGAAGGTGGCGGGCGGGGCAACCAGGTCATCGGCCGGCCAGACATCGTAGACGTGAACGTGGCCGTTGGTCGCGGCGGTCGCGTCGGGGAGGTCGGAGCTCGGCCATGCATCCAGGTTGAGGCCAGGCTGGAACTCGACGGTCGCGATCGGCTCGAGAGCGGGGGTGCTGCCATTGGCGGCGACGGAGGCTGCCAGGCGCTCGGCGAGGTCATCGGTGCCCGCGACGGGTGCGCAGCTGCGGCATCGGCCGGCATCATCGTTCCAGCAGTTCACGCAGGTGTACTGGCGACAGTCGATGCAGAAATTGAACGACTCGTGGAAAGCTTCGAGCTGCGCGGTGGCCAGCTGGCCCTCTTCGGTGCGCATGGCATCGCCCATGGCGTCCGACAGATCGTCCTGGCTGGTCAGGTAATTCTTGAGGCCACCAAGGATTCCCCGCGTCTTACGCAGGGGATTGAGACGGGTCGGCGCCTTGAACTCGTAGCGCGTCCCGCAGCGTTCGCAGAATGATTCGGTGAGCGTGTCTGGCAAAGGTGGTCCCGTTTTCCCACGGTGCTTCAGCGGCGGTCAGGGCCACGAAGTATAGGCGCGCCGTCCAGCGTCTCCCTATCGGCGCATTGGTACCGAATCGGGGGCCGTTCGTACCCCGCGTGCTAGGATCGGCCGGCATGGGGATCCTGTCGCGTGTCGAGTCGTTCCTCGAACGCTTTCTCGAGGCGCCGGCCGGACGGCTGGGCGCGTCGATCCAGCCGGTGAGCCTGGCGAAGCGTATCGAACGGGCGATGGACACGAACAAGACGTACGGGAATGCGGGGGTCATCGTACCGAACCAGTACGACCTCCACCTCCACCCGTCCGACTTCGCCGCGTTCGCGTCATACCGGACCTCGCTCCAGGATGACCTGGCTCACGGTGTCCTGGCGCGCGCTCGCCACGAGCGATACACGCTGGTCGCGCGGCCTCGCGTGGAGATTGTCTCTGACGAGGGCATCCGGCGTGGCGAGATCAAGGTCGCGGCCAACGTGGTCGACCAGCACGGCGACCGCCTGCGGGACGCCGCACCCATGCCGGCCAGCTCGGACACCATGGTCTTCGATCGACCAGCCGATGCGGGTTCCCCTGACTCGGCCAGGCGCGCGTACCTGCTGGTGAGTACGCGTGGCAGCCGCCCGGTCCAGTTCGACCTGGGCGGACACCTCATTGGCGTTGGTCGCGCCAGCGACAACGACGTCATCGTCGACGACCCGATGGTCAGCCGTCACCACTGTCAGTTACGGCTCCAGCACGGCGCGTACAGCTTCGCCGACCTGGGCAGCCGCAACGGCGCGACTGTCAACGGACAGCAGGTCAGCCAGGTCGCGCTCGGCCCGGGTGACGTGATCCGCATCGGGGACACCGAGATTGAATTCCAGGTGCGATCGTGACCGGTGACATCCTGCGCATCATGGTATTGGTTCTTCAGCTCGCCTTCGTGGCGGGCCTGTACCTGGTGCTGCTGCGCTTCGCCGGGTCGCTGCTCAGGGATCTGCGCAGCGCGGAGCAGACCCAGCTCGCGTCGCGCTCTGGTATCGGGCGACTCTCGGTGCTCGAGTCACCTGAAGATGAGCCTCCGGCGGGCAGCACCATTGCGCTCGGGCCGATCAACTCGATCGGTCGCAACGTCAACAACACGATCTTCGTAGAGGATGATTTCGTCAGCACCAACCATGCGATGCTGACCTTCCGCGGCCGCAGCTGGTACGTCGAGGACCAGGGCAGCACCAACGGCACGTATGTGAACGGCCACCGCATCGATCGGCCGGTGGCGCTCAGCTTCGGCGACGAGCTGACAGTGGGTCGGGTGCGGATGCGCCTGGATCGGTGATCGGACACTGATGCGGATCACGTGGCGCGGGGTGGAGTTTCGGTTGTTGCTGCCGATCCTGCTGCTCGTGCCGCTTGGGTTCGTCATCACCAACATCGCGTTGACCAATGCCTTCGAACCGGGGCCGCTCCACCTTGCGCTCGGCTACGTCGCGCTCATCGTGGGGGCGCATCTCATCCTGGTCGGCTTCGGACATCGCGGAGACCAGCTCATTCTGCCGGCGGTGGGGGCCATGGGTGGCATCGGCCTCATCATGCTCAACCGCCTTCCGCAGGACCTGGCCGGGACGGCCGCCTTTGGCTTCGAGCTGGGGATGGCCGCCACGCAGCTCCTGTGGTTCGGGGTCGGGACGGTCGTGATGCTGGTGATCGCGATCGGCCTGCGTGACGACGGCATCCTGCGCCACTACAAGTACACATGGGCCGCGGTAGGGATCGGTCTGCTGGCTGCCACGCTTATCCTCGGGTACGAGGTGAACGGCGCGCGTCTGTGGATCGACCTTGGTCCCGTCAGCGTGCAGCCCGGCGAGGTGCTGAAGATCGTGCTCGTCATCTTCCTTGCGAGCTACCTGGCCGAGACGAGGACCCTGCTCACCGACGCGCGCATGCGCATCGGTTTCCTCGCCATCCCGCCGCTGCCGTACTTCCTGCCCATGCTCGTACTGTTCGGCGCTGTCATGCTCATCGCCGTCGCGCTCAACGACCTCGGGACCGCGCTCTTGTTCTTCGGTACCTTCCTGACGATGCTGTTCGTGGCGACCGGACGGCGCAGCTACGTCCTGATCGGTCTTGTCCTGTTCGTCGCGGGGGCGTTCGTCGCGTATCAGCTCTTCGGCCACGTCCAGCTTCGCGTCGAGGTCTGGCTTGACCCATTCGCCGATCCGTTGGGCGCGGGGTTCCAGCCGGTGCGAGCGATCTATGCCTTCGGGCGTGGGGGTATCTTCGGCGAGGGCCTGGGGCAGGGCCTCGTCACCCTCGGGGGCGGCCTGACGATTCCGTACGTCCACACTGACTTCATCTTCACCGCCGTCGCCGAGGAGCTCGGGCTGCTGGGTGCGTTCGCGCTCCTGGGCTTCAGCGCCGTGCTCGTGTTCCGCGGTCTGCGCATCGCGGCGCTGGCGCGTGATGACTTCGGCGGCCTGCTCGCGGTGGGCCTGACCGCCAGCCTGGGACTGCAGACCCTGATCATCATCGCCGGCAACACGAAGCTCATCCCGCTGACCGGGATCACCCTGCCGTTCGTGAGCTACGGCGGCTCGAGCGTGCTGGCCAGCTTCATGATGATCGGCCTGCTGCTGTCGATCAGCCATCGAAGCGCCATCGGCGCCGATACAGAGGCCGCAAAGTGATCGCGACCAACGTTCGTCGCCTGGGCCTGTATCTCATGCTGAGCTTCGCGCTCGTCTCCGGCAGCCTGGTGTGGTGGCAGGTCGTCGAGGCGCCCGCGCTCGCCACGCGCGGCGACAACCCGCAGGTCATCGCCGCCCGTCGAGGCCTGGTGCGCGGTTCCATCTTCGATGCGTCCGGGCAGGTGCTTGCCACGTCGGAGGTGATCGATGGCCTGAGCCGGCGGACGTATACCGACACCGCGTTCACGCACGTCATCGGCTACGCCAGCCATCCGTTCGGCACCACCGGTGTCGAACGCGCGTTCGAGGACCTGCTGGTGGGCCAGACCGATCCAAACCCGCTGCGCGACCTCGTCAACGACGTCTTCGACCGTCAGCCCGAGCCTCGCGACGTGACGCTCACCATCGACAAGCGTCTTCAGGATCTTGCCGCCGCGGAGCTAGGAGCCGATACGGGCGCCGTCGTGGCGCTCGATCCCACTACCGGGGCCATCCTGGCCATGGTCTCGACCCCGACCTTCGACGCGACGGCAATCTCCGGTGACGAGGCGGCCGCACGGGCGCCGATGGAAGCTCTGCGAAATGACGAGAATGAGCCGCTCTTGCCGCGTGCCAGCCAGGGCCGATACGTCCCGGGCTCGATCCTCAAGGTCTTCACGGCGGCGGCGGCGCTCGATTCCGGCGCTATCACGCCCGAAACGACCTTTGAAGACCAGCCGCGGCAGGAGACGGAGGGCTTCGTGGTTGACGGGTTCACGATCACGGAGCACGACCTCGGCGGCATCGAGCCCGCGCTGTGGCCACTGTCGGAAGCGCTCCAGGTCTCGAGCAACATTTTCTTTGCCCACGTCGGCCTTGAGCTCGGGCCCGATCCATTCCTGAGCTACGCGCGGCGCTTCGGATTCTGCGCTCCTCTCGAAATCGGCCCGCCGGAACGCGCGCTCAACGTGTCGACCAGCTACGTGACGGCCAACGTCGATGGCGACTGCTCGCCCTTCGACGGGGACGTCCTGCTCGCCAGTGCCTCCTTCGGCCAGGGCGAGACGGTGGCCACGCCGGTTCAGATGGCGCTCGTCGCGGCCGCGATTGCCGGCGACGGCGTGATGCCGCACCCATTTGTGGTTCGCGACGTGCGCGCACACGCCGATGGAGACACGCCAAGCGAGACGGTGCTCGACTCGTTTGCCTCGCGCGGCGGGACCCGCGTCATCAGCAGCGAGGCGGCACGCGCCACGCGGTCGGCGATGGTGGACGCCGTCAACGGTGAGCTCGGTCGCGTGTACGCGGGCCAGGGCGACATCACCCTGTACGGAATCAGCAACGCCCGATCGGCTGGCAAGACCGGGACCGCGCAGCTCGGCGGCGAGCAGGCGCCGCACTCATGGTTCATCGGCTTCGCTCCAGCCGAGGAAGGCGGCGAGGCCGAGATCGCAATTGCCGTGCTGATCGAGAGTGGAGGGTCGGGATCCGACCGGGCTGCCCCGATCGCGGGACGCGTGATGGCGGAGTGGCTTCAACTCAGCGGCGACTGAACCAACCTGAAACGCGCTGGGGTATTGTTGAACGTACGGATCGGGCCCGAGGCGGTGCCCATGGCCCGGATAGGGGAGAGCAACTGATCGTGAACAACGTCCAGCAGCCGGCCGAGCGCGTGGTCGCCAGCGTCGAGCGCGTCATTGTCGGAAAGCACGTGGAAGTGCGCCTCGCCCTCGTGGCGCTGCTGTGCCAGGGGCACATCCTCATCGAGGACGTGCCGGGCGTCGGCAAGACGATGCTCGCCAAGGCGTTGAGCCAGAGCATCGGCTGTTCCTTCCGGCGTATCCAGTTCACGCCGGACCTCCTGCCTTCCGACGTCACCGGCCTCTCGATCTTCAACCAGAAGACCACCGAGTTCGAGTTCCGGCCGGGACCGATCATGGCCCAGGTCGTCCTGGCCGATGAGATCAACCGCGCGACTCCGAAGACGCAGAGCGCGTTGCTCGAATGCATGGAGGAGCGCCAGGCGACGATCGATGGGGTGACCTATCAGATGCCGTCCCCGTTCCTCGTCATCGCCACCCAGAACCCGATCGAGTACGAGGGCACCTTCGCGCTGCCCGAGGCACAGCTCGACCGCTTCATGCTTCGCCTGCGCCTGGGCTACCCGAAGGCAATGGAGGAGCTCGTGATCCTGGACGAGCAGAAGCGACGGCATCCGCTCGCCGAGGTGGAGCAGGTGCTCGGCCTCGAGGAGCTGCGCGAGATGCAGGCCGCCATCAAAGAGGTCTATGTCGACCAGGCCGTTGCCGAATACATCGTGCGGCTGGTGCACGCCACGCGCGAGCATCCCGACGTGTACCTCGGTGCCTCGCCACGCGGCTCGATCAACCTATACCGCGCCACCCAGGCCTACGCGGCGCTGGCCGGGCGCGACTACGTCATTCCCGACGACGTTAAGCAACTGGCCGTGGCGATCCTGTCCCACCGCCTGATCGTGAAGAGCCAGGCGTCGCTGCGCGAGGTCGATCCCGAGCAGATCGTGCGCGAGATCCTCGCGTCGGTCCCGGTGGCCGAGGCGGCGTCCGCTTCCGAGTCCGGGCAGGCACGGGTCAGCTGATCGCGTCATGGGGCTGTTCAGCCGCCGCCTGCGCCTGCTCTTCGGTGTCACCGCGCTCGTGGTGGCGGCGTTCAGCACGGGGATCGATTTCCTCTTCTTTCTCGTCTATCTCACCGTGGGCATCGGCATCGGTTCCTGGATCTACGCGCGACGTGGCCTGCGCGACGTGCGCGCCGACTACCGCATCCTCAACCCGCGCACCCATGTCGGGGAGGTCCTCCAGGCCACGTACCGCGTCGAGAACCACGATCGCTTCGCTAAGCCGTGGATCGAGTGCTGGAACGAGTCCACGTTGCCGGCCAGCCTTCCCGGTCGGGTGGTGGGCATTCCGAAACGCGAGACGCGCCAGTGGCTGGCCAAGGTCACACTCACGCGGCGGGGCAGCTACCGGTTCGGCGCGCTCCGCGTTCGCACCGGAGATCCGTTCGGGCTGTTCAGCACCGAGATGATGGTCGGCCAGCCGACGAGCATCGTCGTGTTTCCGGCGGTGGTGCCGCTGCCTCACTGGCGCCTGCCGCCGTCGCCCATCGACGGAACCACGCGCGCGCGCCGCCGATTGGAGGTCGTCACCCCGCTGGTCGCCGGCGTGCGGCCATACGTCCACGGTGACGCGATCAACCGGATTCATTGGCTCTCGAGCGCCCGGCATGGCGAGCTGCACGTCAAGGAGTTCGACCTGGAGCAGACAGCGGACCTTTGGATGGTGCTCGACCTCGAGCGCGCGGTGCATGCGGGTATCGGAACCGATGCTTCGGTGGAGACCGCGGTAGTCATCGCGGCCTCCGTGGCCATGCGCACCTTGGCGGACAACCGCTCGGTGGCCATGACCGCATCCGCGCGGCGGATTCAGCAGCATCAGCCGGATCGTGGCCCGCGCGTCGAGCAGAAGCTGCTCCACCTCCTCGCCAACGTCCAGGCCGACGGCGCGCATCCGTTGGCGGAGGTCATCAACGCCACCATGCCGCAGCTTCGTCGCGGCATGACCCTGTGCATCATCACCGGCTCCACCGACCGGACCTGGGTCCGCGGCCTTGCCGCTCTCCGGCGTCGCGGCATCGGGGCACTGGTGCTCCTGTTGGACCGATCGTCATACATCGGCGTGGAGCCCGACGAGCGATCGCGGGCTGACCTTTCGGCCGTTCAACATGCATTGGCGGAGTACGGCATCGAGCATCGACTGGTGCGGCGTGGCGACGACGTGGCCGAGGCGATCGGTGCCACGGGGCGGGGCCGTGGCTGATCTTCGCGAACGCATCATCCACCCGCGTGCCGGCTGGCTGAGCCTGGGACTCCTGCTGGTGATGGCGCTGGCCGTGGCGTGGTCGGTGCAGGGCGCAGGCTGGCTCGAGCAACTCGACTACCTTGCCCCCGTCGCGATGTGGGCGGTCCTTGCCGGTGCGATGCTGGGGATGCTGCGCTGGAGCGTGGTGGCTACCCTGCCGCTTGGCGCCATGCTCGGGGCGGCCGTCGTGCTATGGGCAATCGGTGGTGAGTACTTCGCGGCCGTCGACGACGCCAGCCGCCTGGCCGCTATGGGTGCCGAGGCGATCGAGTGGCTCGTCATCATCCTGCGCACCGGGTATCCGGACCAGATGTCGCCGTTCGCCATCGGCCTCGGTATGCTCATGTGGACGACAGCCTTTATCGCAGCGTACGCGGTGTATCGCTACCACCGCGTGCTCGATGCGATCGTGCTGTTGGGCGCGGCGCTCATCACCAACATGTCGGCGACCTTCACCGACCTGTTCGGCTACCTGCTCCTCTTCGTCCTGGCGGCGCTGCTGCTGTGGCTGCGTTCGTCGCTCGTCACGCGCCAGGAGAGCTGGCAGCGCCGTCGCGTCAACGAGAACCTCGAGGTTCCGGCCGCCATCATGCGATCCGGGATCATCTTCGCCGCCGGCACGGTTGCGCTCGCTTGGATATTGACCACCGTCGCCGTTGCCGCCCCGCTCACCGGCGCCTGGCGCAGCCTCGACGGCGTCTGGAATGGCGTGCGCGACCAGTTCGACGGTGTGTTCGGCAGCCTCACGAACCCGCAATCCCGGATCACCGGCAATAGCTTCGGGCCATCCTTTACCGTGTTTGGCGAGTGGGTGAGCAACGATGAGGAGGTTCTCGTCCTGGCCGCGGAGCGCCCGCACTACCTGCGCACCGGCACGTACGACACATACACCGGCCAGGGCTGGGAGCGGACCGATGGCGAGTCGCGCGACGTTCCGGCCGGCGAGCTCCTGTTTGACGGTCCGACATCCGAATACCCGCAGGTCGCCGCCGCCGTCGACGTCGAGGAGATCGCGATCGAGATGCGCCAGGGCATCGGTCGCAACATCTTCACGGCCGGGTCGCCGCTGCGCGTCTTCGTTCCGACCGTGGTCCAGGAGTCAGGGGGCCTACCTGTTCTTGGCGGCATCGATGCGCCGCAGGCACCGGTGGAGGGCGAGACGTACGAGCTGCGAGTGGCCATCAGCCAGGCCACCGAAGCGGAGCTGGCGGCAGCCGGCACCGACTATCCGGAGGAGGTCCGCGCACTGTATCTCGATGACACGGGCGTGACTGCCCGCGTAGCCCAGTTGGCGCGCGATGTCACCGAGGGGGCGACCACTGTGTACGAGCAGGCAGATATGCTGTCGCGGTTCCTGCGCGGCAGCGACTTCACCTACGCCACCATTGGTCCGGAGCTCCCGCGCGACGCGGACCTGGTCGACACGTTCCTGTTCGCCGATGACGGCAGGTCGGGCTACTGCCAGTACTACGCCAGCGCGATGGCCGTCATGGCGCGGTCACTCGGCATCCCGGCGCGCGTTGCCGTCGGCTTCGCGCCGGGCGAGGCGCTCGGCGACGACCTGTACCTCGTCCGCGAGGCAAACGCGCATGCGTGGGTCGAGGTCTATTTCCCCGGCTATGGCTGGGAGATCTTCGAGGCCACGAAGTCCATCAACTCGCGATTCGTGCGGCTGCCTGATGATGCCGAGCGAGTTCAGGGCTCGTTCCAGGGCCCGGGAGAGTGGCTCGAGCGAGAGATCCCGCTTGATGTTCTCGGAGGTCGCGGTCTCGACGCGCTGCCATCGCCCGTGCTCGCGCCGGGAGCCATCGACTCCGAGGAGCCCGGTCTCCCCGATGGATCGCCTGGAGGGGGCCAGCTCGGCAATGCCTTCGTCATGTCGCTGCTCTTCCTCGCGGCGCTCGGTGTCCTCTGGTGGCAGATGCAGCGCGCCGAGCGTCGCTGGCGGCTGCTCCCCGCCGGTGATCGTGCGTGGCGACGGTTGACGCAGGCGGCCGAGCGCGCTGGCGTCGGGCCGCGGCCGTCGGAGACCATCTACGAGTACGCCGGCTGGCTCGAGGAGCAGCTGCCCGCGCATGGCGAGCCGATCCGGACCGTTGCCGACGGCAAGGTCCTCCAGGCGTACTCCGGTCAGCGCATGTCGTGGGGGGCATCGCAGCGGCTGGAGACCGCTCTGGCTCGTTTGCGCCGGCCACTCGTCGGCCTGGCGGTGCGACGCTGGCTGCGTCGGGTCACGCGTCGCGAGAAGACCAGCTAGAGCGCCATGGGGCGCCCGTCTTCTTCGTCGACGTGGGTGGGTTCGAGCCCGAGGAGGTGCAGTGTGTCGTTCCATCGGTCCAGGCTCCACCCGGCCGTCGAGCGAGTCACGACGCTGACCGAGGCATTGTCCACGTCCAGCGCCCACGAGTGATCACCGCCGAGGTCGAGCAACAGCTGGGCCGCGATGCGCAGCGTTCCCCCGTGGCTGACGAGACAGATCGGGAACGGCCCGTCCGACGAGGTGAGATCGCCCAGGAGTTCGGCCACGCATGCGCCGGCCGAAGCGATGGACTCGCCGCCCGGTGGCTGACGAACGCCGGGCGCGTGGCGCCAAGCCTGGTATCGATCATGATCTTCGGCCTCGAGCTCGGCGTGCGTTCTGCCCTCCCACTCGCCCTGGCCGATCTCGATCAGGCGCGCGTCGGTCTCGACACCGACACCGACCGCGCCGGCGATGGCACCAGCGGTCTGCATTGCCCGCGTGAGGGACGAGGAGATGACGCGCGCCGGCCGCAGTTCTGAGTCGGCTGCGAGACGAGCGCCCACCAATTGCGCCTCGCGCCTGCCCGCATCGGCCAACGGTGGGTCGAGATGGCCCTGGAATCGGCCCTCGCGGTTCCAGTCGGTGACGCCGTGACGAACGACGATGAGGCGCGCGTCGATCACCGCGTGGTCGCGGTCGCCGCGTCGTAGACCTCGCGCGCCGCGCGGGCGGCGGTATCACCATCGGCGGCGTGGCCGAAATCGGGGAGCGTTCTGCCCATGATGGCGAGCGCCTCGGCCATCTCGTCGATCCCGACCTCGCCCATGTGGCCGAAGCGCAGGATCTTGCCCGTCCATTTTCCCTGGCCTCCGGCGATGACAAGGCCGGCAGCGCGCATGGCCGCATTGAACGGCCCCCATTCGATGCCGTCCGGCACCCAGGCCGCGGTGACCGTGTTCGACCGATCGGCCGGGGCAGCGACCAGTCGCAGCCCGAGCGACTCCAGCCCGGCGGCCACACCGTTCGCGATGGCCGCGTGCCGCCGCCATGTTCGCTCACGCCCTTCTTGACGCAGCTTTTGCACGCCGATGCGCAGGCCGTACAGCACGGTGATCGCCGGCGTCCATGGCGTCTGATCCTTTCCTGCCCACTCGCGCGCCTCGGCGAAGTCCCAGTAGAAGCGCGGCATGCGCGCCGTGGCGCCGGCCGCAACGGCCCGCTCACCCAGTGCGGCAATGGCGATCCCGGGCGACGCCATCCACGCCTTCTGGCTGGCGCTGACGACAAGGTCGACACCCCAGGCTTCCATCTCGAACTCCATGGCCCCGAGTCCGCTGATGCCATCGACCAGCAGCAGCGGCTCGCCGGGTGCGGACCGCACGACCTCCGCGATGGCCTGCATCGGGTTGGCGACGCCGGTCGAGGTCTCGTTGTGCGTCACCAGGACGGCGCGGTACGGCTCGTCGCTGGCCAGTCGCTCGCGCAACGCGGCCGGATCGGCAGCGCTGCCCCACTCCAAGTCGAATCGCGCGACATCGGCTCCAAAGGTGGCCGCGATCTTCGCGAAGCGGTCGCCGAATGAGCCGATGTTCACCGAAAGCACCCGATCGCCTGGCGACAGGGTATTGACGATGGCGGCCTCGAGGGCGCCGGAGCCGGATCCAGTGAGCAGCAGGACCTCACTCGTCGTGCCGATGAGCTCGGCAAGGCCCGCCGACGTCTCCCGCAGCAGCTCGCCGAACTCTGTGCCGCGATGGTCGATCATCTGCTGCGCCTGCGCCTCGCGCACCGCGTCGGGGATCGGGGTCGGACCGGGAGTCCGAAGATTCTGTTCCATGCCTCGCATCATAATCCGCTCATGCCTCGACGCCGCGCCGCACCCGACCCCACCGAGCCGCTCTTCGGCGAGACGATCGCCGCCGATGCACCGCTCGCGGCTCGCATGCGCCCGCGCACGCTCGAGGAGTTCGTGGGTCAGCCACACCTGGTCGGTCCGGAAGGCGCCCTCACGCGCGTCGTGAACCCTGGACACCGGCCGTCGCTGGTGCTGTGGGGTCCTCCCGGGAGCGGTAAGACGACCCTGGCGCGCCTCCTCGCGGATCGAGCGGGCGGCACGTGGCGTCAACTGAGCGCGGTGACCAGTGGCGTGGCGGACATCCGGGCGCTGGTGGCGGAGGCCAGGGCGCTGCGCGATGCCGGCGGCGCGACGATTGCCTTCATCGACGAGCTGCATCGGTTCAACAAGAGCCAGCAGGACGCGCTGCTGCCGCACGTCGAAGAGGGCACGATCTCGCTGATCGGCGCCACGACCGAGAACCCGTACTACGAGATCAACTCGCCGCTGCTGTCGCGCATGCGGGTCTACCGCCTGGAGCCGCTCGATACCGACGCGCTGGGCGAGATCGTCGACCGCGCATTGACCGATACCGACCGCGGCCTGAGCGGACGCGTCCGCCTTGGCATCGATGCACGTGCGGCGCTGCTTGACCTCGCCGGTGGCGATGCGCGCAGCGCCCTGAACATCCTGGACGCGGCCGCCGCCGTGGCGCCCGATGGCGCGGAGATCGATGCCGCCGGCGTGGCCGAGGCCGCCCAGCAGCGGCTGCTCGCCTACGACCGCGTCGGCGACCAGCATTACGAGGCTGCATCGGCCTTCATCAAGAGCATGCGAGGCAACGATCCCGACGCCGCGCTGTATTGGTTGGCGAGCATGGTGGCGGCGGGGGAGGACCCGACCTTCATCGCTCGCCGGATCGTGATTGCCGCGTCGGAGGATGTCGGCAACGCGGATCCGCGTGCCCTTCAGCTCGCAGTCAGCGCCATGCAGGCGGTGGAGATGATCGGGCTGCCGGAGGCGCAATACGCCCTGGCACAGGCCACCGCCTACGTGGCATCGGCGCCGAAATCGAACCGTGCCGGGGCTGCATATTTCGCGGCGCTGGCCGAAGTCGAGGAGCACGGTCGCCTGCCGGTGCCGTTGCACCTGCGGCCGTCATCGCATCGGCGCCTGTCGCGCGAGCAGGGCTACGGCCGCGGCTATCTGCATCCGCATGAATATGCCGATGCCGACGTGGACCAGGAGTATCTGCCCGATGCACTGGTCGGTCGCGTCTTCTATGAGCCGTCCGAGGAGGGCCTGGAACTCAAGATCGCGGAGCGGCTGCAGCGCCTGCGACGTCTGCGATTCGAGGCGCGGGGGCGCGGCGGCGACGAGGGGTAGGGATAACCGGCACGGGTGTGCTTGCGTCATGCACTGAATCGAGTCCGGACGCCAGCAGGGCGCCGAACTGATCGGCAGGGATTGGCCGGCTGAAGTAGTAGCCCTGCGCCTCCTCACAGTGGTGAGCCTGGATGAACGCGAGTTCCTCGCGGGTCTCGACTCCCTCGGCGATCACGCGCAACCTCAGGCTGTTGGCCATGTTGATGATCGCGGTGACCAGGGTGGTGTCGTCCCCATCGGTGCTGATCTGTCGAATGAACGACTGATCGATCTTTAGCGCGTCGACAGAAAACTTTCGGAGATAGCTCAGGCTGGAGTAGCCGGTTCCGAAGTCATCCACCGCGATCGTTACCCCGCGCTCGCGCAGAGACTGGAGGATGGCTGCGGTGGAGTCCACGCGCTTAATCAGCACGCTTTCGGTCAGCTCGATTTCGAGCAGATGCGGGTCGAGACCCGTGTCGTTGAGCACGGCGAAGACCCCTTCGAGGAAATCCTCGTTCTGGAATTCGACGGCGGACACATTCACGGCTATGGGAATCGCCGGAAGGCCAGCGTCGATCCACGCCTGCGTCTGGCGACACGCCTCGTTCAGAACCCAACGGCCAATCGGGATGATCAGCCCGCAGTCTTCCGCGATCGAGATAAAGTCGACCGGGGCAATTGCGCCCCGTATCGGGTGCGTCCAGCGGATCAGCGCTTCGGCACCGATGATCCCCCCGGTTCGAGTGTTGACCTTAGGCTGGTAGTGAAGAGCAAATTCCTCGCGTTCGACGGCCCGACGCAGGCTCTCCTCGATGAACTGCCGCTCCACCGCGCGCACATTCATCGCTGGCTTGAAGAATCGGTAGGTCTGGCGCCCACCTTCCTTGGCCTGGTACATCGCCGTGTCCGCATTCTTGATGAGCGTCTCCGCATCCTGTCCATCGTCGGGATAGATGCTGATGCCGATGCTCGTCGTGACGTGCAGATCCTGCTGGTCAATGCCATGCGCCAAGGCGACCGCCCGCAGCATCCGGGTGGCGGTGGTGGCAGCATCTTCGGTGCGCTCGATCTCCGATAGCAGGACGACGAACTCGTCCCCGCCCTGGCGGCTGACCGTGTCCGTGGTCCGGACGCAGTCCGAAAGGCGTATCGCCACGGACTGGAGCAGCTTGTCGCCCATGGGGTGACCGAGAGAGTCATTGATGTGCTTGAAACCGTCAAGATCAAGAAACAGGACGGCGACCTTCTGCTGATGACGCGCGGCCAGCGTGACGGCCTGGTCGATCCGGTCATTGAGCAGCATGCGGTTCGGCAGACCAGTCAGGAAGTCATGTTGAGCCGAATGCGTCATCTCCAGGCTCATGGCATGGGCCGTGGTCACGTCACGAAAGACCACCACGGCGCCGGTGGCCTTCCCGGTTCGGTCGTGGATTTCGGCGACGGACCTTTCGATCGCGATCTCGAATCCGTCGCGTCGAATCAGGATGCCGATTGCGGGAGTCTCTCGTTGCGCATCCACGGGCTGGAACGGATCCGTGATGAGGTCGCGGCTGGCGGCGTCTCGGATCGGAAGGACGCTCGTGATGGGTCGGCCGACAGCTTCTGCGAGGGACCAGCCCGTCATCGTCTCTGCGACGAAGTTGAGGAATGTGATGTTGCCAGTTGTATCTGTGCACGCAACTGCTTCGCCGATGGACTTGAGGGTGACCTGCGCGCGCTCCTTCTCCACGAAAAGAGCCTCCTCCATGGCGTTGCGTTCGATCGCGTAGCGCAGAGCGCGGGTCAGGGCGCGGGGTTCGATCTGTCCCTTGATGAGGTAGTCCTGCGCTCCCTCCTGGAGGGCCTGCGTCGCCAGGTACTCGTCATCCGTGCCGGTCAGCACCACCAGCGGGACGCGCGGGGCTGCCGCGTGCGCTCGTCGCACGGCGTCGAGGCCCTGGACGTCCGGCAGTCCGAGATCCAGCAGGATCACGTCGACCGGGTGGGCTCTGAGATGGTCCTCTGCATCGCTCATGCGCCCGACGTGGATCATGGCGGTCCTGTGTGCCGGCTGCTCGCTGAGCATCTCCCGGAGGAGCCGCGCATCTCCGGGGTTGTCCTCGATGAGCAGCAGCGTCGTGATGCGCTCATCAGTCATGCGGACGTTCCTTGGTGCGGCAGCTTCGCCTTGGTCAGCCAGAAGTCGTTGATGCTCCTGACGAGATTCTCGAACTGGTCCAGCTGCACCGGCTTGCTGAGGTAGCTGTTGGCCTGGAGCTGGTAGCTCTTGACGATGTCCGCCTCCGCCTCCGATGTGGTGAGGATGATCGTTGGAATGGTCTTGAGCGAAGCATCCGCCTTGATGTGCGCCAGCACTTCGCGCCCGTCCATCCGGGGAAGATTGAGATCGAGCAGGATCAGGTCGGGCCGAGGCGCATCCGCATGCAATCCCTCCCGCCTGAGGAACGACATCGCTTCGACGCCATCGGCCGCCACGTGCAATTTGACCGCAAGATTGGCTTCGCGCAATGCCTCCTGCGTCAGGCGGACGTCGCCGGGGCTGTCCTCGACCAGGAGGACCTGGATGGCCATGCCTGGTGCTTGAGTCTGGGTCATGAGTTCCTCTCGCTTCGTGGAAGGGCAAAGCTGAAGGTGGAACCCTGCCCGGGTTGGGAGTCGACTGATATGGTCCCGCCGTGACGCTCGACGATCTTTTTGCAGATCGCGAGGCCGATGCCGGTGCCGGCGTATTCGTCCCGGCCGTGCAGCCGCTGAAACATGCCGAAGATTTTTTTCGAGTACTGCGCGTCGATCCCGATGCCGTTGTCGCGGACGGAAAAGATGCACATGTCGGATGACTCGTCCGCGACCGAGATGTGGATCTCCGGCACGTTCCCCGACTGGTATTTGATCCCGTTTCCGATCAGGTTCTGAAACAGCTGCGCGAGTTGGCGTTCATCGGCCAGCACGTCGGGCAGCGCATCGTGGGTCACCTGCGCTCCGCTCTCTTCGATTGCGCCACGGAGGTCGTGGAGCGCGCGCTCGAGCGCGGCCTCGCTCGAGGCGGTGACCATGTCCTGCGCCTTGGTCCCGACGCGCGAGTAGCTGAGAAGATCCTGGATCAGGCGCTGCATCCGGGCGGCGCCATCGACCGCATAGGAAATGAACTCGTCCGCATCCGAGTCCAGTTGACCCGCATAGCGCCTGCCCAGCAGCTGCGTGTAGCTCGAGACCATTCTCAGCGGCTCCTGGAGATCATGGGAGGCCACGTAGGCGAATTGCTCCAGCTCCTCATTTGATCGGCTGAGGCTCTCGATCGACTGGGCCAGGGTAAGCTCGGCCGCCTTGCGCACGCTGATGTCGCGAATGGCGGCGGTGACCAGCCGGCCCTCGGCGGTGTCGAGCGGGCTGAGCATGAT
>Ga0208612_1000556_pt1 | contig 16054 bp, 16 predicted proteins | sample AntDryMetagUQ889_FD_188089 | JGI IMG/M metagenome (GOLD analysis project Ga0208612, IMG submission 188089) | Polar desert microbial communities from Antarctic Dry Valleys - UQ889 (SPAdes) | ecosystem: Environmental > Terrestrial > Soil > Desert | place: Antarctic Dry Valleys | collected 2008-12-31 | reverse complement strand
GGCCTTACCAGGCTCGTCCACCGCAGCTAAAAAGGCTGTCTCCATCGTGAGCTCGAGGTCCGTTGCAGCGACGCGCACCCGGCCGTCCTCGGTCGCCTCGAGGCGCAAGCCGGAGAGCACCGGCAGCGTTGCCCGATTGGAGATCGCCCGTGATGCGAACTGCACGGCTCCCAGCAGGTCATCTCGTTCGCAGCGGAACTTCATCTCTCGTGCCTCCAATCTCGATCACTTCCCAAGAACCGTAGCTACCTGGTGTGACAGGTTTGTTCCACAGGTTCTGATCTTCGTCTTCTAAAGGTTTCTCTCGTAAGTACTAGTAGGTGCTGTTGATGATGCGGATAACAGTCGAAAGCGCAGGTCACACGCAAGTTCGCGGCGCGCGGACCCTGGGGAGAAGTCCCGGAAGAGAGCGCGGCTCAGCGCGCAGGTCGCGAAGCGCGAAGGATCGTTCACAGAGATCAACACGCTTTGCGCTTAGACCCGCGCCGCTTGTTGACGGATGCGCGTAGTGAGCTCACGAACCTGCTCGTACCAACTCTCACGCTCCTGCATGTGCTGCTTCACCTTGTTGACAGCGAAGATCACTGTGGAGTGATCGCGGCCCCCGAAACGCTCTCCGATCTTCGGTAGCGACAGATCGGTCAGTTCGCGGCACAGATACATGGCCATCTGGCGGGCGTTGACCAGCGGCCGCGAACGACTGGGCGAACAGATCTCTTCGGGGGTGACGTCGAAATACTCCGCGGCCACTGAGATGATGAGATCGGAGGTGACCCGGGCCTCGTTGCTGTTGGGGAGCAGGGATTGCAAGACGCCTTGAGCGGCGTCCAAGGTGATGGCCGAGCGCGTGAGAGACGCGTACGCAGCAACGCGGATAAGAGCGCCCTCGAGCTCGCGGATGTTGGTCTGGATCTTGCTGGCGATGTACGACATGACTTCGGTAGGCACGGCCAGACGATCGCTTTCTGTCTTCTTCTGAAGGATCGCGAGGCGCGTCTCCAGGTCGGGCGGTTGGATGTCGGTGATGAGACCCCACTCGAAGCGCGTACGTAGCCGCTCCTCCAATGTTGGGATCTTCTTGGGCGGCCGGTCGGAGGTGATGACGATCTGGCTCTTGGGGTGGAGCGCGTTGAAGGTGTGGAAGAACTCCTCTTGGGTCCGCTCCTTGCCCTCGAGGAACTGGATGTCGTCGATCAAGAGAAGATCGGCCGCCCGATAGCGCTGGTGGAAGGAGGGGATCGTGCGTCGCTGCAACGCCACGATGAAGTCATTCATGAATTGCTCTGTGGAGACGTAGCGCACCACCGAGCCCCGGTGCCACTCACGCAGGTAGCGCCCGATCGCGTGCAGCAGGTGAGTCTTTCCCAGTCCCGCCGCCCCGTAGATGAACAGAGGGTTGTAGGCCTCGGCCGGCGCTTCGGCGACCGCGAGGGCTGCAGCATGCGCGAAGCGGTTCGAAGAGCCGATAACGAAGGACTCGAAGGTGTATTTCGGATGGAACGCGAGATCAGAGGCGGCCGGTTCGGCGGTCTCAACCCGTTCCTCGGCAGCGGCCGGCTGGGGAGCGGGCTCCGAGGCGGGCTCTTCGCCCAGTGTCTCGTCGACGATCAGGGCGACCGACAGCTCCCGTTCGGCGGCCGCGGAGGCTGCGTTGCGCAGCTGTGCTGAATAGCGGTCTTCGATCCACTCCTTGACGAAGAGGCTCGGTACCGCCAACACGAAGCTGTCTCCGTCGAGAGCGACCGGGCGACTTCGGCCGAACCAGGCCGGGAAGTTGCCTTTGAGCTCCTCTTTGAGGCTGCGCTCGGCGACGTCCCAGAGGGCCGACACCTCACCGGAACGGCCCCTCTCCCCCAGGATCTCTGTACTGTCCGGTCCGAGCTGAGTCGGACCGCGTTCGACCACCGCAACATCGTGCGAACTTTCCAACGACTCCCCCTTGCAAACGGATCATCCACAACCAGGAACCCACCCGATCCGAGGACCGGGCTGTGGAGGAAGCGCGCGAGGGCGCGGAGAGCGGACGAGAATGCGGGTCTGAGCAGGGACTTCGCGCCGGTCAACAGCCTTATCCACAACTGTGAACAACTTCTGCGACCTTCTCGAAGCGGCTCGAGCAACACCGGGGAAGTGCCGCAGTCCCATCCTCCACATGGATCCCGGAGGCGTCGGACCAGGGGGCATCGTAGCCAAACAGGCATAGTGACCGTCAAGCGCGTTTGCTAGAACGCGAGGAAGTCTTTCGCGTCCCACGCAGCTACGTGGATAAATGCACCTCGGCTATAATCCTGGGGACGTCGAAGAGCCCCGAGTATTTCGCGATTTTGATTCGGAGCGGATCGAGCGGGCCCCTACAGGGATCGGGTGAGACCCAGTGACCAAGCGCACGTACCAACCCAACAATCGTCGCCGGAAACGCAAGCACGGTTTCCGCGCCCGAATGAAGACCCGCGCCGGTCGCGCGATCCTGAAAGCCAGGCGCGGCAAGGGCCGCGCTCGTCTCTCGGCCTGAGGCCGAGTCCCGCATCCATGAAGCACCCTGGCTCCCTGTCGTCGCCTAGCGACTTCCGGCGCGTAATGGCCGAGGGCCGCGTCGAGCGCCCTCGCTGGGCCACGATCCACGTGATCTCAGCCCCCGAGCCCGATGGTCCCTCGCGCCTGGGGTTGGCGGTTTCCGCGCGGGCGGTCGGTGCCGTGCAGCGGAACCGGATCAAGAGGCGTGTGAGGGCGGCGTTCAGAGGGGCGGCCCCGGCCGGCCTGGACGTGGTGGTGCGAGCCCGGCCGCTAGCTGCCACCGCCGACTTCCAAGAACTGGAAGAAAATCTCCGGGGGTTGAAGGTCTGATGCTGGCCCGGCTCCTTATCGGAGGGATCTCTCTATATCGCCGCTGGATCTCCCCGTTGCTGCCCCAGAGCTGCCGCTTCTACCCGAGCTGTTCTGAGTTCGCGGTCCAGGCGATCGAGACCCATGGCGTCTTCAAGGGGGCCGGCCTGGCCCTGCGACGGGTCGGGCGCTGCCACCCGTGGTCCGCCGGGGGACCCGACCCCGTTCCGGGACGCCACGCCTGATGGGTTTCTTCGAGGTCTTCGCAGCCGCGCTGGCGGGCTTCTACGCCCTGGTCGGCAATTACGGCGTCGCGATAATCCTCCTCACCGTGGCGGTCAGGATCTTGCTGCTGCCGCTGTCGATCAAGCAGACCCGCTCGATGCGGGAGATGCAGCGCATCCAGCCCGAGGTCAAGAAGATCCAGGCCAAGCACAAGGGCGATCGCCAGAAGATGAACGAAGAGATGATGGCCCTCTACAAGGAGCACGGGGTCAATCCCTTCGGAGGCTGCCTCCCGCTGTTGATGCAGTTCCCGGTCTTCATCGCCCTCTACAACCTCATCGCCAAGCCGCTCGACTACATGGGGTACGACCTGGCCGGCACGGACTCGAAGCCATCCGAGGTGTCCGGGATAATGCAACAGGTCCAGGACTCGTCGCTGGCTCGGGGGCTAGACACCGCGGCCGCCGAGGTCAACAGCTTCCTCGGCATCTTTCGCCTCGACTGCAAACCCGCCCAGGTATACGCCGAGAACGGTGGCTGCGACGGAGGGATCGCGGGTCTGATCCCGTACATCCTCCTGATCGGTCTTATGGGGTTCACGACCTTCTACCAGCAGAAGCAGATGCAGACCCAGCGTGGCCCGGCCACCGACCCCCAGGCGCAGCAGATGCAGGTCTTCATGAAGATCATGCCGCTGATGCTGATGGTCTTCTCATTCAACTTCGCGGCCGGCCTCACCCTTTACTGGCTCACCACCAACGTATGGAGCATCGCCCAGCAGCATCTGATGTTGCGCGTCGCGCCGGCCCACCCCGAACCGGCCGCCAAGGGCGATAAGGCTTTGCCGGGTCCGGGTAAGGGGACGGCCAAGCCGAGCTCGGGCAAGCCCCCCAAGGGGGCGCCGTCCAAGCCCGTGTCGGGGGACCCCAGCGCGGTAGCGGAAACGCCCAGGCAGCCCTCCAAGCACAAGAAGAAGAAGCGATGAGCCAGGACCAGGAGCCGGAAGTGACCGACGAGAACGCACCCGAGACCCCCGAGGCAGACGCCGCGGCGACCGAAGGGGCCGAGGTCGAGCCCGCGACCCCGGAGCAGATCGCCGAGACAGGCAAGGATTTCGTCTCGGGCCTCTTGGAATCGATAGGCTTGGAGGCCGAGGTCAACGCATCCATCGAGGACGACTCGGCGACGATCGACGTGTCCGGCGAGGATCTTGGCGTGCTGATCGGCCGGCGCGGCCAGACCCTCGATGCCCTGCAGGAGCTGGCTCGGACCGCGGTACAGCGCCGGCTTCGCTCGCGGGTGCGCCTGATGGTGGACGTCGAGGGATACCGTGCTCGCCGCCGCGACACGCTGGCGGACTACGCCCGCTCGATCGCGGACCGCGCCAAGGAGCGGGGCACCGAGATCGAGCTCGAGCCCATGTCCAGCTGGGATCGGAAGATCGTCCACGACGCGGTGGCCGACATCGACGGGGTGAGCAGCTTCAGCGAGGGCGTCGACCCCAACCGCAAGGTCGTCATCCGCGCCGAGTAGCGCGTTTGCCCTGGTGAGGGGGCGTAAATCGTGAAACATCCCGCTGCGGTGGAGACCGCTCTCGAGGGGTACGAATCGCTCCTGGCCGCCTGGGCGCCCCGTTTCGACCTGATCTCGCCGGGTGACCTGGACCGAATCCGCGAGCGCCACATCGATGACTCCCTGCGAGCCCTAGGGCCTCTGGCGAGCCTGCCTCCCGGCCCCTGCATCGACGTCGGCTCCGGGGCCGGCCTGCCCGGGATCCCCCTTGCCATCGCCTCAGGCCGGGCTTGGAGGCTTCTCGAGCCCCGGCGCAAGAGGGCTGCCTTCCTGGAGGAGGTCGTCCGGGAGCTCGGCCTCGCCTGTGAAGTGATCTGCGCCACCGCAGAGCAGGCGGCGGCCGACCCCCTTCTGAGCGGCACCCATGCAGCAGCTACCGCAAGGGCCCTGGCTCCTCCCGACACAGCGATCTCCCTGTGCGCACCTCTGGTCGCGCCCGGTGGGGGGGTGATCCTTTTCGTCGGCCGACACGCGGAAATCGCTCACAGAGCCGAGGGAATCGAACCGAAGGTCGTTACAATCCGGGGAGATGGCACCTAACCTGGATGTTCCTGGAAATTCTGCTGACGTCGGCCCCACCGACCACTCTCACTGGAAACTCCTGGAAACCCGCCCCATCCGGCCCGGCGAGGGCCGGCTGGTGTGTGTGGCCAACCAGAAGGGCGGCGTGGCCAAGACCACGACCTCGGTCAACCTCGGGGCCGCGCTCGCCCTGCGCGGCCACCGTGTCCTGCTGGTCGATGTCGACCCTCAATCGAACGCGACCACCGGTGTCGGACTGGACCATCGCGCCGTGGAGCGGTCCACCTACGACCTCCTGGTCGGCGAGGCCTCCCTCGGAGAAGTGACCCGGCCCACCGGGATCAAAGGCTTGGACTGTGCGCCGGCGTCGCTGGATCTGGCGGGGGCCGAGATCGAGCTGGCGGGTGCCATGGCCCGCGAGCGCAAGCTGGGAGAGGCTCTCGAGGGCGTGGGCGAGCGCTACGACCTGATCCTTCTGGATTGCCCCCCCTCTCTGGGCCTGCTCACGATCAACGCACTCGCCGCAGCTCAAGACCTCATCGTTCCGGTGCAGTGCGAGTACTACGCGCTGGAAGGGCTCGGGCAGCTCCTGGGCACTGCCGAACGGGTGCGTCGCTCGCTGAACGCCGACCTGCGCATCTCGGGATTCCTGCTGACGATGTACGACGCGCGCACGAAGTTGTCGACCCAGGTCGCGGACGAGGTCCGGTCGCACTTTGGTGACGCGGTCTTCGGCACCGTGATCCCGCGCAGCGTGCGTGTGTCCGAGGCTCCCTCGTTCGGTGAGCCGGTCGTGACCCTGGACCCGTCCGCGCGCGGCTCGATCGCTTATCGCTTGCTGGCCGCAGAGGTGGAAGAGCGCTACGGACTCGAGGTGCACGTACCTCCGCTCCCACCGAGCGAGCCTGAAGTCATGAGCCCGGCCGCACCTGCAGTTGCCGTCCCGGGTCGCGGGGGCCGCGGCTACGGGACGGTCGCGCCCGAACCTGCAGGTTTGGACGAGGCCTGGCCGCGCGGAGAATCGTGGACGGTGTCGCGGTGAGCCGCCGCAGCGGATTGGGGCGCGGTCTCGACGCCCTGTTGCCCCCGACCGGCAGCGACGGTCTTGAGACCCGCGAAAGCGCGGACCCCCGCAGCGCTCGCGTCGACGACATACGACCGAACCCGCGCCAACCCCGGCGTGACTTCAGAGAGGAAGAGCTGCAGGAGCTGACGACCTCGATCTCGGAACTAGGCGTCCTGCAACCCTTGCTCGTCCGCCGTACTCGGGACGGCTTGGAGCTCGTAGCGGGGGAGCGCAGGCTGCGCGCGGCCGCGCGCGCTGGGCTAGGGGAGGTTCCCGTCCTGGTTGTCGACACCGACGACGTCGGCTCGCTGGAACGCGCGTTGGTCGAGAACCTCCATCGCTCCGACCTGAACCCCATCGAGGAGGCCGCCGCGCTGCGTCAGTTGATGGACGAAGGTGGCCTCACCCAGGAAGCGCTCGCCGGCAAGCTGGGTCGCAACAGAGTCACGGTGACGAACGCCTTGCGATTGTTGGACCTTCCGGTCGACACCCAGGCGCTGTTGACCTCCGGGCGGCTGACCGCAGGCCATGGACGTGCCTTACTGGGATTGCAAGGAAATCCATTGCAGCAACGCCTGGCCCGGCGCGCCGCGGATGATTCCATGTCGGTGCGCGAGGTCGAAGACCTTGTCCGTCGCTATCAAGCGATCTCCGCAGCTCCGAGGACGGGCGGCCGTGGTGCGGCTCAGCCTTCGGTGCAGGCCACGGAGGCTCAGCATCGCCTCGCCGAGCATCTGCAGACACGCGTGCGCGTCGAGTTGGGTAAGCGCAAGGGCAAGATCGTGATCGACTTCGTTTCAGCCGAGGAGTTGGAGCGCTTGGTGAAGATCGTCACCGGGGACGAACAAGGAGCGACCTCGCACACGGTTACGCTCGACTAGCGCTAGAAGCCCTCCTTGTAGTACCGCATCACTCCGGTTGTGATCGCATCTGCGGCGCGGCCCAGGAACTCGGAGTCGCGCATCTTCTTTTCGTCGTCGGGATGGGTGATGAACGCGGGCTCGACGAGCACCGCAGGCATCCGGGTCTCGCGCAGCACGGGGTAGGAGCGCGCGTGACTGCGACAGTCCTTCAGGTCTAACTTCACCAACTCCGCCTGTAGACGGTCGGCCAATGCCTCGCCGGCGCGCGATCCACCAAAGTAGAAGGTCGTCGAGCCTTCTCCTGCACCGCTGTCGTGCGCATTCAGATGCAGCGATATGAAGAGGTCGGCATCCTTCTGGTTCGCCCTCCGAGCGCGCTCGCTGGCATCCGGCGACTCGATCTCGGTGCGGCTGAAGCGAACCTTCGCTCCGCCGGCCGCCAGTCGCCCGGCGAGCCTCCTCGCCAGGTCCCAGCACACCTCTGCCTCGACCAGTCCGTCCGGTCCCACCTCACCCCGATCGCCCCCGCCGTGCCCCGGATCGATGAAGACGAGGGCATCGGACAACCCACCCTCGCCCCGACGGAGCTCCTCGCGCAGTCGCGAGGCAGTGCCCGGCCGGTCCACGCGCAGACCCATGAGCGCGGCGTGACTTGCCGGGCCGAAGATCCCGTCCTCCGGGACCCCGTACTCCCTCTGAAAGGCGTGCACGCCCGAGTCGGTTGAGCGCCCGAAGATGCCGTCTTCGCGGCCTGCGTCGTAGCCGAGGGCGTTGAGTCGCGATTGCAGGGTCAGGACGTCGTCGCCGCGGATCATCGGAACGCGTAGGTAGAGGGCGCGGTCTCCGAGTCGCCAGGAGGCCTCGACCAGCTCGTTCCAGGTGTGCTGTCCCACGATGCCGTCGACGATGATCCCGCGCTGTTGCTGGAACTCTCGCAGCGCGCGCTTGGTGGATTCGCCGAAGTAGCCGGTCTCGTCGTCGACCTCCAGCTTCAATGCGCGCAGACGACGCTGGATGTCGGCAACCTCGTCCGAGCGCTCACCGGGCCGGATCAATCCCTTCATCTGTTCACCGCCGCCGCATAGAGACGACGGAGCAGCGGATAGGGATCGCTCCAGGTGCCGTCGGCCTCCTGGATCCCTAGATGCAGGTGATGTGCGAACTCATCGTCATGGCCCTCTTCTTCGCTGTAGCCGGTGTTCCCGACCTCGCCCAACAGCGTGCCCGGTTCGACCCGCTGCCCGAGCGACAGTCCGGGGGCGAAGCGCCGCATGTGCGCGTAGAACCAGTAACGACCGTCATCCCCGCGCACCCCGACGCGCCAGCCCGAGTAGAAGAGCCACCCCAGGTTCTCGATCGTGCCCCCGGTCATCGACACGATCGGGGTGCCGGTCTCGGCGAAGACGTCGTTGCCCTCATGGATCCCGATCTGTCGCCAGCGACCGTTCTCGAAGCGCATGCGAGGGGCGCCCCAGTCGCGTTGGAAGTTGATGACCGAATACCAGTCCGTCCGCATCACTGGAAAGACCTTGCCTCCGACGACCACCGGGCGGAGATAGGAAGGGGCGGCATCGACACCGGCGGGGAGAGCTCCGATCGCAAGGATGGCGAGCGCAAACAGAATCCGCACCCTTCTGGACATCGAGGAAGCGTAGCCCCGTCTGTAGGACGGGCCTACCAGTTCTGGGGAGTGACCGGCATGCCTTCCAAGTAGCGCTCGGCATCGAGCGCCGCCATACAGCCCATGCCCGCCGCGGTGACGGCCTGGCGGTAGCGGAAGTCCACGACGTCGCCCGCAGCGAACACTCCTGGAACCGACGTCTGGGTGCCCCCATCCTGCGTGGTGATGTAGCCCCCGGCGAGCTCCAGCTTGCCCTCGAACAACGGCGTGTTCGGCACGTGGCCGATCGCGACGAAGACCCCACCCGCGGCCAGCTCGGACTCCGCGCCGGTCTTGAGGTTCTTCAGCCGGGCACCCGCGACCTTGCCGTTGCCGAACACCTCGGTGACCGCCGAGTCCCACACGAACTCGATCTTGGGGTTGGCCTTGGCCCGGTCTTGCATGATCTTGGATGCTCGCAAGGTGTCGCGACGGTGAACGACGGTCACCTTGCTGGCGAAACGCGTCAGGAAGTTGGCTTCCTCCATCGCGGAGTCGCCCCCGCCGATAACGAGGATCTCCTGGTTGCGGAAGAAGAAGCCGTCGCAGGTGGCACAGGTGGAGACGCCGTGGCCCAGTAGCTCCTTCTCGCCGGGAACACCCAGCATCAGCGCAGACGCTCCGGTCGAGATGATGACGGTGTCGCTGACGACGGTGGAGTCCGCCGTCTTGATCGTGAAAGGCGCACGCGTGAAGTCGACCTCCGTGACGTTCTCGGTGCGGAACTCCGTGCCGAAGCGTGCGGCTTGAGCACGCATGTTCTCCATCAGCTCTGGACCCATGATCCCGTCGATGAAGCCGGGGTAGTTCTCGACCTCGGTCGTCAGCATGAGCTGTCCACCGGCCTGGATGCCTTCGATGACGAGAGGCTCCAGGTTCGCCCGCGCCGAGTACACAGCTGCGGTCAGGCCCGCGGGGCCCGAACCGATCACGGTTACGCGTCGTTTCTGCTCTGGCATGGTCATAAACGTATCAACCGAACCGAGCCAGGCTTGATTCCGCGCCGGTGTGCTAGTTGCGCGGACGGATCACGTTCTTCGAGTAGTACACCGGGATCCCATCGCAATCTCCGATGCTCCAGGCCCAGACCATCGACTGATCGAGGGGACCAGCGTCCTCATCGGTCCACGCGAAGGCCAGTACCAGGATGTCGCCTCGGTCCTCGAACTCGGCGAGAGCGGCATAGGCGAGCAGAGAGCGCGGGAACTCTGCACTGATCGTGGCAGCGCACTCCCTGATGTCGTCTCCCCGCGAGGTGGGAGCCTGGGCCGCCACCTCTTCTATGAACGCGCCCTGGCGCTCGCCCACATCGGTCGTCGAATAGGCCCGCGAGAAGATGACCAGCGGAGGCCCGGATCTCCCCAGCTTGGTGAGTCGCTTCTCGTCGACCAGGCCGAGATCTGCCTCGAAGGTGGGAGCGGGGGCGGCCCGAGCTTGCGCCTCCAGGGTCTGTCCAGTAGTGCCGGCCGCGCCCGAGTCCTTTCCGCTCTGGTCGAACGTCCCTCCGCCGGCGCTGTCCTCGAGGCTTTCGGCGGACTCCTCGTCGGCTTCGGAGCGCCCGGCCGAGGTCGAGGTGTCCCCGCCCGCCCCGCCGTCCTCTCCACCCATGCCGCCGCCGAGACCCAGGTAGGCGAAGCCTCCGATCACCGCCACAGCGGCGGCGGCTCCGAGTAGCTGGAACAGGCGCGCGCCGGTCTGCCGTTCCGGGGCGGGGGCCACCGTGGTGTGGTCCTCATCCGGCATCGGAACCGCCTCGCTGAGGACCACACGACGAAGTCGTGCACGCTCGAGCTCGGTCAGGGTCGGCGACTCACCCCGGGTCAGAACGTCGAGGGCGACGCTCTCCCGGGAGCACTCGGCACAGTTGGCCAGGTGTGCTTCGACCTCGGCCGCGGCCCCCCCGCCCAGCTCACCGTGGACGAACGGACCAAGCAACTCCGAACAGCGTTCGTGGTCGATCGGATCTCTCATCACGTTGCCTTTGACTCGGTGGGGGGGCCGGGATGTTCCATGAGTTCGGCGAGCTGGCGACGGCCGCGGCTTATCCGCGACTTGACGGTGCCCACCGGTACCTCGGTCAATCGTGCGATCTCGTCATACGCGACTCCACCAAGATCGTGCATCACCACAGCTTCGCGGTATTCCGCGGGTAAACGCGACAGAGCTCGAGTCACGTCCAGCTTGGTCGCAACGGCTTCATCGAACCGAGAGCTGCCCACATCGACCTGCTCGCTCTGCTCGCTCTCATCCGCCGCCCACCGTTTGCGTTTGCGCAGCAGGTCGTGACACGAGTTGATGGCGATCCGGTATAGCCACGTGCCGAAGGCTGAATCGAAGCGGAACTTGTCGGCTTGTCGGAACGCCGCCACGAAAGCTTCTTGGGTCGCGTCCAGTGCATCGGAGCGTTGCCCGGTCATCCGGAACGCGAGGGCGAAGATCCGGTCTTCGTGGCGCCGCATCAGCTCGGCGAAGGAGGTTTGGTTGCCGTCGAGGAAGCTCCTGAGGAGCTCCTCGTCAGACCGGGACTCAGCTGCCACGGAACTCCACCTCGGCGATCGACGCCTGGCCCCCGCCTTCGGCGCTCAGGCGAGTGATCCACACCAGCCAGCAGCGTGCGGAGGTTTCTTCGAAGGTCAGCTCCGCCTGGCCCGAGAATCCCTTCTCGGAGGCGACCTCCTCGAACGAGCCCTCGTCGCCCGAGCATGAGTCCCCGGCGCGGATCTCGATGTCCATCCCCGCAGAGCCCCTGACGGTCACAGCCGACACGGCGGTGCCGTCACCGAGATCGAAGGTCAATCCCACCCCGGGCTTGCCCAGCGTCGCCAGGTCGGCGGAGTAGGTCTGGGTGGTCCAAGACGTCGACGCGTTCCCGTCGGTGGCGAGTGGGGCCTCGTCGGGGTGCTCGCCGTCTCCTCCATACGGATCGAAGTCGGCGACGCGGTCCACTTCTATCCGTCCCCCTTGTTGGCCGCCGCCGGCCTTATCGGTCGACGACGAGCGCTCGGGCTCGTTGGTTCCGTCGGACAGAGAGGACACGGCCAGCGCGAGCGCTACCACAGCAGCAACGGCAAGGATCACCTTGACGATCCAGCGCGTATCGCCCGAGGAGCCCGGGCCTGCGTCCGAAGACACCTGACGCACGGGTGTCGGCCGCGGTAACGCAGTCGTGACCGACGACCTGCCCGCGCTCGCTTCTAGCGCCCCCCGCATCTCGTCGGCCGAGTCGAACCGATCGGCAGGGTCTTTCTCGAGAGCCTTCATGATCACACTCTCGAGTGCACGCGGGACCCCCGCCTTGATGCTTCGCAAGGGCGGCGGCGCTTCCTTCAGATGCTTCATAGCGGTCCCGATCTGTGTCTCTCCAGTGAAGGGAGGTCGACCTACGAGCAGTTCATAGAGCACGACGCCCAACCCGTACAGGTCGGAACGCCGGTCTGGTTCGTTGCCAGCTGCTTGCTCCGGCGAGATGTAGGTGACCGTGCCGAGGATGGAGCCGGTCGTGGTGATGTCGCCTTTCACGAAGGCAGCTTTCGCGATGCCAAAGTCTGCGACCTTGAGCAGCCCGTCATCGGCGACAAGCACATTGGCGGGCTTGACGTCGCGATGCACGATGCCTTGACGATGTGCGTAGCCCAGCGCGTCGCAGATTGCGACCCCGAGCGCGGTCACGCGTTCGGGGTCAACCGACCCAGATGCGCCACAGAGGTCGGCGAGCGTGCCCCCGCCGCAATGCTCCATCACGATGTACTGCAGGTCGGGCTCACCTTCTTCGGTGGCGGGCTCGGTTCCGGTGTCGTAGATCGAGACGATGTTCGGATGACTGAGGCGGGCGGCCGCCAGAGCCTCGCGGCGGAATCTCCCTAAGAACTCGTGATCTTCGGACAGGTGCGGGTGCAGCACCTTGATCGCCACCGGCCGGGCCAACACGTCGTCACGAGCGCGCCAAACCGTCGCCATGCCGCCTTGGGAGATCTTGCTCTCCAGGACATAGCGTCCGGCGACGGTCGCGAGTTGGGACATCTGGGGTTAGAGCCGCAGCACTAGGTGGTGCCGGCTTGCCCATCGGCTGTGGCCCTGGCCCACTTCGCTATGGCGCCGATGCGCTTGACGACTAGCGTGTCTGCGACCCTGCGCAACCTGATGTGCACGACGCCGGCATCGTCGATCTCGGTTCCCTGCTTCAGCACCCGGGCACCGTCGACCCCGCCAACTTCTGCGTTCACCTCGGCGACGGCGAGCGCTCTGATCTCTTGGTCGGTGAAATTCGCGGCGGCGCTCGAGGTGTCTACCGTCGTCGAGACGGCGACCGCGACGTCGTCGGCACCCGAGTCGAGCGTGAAGTAACTGACCAGGATCGATCCCGCGTCGAAGGCGATCACGCCGAAGATAGCGAACCCGATGACGAGCTTGACGAGCCAGTCGGCGACGATCCCACGCTGATCGGAGATGGACATCGGGTGATTATCGCGTGACGGCGGCATCTACCCCGGGTTCCGCCTTCTGGCCACCAGGTCTTTGAGTAGAGACACTTCTTCGACCCCTAGGGCAACGGCAACGCCGAGATACGAGACGACTCCGAGCACGACAGGGCCGAGCAAGGCCACCGACTGCTCGAGGAGGCTTTCTGGTTCGAGGACCCTCTGCAGGGTGGATGAGCTGATCCAGACCAAGACCCCCATCACCAGCGCGGCCAGAGCCATCCTTCCGACACTCCTCAGCACCCTGGGCCCATCGAGCCCACCGATCAGAGGCCGAAGAGCACGTGCCTGCAGGACGGCACCCAGCAGGTAGGACAACGCATGTCCGAGCGCCAAACCCTTCACTCCAAGCCACAGGAACAGGGGGATGTTGACGACGGTGTTGAAGAGGACCGCGACGACGTTGATCCTGAAGGGCGTCTTCGTGTCCTGGAGCGCGTAGAAAGCTCGCAGGAACAGCTGGAAGATCGAGAACGGAACGAGGCCCAAGACGAAGAACCGCAGCACGCCTGCGACCAGCTCGGTCGAGCGGGCCGTCATAACGCCATGCTCCAGCAAGAAGCGCACCACGGGCTCGCCCAGGACCAGGTAGCCGACCGTGGCGGGCAGCACCAACAGGACCGTCGTCCTGATCCCGGTCGACAGCCGGCGACGGAACTCGTCCCACCGGCCGTGGCTTGCATCGGCGCTCATCCCCGGCAGCAGCGCCGTGATCAGTGAAACAGCGAAGAGACCGTGCGGCAGAATGAAGAAGGTGAACGCGCTGACGTAAGCGGTGTAGCCCCCGGTCTGTTCATTCGCTAGCCACTGCACGAACAGGTAACCGAGCTGGTTGGTCACGACGTATCCGATGACGAAGACCGACAGACGCGCGAGTTTCTTGATCGATGGATGCGCCACCGACAGCGTGGCGCGGTAACTCCCCAAGCCGCGCAGGAACGGGATCTGCGCGAGAGCCATCAACGCGACGCCGGCAGTCGTTCCCAACCCGATCACCCACAACTGGCGCGATGTGACCTCTCCAAGGTTGTCGATCTCGCCGTAGGCCTGATGGAAGGCAACGAACACTGCGATCACCGCGAGGTTGTTCAGGATGGGGGTGTACATCGGCGCACCGAACCGCTTGTGCGCGTTGAGCAAGCCGGCGGTGAGCGCGGCGAGTCCATAGAAGATGATCTGGGGGACGAACAGCCGCAGGAGGAAGGTCAGGACCTCGATCTGTCGAGCCTGCTCGGCCCCCTCTAAGCGCACGGCATAGAACTTCGCGATCGCGGGGGCGGCCAGGACACCAAGCGTTGTGATCGCGATCAGGGCGACCAGCGAGACGTTGATGATCGCGCTTGCAACCTGCCACGCGCGTTCGCGTCCTTCCTTCTCCAGGAGGTCGACGAACACCGGCACGAAGACTGAGGTGAGCACCCCGCCAAGAACCAGCTCGTAGATGATGTTCGGAGCGGTGTTCCCAATGTTGTACGTGTCGGCGAGACGCCCTGACTCCACGACGCCGAGGGCCGCGGCGATCGCAACGAGACGGAGTAGTCCTGTGATTCGCGACAGGATCGTTCCGGCGGTCATCACCGCCGTGGCACGCGCTAGAGAGCTCAAGCGGGGCTCTCGGTGCGACGCCGGCGCGCGACCCTCACTAGATAGAACAGCACCAAGAAGGCGAGCGCGCCGAGGGTGAGGCCTACGGCGATGCGGTTGAACTCCGTCGAGCGGACGGTGATCTTCTTGTAGGCGAGGTCCAGCGATCCATCGGAGGTCTGGACGACGACCTCGATCGGAAAGATGCCGCTCGAGCGAGCGTTCGCCTCGACCGTGAACTGATAGGTGTCGTCTGCGGCGATCTGTTGCGGCGGGACCGACCCGGGCTCCAAGACCAGGTCCGGCTGAGGAGAGCTCACAGACACGCTTACCGTGGTGGGGAAGCCCGTTCCGTTGGACACGACGAGCGGTATCTCTCCTTGCCGGGAAGTGAGGTTGATCTCGGAAGGCCCCCCGACCGAGATCTTGGCGATCTCGGCTTCGGCCTGGTCGACGGATCCCTCTAGATAGCCGTCGGCCACCTCCAGAAGGTCCGGGCTCGACCACCACAAGCGGCTCTGGGCGACGAGCGTGTTCCGGCGCAGGCGCTCGACCAGCTGCTCGGGCGGATGCATCCGGCGGAAGTCGTCGAGGAATCCTTCGGTTTCGGTGATCTCGTCGAACAGCTCGGCCGGAGGCTCCTTGTCCAGGGCGGAGAAAGCCTGGATGAAGGCCTCGGAACGGGGTTGCGCCTTAGCTACATCGACGGCTTCGGCAGGAGTGACCGTCTGTAGCCACGGAGCCCCTCTGAGTCCGCCCAGCAATCTCTTGCTGAGAAGAGGCGATGGATGCCAGAGGGAGGGCATGGTGACCTGCGCCACCCGGTTCTCGATCGAAGGAAGCTCTTGTCGTATCGCGGCCGTTTCAGCGAAGAAGTTCTGCAGCTCGAGGCGCTCGTCGGCACCTTCGACCAGCGCCGCGAAGCGCTCTTGGAGGCCCCGGTCGCCGACCAATCCAACCGTCGGGCCCTGGGTGGTCCGGACCGACACTGGACACGTGAACGAGGCGAAAGCCTCGGGGCAACCTTCCTGCACGATCAACTCGTCATCGCCGAAGGCATCGGGGTGGAACAGCGTGAAGCGGGCGGTGTCGGCGTCCACGAACCGCATCTCCTCGAGACTCTGCGCGGCGATCCGACCCGCCGGAGGGAACAGCCAGTTCCGGGACACCTCCAGGTCCAGCGTCTCCCGGAGCACCTCGGAGCCCTCGTCCAACTCAGCTTCGAGTCGTTCGGGTGTGTTGCGGGCGAGCGCCGGTATGT
>Ga0208612_1000555_pt1 | contig 16068 bp, 19 predicted proteins | sample AntDryMetagUQ889_FD_188089 | JGI IMG/M metagenome (GOLD analysis project Ga0208612, IMG submission 188089) | Polar desert microbial communities from Antarctic Dry Valleys - UQ889 (SPAdes) | ecosystem: Environmental > Terrestrial > Soil > Desert | place: Antarctic Dry Valleys | collected 2008-12-31 | reverse complement strand
CCGACCAGAGGATCACACCGAGACAGAGCTCGCGAGCGAGCCCGAGCCGGCCGGTGCGCAGCCGGCCCTCTCCGAGACCGGATAGCAGGCGTGTCCACGCCTGATCGCCAAGCGCGGACCCCGGCGAGTGTCTTGTGCCAATAGGGACTAGACACTTAGCACGCGAGGCTTTAGCCAGTACCGTGGCGTTTCTGGCAGAGGGAAGTCCGGATCTCGAGGGAGGAGACCCGGCAGGAGGCGCCTGGACCTCCGGGCGCGGGCGGGAGGTGCGCAAGTGGCTGTACGTTCGATTTACCGCAGCCGGCTGATCAGCCGCAGGGACCCCAAGCGATGACGATGATCGCCGCCGAGCAGTACACGGACTGGTGGGTGGGGCTCACGCTCGGGTTCCTGGTGGTGGTCGTCGTCGTGGTGATCGTCTCCATCCTTCTCTCGCTGGCGGCGCGCATCGCCGACAACGCGGACACGGCGACCGAGGCGCTGCCGGTTGTGCGCGATCAGACCGCCGCGCTGCGGGAAGTGGGAAGCATCAACGAGTCCGCGATCTCGATTTTGCGCTCCGCCCGGGCAGCCCGGAAGGCCCTGACCGGATCATGACCGTCCTGGCACTCCCCGAGACGCATACGTTCTGGTCGGTCGCAATCGGGATCGGCGCCGTGGTGCTCGCCGTGGTGGTCATCCTCATGATGCTGCTGCTGAGGTTCCTCAGGGACATCGCCGAGAGCGTCACGCGCCTGCTCGAGGTCGGCGGCGAGGTCGCCCAGAACACGTCGGGGATCCAACAGCTGGCGGACACCGGCCCGGTCCTCGACATGATCCGTGACGAGGCGCTAATCCACGACGGCTACCTGGAGTCCCAGCTGCGATGAGCACCGAGCTCTACATCCTCATCAGCGTGGTCGAGGCCGTCCTGCTCGTCGTGGTCCTCGCCGCCGCGCTCATCCTCATCCGCGAGCGGCTGAACGCGATCGCCGGCGACCTGGCGACGTTCGGCTCGGCACTCGGCGGCGTCGAGCAGGACCTGCGGCTGATCGGGAGGGCCGTGCCCAAGATCAACGACCCCCTGTCGGACATCGTCGGGGCGCTGCCCGGGATCGCCGATAAGGCCGAGACCGTCGCGCGAGGCTAGAGCAGCATGGTTCTGTGGTGGATCGGAAACGCCGTTCTCCTCGTGGTGATCGCGCCAGTGGTGGTGTTCCTGCTCTACCGCGTTCTCGACGCCGCGCGGGCAGTCCGCCGCGCGGCCGACGGCATCGCCGGGGTCGGCACCGCGATGGTGGTTGACCTCAAGCCCGTGGCCGAGCTCGTCAAGACCGAGAGCTACGTCAGCCAGACGACCAAGGGGCTCGCTCGGTACGGGGCAGCCCTCGACGAGATCCTCTGACGCCATGCCCGCCGCCGCCGTGGTCACCATCATCGCCGCCGCCGTGGTCGTGCTGGTGCTGGCGGGGTTCCTGCTCACGATCGCGCGGGTCCTCGTTCACGTGAACAGACAAGTCGAGGCCATCATCGCGGCGGTCGGCACGATCGCCGCGGAGACCAAGCCGGTCAACCCCGCCGTCCGGTCGATCGATGACAACCTCGGCGCCGCCCGCGACGTTCTCAGCTCGCTGTTGGAGAGCAAGGTCGGCGCCGACGGAGCCGCCGAGCTCGTGGCCTCGGTCGATCCGCTGGCCGAGCCATCCGCGGAAAGGGACACTCGCGGCGATCCCGAGCACATTCAGCTCGGCAACGATCCGGACCGCATCCAGCCCGCCACAGATCCCGCGCACATCCAGCTGGGCAACGATCCCGGACGGATCGGCCGCCGAGCCTGACATCCACCAGGACCGGCCCGGCAGTCGAGCAGTTGCTCAGCGCTGCGCGGAGACCGGCGACCTGGGGAGGCCGCGGGGGCGCTCGGCGCTCGGACGGCCCTCACCGCCGACCAGTCGCGTGGCCAGATCGCCGATCGCATGCATCGCCGGGGCATCCGGGGCGCGGTCGAGCGGCGCAGCCGCGGCGAGGTCGGCCTCGCGGAAGCACTCGTCGTAGGGGATCGCGCCGACGAGCTCGATGCCGTGATGCTCGGCGTAAGCGGCGACGCTCTCGGCTTCGTGATCGTCGCGCACCTTGTTCGCGATCAGCCCGACGCGCGGCAGCCCCAGCTTGCGCGCGAGAGCGGCGACCCGCCTGCCCGACTCCAGCGACTTGCCGTAGGGCTCGACGACCGCGTACATCGCGTCGGCGTGCCCGGCGGTTGCCACGAGCAGGTGCTCGGTCGACGCCTCGAGGTCGACGATGCAGACGTCCTCTTCACCGCGCGGCGCGGCGCCGATCACGCCGCGCACGGCCATGTGGGTGGCGCCTTGGCACCCCGTCCCGGCTCGTGGCTCGCCCGCTACGAGCAAGGACACCCCATCGGGGGCGGGCACCGAGCAGATGTCGCAGACCTGCTCCAGCGACATCGCGAGCCTGTAGACACCATCCTCGCTGAGGCGCACGATCTCCGGCGGGAAGGTCGGCAGGCTGGACATCCGCGCGGCCGGGATGCCGAGCGTGAGCGAGAGGTTGGGGTTGAGGTCGTTGTCGATCGCCAGCACACGCCGGCCGCGGCGGGCGATGATGCGGGCAAGCGTCCCGGTGATCGAGGTCTTCCCCGCGCCTCCCTTGCCGGCGATGGCGAGCTTCAAAGTCGCGTTGCCCGGCTCACAGCATCGCCCCGATCATCACCATGAGCAGTCCGAGCACCAGGCCGCCCACCGAGCCAACCGCCAGCGTGAGCACCAAGGGCGGCGGCTCTGCCTCCGCCGTATAGGCGGGTGGGCTCTGCTCGACGGGTTGATAGCGCGCGTCCTGCGCGGCGGGGTAGTAGGTCGCGCCCTGCTGCGGGACGGAGGGCGCCAGCGATTCGCCGACCCGCCTGCCCGCCGTACGCGCCGGCGAGGACTTCAGCGCAAGGAAGGTCAGTGCGCCGACCCCGGCGACCACGGACGCAACCATGAGAACGATCCCGACGGTCAGCATGCGGCAACCGCCATGGGCACGGAGTCGACCGCCGAGGCGAGCAGCTCCGGGCGGTAGACCCGCTCGGGTTCGAACGGGGACAGCCCATGGGTGGCGGCGGTGTGCTCGATCGTCGTCTCCCAGCGATCGGCCCCCATCGCGCCCGGCGCACCATCGGCGAACGCGTAGGGTGCGAACAGCGACCAGCTGTCGCGGATGTGCTGCTCTGAGATGTCGGGGAAGCGGCGACGGAACGCCGCCAGCCCGAGCTCCGGCCGCTCGAGCTGAAGCTCGTAGCCGGCCACGAGCGCGTCGCGCATCCGCGTCACGAGCTCGAGGGAGAGATGGTCGGCCGCCAGCAGCCCGGTGGAGTACGTTTCGATGTCGAGCGCGATGGAGCGCACCGGGTAGCCCTTGTCGAGGTGGTTGACGGTCATGTCCACCCACGCCGGGATCACGTCCACCTCCCCGAGCTCCAGCTGCGCGTCAGGATCCGGGCTGTCCACCATCACCGGCGGGTCGAGCCCCATGTAAGACAGCGCGCCCGCGTACTCCTGCGCGAACCACGGCATGCTCCATCGCGCCGCCCGCGAGCCCTGGAGGTCGGCGGGACGCTCGAAGCCAGAGTCCCCGCGAACGATCGCGGCAATCGGGTTGCGCTGGTGCGAGACCGCCGCGAAGCGAGCCCCGAGCCGTCCCTCCAGCTCGGTCTGAGCGGCGAGCACGTAAGCCACCGAGGTGAGCGCGAAGTCGGCCTTCCCGGACGCGACCGCTTTAGGCCGCTCCGCGAATCCTCTAAGCGTCCACTCCGGCGCGGGGACACACCCGGCGAACTCGACCTCGAGTCCCTGCTCCGCGAACAGACCTCCCTCTGCCGCAGCGAACGCGGGCAGATGCACCCCGCTCACACAGTTCCGACACCAGGTCATCAACCGTACGCGCTCCATACCCGAGTCTCCTAGATCGTCACCTTTACGACACTTCTCAAGTGCGCCACTCCCGCGCAAAGCTACAGGAGCGCACCAGCGCGTGGCCCATCCGCGCGACGCAATCGCCACAATGCCCCGTATGGGGACCAATCGAGAAGCGGCTCTGGGCGTCACGTTGGCGATCGCCATCGGCTCGCTCGCGCCCGGCTGCGGCGAGGGCTCCCGGTCCGATCCCTTTACCAAGGTCAAGCAGCGTCAAGAGGCTCGCGACGCACGCGCCGAAGCTACAGTGGCGCCGCGCTGGGAGAGGATCAGCTCCCTGCGTGGCTCCGGCGACGCCAACCCCACGGTCGCCATCTCGCGAGAGGCCGTTCAGTGGCGGGTGCGCTGGCGCTGCACACTCGGAGACTTCGCGCTGCGCCTGACCCCGACCCCGCGGGAGGGCAACCCCCTGGCCACCGGAAGCTGCCCGGGGAGAGGCAACGCGCCTGCCGTCGACACCGGGAAGCTTCGGCTCGGGGTGAGGACCGCGGGCCCGTGGCGCGCGACCGTGGAGCAGCAGGTGACCGAGCCGCTCACCGAGCCGCCCCTTCCCGCCATGAAGGCCAAGAAAGCGCGTGTGCTCGCCAGCGGGCGGTTCTACCCGATCGAGCGGCGCGGACGCGGCAAGGTCGACCTATACCGGCTGGCCAAGGGCCGGCTGGCGCTGCGCTTCGAGGACTTCGACACCTCGGCGAACACGGACCTGTTCGTATGGCTCAGCAGGGCGCGCCGGCCGCGGACGACGAAGCAGGCGCTGCGCTCGCGCCATGACGAGTTCTCGCCGCTGAAGGCAACCGGCGGGGACCAGAACTACCTGCTTCCCAAGGGCGTCCGCGCCCGCTCTGTGCGTTCCGTCGTGATCTGGTGCGACCCGATCCGCATCGCCTACACGGCGGCGAGCTTGCGCTGAGCCTGAGCGCCCCCACACTTCGCCTCGCGACGGCGGTCGTGCTGCTGGTCTGGGTGGTCGCGGGGTCGGCCCCGAGTGCCGAGGCCCAGAACACCGCTCGTGCGGTCCGGGTCCCCATCTCCAAGGACGACGGCAGCCTCACGCCCTACACCTTCCAGTTCAACTATCCGCTGGTCACCCTCGTCTACGACACCCTCATGTGGCGCAACAAACGCGGCTCCCCCGAGGCCTGGCTAGCCCGCTCGCTGCGCAAGAGCGACGCCGGCAGGCGAATCACCATTCGCGTGCGCAAGGACGTCCGCTGGCACGACGGCAAGCCGCTCACGGCCGAGGACGTCGCCTTCAGCTTCCGCCACTTCGCCGCGCGCTTTCACCCCCGCTTCACGCCGCAGCTCGAGGCCGTCGAGCGAGCGGAGGCGCTCGACCGCGAGACGGTGCAGATCACCCTCCGCCGTGCATCTCCGGGCTTCGAGGATCAGCCGCTCAGCGACCTGCCGATCCTGCCGCGGCACCTGTGGGAAGGCCTGCCCGCCGGCAAGCTCGCGCCGGAGGGGCTGCCGGTCGGGAGCGGGCCGTACCGCCTCGCGGAGTATCGCCGCGGAAAGCGCTATGTCTTTCGGGAGAACCGAGGCTACTTTCGTGGCCGCCCGACGGTCCAGAGGATCGAGGTGCCCTTCATCGGCGACTTCGCCAAGACCGTCCGCGCGCTCGAGGACCGCCGGGTCGACATGATCCCGGTCACGCTGCCCGAGCGCGAGCAGGATCGGCTCAGGCGATCCGTCTTCGAGATCGGCGATGGAGCCCTGTACACCGGCACGACGTTGATGTTCAACCTGCGCAAGCCGCCGTTTGACAAGCCCGAGGCCCGCCAAGCCGTCGCGAGAGCGTTCGACCTGCGGCGGATGGCCCGGGCAAACGTCAACGGCGGGGACGACTCCAAGCCGGCGGACCGCGGCTATCTGCACCCCGAGTCGAGATGGGCGTCGCCGAGTCCCCTGCAGCGCTTCGAGCTCAAGCGCGCCCGATCCGAGCTCGCCAAATTGGATCTGCCTCGGATCCGGATCATGGCGCCGGACAACGACCCCGTGAGGCTCGAGGCCGGTCGCCAGGTGGTCCTCGCGCTCGAGCGAGCGGGAGCCCGTGCCGTGCTGGGCAAGCTGGCGCCCGACAAGCTGGCAGCGGCGGTCGGACAGGACGGCTCCTCGCCCACATTCGAGGCGGCGATCGGGTCCTCGCCCGCGCTGGCGTCCCAAGACCCCGACTTCCTGCGAGTGGTCTTCGGCTCCGGCCGGCGCGCTCCCTTGAACTACACGGGCTACAAGAGCGCCAAGTTCGACAAGCTCGCCGCGGAGGTCGCTGCGGCGACGAATCCCGAGACCCGGCGACAGAAGGTGCAGTCGGAGCTGAAGCTGCTCGCGAACGACGCTCCGGTCGTCCCGCTGTTCTTCCAGCAGGGCGCCTTCGCGTACCGGCCCCAGGTCTACAGCCGCTGGGTGGTGCTGCCCGGGACGGGGATCCTCGACAAGCGATCCTTCCTGCGCACTTCGATCAAGCCGTCAAAGCGCGGCTCGGGCACAACCCTGCCCGCCGGCTCCGAAGGCGCCGGCGGAGGCATCGGCATACCTGGGACGATCGCGCTCGCACTAATGGGCATCGTGCTCGTGCTCCTGACGCTGGGCCTGGTCGGCCGGCTGGTTCGCCGATGACCGTCTGAGCGGCGCGGAAACCTTTAAGCTGCCACCGCAGTGAGTGCCGGGCAGAAGAATCGCAGATCGTGGGTGCCGAGAATCAATGCCGGCATTCTGGCCCTGCTGACCATAGTCCTGCTGCTCGCCGCCTACCTGGGGCTGCAGGAGTACTCACGTCCGCACGTCTCGGGTGACCTGATCCCGTACAGCCGCTTCGTCGACCTCGCCGAGCGCGACAGGGTCAAGGACGCCAAGATCCTTGACGTCGACGCCTATGTCGAAGGGTCCTACGAGGCCCGGGACGGCAGGACTCGGAACTACAACACCCCCTACTTCAAGTCCGAGGTGCTGCGCGAGCGAATCACCGACGTCCTGATCCCCAATCAGGTGCCGACCGGGGTCGATCAGCAGCAGCCCAAGCGGTTCATCGGTCCGCTGTCGCTCTTGATACCGACGCTGATGCTGGTGGTGGTGTTCGCGTACCTCATCCTGTCCTACCGGGGCGGCACGGGGCTGTTCGGCATAACCAGCGGCGCACGCAAGGTCGAGGCCGACGAGGGCGGCGCCTCCTTTGCCGACGTCGCGGGACAGGACACCGCCGTCGCCGAGCTGCGTGAGATCGCCGACTTCCTCTCGACGCCGGAGCGCTTCGCAACCGTGGGCGCCAGGGTTCCCAAGGGCATCCTGCTCTACGGCCCGTCAGGCTGCGGGAAGACGCTCGTGGCGCGCGCACTCGCCGGTGACGCGGGCGCGTCGTTCTATTCGATCTCGGGCTCGGACTTCGTCGACATGTGGACCGGCGCCGGAGCATCGCGGGTGCGCGAGCTGTTTCGGGAGGCTCGGGAGAACGCGCCCGCGATCATCTTCATCGACGAGCTCGACTCGGTCGCGGGCCGGCGTGGAGGCGGGGGGACGTCGATGGTGGCGACCGCCTCCAGTGCCGAACAGGAGCAGGCGCTCAACCAGCTCCTTGCCGAGATGGACGGGTTCTCCCCGATCGAGGGCATCATCCTCGTCGGCGCGACGAACCGTCCCGACACGCTCGACCCGGCCCTCCTGCGTCCCGGGCGCTTCGATCGGTCGATCGGCCTGGAGCTGCCCGACCAGAAAGGGAGGCGCGCGATCCTCGCCGTGCACGCGAGGGACAAGCCGCTCGCGGCCGACGCAGACCTCGACGCGATCGCCGAGCGCGCCACCGGGATGACGGGCGCCGACCTGGCGAGCGTGGCCAACGAGGCGGGCCTGCTCGCCGCCCGGGCCGGCTCGACCTCGATCACGCAGGCCTACCTCGTCCAGGCGCTGGACCGCGTGCTCGAGGCCCCCGAGCGCCAGCGTCGCCTGTCCATGCGCGACCGCAGCATCGGACAGCGCACGGTCGCCGAGGACCGGGTGACCTTCGCTCAGGTCGCCGGGCTCGACGAGGCGATCGAGGAGCTCGCCGAGGTCAAGGACTACCTGAGCGCCCCCGATCGCTTCGCCGCGCTGGGCGCGCGCATACCGCGGGGGTACCTCCTGTCGGGACCCCCGGGCTCGGGAAAGACCCTGCTCGCAAGGGCGGTCGCAGGCGAGTCCCACGCCGCGTTCCTGACGGCGGCCGGGACGGAGTTCGTGCAGGTCCTCGTCGGGGCGGGCGCCGCCCGCGTCCGCGACCTGTTCGCCGAAGCCCGCGCGGTGGCCCCCGCGATCCTCTTCATCGACGAGATCGACGCCGTGGGGGGAGCTCGCGGGGCGATGGTGAACGACCACACCGAGCGCCACCAGACCTTGAACCAGATCCTCGTCGAGCTCGACGGGTTCAGCCAGCGCGCCGGCGTGGTGGTGATGGCCGCCACGAACCGCGTCGACACCCTCGACCCCGCCCTCCTGCGGCCCGGCCGCTTCGACCGTCACGTCATGATCGACCTGCCCGACCTCGACGAGCGAAAGGCGATCCTCGAGGTGCATGCAAACGGCAAGCCGCTGTCGAGCGGAGTCGACTTCGACGCAGTCGCACGGCTGACGGGAGGCATGTCGGGCGCCGACCTCGCGGGCGTGCTCAACGAAGCGGCGCTCCTCTCGGCACGGCGCGGGCGCACCGACATCGACATGCCGGTGTTGGAAGAGGCGATCCAGCGGGGGGGGATGGGGATTGGCGGTTGGCGCAAGATGTCCGACGACGATCGCCGTGCGGTCGCCTACCACGAAGCGGGCCATGGGCTCGTGGCCATGGCCCTTCCGGGTGGAAAGATCCTCCACAAGGTCTCGATCATTCCCCGCGGGGGCTTGGCCGGCACCACATGGCTGCCGGAGTCAGAGGATCGCTACACGCGTTCGCGCTCGCTGCTGGTCGAGCGGATGGCGACCCTGCTCGGCGGGCGCACAGCGGATGAGCTCGTGTTCGGCGAGCCGGGTGACGGGGTCGGCGGCGACCTCGCGCGAGTCGGAGAGATTGCGCACAGCATGGTCGCCGAGCTCGGGATGAGCACGGCCGTGGGTGCCATCAACTACACCGACGAGGTCGACTTGGACGGCCGCCCGAACTACTCGGAGGAGACGGCCCGCCTGATCGACTCCGAAGCCCGGCTCCTGGTCGAGGAGGCCGGAGCGATGGCTCACGAGGTCCTCGCCGGTTCGCGCGATGCGCTCGAGCGGGTGGCCGAAGCCCTGATGGAGCGCGAGACGCTCTCGCTCGAAGAGATCGAGAAGATCGTGGGCGCGACCAACGGAGGAGCCGGCAACGGGGGCCTACCGGGCCGAACAACGCCTCCTTCCACCTCTTCGCAGTAGTAGGCCCCCCTCCCGTTCAGGCAAAGCCTGCCAGCGAAGATGGCCCAACGCGTGACCGCCGCCGCCGGGCTTCTGGACCGGGCTCCTGGCGTGAGTCGCGCGCGCAGCTCGCGCTGGTGGCGCTCGGCGCGCTGTCGATGCTGCCGCCCTACGTCGGCCCGCCGCTCGGGCTGGAGCTCGACGTCCCGGCGAGCGTGGAGGTCGTCGACCACGTGCTCCCAGGCGTGGTCGTGGCCCTGTGCGGCGCACTGGGGGCGCTGCTCGTCCGTCGCCGCCCCGGTGCCCAGGCCGGGGTCCCCGGCCTCGTGCTCTACTCCGGCGCGTTCCTCGCCGGCTTGTTCCAGGCGGCGACCCACGCGCCGCTCGTGCTCGACGCCGGGGAACCCCTCACCCCTTGGGGAGCCGTGCTACTGCACTCCAGCCTCGCTCCCGTCATCACCGTGATCGCCCTCTGCCTCACTGTGAGGTCGCTGGCGTCGCTTGGAGGGCCGGGGCCGCCACAGGCTTAGGCGACGCAACGCCGAGCGGCTCGGGACGCCCCGGGCACGGGCCCAAAGGGCGAGCAGCGCGAGGCCGGCCACGCCGAGGCCGAGCCCTGCGTAGCGCAGGCGTCGCTCGCCGGCCGCGGAGCGCTCAGCGGCTGATCTGAACGCGACGCGCCCCTTTGCGATGTCCTGCTTCTGGGTTGCCCGGGTTCCCGAGCGAGTATCGCTCCAGACGCCGAGCGCCGCGCGAGGGTCGGAGAGCAGGCCCAACCGGCTGCCGAGATCCGGCAGACCCTCCTTGGCGCCGTAGCCGATCCGCGAGTCGAAAGCGCGGCTGGAGAGCCGGAGGCTGGGACCAAAGGTCGCGCCGGCATCAAAGGACGACTGGAGCGAGACCTCGTTCATGACGTTCTTTCTCCGGTCCGCGCGGCGGTCGTAGTACAGGACGTCGAGGCGGCGGTCGCGGGCGACCGAGAGCTGTGGCAGGTACTGAGAGGTCCCGTCGCGTCGCTTCGTGTCGTTGACGCGCGTGGGCCCCTCCCAGCTGGACTCGTCGGCCCCTCGCGACCAAAGGAAGACGTCGGGGTCGCCGAGCCGCATGTCGTGGAAGGCGGCGTAGACCCGTCCGTCGCGGTCGACCGCCACCGATGGGAAGGGCGGGATGAAGACGATGAAGCGCGAGATCGCACGCAGGCGGGTGTCCACCACCGATTCCTCCCACGTCCTCCCCTGATCCGAGGACCGCGCGAGCACGAGCGAGAAGGTGCCGGCATATGGTGGGCCGCCCCTGCCCCCGTGCCCTCCCGCGTAGTCCAGCGTGTCGTCGCCGAGGTCGACGTAGAGCACATAGAGGGCCCCCTTGGGCCCGACGACGGGCGACGGGGTGACCACCCGCTCTCGGGCCGTGCTGCTGACCGTCGTCGGCCGGCTCCAGGACTTCCCTCCGTCATCGGAGCGCTTGGCCTGGATCGGGTTTCCGGTCTCGGCGAACTGCAGGCGACCCACGTCCTTGCCCTGGAGCCAAGTCATGTGCAGGCGGTCGGGATCGGCCGGGTCGGCGGCGAGCCGTACTTGAAACGCGAGCGGCCCAAGGACCTTGACCGGCTTCGACAGCTTCCGGCCCCCGTCATCTGACGTGGAGATCCACGTTGCGCCCGGAACGTTCCCCCTGCCCCTCAACGTCACAAAGGAGAAATAGAGCGTGCCGTCGGCAGAGAACGTCACATCCGGGGCGAAGCACTTCGCCTCCACCCCCTTCGGGGCAGGGATCTGGGTCTTGGTCCAGCTCTTTCCTCCATCCGACGAGACGTGCAGCCCGCAGGAGAAGAACGGCGTGTCGATCCGGCTCGAGGCCGCGAGGTTGGCCGGCCGCGCGGGGTTGCGCGCGAGCGTGGGCGAGTTGTGGGCGTCGAAGTTCCCGGACTCGGTGGCCCCCACGTTGACCGGAGCGTCCGGGCCGGCGACCTTCGCCTCCCTGGCCCGCTCGTACGATCCCGAGAGGATCAACGCACCGACTCCGGCCAGCACCAGCGAAGCTCCGAGCAGTCCCACGAGCCGCCCCGCCGATCGCAGGCGCCGATGCGATACCACCCCTGCGATCCGACCTCGCCACCTGCTTGTCATCGGGGCGCGGCAACTCTCGTCCTAGAGACGCGACCGACCCCTCCCGCAGACGCAACCGCGCCCGTGAGAGGGGTCGTTTCGCGGGCTACTTGTCTAAGAAGCGCGGCTGCGGTGCGTGGTGGTGGTGCTGTCCGAGTCCACCGTGGCGACCCGGCGCCGGCGCGAGGCGACCAGCAGCAGGCCCGTTCCGAGCACACCGACGAGCCCGAGGCCGAGGATGGCCATGCCCAGCGTCGAGCTGGCCCCCTGCTCGCCGAGCGAGGCGACCGGGGACCTGTATCCGCCGCTTGCCGAGGCCTGTGAGCTGAAGCCGCTCCAGGCATCGCTCACGGCGCTCTGCTCGGACGGGGAGCCGCTGGCGGAGCCGGAACCCCCCTGCTTGCCCTTCCCAGCCGTCGAGCCGGCGAACACGGACTGTCCATTCTGGGTGACGACGCCGGCAGTGGCACCGCTCTCGCGTGCGGCGAACTGATCACCGGCGCTGGCGGGGCCGGCAGTGCCGCTTCCGCTGCGTCCGGAGCCGGGGCTGAAGTTGCCGCTGGGAGCAGTCTGCGGTGAGACGCTCCGGCCCTGCTGGTCCGACCGGGCGCCCGTCCCGGCTCCGCTCGTGGTGTTGCTTTCACCGCCCGACGGCGGCGAGGGAGAGGATGAGGGTGCGGGTGCGGGTGCGGATCCGGGCCCCGCAACGCCGCTGCCGGATGTCGCCGGTGGGGAGCTGGTGGAGCCCCCTGGCTGGCTAGCCGGACCGGGGGAAGGGTCGCTCGGCGGGGGTGCCGCCGGAGACGAGGGCGTGCCGAAGGTGCTAGGCGAACATGCCCAAGCAACGCTCACCCCCAACACCGCGGTCGCCAGAGCGACCAGAGCCACGACAAAGAGAGAACGGCCTCGTCGGTTCATTCAGACTCCCTCACCCATCAAGTTGGAGATTGCATAAAGCGCATCAGCGGAAGCATCGTAGCACCGATTGTCAGGTTCAGCCAGACTCGCTCGGCCCTCGCTGCCGCCGAGCCTCGTCGTGCCGAGGGCTGTGACACTCTTGCGCAGCGGTGACAAGCGTCACTTTCCTTCGCATCCGCGGAATCCCGATAGAGATCCACGCGTCGTGGCTGTTGCTCTTCGCCCTCATCTTTCAGGGCGTGATGGGCCGATTTCGCAGCCCAGAGGTCGACACGCTGACGCTGGTCGCGATGGCGGCCGCCTGCTCTCTCGGCTACTTCGTCTGCCTGCTGCTGCACGAGCTGGGACACGCCTTTCGGGCGCTGCGCGCGAAGTGGCAGGTGGACAGGATCACGCTTTACGGCCTGGGCGGGGTCGCATGGCTGCGGCCCGGCGGTCCCTACGTCTCTCCGCGCGCCTACTTCCAGGTGATTGCGGCCGGTCCGCTCGTCACGGCCGTCCTGGTCCTGCTCCTCGGAGCGACCGAGCGGGCAGGGGGGGCACTCGGATGGCCGGGGGCGGTCGTAGACGTCGTCGGCTACCTCACGTTGGCCAACGCCGTCCTGCTCGGCTTCAACCTCCTCCCCGCCTTCCCCCTCGACGGAGGACAGATGCTGCGGGCGTGGCTCGTCCGGCGCTCGGGAGACTCCGAGGCGACCGGCCGCACGGTGGCGCGGACAGGGGCGGTCACGGGCTACCTCACCCTCGGCGCCGCCGCCGTCCTCTTGGCGAGCGGGATGCTCAGTGCCGGCTTCACCGCCGCCTTCGCGGGCGGGCTGATCATCTTCCTGATGTCGAGGTTCCCCGCCGTCGCTGGCCCCGTTGCCCAGCGCGCTCACGTCGAAGTGGTTGGGGACCTGATTCAGAGGGGCCCGCTCGTCGTCCCCGACGCAAGCAGCGTGACCGACTTCCTCGATCGGGCGGCCCGCGCCCGAGGCCATTCCACCCACGCCTTCGCGGTGACCAGAGACGGCGTGCTGGTGGGTTACACCTCTCTCGGGCTCGCCAACCAGGTTCCGGCGCAGGAACGCGATGGCTCCACGGTCCTCGACGCTACGGTGCGATGGGACGAGGCGGTCCAGCTGGATCCCAACACCCCTCTCGAGCGGGCCCTCGAGCAGCTGCAGGACGTCAGTGAGCGCGGCATAGTCGTTGAGGACGGTCGGGTGACGGGCCTCGTCTCACGGCAAACGGTGGCCGAAGCTCTGCTCGAAGCCGCAGACGCCAAGCGGGGTCGATCCGAAGTGGCGCGAGTGCCGTGGTGAGCAAGGCGCGCGGCCTGCGAGCCACCCGTCGAGCCGGCCGGACCCGCTGACCCGGCCCAGGTCAGGCGGGGACAGGCGCGCCGGCGAGGCGGTCGACGAGGGCCACCAGCACGCTGACGCCGGGGCTGTCTTCGTCGAGGTCGATCGGGGCGAGCCCGTCGCGGTCGGCACGGGCGATCGTCGGGTCCTCGGGGATCACGATCAGCTCGCGGTCGCCCAGCACCGCGCGGATCGCGTCCAGATCGGCGAGATCGCGCACGCGGTTGGCGAGGACGATCAGCTCGGCCTTGTCGGAGGCCATCTCAATCGCGCGGCGAGCGACCTCGAGCGCCTTGGCGGTCGGGTTGGCGACGACGAGCACGGCGTCGGCGTTGCCCGGCGCCATGCGCGAGAGCGTGCCCAGCCCGGCCTCGAGGTCGCAGATCACGGTGCGATCGCCGCCCTCGAGCTCGCGCAGCAGCTGGTCGGCAGACACCCCGCAGCACTGGCACCCAGGGCTGTTGTTGTCGATCCGGTTGGCGACTACGAGCCGTACTCCGTCGGGGGCGTCGGCGCCGAAGCGCTCGACCATCCCCTCGATGGTCGGCTCGTGCTCGACTTCACCGTCCTCCAGTCCCTGGCGCACGCCGAGCAGCAGCTCGGTGCGCTCGGGCCCGACGCCGAGGGAGACGCCGAGCATCGGGTTGGCGTCGGCGTCCAGCGCGATCACCTCGTGCCCCGCGCGCGCGAATGCTCGGGCGACGGTGCCCGAGACGGTCGTCTTGCCGGCCCCGCCCTTGCCTGCTACAGCGATCTTCATGTCACCCAGAGTACACGTTGCAAGGGCGGCGTGGCCACCCCCGCGGTGGTCCGGCTAAAGATCCGCGAGGGCTTTGGTCAAGCGCTCGACCTCGGCGACCACCGGCGAGTCGGGCGCGTGGTCGATCGGGGCACGGCCGAGGCGCTCGGCCTCCGCGACGTCGTCGTCGGCAGGCAGCGCGGCGACCACCCGCTCGCCTATGAGTCGCTCGACGTGGGTCACGTCCGCTCGTCCCGTGACCCGGTTTGCAACGAAGACCACCTGGTTGTCGTCTCCCATCCGGGCGATGCGGGCCACCCTGCGCCCGGTGAGCGCAGACTGCGACGAGGGCTGGACGACCACCACGAACGTGCGGGCGTAGGGCGCCCAGTTGAAAGCGATGTGGCGGGGGCCCGCCGGGAGGTCGCCCAGCATGGTCCAGCCCTCGAGGCTCTTGACCTCGCCGAGCCGGTGGATCACCCGGAAGTAGGCGTTCAGCGAGCCCAGGATCGGCTCGATCCCCTCGCGCGGGGTCTTGCCGGCCTGCAGCAGGCGGATGCCGTCGGGTCCCTCGCGGGCGTAGCGCTGGACCGCGCGCCCCGCCCCGATGCCGGGCTTGAGCCGCCAGCGCCCGTTCTCGTCCTTTTCGACGGCCTCGTCCAGGGGCGCCGCCGGATCGGGCCCGAGCCCGAGGCTGAGCGAGAGGCCCGGCAGCAGGTCGGAGTCGAGCGCGAGGACTCGCTCGCCGCCGCGCGCGAGGACGCGGGCCATCGTGCCGGCGACGACCGACTTGCCCGCACCTCCCTTTCCGACCACGGCGAGTCTCATCGCGGGCGACGTTACCGGCTCCGACGTACCCGGCGACCATCGCCGCGCGCGCAGCTCTGCTTGGATTCGGCCGGCATGCAGCGCAGGATCTCAGGCCCGCGCGTCACTCGCCGCCGGAGAGGCGTCGCGCGCGCCGGCCGGGCATGACCGGGCGCGAGCCGGCGCGAGACAGGTGGAACCGGCGTTTCGCCGCAGGCGGCTTCGAGCCGTTCCCCGACGACCCGGCGAAGTGGCTCGCCGATCACGACGCGCTGCTTTGCCCGCTCTCCCCCGGCCGCGCACTCGACGTCGCGTGCGGCAACGGCAGGAACGCGCTGCACCTCGCTGGGCTGGGCTTCGAGGTGGACGCCCTGGACGTCTCGGACTTCGCGATCGAGCGACTGCGGGCCGCCGCCGCATCGCGCGGCCTGGCGATCGACGCCCGGCTCGCCGACCTCGAGCGCGAGTCGCCGTGGCAGGCGGCCTCCTACGACGTGGTGGTGGACGTCGACTTCCTACAGCGCGACCTCTTTCCCGCGCTCCAGCGAGCGCTGCGCCCCGGCGGCGTGCTCGTCTTCGAGACCTTCGCCCAGGTGCACCTCGACGAGCTCGGCCGCCGGATGAACCCGGCCTACGTGCTGGCCACGAACGAGCTGCTGTACGCGTTCCCGAGTCTCGTCGTCAGCCATTACCACGAGGGCGTCGTGCACCGGGGCGGCGCGGCCCGCGGGGTCGCCGGGCTCGTAGCCCGACAGCCCGCGTGAGGCTCTACCGGCGAGGGGCGCGACAGGTCAGCCGTCGCCCATCAGGCGGCGGCGCCCGCGCTTGTAGTCCTCCTCGCCCACAGTGCCCGC
>Ga0208612_1000554_pt1 | contig 16071 bp, 16 predicted proteins | sample AntDryMetagUQ889_FD_188089 | JGI IMG/M metagenome (GOLD analysis project Ga0208612, IMG submission 188089) | Polar desert microbial communities from Antarctic Dry Valleys - UQ889 (SPAdes) | ecosystem: Environmental > Terrestrial > Soil > Desert | place: Antarctic Dry Valleys | collected 2008-12-31 | reverse complement strand
CGGCAAGTACCTCAAGGAGAAGATCACCAAGGCGCCGGGCGACACCGACGACATCGTCCAGATCCTCAAGGACACGAAGACCGACGTCGTCGTCTCCTACCTGCCGGTCGGGTCCGAGCTGGCCACCAAGTGGTACGTCGAGCAGGTGCTCGAGGCCGGCTGCGGCTTCGTGAACTGCATCCCGGTCTTCATCGCCAAGGAGAGCTACTGGGCCAACCGCTTCCGCAAGGCGGGCCTGCCGATCATCGGCGACGACATCAAGTCGCAGGTCGGCGCCACCATCGTCCACCGGGCGCTCGCGCGCCTGTTCGCCGACCGCGGGGTGCGCATGCAGCGCACCTCACAGCTCAACGTGGGCGGCAACATGGACTTCTACAACATGCTCGAGCGCGAGCGCCTGGAGTCCAAGAAGATCTCCAAGACCAAAGCCGTGACCTCCATCATGGGCCACGAGCTGCCTGCCGACGACGTGCACGTGGGCCCCTCGGACTACGTGCCGTGGCTCACCGACCGCAAGTGGGCTCACATCCGCGTGGAGGGCGAGGCCTTCGGCGGCGTCCCGCTCAACGCCGAGCTCAAGCTCGAGGTCTGGGACTCGCCGAACTCGGCGGGAATCGTCACCGACGCCGTGCGCTGCTGCAAGCTCGCGATGAACCACGGCGTGGGCGGCCCGCTGGAGGGCCCGAGCTCCTACCTGATGAAGTCCCCCCCGGTGCAGGTGGAGGACTCGCAGGCCCGCGACGACACCGAGCGCTTCATCGCCGAGCACGGCGGGGCGCCGAAGCTGCCCGGCCGCGGCCAGGTGCGGGCGATCGAGCCCGCGTAGGACCCAGGGGGCGCTACCGGTTCACGCTTCGCGCCCGCGACAAGGCCGGCAACCTCTCGAAGCGCAGGCGCGTCGGGTTCAGGGTCGTTCGCTAGCCGGCCGGCGACCCTGACCGCCCTATCCTCCCGCGCGATGGCCGCGGAGCGCTTCTCGATCGCGCAGGTCACGCCCTACCCGTGGGAGCAGCACTACGAGGTCAACCGCTTTGTCGAGCAGGTCTCTGACGAGCTCTGCCGCCGCGGCCACCGGGTCGTGGTGGTGGCTCCCTCCGACTCGAGGACCCTCGTCCGCGAAGGAAGGGCGAAGGTCAAGGCGATGCGCGAGGACCCCGACGCGCTGTTCGGCGACCCGGGCTGCGCCGGGTTGGTGGCGGTGGGGCACAGCCTTCCCTTCCGTCGCGGCGGCTCGGCCGCGCTGCCGCTCGACCTCAAGCGCAACCTCGAGGAACTTCTCGATCGCGCCGAGCTGGACTTCGTGCACGTCCACGAGCCGTTTGCGCCGAGCGCCGCCTCGGCCGCCCTGCGCCACTCGCGGGCGCTGAACGTCGGGAGCTTTCACTCCGCCACCGAGCGGCTCCTCTCCACCCAGGTGGCACGCCCCCTCGTCGAGCGGCTGTTCGGCCGCCTCGACGCCCGCACCGCCAGCTTCGCCGCCACCCGCGATCTCGTCGCCCGCTTCTTTCCGGGTGACTATCGCGTGGTGCACCCGGGGGCCGAGCTCGTGCACCGGCCCGACGCCCGGGAGGGTGGGCCGCCGCACATCGTCTTCTCGGCCGAGGAGGAGCGTGGGGCTCTGCGCCTCTTCCTGCGGGCGCTGCGCCGCCTGTCCACCGACCACGCCTGGCGGGTCACGATCTGGATGCGCGATCCGACCAGCGCCCCGGCGCTCTCGCTGCCCCGCCGCCTTCGCGAGCGCGTGCGGGTGGCCGGTCCGGCGGAGGGCTCCGAGGCCCAGCACCTCGCCTCCGCCGACGTGGTGGTGGCGGCTTCGAGCGGCACCGCGCCGGTGCCGCAGCTCGTGCTGAGGGCGCTGGCGGGTGGGGCGGTGCCCGTGGTCTCCCGCCTGCCGGAGTACGAGGAGACGGTGCGCGACGGCGAGCTCGGGCTGCTCTTCGAGCGCAGGGACGCCGACACCCTTGCCGGCCAGCTCGAGCGATTGGTCACCGACGCCTCGCTCACCGCTCAGCTTGGCGAGCGCATCGCCGCCGTGCACCCCGAGCTCGAGTGGACGCGAGTGGCCGACGAGCTCGAGCAGCTCTACGGCTCGGTGGCCGGCCGTCGCCACGCGGCCGACGACTCGCCGGAGGTGCGCCGGCGGCTGGCCTCGCGCGCGTACGTGCACGTGGACCTCCACATGCACACCGACCACTCGCCGGACTGCGCCACACCGGTGGACACGCTTCTCGAGAGGGCCGAGCACGTGGGCCTCGACGCGATCGCGATCACCGACCACAACGAGATCTCCGGCGCCTTCGAGGCGCGCGACAGGGCCGGCGGCCGGGTGAAGATCATCGTGGCCGAGGAGGTCAAGACCGCCGACCAGGGCGAGGTCATCGGCCTCTTCCTCGAGGAGAAGATCCCGCGGGGGATGACCCTGGAGGAGACGATCGCGGAGATCAGGCGCCAGGGGGGGCTGGTCTACGTGCCCCATCCCTTCGACCGGATGCATGCCGTGCCCGACTACGAGCATCTGTTGACGGTGATCGAGGACGTCGACGCGATCGAGGTCTTCAACCCCCGCGTGGCCTTCAAGGCGTTCAACGAGGAGGCCGAGCGCTTCGCGGCCAAGTACCGCGTGGTGGCCGGCGCCGGATCGGACAGCCACGTGGCCCAGGGCCTGGGCTCGGTGAAGATCCGCATGCGCGACTTCGAAGGGCCCGAGGAGTTCCTGGCCTCGCTGCGCGACGCCGACATCCTGCGCCAGCGCCAGAGCCTGGTCTACGTCCAGGCCCTGAAGTTCCTGCAGACCAAGACTCCGGCTAAGCCCCGGAAGAGCAAGAGGTGATGCAGGCAAGAGGAGGGACCGGGGCCTCGTCAAATCCCCTTGGCCGAATGCCCGCCACCGACGACGAGATCCGCGAGAAGTATCTCGAGCGGGCGATCCGGGAGCTGAACTCCCTCACGCGGGAGATCCAGTCCTGCGAGCACTGCCCCCGGGGGAACCTCATGCCGGTGCTCGGCTCGGGCCACCCGCAGGCCGACATCATGTTGCTCAAGTTCGCTCCCCGCCCCTCGGAGATCGAGGAGGGCGTGGCCTTCTACGGGCGAGCCGGCAGCGCGCTGATGAAGAGCTTCAAGCGGCTGGGAATCGACCCCCTGGCCGTCTACGGGACGGTCTTCGTGAAGTGCCCGGTCCACGACACCGATCAGTCGGCGCCCGAGTGCCGCGCCCGCGTGCTGGAGGAACTGGCCGTGGTCGGGCCGCGCATGGTGGTGGTGATGGGCGAGGAGGCGCGCGAGGAGTTGAACGCGCTGCAGGTGCCGATGGCCGCGGAGGTCGAGCCCAAGCTGGGCGAGGTCGGAAAGCTCACGGCGTCGTGCGACGTTCTCTTCGTCCCGGACATCGACGCTTCGCTGGACGACGAGCAGGAGAAGCGCTCATTCTGGGACGCCTTCCGCGCACTCGGCGACTGGTACGCCGACTTGCCGCCGTACTGAGGCGCTCGCATCTCCTCGGGCGACTAATCGCGCTCCAGCAGCGCCAGGCACTCGATGTGCGGCGTCTGCGGGAACATGTCGACGGGGCGCACGGCCCTGAGCTCATAGCCCGAGTCGACCATCTGGCGCGCGTTGGGCGCCAGCGTGGTGGGGTTGCAGGAGACGTAGACGATGCGCTTGGCCTCGGCCTCGAGCACGCGCCGCACCACCTTCTGCGAGAGCCCCGCGCGCGGAGGGTCGATGACCACCACGTCGGGCTTGCCGGACTCCTCGAGGAGCGGGCGCATCGCGGTGCGCACGTCGCCCGCGAAGAAGCTCGCGTTGTCGACGCCGTTGCGCTTCGCGTTCGCGATGGCGTCGGCCACCGCGCTCTCGACCACCTCCACCCCCCACACCTCGCGCGCCTCGAGGGCCAGCACCAGGGCGATCGTGCCGATGCCACAGAACAGGTCGACCACCCTTTCGCGACCGGTCAGGCCGGCCAGCTCGGCGGCGCTCGCGTAGAGCAGCTCGGCCATCTCGGTGTTGGTCTGAAAGAAGGCATCGGTTGAGATCGAGAAGCGCAGTCCGCTGAGCTCCTCCTCGATGGCCTGGCGGCCCTTGAGCACCTCGGTCTTGCCGCCGCGGGTGGTCTCGGCGACCCCTGCCGCGCGCGTCCACAGCACGCTGTCCGCTGGGAGGGCCGCGGCGAGCTCGACCGCTCGGAACTCGCCCGGGCTCGTGATCAGGCGAGCCTGAAGCTCGCCGGTGCGCCTGCCCTCGCGCACAACGAGGTTGCGCAGAAGCCCGCTGTGGTCCTCGCGGTCGTAGGCCGAGAGGCCCTCCTCGCGCACCCAGCTCGCCGCGGCTCGGCGTAGCTCGTCGACGCGCTCGGACGCCAGCACGTCCTCGGTCACGTCGTCGATCAGGTCCCAGCGTCCGGCGCGGTGAAAGCCCAGCTCGAGCTCGGGCCCGAACGAGTACTCCACCTTGTTGCGGTAGCGCCACTGGCTGACCGCGGGGACAATCGGCTCGACGGGCGGGTCCTCGAACCCACCCAGCCTGGTCAGAGCGTCAGCGACCTGGCGCTCTTTCTCCTCCAGCTGGCGCTCGTAGGGCAGCACCTGCCACGGCGCGCCAGGATGGGCCGCGCGGGGCTCGATGCGGTCGGGACTCGGCTCGAGCACCTCCACGAGATCGGCCTCGGCGAACGAGCGCTTGGCCTTGCGCACGCGCACGCGCACGCGGTCGCCCGGCACGGCGCCGCGCACGAAGACGACGAAGCCCTCATCGGCGCGACCGACTCCCGCGCCGCCGTGGGCGAGGGCGTTAATGCTCACCTCCAGCTCGGCGTCGCGGCGCGGGCGGGCGGTAGCGGGATGGGCGGCGCTGCTCATCCGGACAGTATGCCCAGGGGGCTTCCGGCCGCCCGATCGGATGGCAAGCGCGCCGCTCCGGGCGCCGGAGAACGCAGGAGCGCTACCCGAGCTTCTCGGAGATCGCGCTGAGCACCGTCTTGCGGTTCGCGTTGCGGCGCTCGTAGTCGCGGACCTTCCGCAGCTCAGCTGGGTTCAGCGTTCCGAGCCGGTCCTGTATCTGGGCGGCCGTCAGGTCGTCGTAGCCGGTGACGGGGAAGCTCGCCCCGACCCCGACCACCCGGCGCGCGCGGTCGGCCTGGACGAGCACCGGATCCGCCGCCGTGGTGGCGCGATCGCGGGCCTTGCGCGCGGCCTCGGTGCCGCGCTTGCGAGCCTCGCCGGTACGACCCTCGATCTCGTCGCGGCCTCGGCCGAGCAGCTCCTCGAGGTCACTCAACACATCGTTCGTCTGCTTGCGTCCACGCTCGACCAGGCTGCTCAGCAGGCTCTGCGCGTCCTCCGCGGTCATGCGCCCACGGCTGACGGCGTCCTCGAGGGTCTCCTCGATGCGCTCGCGGGTGAGCATCACCAGGTCGAAGGGGCGGACGAGGTTGTTGCGCAGGGCCTCGCGCAGCTCGGCCACGCTCTTGGCCGAGAAATCGGCTGCCTCGTCGGCGGGTGCCGTGGCCGCCTGGGCAGTCTGCCGGGCCTGGCTCTGGGCCTGCTGCCGGCGTCCGCCCGGCGAGCGCGACGAACCTGACTTGGCGCGCGAGCTGGTGCCCGACTTCGCGCGCGAACTGGTGCCCGACTTGGCGCGCGAACTGGTGCCCGACTTGGCGCGCGAGCTGGTGCCCGACTTCGACGAGGACGACCGCGAGGATGAGCCACCCGACTTCGCCGACCGCGAGGACCCCGACTTCGCGCCGCCGGAGCGCGACGACGCGCTCGCGGAGCGTGCCGAGCCTGACCGCGACCCACTTCCGCCGCCGGACTTCGAGCCTCCGCCCGACCCTCCCGACTTGCGCTGTCCGCCTCCACCCTCAGCCATCTCTGTTCTCCCACGTCGGGAACTCGTTGCAAGCGGAACTATTCCATGCTGAACGAGGCGGCGACCATCGGGTGGTCGGACAACCGCAGCAGCCGGCCCGACCCATCGCCGACCTCGCGCGCGTCGGGGGCCAGCGCGGCTGTGCGCGCGACCGGCTCGAGTCCCCGTGCCAGGAGCTGGTCGATCGACTTTCCCAGGGCGGGTCGCAACCCGTGGCGGCGCTCGAGCGCCGCGTAGAGCCCGGCGTCCTCCTCGGGCCGGACGTTGAAGTCCCCGCCTAGTACAAGTGGCCGCGAGCCCGCCCACTCGACCGCGACTTCGGCCGCAAGCGAGACGTCACGAGCTGCGTCGAGCGGACCCCGGCTCGCGTGCAGGCAACCCGCACACAGCTCGGCGCCGCCAGGAGCCGTGACGCGCGCCAGCGCCACCACCCGGCGCTCGGGCCGTTTCGTCAGCACCTCGTGGCGCACCTCGGCCACCCGCCACGGAGCGCGCACCAGCACCTGGTTCGAGCCACCCTCGTTCGATGCGATGAGGTCGGGGTTGAGCTCGGCCGCCCATGCCCGCAGCGGGGCGAGAGTGTTTCGCGAGGTGCGCACCGACACTCCACTCGCGCCGCAACGCTCCCCCAGTGGTCGCAGCCAACGCGGCGGCGCCTCCTGCAGCAGCGCGAGGTCCCACTCCATGCCGGCCAGCACGCCCGCGAACTCGCCGAGCAGCGGGCGGTTGACCTGCGCGTGGGTGGCGCCACGCTCGGTCACGCGGAGCAGTCGCGAGCGCCAGGTGCGAAGCCGAGGGTCGGGCGGGAAGTCACGCCCATGGAACAGGTTCCAGGAGAGAGCCCCGACTACGATCCCCGGGTGACCCGTCACTTCCTCACCGGTGAGGAGATTACGAGCGCCGAGCTGCGCGCCCTGCTCGAGCGCGCGACCGAGCTCAAGGCCGACCGCCAGGCCTCCAAGGCGCTGGCGGGACGCAGCGTGGCGCTGGTCTTCGACCAGCCCTCGACTCGCACGCGAGTCTCCTTCGAGGTGGGGGTGTCCGAGCTGGGCGGTCATGCCGTGGTGCTGCGCGAGGGCGAGCTGCAGCTGAGCCGCGGGGAGTCACCGCGCGACACCGCGGCCGTGCTGTCGCGGCTGGTGCACGCGATCGGGGTGCGCACCGGCGCGCACGCCCTGGTCGAGGAGCTGGCCGCCCACTCCGATGTCCCGGTGGTGAACCTGCTGACGCGCGACCATCACCCCTGCCAGGCGCTCGCCGACCTGCTCACGCTGCGCGAGCGCTTCGGCGAGCTGGCCGGCCTGCGGCTGGCCTACGTGGGCGACGGCAACAACGTGGCCCACTCGTTGATGGTGCTGGGGGCGAAGGCGGGACTCGAAGTGGTGGTGGCCACCCCCGCCGAGCTTGCCCCCCACCCCTTGGTCGGCCAGGTGGCCGGAGCGGGCGCCGAGGAGGGCGGCTCGATCACGCTCACCAACACGGCCGCCGAAGCCGCGCGGGGGGCCCGTGCCCTGTACACCGACGTCTGGGTGAGCATGGGCGACGCCCCATCGCGGGGGGCAGGCGAGGACGACGGGCGGCGCGAGCTGCTCGAGCCCTTCCGTCTCGACGAGGCGCTGATGGACGCCGCCGCGCCCGACGCGGTGGCGCTGCACTGCCTCCCCGCCCACCCCGGCGACGAGATCACGGAGGGGGTCCTCTACGGGCAGCGCTCCGCAGTCTGGGATCAGGCGGAGAACCGCCTGCACGCCCAAAAGGCGTTGATGGAGCTCCTGGTCAGCAGGTAGGGTCCCCGCCCATGATCCGCCGAGTCACAGCCGTGTTCCTCTGCCTCTGCGTGGCGGCCTCGGGCGGCCTCGCCGTCGCCGGCTGCGGAAGCGACTCCAAGAGCAAGACCAGCAAGTCCAAGAAGAAGAAGAAGTCCTCGAAGCCCGCTGCCGGGGGCATGGCTGTCTCCATGCAGAACATCACCTTCAGCCCGAACAACCTGTCTGTGAAGGTGGGCGACACGGTCACCTGGACAAACGACGAGGCGGTCGGGCACGACGTCACGGCCGACGACGGCTCGTTCAAGTCCGGCGCGCCGGGCGGGCTCATGCAGGGCGATACCTTCGAGCACGCCTTCGAGAAGGCCGGCAGCTTTGCCTACAACTGCACGGTCCACCCGAACATGACGGGGACGATCGAAGTCACCCAGTAGCGAAGGGGGCGCCGCCCGCTCTATCCATCTTCGCTTCCGCGGCGGCGCATGCCGAAGCCGCGCAGCAGCAGCAGCGCCGTCTCGCCCAGGCCGCCGCGCTCAGGCAGCAGGCCGAGCTGCGTGGCGGCGTCGTAGAGATCGAAGAAGCCGCGGGCGCGGCGCACGGCGCCGTCGGAGAGCTCGAGGTAGTGCAGGCCGTGTAGTGACAGCTCGCGGCCCGTGGCGGGGAGCACCTCGAGCTCGCCGTCGTGGCGGCCGGTCAGGCGCCAGGGCACGCAGGCGTGGCGACCATCGCCCAGCGCTGACGAGATCCGCTCGATGCTCAGGTCGGGAATCGCCCGTCGCAGCAGCAGAGCGTGGTCGTCCAACGCCGCGGGCCCGGCCAGAGGCTCCACGGCGATCGGGTCCTCGTAGTGGACGTCGGGCGTGCACAGGCCCTCGAAGCCGCGTCCCTCGAATGCGCCGGTGAAGCTCGAGGCCAGCACTTCGAGCGGCGAACGCGCCAGCCCGCTCACGACGGCCCGCTCACGACAGCTCGGGCACGCCCTCCGGCGGGGTCGAAGCCCGGGCGTAGAGGCGATGGGGGATCCGTCCTGCTTCGCGGGCGTCGCGCCCGGCCTCCACCGCCAGGCGCATCGCCCTCGCCATGCGTGCCGGGCGCTCGGCCCGGGCGACCGCGCTGGCGAGAAGCACGGCGTCGCAGCCGAGCTCCATGGCCAGCGTGGCGTCGGATGCTGTCCCGATCCCCGCGTCGAGCACCACGGGCACCTCGGCCTCCTCGACGATGAGTCGCAGGTTGTAGGGGTTGGCGATGCCCATGCCGCTGCCGATGGGGGATCCCAGCGGCATCACCGCCGCGCAGCCGGCGTCGGCCAGCCGGCGTGCGAGCACGGGGTCGTCGCTGGTGTAGGGCAGCACGGTGAAGCCGTCGGCCACCAGCTCCTCGGCGGCCTCGAGCAGCTCCGCCGGATCGGGCAGCAGCGTGCGGTCGTCGCCGATCACCTCGAGCTTGACCCAGTCGGTCTCAAAGGCCTCGCGCGCCAGCTTGGCGGTGGTCACCGCGTCGCGGGCGGTGAAACACCCGGCAGTGTTGGGCAGTAGCTTCACGCCCGCCCGCTCGAGCACCTCGACCAGCGAGCCGCGCGCCGAGGGGTCGACCCGGCGCAGGGCGAGCGTGGCCATCTCCGCGCCCGAGGCCTCGAGCGCCTGCGCCAGCGAGTCGAGAGTGCGAAAGCCGCCGGTGCCGATGATCAGGCGCGAGGCAAAGCGGCGGCCGGCGATCTCGAGGTCAGTGGTCACGGTCGAGGGGCCACCTAGCCACCCTGCACCGCCTGGAGGACCTCCACGCTCTGACCATCGCTCAGCGACGTGCGACCCCAGGCACCTCGCGAGACCACCTCGCCGTCTACCGCCACCGCCACGCCGCGCTCGGGAGCCTCGACAGCCGCCACGGCGTCGGCCACCGTGGCCGGATCGCCCAGCTCGCGCGCCTCGCCGTTCAGGACGACGGAGATCACGCGCCCGCGAGCGCCCTCGGGCGCTCCCCGGTCAGCTCGCCCGCGACCAGCTCGGCGGTGAGGGGGGCGAGCAGCACGCCGTTTCGATGGTGACCGGTGGCCAGCACCAATCCCTCCTCGGCGCCGGGCCCCACCAGGGGCAGGTTGTCGGGTGTGCCGGGCCGCAGACCGGCCCGGGCTCGGACCAGCTCCAGCTCCCCCACGTCGGGAAGCACCTCGCGCGCGCACTCGAGCAGGCGAAAGACCCCATCGGCGGTCACCGCCTTGTCGAAGCCCTGCTCTTCCACCGTGGCGCCCAGGATCACCCGGCCCCCGTCACGGGGCACCAGGTAGCAGCGCGGCGTGCGCACCACGCGGCTAAGCGGGGCTTCTCGGGCGCCGCGCACACGCAGCTCGAGCAGCTGACCTTTGACCGGCCGGACGGACCCCGCGCCCAGCTCGGCGCTCCACGCGCCGGCGGCGAGCACGACCGTCCGGCCACGCACCTCCTCGGAGGACTCGAGGCGCACACCGGCGATGCGCCCGTCCGCTCGCAGCAGCCCCTCCACCGACCCGTCCTCGCGCAGCTCCCCGCCCTCGACGCGCAGCGCCTCGACGAGCGCGTCCAGCACCAGCGAAGGCTCCACACTCGCGTCGCCGGGGGCGTCGATGCCACCTGCCACGCGCGTAGAGAGGCCCGGCTCGACGCGCCGCAGCGCCCTCGGACCGAGCCACTGTGCTTCGAGGCCGAGCTCGCGCTGCAGCCCGTGCAGCCGACGCAGCTCCTCGGCGTCGTCGCGGTCGGCGGCCACCACCAGCGCGCCGTCCTCGCGCAGCGCCGAGCCCACGCCCAGCTCGTCCGCAAAGGCCGGCCACAGCTCGCGAGCCGCCAGGTTCATGCGCAGCAGGCGGTCCTCGCCGAAGTCCGCCTCGGTGACCGGGGCGAGCATCCCGGCGGCCACGCCGGAGGCACCGGAGCCGGCCGTCTCGCGCTCGAGCACGACCACCGACAGGCCCCGGCGCGCGGCCTCGCGCGCGCAGGCGAGCCCGATCACGCCACCGCCCACGACGATCGTGTCGTAATGAATCGAGCTGGACAAGCCCTGACCCTCCTTTCCGACGGGGGGTCGCGCCTCGGTCTTCCTGCGCCGGCACTACCCGGATCAGGTTCGACGGTCGGCGGCGACCCAGCCGCCCTCTCAGCCCGGTTTCGCCCAGGCTCCCGTGACCCCTCGGATAGTAGCCCCCGCGGCGTGCGGGCAGGCTGCGGAGCTAGTAGCGGCGGGTGGGGGCGTCGCGCGGATCGCGATCGCGGTCGCGCGGATCGCGCCGGCGATCAGCCCCGGTGATCATCACGATCAGCGAGATGGCCAGGGCCAGAACGCCGACGATGATGAGGATCAGGCCCGCTGTCTCGCGGTCCACGAACGGGATGTCACCCGTGATCGCGTATCGCAGAATCGCGCCGACTGCAATGAGCACTAGAGACGTTCCGAGGTACATGTTGCTAAGAGTGTGCCCTACAGTCCGGCCAGGAGGCGCCGCGACTCCCGCGCGCGCCGCCTTCGGAGGGTCGTCGCGCAGCGGAGGCGCAACTTCGGCCGGTCCGCCTTGTTCTTCGAAGCGGTCGGTACGCCACGCACAGGACTCGCCATGTCACGACTTCGCACAGCCCTACTGCTCACGCTCGCTTCCACGGCGCTGGTCCCAGCCGCCGCCGAGGCCTCCAGCCGCCAGCTGAGCGTCATGCAGGACGACGCACGAATCCTCAACTCGACGCCCGACGCGCGCAGGGCGACCCTCGACGAATTCCGAGCGCTCGGGACAGACGTCGTCAAGGTGCAGGTCGTCTGGCGCGACATCGCGCCCTCCTCCCGGCCGAGCGATCCCTCCAATCCCTCGGCCTACTCCTGGGCGATCATCGACGACGCGGTGGCCAACATCCGCAGCCGCGGCATGCGCCCCTTTCTGACCCTCGGCGGACGCGCGCCCGACTACGCCACAGGCCGCCAGACCTCGCGCCACAACGGCACCTTTCGCCCCAGCGCATCGGAGCTCGAGCTGTTCACCCGCGCCGCCGGCCGGCGCTACGCGGGCCTGGTCGACATCTGGTCGATCTGGAACGAGCCCGGTCTCAGCAGCTGGATCCAGCCCCAGCGCGACAGCCGCCGGCGCCCGCTCTCGCCCGGTATCTATCGCAACCTCTACCTGGCCGGACGCCGGGGGCTCGTGAGCTCCGGTCACGCCGGCGACACGATCCTGATCGGCGAGCTGGCCCCCCTCGGCGCCCGCAGCACGAACAAGGTCGGCCCCGTGGAGTTCATCCGCGAGATGGCCTGCCTGGACAAGAACTACCGCCCGTTTCGAGGGAGCGCCCGCACCGCCCGCGGATGTCCCTCGAGCCTGCCGCAGATCCCGACCTCCGGCCTGGCCTACCACCCCTACACCTCGCGGCAGGGCCCGCGCTCGATCCCGCGCAACCGCGACGACGCGCCCATCGGCGCGCTCTCGCGCGTCACCCGCGCGCTGGACCGCGTGGCCCGGCGCGGCCGCCTCGCCCGGGGACGATCGATCTGGATCACCGAGTTCGGCTTCCAGACCAACCCGCCCGACCGCTTCCAGATCCCCATCAGCCGCGTGCCGGGGTACATGGACTTCAGCGAGTACGTCGCCTTCCGCAACCGCCGCGTCGCCTCCTACGCCCAGTACACGCTGGTCGATGATCCGCTCCGCCCGCCCGGGCCCGACCGCTTCTCGAGCTTCCAGCAGGGCCTGCGCTTCGCAAACTTCAACAGGAAGCCGGGCGTCTACCGCGCCTGGGAGATGCCTCTGCACGTGAAGGCCGGGCGCGGCAGCAGACTCGGTGTCTTCGGCGGGCTGCGCAACGCCACTGCGGGAACCCGCGTCTCGCTCAAGGTCAAGACCGGGCGCTCCTATCGCACCCTGGCCACCGCCCGCACCAACTCGCGCGGCTACTTCAGCGTCACCCGCCGCGTGCGCGGAGCGTCCCGGGCGACCGTCAAGGCCACCATCGGCTCGTTCACCCGCGCCAAGCGGGCGAGCCGGTGACCTACCCTTCCCGATCACTTCTCTCCAACTGACCCCGAACGCCGCACCCTCTTCTCTATGCACACACTTCCCGCCCTCACCACTCGCCTGCGCCTGATGCTCGCCACCGCCCTGGCCTCCCTCTGCCTCCTGGTCCCTGCGGTCTGCACCGAGAGCGCCCAAGCCGCGCGGGGCATGGAGATCGCGCTCCAGGACGACGAAGCGTTCGTGAACATGGGCTACTACAAGGATCGCGAGCGCGCCCTGCGCACCGCCCGCTCCCTGGGGGTCACGCGCATCCGCATCCTGGTCAACTGGGTCTACACGCTCCCGCCCGAGCAGCGCAAGGTGAAGAGCAAGCCGGCCTCTCCGACGTACGTCTTCAACAACATCGACGCCGCCATCGACGCCGCGGCGCGCTACGGGATCCGGGTGCACCTGGCGCTCGCCGGCCCGGCCCCGGCCTGGGCGACCTCGAACAAGAGGATCGGCCCGCGCAACCCGAACACCTCGGCCTACGCGGAGTGGGTGGGCGCCGCCGCGAACCACTTCAAGGGTCGCGTCGACCGGTACTCGATCTGGAACGAGCCCAGCTGGTTCACCTGGATCGCGCCGCTGCGCTCCGCGCCGCGCATCTACCGCAACCTGTTCATCAAGGGCTACCGCGCCATCAAGACGCGCGACCGCCGGGCTCAGGTGCTCATCGGGGAGACCGTCCCCTACAGGCAGCCCGGACGCTCGATCGCGCCGCTGGCCTTCCTGCGCTCGATGACCTGCGTCAACAAGAGCTACCGCAGGCGGCGCTGCCCCGGCCTGAAGGCCGACGGCTTCGCCCACCACCCCTATGACTTCCTGCGCAGCCCCAAGAGCGCTCGCAAGGGAGCCGACAACGCCACGATCGCCTCCTTGAACAACCTCACGCGCGGCCTCGACAGGCTGAGCAGGGCCGGAGCGCTGCGCAAGGCCGGCGGTGGGCGCCTCCCGATCTACCTCACCGAGCACGGCTACTTCTCCTCGGGCAAGCGCGCGCTGCGCAGGAGCCTGCGCGGGAGGTACCTCTCGCAGTCGTTCGCCATCGCGCTGAAAAACCGGCGCGTGAAGTCGATGCTCCAGTACCTGCTCGTCTCGCCGCCGCCCGGCAGCGACACCCGGTACTTCGACATCGCGCTCATGACCGCGCAGAACCGAAAGCACCCGCAGTTCGGTGCCCTGCAGAGCTTCTTTCGCAAGAACCGCAGCAAGCTGAAGCGCCCAGGCGCGCCGATCATCCTGCCGCCCGCGCCGAACTGAGCGAGCCGCGCTCGCCGGACTCCGCGGCCGACCGCCGCCGGCGCCTGGCGAGCGCGCGTCTCTACCTCTGCCTGGGCTGCGGCGACGAGGCCGTGGCGAAGGCGGCGCTGCGCGGAGGCGCCGACATGGTGCAGCTGCGCGACAAGCAGGCCACCGACTCCGAGTTGCTGGACTGCGCCGCGCGCCTACGGGCGCTGTGCTCCGCGGCGGGTGCCCTGTTCTGGGTCAACGACCGGCCCGATCTCGCGCTGAGCGCCGGGGCCGATGGCGTGCACGTGGGCCAGGACGATGCGTCGGTCGACGAGGTCCGCCGTCTCGTCGGGCCCGACATGCTGGTGGGCCTCTCGACCCATTCGCCCCAACAGCTGTCCGCCGGCCTTCGCTGCGGCGCCGACGAGCTGAGCGTGGGCCCCGTATGGGCCACGCCCACCAAGGAGGGCCGGCCCGCCGCCGGGCTCGACTACGTGCGCCACGCCGCGCGCCACGCCGGCGAGCGTCCCTGGTTCGCCATCGGGGGGATCGACCTGGATACCGTTGAGGACGTGGTCAGAGCGGGCGCCAGACGGGTGGTGGTGGTGAGGGCGATCCGTGACGCGGCCGACCCCGAGGCCGCCGCCCGCGCCCTGCGCGAGGCCCTCGCGTGACCCAGCGCGCCACCCGCAAGAAGCGAAAGGAGCGCCGCCACACGGCCTCCGCGAGCAGCGCACCGGCGCCCGCGCCCTCCGAGCCGACCGAGCCCGGCGCCGAGGGCGACATGACCCGCGCCTACGCCCGTTCGCGCGCCCGCGACGAGGCCGCCCGCGACGCACTGGTGCCGCTGGAGCCCGGCGAGCGGCCCACGGCGGTGACCGTGGCTGCAGTGGTTGCCGCGGTGGTCGGGCTCGTGAACTTCGGCTCTTACCTCGCCGGGGTCGAGGTGCGCGGCGAGCGTCCCAGCCTCGTGGGAATCCTCCTCTTCACCGGCCTGATGCTGGCCGCCGCATGGGGCGCCTGGAAGGTGCGCTACTGGGCCGTGCTCGGCATCCAAGCGCTGCTGGGCCTGACCATCCTGATCTTCTCGCTGCTGGCCGTGAAGTTCGGGGACGTGCTGGAGCTGGTCATCGCGGTGGCGATCATCGCTGCCGCAGGGACGCTGTTCTGGTTTCTCGTCAAGTCGATGGCGCGCATCCAGATGCCCGAGCGCCCCGGCGCCGGATAGGTTCTCGGTCCATGGCCGACGAGCACAGCTTCGACTGCGTGGTGGTGGGCTCGGGGCCCGGCGGCTACGTGGCAGCGATCCGCGCCGCGCAGCTGGGCATGAAGACCGCCGTGGTGGAGAAGGGCAAAGTGGGCGGGCGCTGCCTGAACGAGGCCTGCATCCCCGCCAAGGCGATCCTGCGCGTGGCCGAGGTGTGGACAGAGGTCAACCACGGCGAGCAGTTCGGCGTGAACGTCGAGAACGCGACGCTGGACTACTCGGGCGCGACCAAGCACCGCGACGAGGTGGTCAAGACGCTCACCGGCGGCGTGCGGATGCTCTTCGAGAAGAACAAGATCGAGCTCTTCGAGGGGCTGGGCCAGCTCACCGAGGACGCCAACGTGCGCATCGGCGCCGCCAAGGACGGCGTCGAGCTCGAGACCAAGAACGTGGTGCTCGCCACCGGCTCGGTTGCCAAGCCGCTGCTCGGCCTGCGCTTCGGCGGCCGCGTGCTCGACACCGCCGCCACCTGGTTGCTGAACGAGCGCCCCGACCGCCTGTGCGTGATCGGCGCCGGCGCCTCGGGCACCGAGGTGGCCTCTGCCTTCGGGCGCTTGGGCAGCGAGGTGCTGCTGCTGGAGGCGCTCGACCAGATCCTGCCGCTGGAGGACAAGGACATAGCCCGCACCTGCGCGCGCGAGGTGGCCAAGCAGAACGTGAAGATCGAGACAGGCGCCTCGGTCGAGTCGGCCGAGGTGTCAGACGACGGCGTGTCGGTCACCTATGGCGGGACCACCGAGCAGTTCGACTACCTGTGCATCGCCGCCGGCCGCGCGCCCGACCTCGAGGAGCTGGGACTCGAGGAGGCGAAGGTCAAGACCGGCGAGCGCGGCATGATCGAGGTCGACGGCAACCTGCGCACCAGCCGCGACGGGGTCTACGCGATCGGCGACATGGTCCCCGGCCCCGCCCTGGCCCACAAGGCCTCCGAC
>Ga0208612_1000552_pt1 | contig 16114 bp, 16 predicted proteins | sample AntDryMetagUQ889_FD_188089 | JGI IMG/M metagenome (GOLD analysis project Ga0208612, IMG submission 188089) | Polar desert microbial communities from Antarctic Dry Valleys - UQ889 (SPAdes) | ecosystem: Environmental > Terrestrial > Soil > Desert | place: Antarctic Dry Valleys | collected 2008-12-31 | reverse complement strand
ATCCGCAGCGGCGAGGGGGGTTGCAGCCGGACGCGCACCGAGCCGCCGGCCACGATCACCCGCATTCGGCGGGCCGACCAACCTGGCAGGGCATCACGGACCGCGGCGCGGCCGTCGTCTCCGCCTGCGATCGCCAGGGCCCCCGCTTCGGCGGCCGAACCGGCGAGCACGCTCGCGTAACCCACCGCGAGCAGCTGGAAGAAGACGAACCCCAGCAGCATCAGCGCCGGCACCGCGCCGAGCAGCTCGACACTGGCCTGCCCCGACTCGCGGGCGGCGAGCCGGATCATGGTGCCCCGCCGAGCGTGGCGCTCGCCGCAACGGTGATGGGCGAGCGCGAAGGCCGCACGACCAAGGGCACCCGGACGGCGACCCGCACACGGCTCCCCCTGCGGCCGACCTCCAGGCCCCGCTCGAGCGTCCGCGGCAGCGCGCTGCGGGCCGCCTTGCCGGGATCCTTGCCCACCACGTCCGCCCGGGCGGCCACGCGCGCGGCGTTGGCGCACATCCACAGCGCGTGCCCGGCGAGCACTGCCTGCCACAGCGCAAGGCCCACCACCAACACGAGCGGGACGGCCGCGACCAGCTCGACCGAGGCCTGGCCGCGCTCGGCCGCCAGACGAGAGGGGAGAATCCGGGGACGCGAGTGCACGGGAGCACCGTCCCGCGACCCGGGTAACCGAACAACGCGCGGTGGTTACGACATCAGCGCAGCACCGCTACAACGAGCGCATGGCCTGTGGGGGAGGCCGGAGACAGAGCGAGACGCGGGGCCCGGGGGAGGCGAGACGCCGCGGACGGGCTCGAAGGGGAAGCCGGGACGCGGCGGTCGCTCCAGCGCGCCGAGGACCAAGCCTGGCAAGGAAGAGGGCACGATGCCTGCTTCGCAGGTGAGGGCCCGATGACACAGCCAGGCGCCGGTCATTCGGCGCCGCTGGTGCGACCGCCTAGATGGCGTACTTGCGGTATTGGGTCCAGACCCAGAAGATGCCGTAGGTGGCGAGCCCGAGCAGGACCAGCCAGGCCAGCACGCCGAAGCCACCTGCGTCGAAAAGGCGATTGGTGGCGGTGAAGGTCAGGAACGCCATGCCCACCGAGCCGTAGAGGACCAGCCGCTGGCGCTCCTCGAGTGACTCGATGGTGGTCCTGTTCTGGCGAAAGAGGCGCACGCCCAACATCCCGATGGCAACGAAGAAGGCGACCGTGAGGACCGTCAGCACAGCGTTCAGCGTGGTGTTGCCGCCGGGCAGCGCCGTCAGGGCGAGCGCCACGAGCGCGATGATCCCGAACTTGCCCCAGAGCGGCACGTCGTAAAGGCTAGGAGATCACGCCGGAGGCCGTGAGCACCAGAACCACCACGCCCAGCACCACCCGGTAGACGACGAAGACAACCGTCGAATGGGTGGTCAGGAATCGCAGCAGCCCGGCGATCGCCAAGTACCCCGAGGCAAAGGCGAGCAGCGTAGCCACCACCAGGGCGCCTAGGCCGGTGCGGTCGTCCTCCCCGCTCAGGATGGTCCCCAGCTCCAGCGCCCCGCTCAGAACCACCGCCGGGATCGACAGCAGGAAGGAGAAGCGCGCGGCGGCCTCGCGGTCGAGGCCGAGGAACAGCCCCGCCGTGATGGTCGCGCCGGAGCGGGAGACTCCGGGTACGAGCGCGAGCGCTTGGGCGAAACCCATCCCCACGCCGTCGCGGGTGGTTATGTCCTCGATCTGGCGTGTCCGCTTGCCCACCCGCTCGGCGGCGAGCAGAACGAGGCCGAGCAGGATCAGCGTGGTGGCGATCAGGTAGAGGTCGCGGGCGCCGGTCTCGATCTGGTCCTTGAAGGCCAGGCCGAAGATGCCGATCGGGATCGTGCCGAGCAGGATGTACCAGCCAAGGCGGGCGTCGAGCGAGCCGCGCTGAGAGGGGTCGCGCAGGCTGCGGGTCCAGGTCCGCCCGATGCGCAGGAGGTCAGAGCGGAAGTAGATGACCACGGCGGCCATGGTCCCCAGTTGCGTCACCGCCGTGAACGCGGCGCCGGGGTCCTCCCACCCGGCAAACGCGGGAACGATCCGCAGGTGCGCGGTGCTCGAGACGGGCAGGAACTCGGTCAGCCCCTGCACGATCCCGAGGACGATGGCCTCCAAGAGCGACACGGCGGCGGCGGACCCTAGACGGCGGCCCTACTCGGAGCGCGCGGGATCCTGCGGCTGGTCGGCCTCGCCGCCGGACTGGTCGCCCCCGTTCTGGCGGTGGCGCTCTCGCGAAGCCTCGATCTCCGCCCAGGCATCCTGGCGGGAATACCAGCCGTCGACCTCCACCCGCTTCTGCTCGAGGTCCTTGTAGATCGAGAAGAAGTGCGCGATCTCGTCCTTGAGCTGCTTGGGCAGGTCCTCCAGCTCCTCCATGTGGTTCCAGCCGGGATCAGTGAGGGGCACGGCGAGGACCTTGTCGTCAACCCCCTGGTCGTCCTCCATCCGAAAGAGCGCGATCGGCTTCACTTCGATCAGGCAGCCCGGGAAAGTGGGATGCGAGACGCAGACCATGACGTCGAGCGGATCCCCGTCCAGCCCCAGCGTGTCGGGGAAGAAGCCGTAGTCGGTGGGGTAGACGACGGACGAGAAGAGGAAGCGGTCGAGCTTGAGCGTCTGCTTCTCGTGGTCCCACTCGTACTTGTTCCGGCTCCCCGCGGGGATCTCAACGATGCAATCGAGCTTGTCGGACACGCGCACAAGATAGGGCGTACGGAGCCTGCGGTGCTCGGCCGAGATCGATCGGCGCGGTGCTCGGCCTGTCCTCGTCTAGAATGCCCGCGGTGCATTCGCTGCTGGTGATCGCAGCCGACAACGGCGAGGGCCTCCTCGGGGAGCTCGACGACCGGATCATCACGATCTTCTCGCTCGGGGTGGTCATCTTCTTCATCCTGGTCGTGATCACGGGCTCGGTGATCCAGGGCAAGCTCGAAAAGCGCAAGGAGGCCAAGAAGGCCGCCGAGCTGCGCCGCAGCATCGGCTGGTAGCACCCTTCTCCAACTCTTAACGCCCGCCGCCCCAGCGGGCCTCAGCATGCCCGGTGCAGATCCCTCCTAGTGCGTGGCCCCGCGCTCCCCGCCGGGGCCACGCGCTTTTTTTGGCTTCGAGGCGTAAACGAAGCCCCTCCTCATCAGAGCGCGGGCAGCACACCCGCAAGGCTATAACTCGGATCCGTGCAGGAGGTGAGCTACGAGCGCCGGGGCGCCGCGGCGGTGGTGACCATCGACCGCCCGGAGCGCCGCAACGCCGTCGACGGCCCCACCGCGCAGCTGCTTGGCGAGGCCTATCGGGCCTTCGTGGCCGACGACGAGGCTCGGGTGATGGTCCTCACAGGCGCCGGAGACGTGTCGTTCTGCGCCGGCGCCGACCTCAAGGCGATCGAGACCTTCGGCGATCGCCTCGACCTTCCCCAGGGGCCGCTTGGCTTTACGCGGCTGATCTCTCCCAAGCCCACGATCGCCGCCATCTCGGGTTGGTGCCTGGCCGGTGGCCTCGAGCTGGCGCTGTGGTGCGATCTGCGCATCGCCGCCGAGGGCTCGACCTTCGGCTTCCCCGAGCGCCGCTGGGGCGTGCCGCTGATCGACGGAGGTACCCAGCGCCTGCCGCGGATCGTCGGGCTCGGCCGGGCGCTCGACATCATCCTGAGCGGCCGCCTGGTCGAGGCCCGGGAGGCGCTCGGCATGGGGCTGCTCTGCGAGCTGGTCGGACCCGGAGAGCACCTGGACCGGGCCCTTGCCTACGCCGAGGGGCTCGCGGGCTTTCCCCAGGACACCATGCTGGCCGACCGCCGCGCGGCGCTCGAGGGCAGCGGCCTGCCCATCGAGGAGGGCCTGGCGTTGGAGGCGCGCAGCGGTCGGGCCACGCTGGCGACGGCCCAGGCCGGCGCCAGGCGCTTCGCCGGGGGCGAGGGCCGCGGCGGCGCGGGCTCGGCGGTCTAGGCGCCAGCATCACCTCGTAAGCGGTTTGGGACCTCTCGTTTGGGGCATAAGAATTCTTGAGCAGCAGCCGCGGTGCCGACAGCGCTGCGCCTGCGCCTCAATCCGCCCGCGAACCTCACTGGAGGACGCGACCAGGCCTCGCTTGTCCCCGCCCACCGTCGTCGGTAGGTGGGCCAGCCGGCGGAACCACCGCCCGCCCCGTGCGGGCCTCAGAGACGTCAATGAACAGGAGGCCGACTCCATGAGTCAGTCCGAGCAGAAGGTTGTGCAGTACCTCAACGAAGCCCACGCCACAGAGGTCGGCTTGACCCGCGTGCTGCAGTCCCAGATCGCGATGACCCCCCGCGGGTCGTATCGCAGCGGGCTGGAGAAGCATCTGAAGGAGACCCGAAACCACGCCGAGCGCGTACAGAAGCGGTTGGGGGATCTTGACGATGGCAACAACCCGCTGCAGGTCGCATTCGGCGCGGCGGGCGGTGTGCTGGGCCAGGCGCTCGCGCTCGCCAAGACCCCGTTCGACCTCGTGCGCGGCAGCGGCGGGGAGGAGAAGGTGCTGAAGAACGCCAAGGACGCCTGCGCCACCGAAGCGCTCGAGATCGCGACCTACACGGCGCTCGAGCGCCTCGCGCGGAGTGTCGGCGACGCCAAGACGGCCGACCTCGCCGCCTCGATCCGCGCAGACGAGCAGAAGATGCTCAAGCAGGTCCTCGGCGAGATCCCGAAGCTCACAGACGCAGTGGTCAAGGCTGAGGTCGACGGAAACGGCTCCTATGACCTCTCGAAGACGGGTGCGGCCGATGCGGCGCGCGTCGCTGGTGAGACGGCCAAGAAGACCGCCAAGAGCGGCAGCGCAAGGGCAAAGCGCGGCGCTCGTCAAGCCCGCAAGGTGCCGGGCGTCGCACAGGCCGAAGGACAGGCCAAAGGCGCCGTGGCGTCAGAGGCCGATCTCGCCATCACCGGCTACGAGAAGCTCACGGCTGACGAGGTCGTGAGCAAGCTGGGCGCCCTCTCCCAGATCGACCTGGCCAAGATCGACTCCTACGAGCGCAAGAACCAGAGCCGGGCCACGGTCCTCAGCAAGATCACGTCCCTGCGCGGCAACGAGCCGTGGCCGGGCTACGACGAGCTCTCCGCCGCCGAGATCGAGTCCGTTCTCGGCGAGGGTGACGACGAGCGCGCGAAGGAGACCCGCTCCTACGAGCGCTCACACAAGAACCGAGCCGGCGTGCTCAAGGCCGCCGAGCGCGACCTTGCCAACGCCTAGCACCCGCTGAGCGGCCCCAACGACCGTCCCCCCAGCGAGGGGGGCGGTCCCGGGCCCGCAGGGACGCCCGAACGGGTTGCGCAGCCGCTACTCCTCTCGCACGAAGATCGTCCCCTCCATGTTGGGGTGGATCGTGCAGCGGTAGCCGATCTTGCGCTGCTTGTCGAACACGCGGGTGTAGCGCTCCCCCTCCTCGAGCTCTCCCGAGTTGAGGCTGCTGTAGAGCTCGTTGCCGACGGTGACGGTGTGGGCTACCTTGTCGCGGTTGGTCCAGGTGACCTTACCCCCGGGCCTCAGGCGAATGGTCCCCGGCGAGAAGGCGACCTCGTCCATGTCGACCGTGGCCGCGTTCTGGATCTTCGAGGGGCTCTTGATGGCCTCCTGGTCGCCCACCGGCGTCAGGCCGCCCTCCTTCAGGCCGCCGCAGCCTGCCAGGGCGACGGCGCAGAGCAGGGAAAGCCCTGCGAGGCGCCTCATCGCTGCTTGATGTAGGGCTTGACCTTCATCATCACCTGGTCCATCGTCAGCGGCTGGTCGAAGGAGCTCGGGGCGGCCTTCACGCCGTTCTCGTTGCGGCAGCGCGCCGCGTGACGGGCCTCGACCTGCACGATCTGCCCCGCGGTCGCGAGCACCTCGTTGTTCTGCAGGAGCGGGCCGGCCCCGTTGTAGGCCGAGACACCCGTGTCCTCGAAGGCCATCGCGAGCTTGAGGAAGTCGTCCTGGTTGGTGAGGGCGGCCCCGAAGTCGAACTTCGGGGCGCGCCCCGCGCGGCCGTTGAGCTGGCGCACCAGCTGCTCCAGGGCGTCCACGTGCTGCACCTCGCTGTCGGCGAACGTGCTGGCCATGTTGCGCGCGGAGGGTGAGCGGAAGGGCACCTCCTTGAGCGCGCGCACGTAGTAGTCGGCCTCCAGGCGCTCGAGCAGGAGCGCAAACTGGGCGACCTCGAGATCGATGTTGCCGCCGGCGGCCGCGGCCCTCTGGGCAGCCGGCCCGAAGGCGGCCAGCGTCGCTGTCGCGCCGGCCAGGGCGGCGCCGCGAGTCAGGAACTGTCCCCGAGTGAAGGCGGCGCTCATGCGAAGTAGGGCCGCACCCGGCGCATGACCTCTTCGGGCCCCAGGGGCTCGGCGAAGGCGCCGTCGGGGAGGTAGGGCACCCCGATCAGGTCGTTGACCGCGGCCGCGTGGCGCGCCTCGACGGTGTGGATGGACAGCGCTGCGGCGAGCACCGCGTCCGAGCGGGTGTTCTTGGCCTGGCCGAGGTAGGCGCCGGCGCCCGTGTTCTCGAAGTCCGCGGCCACGCGGAGGGTGCGCTCCTGCCCTGCGGCGAACACCTCCTCGAACTTGGTTCTCGGCGGCGCGGCGGCCCTGCCGAGGCTGCGCGCGGTCACCTCGAGCGACTTCACGTGCGCCTGCTCGTTCTCGTAGATCTCCTCGAAGAGCCTCCGCGCGGACCCCGAGACCACGTTCTTGGCGAGCGCCTGGCGGTAGAAGTCCTCCTCGAAGTACTCCAGCACCAGGGCGAAGTTCACCACGGCGAGGTCGCCGGCGGCGGGGCCGCGCTCGGCGGTCTCGCGGTCGGTGTCTCCGCCGCAGGCGGAGAGCGCCAGGGCGGTCGCCCCGCCCGCGGCCATGAAGCCACGGCGCGAGACGTCGCTCACGGCGTGGCGGGCTCCGTGCCGGCCTGGCCGCCCGGCGTGGGGACGATCGGCGCCTTGCCGCGCTCCATGCGGTTGAACTGCTGCCCCTGGAACAGTGAGGGCGGCTGGACGAAACACGGCGGCTCGGCGCCGATCTGAAGGGGAAAGGCCGGCCCGAGCAGGTTCGAGAGGACCCCGTCTGTCGGATCCCGCTTCTCGCCGCCGATGTTGTCGCAGTCGCCGCTCTCGAGCATCCCCAAGCCGCCCGCCCGCTCGTAGGCGTTGGGTGCGACATAGGTGTTGCCTCGATCGTCGGCCGGGCGCGCCGTATTGCGCCGGAAGCTCTGGCTGTCGATGAGCGCGATCTGGGGTAGCCGGTGCAGGTCGTTCTTGACGCCGTCGGCGTAGCTCTGGTTGCCGTCCGCGGCCAGAGCGCCGCCGCCGACGGAGATGAACCGCGCGACGACGGGGGCGTTGTAGCTCAGGCTGGCGAGCACCGGGCTCAGCTCGGGGAACAGCCGGTGGGTGGCGTCGACTACCGGGTTCAGGCCGCGGATCGTGCGTGCCCCGGCGGGCAGCCCGCGTCGCGACGCGCGGATGAGCGGGTTGAAGTCGCGCAGCGTCCGCTCCAGGTCGGGCGCGAGGTCGCCGAGGTCGCGCACCGTCGGCCCGAGGTCGTCGGCCGGGCCCTTGAGGTCGTTGACCAGCGGACGGGTGTTGGCGGCGAAGCGGTCGAGCCGGCGCAGGGTGGTGCGCGTCTCGCGCAGGAAGGTGGGCAGCACCTCGAAGGTCTGAGCGAGCGACTCGTCTCGTGAGGCCAGCGCCTCGAAGGTCTCGTTGCCGTTGGTGATCAGGCCACGCAGCTGGCCCTCCTCGGCGGCCAGCGCGTTGAACACCCGTCCGGTGTGCTTGATCGTGCGCCGGACGGCGATCTCCTGGTCGTCGAGGATGCCCAGCAGCTTCGAGCCGTCGGTGGCGAAGGGCGCGAGATTGCCCAGGACGTCGTTGAAGTCCCGGGGGTAGTCGCCCGCCACCACCGTCGAGCCCTCCTGGACCCAACGGCGAAACGAGCGCCGGGTGGGCGGGTCGAAGATGCGGAAGATCTCGTCGAGCTCGGTGGTGCTCTCCACGTTCTGCGCGTTGAGCTGGCTGCCGTCCTCGAGCATCCCGTTTCGCTTGTTGCCCGGGCTGAGCTCCATGAAGGCCTCGCCGAGCAGCGTCTTCTGACGCAGGATCGCCTTGCTGTCGCGCGGAATCGGCGCGTACTTGGGCTTGATCTCCAGCTCGACGCGCGAGCGAGCGCCGCCCTTGTCGAGCGAGCGCTTCTTGACTTTGCCGATGTTCACCCCGGCGAGGCGGACGTCTGCCTCCTCGACCAGCGTCGTGGCCTCGGGCACGACCACGGTCACCCGGTAGCTCTCGGGTCGCAGCGGGACCGAGCCGCCGAACGCCAGCCAGAGGAAGAGCAGGATGCCCACGCAGGAGAGCGTGAACAGGACCATGGCGACCATCCGGCCGATGCTGGGCGTCTGCTTGATCATCCTGAGGGCGGGCGGAACTCACAGGTCGAGAAGTCGGATCCCACGATGCTCTGGAGGAGACCGCCGCTGGGCTTGAGGATCTCGGGCAGGGTCGTGGTGCCCTCCCCGATGGCATCCGCCAGCCCGGGGCCGAGCTGGTCGAGGGCGGTGTCCGTGGTCAGGCCGCACAGGGTCAGGCGCCGCTGCACGCCCTGGGCGTCCGCGGTGTTGTGCAGCGAGACGCCGTTCTGCGCCGCCCAGGCCAGCCAGTACAGGTAGCCCTCCTCGCGGCGGCGGTCGGTCTCGTCGTTGCCGGTGAGGGCCTGCTTGCCCCCCGGGTTGAACGCGCCCATGTTGAAGAGGCGGTTGAGCTCGAACACCGTCGTGGTCAGGTCGGGCGCCGCGCGGGAGATGCCCCGGGCCGCGCCTCCGAGCCGGCGCAGGTAGGGCTGCCCGATGCGGGTGAAGGGCCGGATCTGCGTGCGCACGATGGGCTCGGCCTCGCGCACGAAGGGGAGCACCGCGGCGTTGGTCTCGTCCAGCCGGCGCACGGCCGGGCGCAGCGCCTCGAGCGCCGGCCCGAGCTCGCCGCCGAGCGTGTCGACCCTCGAAAGCGTGCGCTGGGTCTCGCGCAGCGCGCCCGGCAGGCGCCGAACGGTCTCCGAGAGGTTGAACTCCTCCGCGGCCAGAGCCGAGAACGTGTCGTTTCCCGCCCTGACCAGGCGCGTGAGGTCCTCGTCCTTGCTACCGAGCTCCTCGGTGAGCGAGCCGTAGTCGTTGATGAGCTTCTTCAGGCTCACACGGCGACGCGCCACCGAGGTGTTCACCGCGGCAAGGTCGCGGTGCAGCGGCTCAAGGCGCTTGAAGGTCTGCCGCAGATCCTCGCCGCGGCCCTCGAGCCCCTTGCCCGCGCCGCCGATCAGCAGCTTGAGGTAGTCGCGCGTGTCACCGTCGAGCACGGAGAGGATCTCGTCGGGGTCAACGTCGGGGGCGGTGTTGGCCAGCTGGACGCGGCCCTCCTCGGGCACGGGCTTGCCGTCGCCGGGGTCGACCTCGAGGAACATGTCCTTCAGCCCTGTCTTGGGGCGCAGCAGCACGGTCGCGTCCTGGCGGATCAGCCCCCGGTACTCAGGGCGGATCTGCATCTCGACCACGGCGCGGCCGTCCTCGAGCGCCACCTTGCCGATGTCACCTACCTGGACGCCGGCCACGCGCACCGTCTGGCCCTGGCCCGGAGTCACCGCCTGCGCGTTCTCGAGCTCGACCTTGACGATCGAGGGCTTCGCGCTGATCAGGGGGAAGCGGAAGCGCTGGTTGGACAGGATGTAGCCCGCCACCAGCAGCGAGATCACGATCATGCCCAGCAGGGCCAGGACGGAGCCGGTGTACTTGCGGATGGCCTGCCTCACCGCCGCCCCGCCCTCTTCTTCTTCTCGGCCTCCGCGACCTCGACCATCCGCTTGAACTTCTTCGAGCTCAGGTAGCGGCCGACCTGGCGCTTGAGATCGGCGCGGCTGCGGGTGGGATTGCCGGTATCGCCCGGTCCGACGATCGGGGATGTGCCCGGGCCCTCGGGGGCGTCGAGCTCCGGCGGCTGCTGGGTCTCACAGGGCACGTCGGGCCGGTGCACGGGCGGCGTGTTCGCTCCAGGAGGCGGCAGGGGCTCGACCGCCGAGCCCGGCCCTGACGAGGCGGTCGGGGAGACGCCCTGGATGCGGAACCACGGCCCGTTGGCGTCGTGGGTCCGGCTTTCGCCGGCGAGGCCTACGAAGCTGCGGTTGAGCTGCCTGCGGACCTCCTGCCCCGTGTTCTCCTCCTCGCCCGAGGGGATCGGCGTCTCGAGGAATGGCAGGAGCACCCGGTTCGCGCAGGAGGACAGCGTCCGCGCTTGGCCGAGGAGCGGGATCAGCCGGCGGTTGAGCGTGACCAGGCGCGGTATCTGCCGGCGCGTCTGAGCGGCGAACCCGCGCAGCTCGGGCCGGCTGAAGAGCCGGCGGGTCTGACGGATGAAGGGAAGCGCGGCGTCGATGGTGCGCGGGGTCGAGCGCACGCCTGGCAGCGCCTCGACCGAGAAGCGCCGCAGGGAGGGCAGGGCGTTGTTGAGCGAGGCCAGAGCGGGCGAGCCGGTGCGCAGCAGGTCGCGCAGCGCGGGGATCGAGGCGGCCAGCGAGACATCCTCGCGGGCAAGGGCGCCCGCCGTGGTGTTCACGTTTGTCACGAGGCCCTTGAGTGCCTCGGGGTCGACGGTGAGCGCGGCGGCCACGCGCTGCTGCCCGCGCAGCACGCGCTGGAGGTCGCGGTCGGGGTTCTCGCCGAGCAGGGCATCGGTGACCAGCGACGTGCTCTTGTAGGCCGGCTCCATGTGGTCGATCGTGCGGTTGAAGGCCTCGGCCCCTCCCCCTCCCAGGCCCTTGAGCGAGAATTCAGCGAGCAGGGTCCGCAGGTCGCCGCGCACATCGGACTGGAGCACCCGCAGGACATCGCCGAACTGGACGGGCGCGGAGGTCTGGCTCATCGGGATGGGCTCGCCCTTCGGCAGAATCGGCGCCGAAGGTGTACCCGGACGGATGTCCACGAAGAAGTTGCCCTCGAGGAAGATTCGCGTACGGATCTTCGCTTCCGCGTCGGTGTGCAGCGGCAGCGCGTTGTCCTTGACCTCCATGGTCACGCGCGCGCCGCCGGTGCCATTCGCGCCGCCCGGGATCCCGACCACCTTCTTGACCTTGCCCATCTCCACACCGGCGATGCGCACGGGCGAGTTGGCCTTGAGGCCGTTCGCGTTCACGAAGACGGCCTCGAGCTTCTCCGGGGAGGCGAACGGGTTCGACTTGGTGAACCCGAAGTAGGCGAACAGCGAGATGAGGGCGATGGCGATCAGGCCCGCCCGGAACGTGGACGTGGTCGCACCCCGCTGCTTGGTGGAGCGCCTGAAGAGAGCCATCAGGGCACGTCCTTCAGGCTCTTGATGCCGAGCTGGCGGGACTTGAAGGTCCCGCCGCGGTTGCCCGGGGTGTTCCCCGAGAGGGCGGTGGCGCGCCCGCCGAGCTCGTTGGGCCCGTAGCGCGGGTTGATGTTGAAGCGGTCGGGGTAGCCGGTCTGGCCGGTCTGGCAGTCGGCATTGCCCCGGGCGTCGACGGCCGGGGCGTCGACCTGGGTGTGAAGGGCGGCCGGCGGGTTGCTTCCGGACTGCTTGTTGTCCTCGCCTTCATCGACGTCGACTGGACGGGCCGCGCTGCGCTGGGTGAGCTTGTTGGCCTGCTCACGGTTGGCGAACTTGAGCTGCACACGCTGAACCGTCCCGCCCGCCGTCTCCTCGGAGAGGTGGTCGCCCAGCGGGGTGAAGAAGTAGTTGAAGTAGTTGCAGACCGTCTGGTAGGGCGTGAAGAAGTCCAGCCCCGGCCGTCCCGCTCGGACCGTCTGGTCGAGATCGCGGATGGCCAGCAGCGTGTTGGGGTTCTCGCCAAGGTCGTCGAGCGCGTTGAAGACGCCCCTCAGGTTGTCCGAGAAGGAGACGGTGCGCGGGAGCACGTCGCGGCCGACGAGCAGGGCACGGTTGAGCGGCGGCAGCGAGCGCGGCAGCTCGGCGGCGGCCGGGCGCAGGCGCCGCGAGAGATCGGCGAAGTCCGCGAAGAACGGCTGCTGGAAGCGGAAGGAGCGGATCGCCTGCACCTGAGTCGGCACGCCTTCGGAGATCGAGTCCTGCAGTGCGGCTGGGGTGCGCGTCATGGCCGCGAAGGTGTCGGCCATGTTGGTGAAGAGCTCGGCCTGCGTGGATGCCACCGGCGCGGCCTCTCCCGCCGCGCGGCCGAGGCCCTGGAAGAAGCCGGCCAGCTCGGTGTCGGGGTCATTGAGATTGCGCATGACCGGCTCGAGCGAGCGCAGGAACGGGTTGAGCTGCTCGATGGCTTCGTTGATCGACTGGCCGCGGCCGGCGAGCCCTGAGCCGAAGCCCTCGAGGCCCACCTTCGCGGCCTCGCGTGTCTTGGCGTCGAAGGTCGAGAGGACGTCCTCGAGCTCGGCGGGCGGCTCGGCGGCGACCGCCCCATTGCCCAGCTTGACCGTGTCGCCGGGGGCGAACATCTTCCGCGCGCGCCCGGGCACCACCTCCACGTACTTCAGGCCGAGCGCCGAACGCGGGCGCACGGTGAAGGAGGTGTCGGTGGACAGGGGCTCGATGGTCTTGTCCAGCTTGAGGTCGATCAGCGCGACCGTCTCAGGGTCCTCACCCGCGCTGCCGGTCTCCCGGCGCGTGGCGCCGATGGTCTCCACCACGCCCACGCGGAAGCCGCCCACGCGCACCTCGTTGCCCTTTACGAGCTTCGCGCCGCTGGGCAGCTCCACCTTGAGGTCGTAGGTGGGCACGAACGGCAGCCCGGAGTTCGCGCCGTAGGCGATGAACACCGCGACTATGACCACGAGGACCGTGACCGCTCCCACCAGCACCGGGCTGGCCACGATGGCGCCGGCTGCCTGGCGGCGTCTGCTCATGGCTTGAGGAGGTAGTCGAGGAGCATCTCTTCACTGCCGGCGGACTGCCGCGGTTCCTGAGGTGTGCCTCCGGGCCGCGCCGGGGCGCTTGGCCCGGTCTCCAGAACGCCGTCGAGCAGCTGGTCGAGCACGCCGGAGGCGCGGCGCTGGACGCCCTCGGGGGTCAGCGGGGAACGGGCGCGCTCGCCCCGAGCCTTCTCGCCTCGCCGCTCGCGCTTCGAGGCCGCTGCGTCGTTGCGCTTGGTGTTCGACCCCCTGCCCCGCGACGAGCTCGAACCGGTCTCGGTGGGATCGGGCGTGGTCACGCCGGGCTGGTTGGGACCCAGGGCCTGGCTGCACTTGCGGAACACGTCCTCGGCGCCTTCGTCGGTGGCGCGGTAGTTCTCGCAGTCGCCGGCCTGGGCGTTGATCCGCAGCTTGTGACCGAGCGTGTCGCGGCCGTTGATGGCCAGCGCCTGCCAGAAGGGGTAGTTGAAGAAGGACTCGAAGCCCGTGAAGCCGCTCTCGCCACGCTTGCCGGTGACCGCCGTCTTGTCTGGCGCCGGCGGATCGGTCGCGGCTGCTCGCGGGTCGTCCTCCACCGAGCGCTTGCGGTCGTCCAGCGTCTGGAGGAACTGGCGCAGCGGCTTGGAGAAGCCGGGTACGTCGCGGCCGAGCCGCTGCAGGGCGGCGACCTCCTGCCGGGTCTCTCGCAGCGCCGCGATGCCGGAGCGCGAGGTGCGCCCGAGCGCCCGGAAGGCGGGTCGTGAGGCCTCGGCGAAGGGTCCGAGGCGGGCGAACAGGCGGTTGAGGTCGGGCGCCGCGGCGCGCAGGCTCTGGAGCGTCGGAATCTGGTCGTCGGCCAGCCGGCGCAGCTGCACCATGTAGGGCCGCAGCTCGGCCAGCGTGCGCGGGAGCAGCTGGAAGTCGCGGCGCAGATCCGCCCGGCGCGTGGAGGCGATCTCCGCGGCATCGCCCGCCTCCTTGACCCAGCGACTGACGTCGGCCTTGCGGTTGTCGAGCTCGGTCACCGTCATCTGCGCGTCACCGATGAACTTGTTGATCACCTGGCGCTGGCCGGACAGGATGTTCAGCGTCCTCGAGGTCTCGCGAAGGCCCGGGTGCGCGCGGCGCAGCACCTCAGCGAGATCCTGAGGGCGGCCCGCCAGGCCCGTGCCCAGCTCACCGATGATCAGGCGCAGGCGCTCGCGGTAGGGCAGGCGCAGGACGTTGTTCACGAGGTCGATCGGGATCGTCGAGCTGGTGCGCTCGACCGACAGCGTGGCGCCGTCGGGCAGCGGCTTGCCCTTGCCCTCGCGACAGTCGACGAAGTACTCGCCGATCAGCGACTGCGGCTTGATGTCGCACAGCGAGTCCTCGCGCAGCTTGCCCACGCCCTTCTCGGAGAGCTGCACCTCCACGACAGCCTTGCGCGGGCGCTCCTTGGAGACGCTGAAGCGGCTGGTCTGGCCCGCCCGGACCCCGGCTATCTTGAAGTCGCCGCCCTGAGTGAGGCCGAAGGCGTTGTCGAAGACGATCTTGAAGGTCTGCTTGCTCTGTCCGCCCGAAGCAGCGGTGAACACCGCGGCGGCGCTCGCCGCGAGAGCCACCATCACGGCCATGGACACCAGGCGCCTCACTTGGGCGGCCCCGGCGCACGGTCGGCTTCGGTGCAGTCGAGGAAGGCCTGCTCGGCGGCGGTGGGCACGTTGGAGCCGTCGGGGACGACGGTCTCGGCGGCGCCCGGGCACTTCTTGAACTGGTCCCCCTTGACCGGCGCGCCCTGGGGAACCGCCGAGGCGCCGGTCCTGACCACCTCCTCGAAGGAGATGCCCGCCCGCGAGAAGCCGCCCAGGGCGTCGTAGGCGCCGGTCGCCGAGAAGTCGTCGAACCAGCCGAGCAGGTCGTTGGTGTACGGACGGCCGATGGCGGCGCTGGGCTGGAAGCGGTTCATTGCACGCGACATCTCGGGGAAGGCGCCGCGGCGCCGCGCGCCGTTGATCCGCTTCGTGTCGAGGGCCGTGCTCGCCAGCGGCGGGAAGCTGTTGACCAGCTCGATCAGGTCGTTCGAGCGCCCCTTGCGCTTGATCGTGCGCGACAGGTCGCGAAGGGTGGGCTCGCCGTCGCGGGCCAGACCGCGGGCCTCACGCAGGAAGGGCTGGAGGCGCCGCGCCACCGGCTTGGAGGCGTCGACCAGGGGATCGACGTCGTCGAGTGCGGCGCGCAGGTTCACGAAGGTGGTGTTGGCCCGGCGCATGAACGGCGGCAGGCGCTCGATCGACTCGGTCAGCGCGCCCTTCTGGCTGGCGAGCGCCCCGAAGGTGCCGTTGAGGTTGCGCACCAGCCCGGTCAGCTCGGTCCGGCGCTCGGAGAGGGTGTTGGTCAGCCGGCCCGAATCGATCAAAAAGCGCGCGAGCAGACGCTCGTCGCGGGTCAGCTCGCGGAACAGCCGGCGCGAGGTGGACAGCGTCGGGTTGAGGTACTTGAGTCCCCGGTTGAGCTCCTGGCCCTTGCCGCGGACCATCTTGTCGGTGCCCTCGAAAAAGTCCTGAACGGCCACGCGGGCCACCGGGTCGAAGAGGTTGAACAGCTCGTCGAGCTCGACCGCGGTCTCGGTCGACTGGGGCCCGATCCGGCCACCCGGCGCGATCGCCTTGTTCGTGCCGCCGCCCACCTCGATGTCCACGTAGCGGTTCGCTATGCCCGATAGCGAGCGCTGCTTGATGATCGCGCGGGTGCCCTGGCGCAGCGGCGCGTACTTGTCCTTCATCTGCACCTTGACATCGGCCTGGCCGTCCTGGGTGATCTGGATGTCCTTGACCGATCCGGCCGGCACGCCGCCCACGTAGACCTCATTGCCCGGCACCAGTTGCGCGGCGTTCTGGAAGCGGGCGGTCACCTGGTAGCCGCCGTCCCCGCTGAAGAGGACGAGGGCCACGAGCACGACGGCAGCCACGATCGCGCCCAACGCGAGGACGCGTCCCACCTTCCCGATCCCCGAGCGGTCTCCCTCAGCCACCCGGGGCACACCCCTCCGTAAGTGCCATGCGGCATGGGACAGTACGCGAGGTGTGCCCAAAAACCGCATCCTCCGCAGGCCCTTAGCCATTGCTTAACGAGAGGTGAAATAGCCCGTGGCCGGCTGCCAGACTTGCCGGGTGCCTGCGAGTGACGATGAGCGAGCGGTGCTCGTCCGGCCAACGCCCGGCCTGCGCTCCTTCGGAGAGGACTGAGCGAGCGGTGCTCGTCCGGCCAACGCCCGGCCTGCGCTCCT
>Ga0208612_1000551_pt1 | contig 16117 bp, 28 predicted proteins | sample AntDryMetagUQ889_FD_188089 | JGI IMG/M metagenome (GOLD analysis project Ga0208612, IMG submission 188089) | Polar desert microbial communities from Antarctic Dry Valleys - UQ889 (SPAdes) | ecosystem: Environmental > Terrestrial > Soil > Desert | place: Antarctic Dry Valleys | collected 2008-12-31 | reverse complement strand
GGTCCAAAGCCGCGTGGCTACACCTTCAAGGTCAACCGCAAGGCCCGTCGCAAGGCGCTGCGCGCCGCCCTCTCCGTCCATGCCGACCGAGGCTCGGTCGCCGTGCTCGACGCAGCTGCCTACGACGAGCCCTCGACGAAGAAGGCTGCTGAGGCGATCGGCAAGTGGGACCCCCGGCTGCCGATCCTGCTCGTCCTCGATGCCGAGGAGACCGCGATCGCCAAGAGCTTTCGCAACATTCCCCGGATCAACGTCCTTCCCGCTCAGGCAACGGGCGTCGTCGACATCATCGGCCACCGCTCGCTCCTGGTTACCCAAGCGGCTCTCGAAACGCTGGAAGCACGAGCCGCTGATGTCACCCGAAGCAGTGCGGCCAAGCCTGCTCAGACAACTCCGACGGAATCCTCCGCTTCGCGTCCGGTTCAGTCGGGTCAGGGCGCCGATGGGGAGGCAGGCTCAGCCAGGGAAGGTGATTCGTAGTGGATCCCCGATCCATAATCATCGAGCCCGTCGTCAGCGAGAAGAGCTACGCGCTGATGGCCGACGGCAAGTACACCTTCCGGGTCGACGACCGGGCGCACAAGACCCAGATCGCCAGGGCGGTCGAGGAGGTCTTCGAGGTGTCGGTGACCGCCGTGCGGACCGCCAAGGTGCGCTCGAAGCCGAAGCGCCGCGGCCTGCACTCAGGCAAGACACGCTCCTGGAAGAAGGCGATCGTCCAGCTCGCGCCCGGCGATCGGATCGAGCTGTTCGAAGGGGCCGCGGTAGCTGAGTAATGGCCATTCGCAAGACAAAGCCAACCAGTCCCGGGCGTCGCTTCGCGATGTACCAGGCGCGGGATGAGGTCACGACCGACCGTCCGCACAAGCCTTTGACCAAGGGCAAGAAGTCAAGCGGCGGCCGCAACGCCCACGGCCGCATCACCTCACGCCATCGCGGCGGCGGCGCCAAGCGCCGCTATCGCCAGATTGACTTCAAGCGCCAAAGGGACGGCATCCCCGCCAAGGTCGCGACGATCGAGTACGACCCGAACCGCACCACGTACATTGCGCTGCTCCACTACGCCGATGGCGTCAAGACCTACATCCTGGCCCCCCACGGCCTGAATGTGGGCGACAAGGTCGAATCCGGCGCCCGCGCCGACATCCGCCCGGGCAATGCCCTCCCGCTGAGCTCGATCCCGACCGGCACGGTCATCCACAACGTGGAGCTGATCCCGGGCCAGGGCGGACGCCTTGGCCGCGCCGCCGGCACGGCGATCCAGCTCGTCGCCAAGGAGGGTGAGATGGTCACTTTGCGTCTGCCCTCGTCGGAGATGCGGCTGGTCCGCGCCAATGCGCGAGCGACGATCGGCACCCTCTCCAACTCCGAGCATCAGAACGTGAAGGTCGGCAAGGCCGGCCGCAGCCGCCACAAGGGCATTCGCCCCCAGACGCGCGGTGTGGCCATGAACCCGGTCGACCATCCGCACGGCGGCGGCGAGGCCCACAAGACTCCCGGCGGACACCCCGTTACGCCGTGGGGGAAGCCGACCCTTGGTTACCGGACCCGCAAGAAGGGCAAGGCATCCAGCGCGATGATCGTCCGCGGACGCAGGCGCGGGAAGAAGAAGCGCTAGGCATGGGTAGATCAACGAAGAAGGGGCCGTTCGTCGAGGAGCGTCTGATGGGGCGCATCAACGCGATGAACGAGGCCAACCAGAAGAACATGATCAAGACCTGGTCGCGAACCTCCACGGTCTTCCCGGAGATGGTCGGCCACACGATCGCGGTGCACGACGGGCGCAAGCACGTGCCGGTCTTCATCTCCGAGTCGATGGTCGGCCACAAGCTGGGCGAGTTCGCCCCGACCCGCACCTACCGCGGGCACTCCGGCGAGAAGAAGGAACGATAGACGGGATCACTGATGGCTGCGGCTTCACAGACAACCACCGAGACTCAACAGGTCCGCGCCAGCGCCCGGTACCTGCGCGTCGCGCCGCGCAAGGCGCGTCTGGTCGCCGACCAGGTGCGCGGCCTCAGCGTCCTCCAGGCCCAGGAGCTGCTCACCTTCTCGCCTCGCGGCGCTGCCCAAGAGATCGCCAAGCTGATCGCGTCGGCAACCGCCAACGCTGAGAACACCCACGATCTCGACGCCGACGATCTGGAGGTCGCCGAGATCCGCGTCGACGAGGGGCCCACGCTGAAGCGCTGGCGTGCCCGTGCCCGTGGCCGCGCAAGCCGCATCGACAAGCGCACGAGCCACGTCAGCATCGCGCTGCGGCAGATCGAGGAGGAGTAGTTGATGAGCGACGTAAGGCGCGAAACCAACATTGCCCCCCTGGCAAGGGAGTGTTTGTAAATGGGTCAGAAAGTTCATCCCGAAGGCTTCCGGGTCGGCTACATCCACGATTGGAAGTCGAACTGGTTCAACGAGCGCCAGTTCGCCGACTACCTGCTGGAGGACTTGGCGATCCGCGACCACATCGAGGGACGACTCGCGCACGCCGGCCTCTCCGACATCACGATCGTCAAGCAGCGCGGCGAGATCGCCGTCGACATCCACACGGCCCGCCCCGGCATCGTGATCGGCAAGTCCGGGTCGGAGGTGGACGCGCTGCGCCGTGACCTCCACAAGCTGACCGCAAAGCCGGTCAAGGTGAACATCCGCGAAATCAAGCGGCCCGAGCTCGACGCGAAGCTCGTGGCCCAGTCGATCGCCGAGCAGCTTCAGAACCGCGTCGCCTTCCGCCGCGCGATGAAGCGCGCCCTGACCTCCGCGATGCGCTCCGGCGCAAAGGGCGTGAAGGTCCAGGTCTCCGGCCGTTTGGGTGGGGCCGAGATGGCACGCACCGAGGGTTACTCGGACGGCCGGGTGCCGCTGCACACCCTGCGAGCGGACATCGATTACGGGTTCGTCGAGGCGCGGACCACGACCGGGCGCATCGGCGTCAAATGCTGGATCAACAAGGGTGAGGTGATGCCCGAGGGCTTCCGTACCGGAGCCGCCGAGGAGGAAGAAGTCCAGCCCCGCAACCGTCGCCGCCGCGATGAGCGAGCCCGAGCACGTCGCCAGGCGCCGCCCCCTGCCCCCGAATCGCCTTCCCCACCGCCCGCTGGAGCTAGGGGCGAAGCCGCGGTCACAGCGCCCGTGCCTGCCTCCCCGCCGGCGTCGCCACCCGCCGGAAACGAAGGCGAAGCCGAGGCTTCCGGCGGAGTTATCCCCGAGGCTTCGCCGGATGGCGGTACCTCCTGATGTTGGCCCCCAAACGTGTCAAGCACCGCAAGGTGATGCGCGGCAAGCGCCGCGGCAACACCAAGGGCGGGTCGGAGATCAACTTCGGCGAGTACGGGCTGAAAGCGATCGAGCGCGGCTGGATCACGAACCGCCAGATCGAGGCAGCCCGCGTTGCGATGACCCGCAAGATCAAGCGTGGCGGCAAGGTCTGGATCAACATCTTTCCCGACAAGCCCTTCACGAAGAAGCCGGCCGAGACCCGCATGGGCTCCGGCAAGGGCAACCCGGAGGGCTGGGTCGCGGTGGTCAAGCCCGGCAAGGTCATGTTCGAGCTGGCCGGCGTGCCGGAGGATTTGGCCAAGGAAGCGATGCGCCTCGCCAGCCACAAGCTGCCCATCAAGACGAAGTTCGTCACCAGGGAAGGCGCTGCGGAGTGAGAGCTTCTGACGTCCATGCCCTGTCCGACCAGGATTTGGTCGAAGCCCTTGGCAACGCTCGCAAGGATGCGTTCAACCTGCGCTTTCGCCACGCCACGGGCGAGCTTGAGAACACCGCCGGCCTGGGCGCGTCGCGCCGCGAGCTGGCACGCATGATGACGGTCGCCCGTCAGCGCGGAATCGACGTCGAGAAGGAACTGAGGACTCGGAAGTCATGACCGAGGAAGAGATGAACGAGACAACTCCGACGGATTCCTCCGCTTCGCGTCCGGATCCGTCGGGCGAGGGCGCCGACGTGGAGGCAGGCAAAGCCGAAGTGGTCGAAGAAACCCCTGCTCCCGTGGAAGAACCCGCCGCGGAGGAGGCTCCGGCCGGCCCTCCCGAAGAGGAGGCTGTGGTCCTTCATCCCAAGCAGAAGCGCAAGCTGGAGCGCTCGACCCATGCCGGTGAGGCATTGCCCGAGCGTGGGGTGGAAGAGCGGATCGCCGAGCGAGCCGCCGCCCGGGCGCGCAACGCCGCCGAGCACCGCCGCCGCCGCGCCGCCGTCAAGGCCAAGAAGGGCGAGCCCGGCGAGGGCACGCCCCCGGCGGAACGCGTCGCCGGCTCGAAGAAGGTCCAGCAGGGCACGGTTGTATCCGACAAGGCCGACAAGACGATTACGGTCCGTGTGGACATCGTTCGCCGCCACCGTCGCTACGAGAAGGTCGTCCGGCACTCATCGACCGTCCATGCGCACGACGAGCGCAACGAGGCGAAGGCCGGCGACGTGGTCCGCGTGATCGAGGCTCGCCCGCTCTCGAAGCTAAAGCGCTGGCGCCTGGTCGAAGTGGTTGAGAGGGCCAGGTAGGCCATGATCCAGCAGGAGTCACGACTTAAGGTCGCCGACAACTCAGGCGCCCGCGAGATCCTTTGCATTCGCGTCAAGGGCGGGTCCCACCGCCGCTACGCGGGGGTCGGCGACGTGATCACCGCCACGGTCAAGGCCGCGACGCCGCAGGGCGGCGTTCGCAAGGGCGAGGTCGTGCAGGCCGTAGTCGTCCGCACGCGCAAGCAGCTTGGTCGCAAGGACGGCACGTACATCTCATTCGACGAGAACGCCGCGGTTTTGATCGACCCGCAAAACAACCCGCGCGGCACGCGCATCTTCGGGCCGGTGGCTCGCGAGTTGCGCGACAAGAACTTCATGAAGATCATCTCCCTTGCACCGGAGGTCCTTTAGCGATGCCCAAGGTGAAGAGAAAGCCGGAGCCCAAAGGCAAGGCCATGCGGATTCGCAAGGACGACACCGTGATCGTCACGTCGGGCAAGGACAAGGGCAAGACGGGCAAGGTCCTGCGGACCGTGCCTGCCCGCCGCCGGGTCGTCGTCGAGGGGCTCAATATCGTCAAGCGCCATTCGCGTCCGCGGTCTGTCCGCGACACGCAGAAGGGCGACGCCGGGGGGATCATCGAGCAGGAGGCCGCGATCCACGTCTCTAACGTGATGCTGGTCGATCCCACCGACTTAAAGCCGACCAGGGTCGGCGTCCGCGTCAATGAGGCGGGCAAGCGGCAGCGCTTCGCGAAGCGGACCGGGAAAGCCCTCGACTAAGAGATTCATTGATGGAAGCAGCGACTACAACCGAGACCAAGCAGGCGACGCCGCCTCCGCGGCTGCATGAGCGCCATCAGGCGGAGCTTGCCGGCACGCTCACCAAGCGCTTCGGCTACTCGAGCCCGATGCAGGTACCGACGCTCATGAAGATCACGCTGAACATGGGGGTCGGGGACGCCAAGCAATCGACTCCAATCCTGGAAGCCGCCACCGAGCAGCTGGCCACGATCGCGGGCCAGCGCCCCAACGTCCGTCGCGCCCGCAAGTCGGTTGCCAACTTCAAGCTCCGTGAAGACATGCCCGTCGGTGTCGCCGTGACTCTGCGCGGCGCGCGGATGTGGGAATTCTTCGACCGTCTGATCTCGATCGCGATTCCCCGGATTCGCGACTTCCGCGGTCTCAGCCCGCGATCGTTCGACGGCCGCGGCAACTACTCGATGGGCGTGCGCGAGCAGCTGATCTTCCCGGAGATCGACTACGACTCCGTCGACGAGGTACGTGGCCTGGACATCACGGTCACGACCACGGCGGCCACCGACGAGGAAGGGTTCGAGTTGCTCCTGGGCCTGGGCTTCCCGTTCTCCCACGATGGCCGCCCCGGCGAGGTCGACAAGCAGGCCGAAGCCGAGGAGGAGCAGCGCAAGGAGGAGGCACGGGTGCGGGCCGAGGCCGAGGCCGCTGCCCTGGAGCAGCTCAAGGAAGAGAACCCCGAGGCCTACGAGAAGCCGGTGAGGGACGAGGACGAGGATGGCGAAAGCGATACGCCGGGTGCCGGCGAAGCCAAGAACGAAGGGACCGACGAGTAGACGATGAGCGACGTAAGGCGCGAAACCAACTTGGCCACCCTGGAAGGGCTTATCTAATGGCGAAGACTTCGAAGATTGCCAGACAGGGCCGCGAGCCCAAGTACAAGACGCGCGCGAAAAACCGGTGCCGCCGGTGCGGGCGTTCGCGTGCCTACTACCGCAAGTTCGGCCTGTGCCGCATCTGCCTGCGCGAGGCCGCCCACCGTGGCTACGTGCCCGGAATGACGAAGTCGAGCTGGTAGCGAAGCCTGGAGAGACCTGAAGATGCTTACCGATCCCATCGCCGATTATCTGACCCGCGTGCGCAACGCGCTGCGCGCCGAGCACCCTGAAGTGGAGGTGCCCGCCTCACGCCTCAAGAAGGAGGTCACCCGCATCCTCAAGGAACAGGGCTACATCTCCGACTTCACCGTCGAACCCACCGCGGTCGGCGAGGTAATCAAGATCGAGCTGCGCTACACGGACGGGCGCAAGCCCGTGATCACCGGGATCGAGCGCATCTCGCGCCCCGGCCGGCGCCGTTACGCCGATCACACCCAGATCCCCCGCGTGATGGGCGGCATGGGGACCGCGATCGTCTCGACCTCGACCGGTGTGATGACCGGGCATGAGGCCAAGGCCAAGGGAGTCGGCGGCGAGGTCGTCGCCTACGTTTGGTGATGCGATGACTCCTCCCACGACATGAGCCGGATCGGGAAAAAGCCAGTGACCGTGCCTGAGGGCGTCGACATCGACATCGGCTCCGGCCTGGTTTCGGTCAAGGGCCCGAAGGGCGCGCTCAGCCAGGTGATCAGCCGCGACATGAAGGTCGCGGTCGCCGACGGCACCCTGACCGTCGAGCGCCCCACCGACCGCGGCGAGCACCGCGCTCTGCACGGGCTGACCCGCAGCCTGATCGCCAACATGGTGGAGGGCGTCACCAACGGTTACGAAAAGCGGCTCGAGATCCAGGGCGTCGGTTACCGCGCCGCCCTTTCGGGGCGCAACTTGAACCTGAGCGTCGGCTTCTCGCATCCCGTTCAGGTCGAGGCCCCCGAGGGGGTCGAGTTCGAGGTTCCGCAGCAGACCGAGGTGATCGTGCGCGGAATCGACAAGCAGGCAGTTGGCGAGATGGCGGCTCGGATCCGCCGTGTGCGGCCCCCCGAGCCGTACAAGGGCAAGGGCATCCGCTACGCGGGCGAGCAGGTCCGCCGCAAGGTCGGAAAGCGGGCGTAGTTAGCGATGGCTGTCACCACCAAAGGTCAAAAGAGGCTTCGCCGCCGCCGGCGCGTCCGCGCCAAGGTACGCGGCAGCGCCGCATCGCCTCGCATCTCCGTCTTTCGCTCGAACCGCGGGATCGCCGCGCAGCTGATCGACGACGACGCGGGGCGCACCGTGGCTTGGGTCGGCTGGACCGAGCCCGAACTAAGCAAGCTGAAGGGGACCGAGCAGGCCAAGAAAGCGGGCGAGCTCCTGGCTGAGCGCGCCAAGGAGGCGGGCATCGAGACCTGCGTCTTCGACCGTGGCGGGTATCGCTTCCACGGTCGCGTTGCTGCCCTCGCCGAAGGCGCCCGCGAAGGCGGCATGAAATTTTGACCCTCTACCCTGGAACGCTGCTTGCGATGACTCCTCCCACGACAGCACACCCCAGCCGCCTGCAAACCGTCGCCAGTCGGCGTCCTCGTTCGCTCGCGCACTCGGCGAGTGCGCCACGCTCGCTGCGTCCTGGCCTGGCTCGGTTTTCGCCGGCTGAGTCGCACTGCCGCGGAAGCAGGCATCGCTAATGGGGCGTGACCGCGAATATCAGACCGTCAGCCCGCAGGGCCTGGACCTGCAGGAGCGCGTCATCGAGATCAATCGTGTCGCCAAGGTCGTCAAGGGCGGTCGCCGTTTTTCGTTCACCGCCCTGGTCGCCGTCGGCGACGACAGCTCGGTGGTCGGGATCGGCTACGGCAAGGCCCGCGAGGTGCCGCTCGCCATCCAGAAGGCGGTCGAGAACGCGCGCAAGGACCTGATCAAGGTGCCGATGTACGGGCAGACGATCCCGCACAAGATCATCGGCCGTTACGGCTCCGGCCACGTCGTGCTGCGCCCCGCAAGTCCCGGTACCGGCGTAATCGCCGGCGGCGGCGTTCGCGCGGTGCTCGAACTGGCCGGGATCCGCGACGTGCTCTCCAAGTCGATCGGCACCCAGAATCCGATCAATCTCGTCAAGGCGACGATGGACGGCCTGATCCAGCTGCGCCGGCCGGAGGACGTCGCCAAGCTCCGCGGCCTCACTGTGCACCAGGTTCTCGGCCTGGACAAGCAGGACGAAGCAAGAGAGCTCGCAGCAGATGCTGCGGATGAAGGCGCCGCGGCTAGCGACGCAGTCGCAGTCGCGCTGGCCGAGCCTGCCTCCGCGGTGGCGTCGCAACCCGCTGGAACCGGACGCGAAGCGGAGGATTCCAGCGGAGGTATCCCCGTCTCTGACTCACCCTCCGATGGGGAGGCACGCTGAGCCGTGGCCGACATCACCCTCCAGCAGGTCCGCTCTTCGAACGGCGCCAGCCCCAGTCAGCGCGACACGCTGCGCTCGCTGAAGCTGGGCAAGATCGGTCGCCGGAGCGCGATGACCGATACCCCGCAGCTGCGGGGCATGGTGCGTGTCGTCGAGCACCTAGTCGTGGTCGAGGAGTCCTGATGGGTCGCCTGGATCCCGAAGAGATCGGCCTGCACTCGCTGCGACCGAAGCCGGGCTCCCGCCACGCCCGCAAGCGCCTCGGCAGGGGCAAGGGGTCTGGCCAGGGCAAGACCGCAGGCCGCGGACACAAGGGGGCGGGAGCTCGCGCCGGCGCCAAGCGCCGAGTCGGCTTCGAGGGTGGTCAGACACCGATCCACATGCGGACCCGCAAGCTCCGGGGACCGACCAAGAAGATGTCGATGCCGTTCGAGCCCTTTCGCACCCACACGCAACCGGTCAACGTCTCCGACCTGGACGCGCGGTTTGACACCGGCGCCGAGGTTACGCCGGACACGCTGAAGGCTGCCGGCCTGGCGACCCGAAAGCACCCGATCAAGGTGCTGGGCCGCGGCGAGATCTCGACGAAGCTGACCGTGCACGCTCACGCATTCAGCGCCGCGGCCAAGGAAAAGATCGAGGCCGCGGGGGGCACCTGCGAACTCCTCGACTACTAATGGCGCCTACGACCTGCCTTCCCGTAGCGAACCCTGACCCGACAAGAGCGGACGCGAAGCGGAGCATCTTGTCGGGGGTATCTCCCTGATGCTCCAAACGATCGCTAACGCGTTCAGCGTCCCGGAGATCCGGCGCAAGCTCCTGTTCGTCGCCGCGATCCTGCTGCTCTACCGGCTCGGCGCGTTCATCCCGGCGCCGGGGGTGGACATCGAGGCCGTCAAGGAGCTCGATCAGAACTTCGCCGACGGCAACATCCTCGGCTTCCTGAACCTCTTCTCAGGTGGCAGCCTCCAGCGCCTCTCGCTCTTTGCGCTGGGGATCATGCCCTACATCACCGCGTCGATCATCCTCCAGCTCCTGACGGTGGTGGTGCCCGGGCTGGAGCGGCTCTCCAAGGAGGGCGAAGTCGGCCAGCAGAAGATCACCCAGTACACGCGCTACCTGACCGTCGGCCTGGCCGCGGGCCAGTCCGTCGGGTACGTCTTCCTCTTCAACTCGGCAAGCTTCGGTGGCGGCATCATCGAGGGCGAGCTCACCTTCGGGGTCCTGTTCATGATCGTGATCTCGCTGACCGCCGGCGCCACGCTCCTGATGTGGATGGGGGAGCTGATCACGCAACGCGGGGTAGGCAACGGCATCAGCTTGATGATCTTCGCCTCGATCGTCGCTGGCCTGCCGGGCGGCATCCAGGCTTGGTGGACCAACCCGGATCAGGTGTTCGTGGTGATGATGCCGTTCGTCGCCCTTGCCGTCCTGGTTGGGATCGTCTTCGTGCAAGAGGGACAGCGGCGGATCCCGGTGCAGTATGCGAAGCGGGTGGTCGGTCGCAAGATGACCACCGGCGGCTCCACGTACCTGCCCCTGCGGGTCAACATGGCGGGTGTGATCCCGGTGATCTTCGCCGCATCGATCATGGCCTTCCCGCCCACCGTCGGCCAGCTCTTGGGCGGCGCCACGGATAACTTCTGGACCGACTTCGCCACATTCTTCAACCCCAACGGCTGGGCTTACGTGGTCGGCGAGGTCTTCTTCATCATCATCTTCACCTACTTCTACACCGCCGTCACGTTCAACCCGGTGGATCAGGCGGACAACCTGAAGAAGTACGGCGGGTTCATCCCCGGCGTGAGGCCCGGGCGGCCCACGGCGGAGTACCTGGATCGCATCCTCTCCCGCCTCACCTTCCCCGGCGCCCTCTACCTGGGCGCGGTTGCCGCCCTGCCGACGATCCTGTTCGCGCAGACGTCCGCCAACTTCTTCTTCGGCGGAACTTCGATCCTGATCGTCGTCGGCGTCGCCCTGGACACCGTCAAGCAGCTCGAGGCGCAGCTCATGATGCGCAACTACGAAGGCTTCTTGAAGTAGCTGGCGGAACCTCTAGGCTCTCAGCCCGTGTCCGCGCTCAATCTCGTTCTACTCGGCCCGCCCGGCTCCGGCAAAGGGACCCAAGGCGAGCGCCTGCAAGCAGACCTCGAGCTGCCTTACTACGCGACCGGCAACATCCTGCGCGAAGCCGTGCGTGAGCAGACCGGCCTGGGCAAGGAGGCGAAGGCGTACATGGACCGCGGCGATCTGGTTCCCGACGACGTCATCGTCGGTGTGATCGCCGACCGGTTGGCCTCGCACGAGGCCGAGGACGGGTTCATCCTGGACGGCTTTCCCCGCACGGTGGGGCAGGCGGACGCGCTCGGCGCGCGCATGAAGGAGCTAGGGAAGCGCCTGACCGCGGCGATCCTGATCGAAGTCACCGACGAGGAGGTGGAGCGGCGGCTGGGGGGCAGGCGGACCTGCCCCAACGGCCATGTCTTTCATGCCGATTTCGATCCGCCTGAGACCGAGGGCGTCTGCGACGTGTGCGGGGAGCCGTTGATCGTCCGCGACGACGACAAGCCGGACGTGATTCAGCACCGTCTCGTCCAATACCACTCAAAGACTGCGCCGCTGGTCGATTTCTACGACCAGCGCGGCGTCCTCGAGCGCATCGCCGGCGACAAGCCTCCGGACGACGTGTACGAGGAGGTTCGTGGCCTGCTGGCGACGCTGCGGATGGAGGAAGAGGCTTGATGTATCGCGGTGGCATCGTCTTGAAGACACCCGCTCAGATCGACGCCATGGCGGCGGCCGGCCGGGTCCACGCGAAGTGCCTGAAAATGCTGATCGCCAAGTGCCGACCCGGTGTGACGACGGCGGAGCTCGACCAGGCCGCTGAGAGGTTCATCCGCTCGCAGGGGGGGATCCCGACCTTCAAGGGCTACCGCGGATTTCCCCGGTCGATCTGCGCATCGCCCAACTCGATGGTCGTGCACGGGATCCCGAACGCGCAGCCGCTGAAGCGTGGCGACGTGCTTTCGCTCGACGTGGGCATCACCAAGAACGGCTGGGTTGCCGACGGAGCTGTCACAGTGGCGATCGGCGAGATCGACGAGGAGACCCAGCGGCTGCTCGATGCGACCGACGCCTCACTGCACGCCGGCCTGGCCCAGGCCCAGGCGGGCAATCGCCTGTCAGACGTATCCCACGCGGTCCAGGAAATCGTCGAGGCCGCCGGCTTCGAGGTGATCCGCAGCCTCGTCGGCCACGGAGTCGGGCGCGACATGCACGAGGACCCGCAGGTCCCGAACTACGGGCCTCCGGGCCGCGGCCCCAAGCTGGAGCCGGGGATGGTGTTCGCGCTCGAGCCGATGACGGCGGTCGGCACCAACGAGATCGTCCAGGGCGACGACGGCTGGGCGGTTTATTCGGCGGACGGCTCGATGACCGCGCACTTCGAGTTCACGATCGCGGTCACGGAGGACGGGCCGCGGATCCTGACGCCCTGGCAAGAGTAGGCGACGCGTTTCCCGGCCACCTCGGCGTGTATCACGCGTGATACACTGGTCCCTATGGCCGACGTAAGTATTCGAGACCTGCGCAATCGCGGCGGTGACATTGTCGAGCGGGCGTCTGGCGGGGAGTTGATAACGATCACGCGGGCGGGCACCCCTGTGGCCCAGCTTCGGTCACTACCGCCAAAACCCGCCACGGCGGAACAGTTGCTTTCGCGCTGGAGCCGGCTCACCCCGCTTGACGCCAATTCCCTGCGCGCCGACATCGACGCGGCACTCGACTCAAGCCTGTGAGTCCCTCCGGCGCACGACCCTTGCGTGGCATCCTGGACACGTCAGCCGTGATCCGCCTCACCGAGATCAGCGATCCAGAAGCACTTCCCGCAGAGCCGATGATCACTGCTGTCACGCTCGCGGAACTGTCCGTCGGCCCGCTCATAGCGACGACTGAGCGCGAGCGCGCGGTGCGTCAGGCGCATCTACAGCAGGCCGAGGCCGATTTCGACCCGCTCCCGTTCGACGCCGCAGCTGCGCGCGCATTCGGCCAAGTGGCCGCATCGCTCAGGCGTTCCGGCAGGAAAGCGACCGCCCGTTCTTATGACGCGATGATCGCAGCGATCGCGATTGCCGGCCAGCTTCCGGTCTACACGTTCAATCCCGGTGACTTCGGGGCAATCGACGGTCTCGAGGTCGTGTCGCTTCACGGGCGGGAATGAAGCGCAGCCACGGGGTCGCCGATCCGCCCCTTGCTACCATTCGCGGTCGCTTTTCAGCCGTGGCTGAGAGTGAAATGTTGCTCGCTTGCCCGATTCATGGGGCTTGCGAGCCTTCTGCACGATACGACCCGGGAAGGCGCATTAGCGTTGAAGGTGAGAGCGTCAGTAAAGCCGATGTGTGAGCGATGCCGGATCATCCGGCGGCGCGGCGTTGTGCTCGTGATTTGCTCGAACCCCCGGCACAAGCAGCGACAGGGCTGAAGGAGGGGTATCGGATGAGCGACGTAAGGCGCGAAACAAACCTGGCCACCCTGGAGGGGCTTCAGTAGTGGCACGGATCGCGGGAGTCAACCTCCCTCTCAACAAGCGGGTCGAGATCGGCCTCACCTATGTGCACGGGATCGGGCAGTCGACGGCCCAGAAGGTCCTCGCTCAGGTTGGAATCGATCCGGACACGTACGTCAAGGACTTGACCGAGGACGAGACGATCAAGCTGCGCGATGCGGTCGAGCCCTTCGAAGTCGAGGGCGATCTGCGGCGCGAGCGCTCGCAAAACATCAAGCGCCTCTCGGAGATCGGCGCCTATCGTGGGCTGCGCCACCGCCGTGGCCTGCCCGTCCGCGGCCAGCGCACCAAGACCAACGCCCGCGGCCGCAAGGGCCCGCGCCGGATGAGCGTGACGGGGCGCAAGAAGCCGCCGACACCGAAGTGAGTTTCTAGATGCCGCAGCCACGCAAGGGCAAGGGTCGCGCACGCCGCCGCGTTCGCAAGAACGTCCCTTTTGGGATCGCCCACATCAAGACCTCTTTCAACAACACGATCGTCACGATCACGGACCCGGACGGCAACGTGGTCGTCTGGGAATCCGCGGGCTCGGCCGGATTCAAGGGCTCCCGCAAGTCCACTCCGTTCGCGGCCCAGGTGACCGCCGATGCCGCCGCCCGCAAGGGCATGGAGCACGGTCTCGAGCGGGTCGAAGTGCACGCGAAGGGCGCCGGGTCGGGACGCGATACCGCGATCCGATCACTCCAGGCGGCCGGCCTCCAGGTGACGACCGTCAAAGACGTCTCCCCGCAGGCACACAACGGCTGCCGCCCGAAGAAGCGCAGGCGCGTCTAGTGCCATCCACCCAGAGCTGACCACTTAGTTCGCATCCCGCAAGGGACGCGCTCGCCCAGGTACCCGACAGACCGGAGATAAGAAGATGACCACCCTTTCCGAGTTCCAGATCCCGAAGATTTCCAAGGAGGACGTTGCCGACAACAACGGCACGTTCACGATCGAGCCGTTGGACAAGGGCTTTGGCTACACCTTCGGCAACAGCCTGCGCCGCGTGCTGCTCTCATCGCTTGGAGGCGCCGCAATCACCAGTGTCCGGATCGAGGGTGTTGCCCACGAGTTTTCGACGATTGCGGGGGTCAAGGAGGACGTCACGGACATCGTCCTGAACCTCAAGGACATCGTCGTGAAGATGCACACCGAGGCCGACGAGATCGAGGCGCCCCTGGTTGCCACCGGTCCCGGTGAGGTGACGGCGAAGGACATCGACCTGCCCGCCGGCGTCGAGATCCTGAGTCCCAGCGCCCCGATCGCCACGCTGGAGAAAAAGACCAAGCTCGAGATGTACCTGACGATCGGCCGCGGCCGCGGCTACTCGCCGGCCGAGGAGAACAAGTCGGAGGACCAGCCGATCGGCGTGGTCCCGATCGACTCGATCTTCTCGCCGATCCGCCGCGCCGCCTACTCGGTTGACTCCGCCCGCGTCGGCCAGCGCACGGACTTCGACAAGCTCGCGCTGGAGATCGAGACCGACGGCTCGATTGAGCCCGGGTCCGCCCTGCGCGAGGCGGCCGAAATCCTGATCAAGTCATTGGCGATCTTTACCGATGCCGACCGCGTCGAGGAGCTCACCGCCCGCAACGAGTTCGCGGAGATGGAGGCCGGCCTCGGCGTCGGCGGCCCGGCGACCGAGGGCGACGATCGGCTGATCGAGGAGCTCGAGATCGGTGTCCGGGCCTACAACTGCCTGAAGCGCGCCGGGATCCAGACCGTCGGCGACCTGATCACCCGCTCCGAGTCCGAACTGAACGCGATCCCCAATTTCGGCAAGCGCTCGACCGACGAGGTCATCGAGGCTCTCCACCAGCTCGGCCTCTCGCTGCGAGGCGAGTAGCTCCGGCCGGCAGGGATCCCAGGGGTATCGCTCATGCGTCACGCCAAGCAAAAGGGCAAGCTCAGCCGCGACAAGGCTCACCGCAAGGCCTTGATGCGGAACCTGTGCCGCGAGGTCATCGACCACGAGCGGATTAAGACGTCCGAGGCCAAGGCCAAGGCAGTCAAGCCGCAGCTCGAGAAGCTGATCACCCTCGGCAAGCGCGGCGACCTGCACGCCCGTCGCCAAGCGCTCTCCGAGCTCGGCCAGGACAAGTTCTTGGTCCACAAGCTTTTCGAGGAGATCGCGCCGCGCTATGCCGAGCGCCCGGGCGGCTACGCGCGGATCGTCAAGCTCGGACCGCGCCGCTCGGACTCGACAGAGATGGTTTTTCTCGAGCTCGTCTGAGTACGGGGCGCCGACGCCCTCCCCCCACGGCTGGGCGCCGGCGCTTTCCCCCCTCAGTCAGGCTGGCGCAGCGAGTAGATCCAGGCGGCTACCGCGAAGAAGACCAGCGCGAGGTCGCCGATCACGATCAGGTGGTGCCAGCCGTCGAAGATCTGCACGGCCGCGTAGGTCAGCAATCCCAGCACGCCGATGAAGAGCACGGTCAGAGCGGCGAGGAAACGCTGGCCGCCTGCGCTCAGGCTTGTTAGCTTGGGCCGCCGCTCTCGCAGGTCGTAGCGCTCGAACTGATTCCGCTGAACCTCTGTCATTTGTGCCATCCGATGATTCCTCTCACTGGTGATTACATTCGTCAAGCCGACGCTAACCCAGGCGCCGGCGTCGTTTCGTGAGCTTGGTCACGTAGCCGAGTGGTACCTTTAACGGTACCGTGAGCATGGAGGTGATTGGCACCCGGCAACTCCGCGACGAGCTTGCCTCGACGCTGGAGCGACTCGGCGACATCGAGGAGCTTTTAGTCACGCAGCGCGGTGAGAGCCGGGCTGTCTTGGTTGATGTTGTGCGCTACCGCCAGCTGCTGGAGCGGCTGGAGTATCTGGAGGACACCGTAGATGCGCTCGAAGGCAAGCGCGACGGCGCGGTCCCGATCGACGAACTGATTTAGGCGGACAAGAGGTGGCCTACACCGTTCTCGTCACGAAGGCGGCGACTCGCGACATCCGCAAGCTGCCACCGGAAACCCGCCCCCGGCCCAAGCGGGCGATTGAGAGCCTTCGAGGCGACCCGCGCGGTGCGGCTCAGAAGCTGGCG
>Ga0208612_1000550_pt1 | contig 16150 bp, 24 predicted proteins | sample AntDryMetagUQ889_FD_188089 | JGI IMG/M metagenome (GOLD analysis project Ga0208612, IMG submission 188089) | Polar desert microbial communities from Antarctic Dry Valleys - UQ889 (SPAdes) | ecosystem: Environmental > Terrestrial > Soil > Desert | place: Antarctic Dry Valleys | collected 2008-12-31 | reverse complement strand
TCGCCCGCCGACGTCGTGAGAAGTCGATGTCAGAGCGCCTGGCGGGCGAGCTGATGGATGCCCAGTCCCAGCAGGGCCTCGCCTACAAGCGCAAGGACGACATCTACCGGATGGCGAAGGCCAATCAGGCGTTCGCGCACTACCGGTGGTAGCAGCAACGCGCTAGATCGAGAGCGGGAGGTGCTACCATCGGCGGTTGTCCGCGGTGGTTACTCGCGCGCGGACGCGGCTCGGGTGTGCTGTGCATCTCCAGCGCCCGGGTTACTCGGAACAGCGAATGGAGACGCCGATCACATAGGACCTCACCCCGGGCAGTAACCCTGTGCAGCACGGGCCCGGTAAGGGCCTTTTTTCTGCCCGCGACAGAGATCAGACCAGGACGCCATGCCACGCAAGGTTTCACTAGAGAAGACGCGCAACATCGGAATCATGGCCCACATCGACGCGGGCAAGACGACGACGACCGAGCGCATCCTCTTCTTCACGGGACGCACCCACAAGATGGGCGAGGTCCACGAGGGCGCGGCGGTCATGGACTGGATGGCCCAGGAGCAGGAGCGCGGCATCACGATCACCTCCGCCGCGACCACGGCCTCCTGGAAGGACCACCGCATCAACATCATCGACACGCCGGGCCACGTGGACTTCACCGTCGAGGTGGAGCGCTCGCTGCGTGTGCTCGACGGGGCGATCGCCCTCTTCGACTCGGTCGCGGGCGTCGAGCCCCAGTCCGAGACGGTCTGGCGCCAGGCCGACAAGTACCGCGTGCCGCGGATCGCCTACATCAACAAGATGGACCGGATCGGCGCCGATTTCGACGGCTCGGTCCAGACGATGAGGGACCGCCTCGGGGCCGATGGCAAGACCGAGGGCGCCGGAATCGCCATCCCGATCCAGCTGCCGATCGGCGCGGAGTCCGGCTTCCAGGGCATCGTCGACCTCGTGACGATGAAGGCCGTCGTCTACAAGGACGACCTCGGTCAGCAGTGGGGGGTCGAGGAGATCCCGGCAGACATGGACGACGCGGCCACCGAGGCGCGCACGCGCCTGATCGAGGCGCTCGCCGACTACGACGAGCAGCTGATGGAGGACTACCTCGAGGACAAGCCGATCGAGCCCGACCGCCTGCGCGAGGACATCCGCAAGGCCACGCTCGACATCTCGATCTTCCCGGTCATGTGCGGCTCCTCCTTCAAGAACAAGGGTGTCCAGCCGCTGCTCGACGCCGTGGTCGACTATCTGCCGAGCCCGCTCGACGTGCCGCCGGTCGAGGGCCTCGAGCCGGCCGCCAAGGGTTCGCGTGGGGCGGGGGCTGCGAACGCCCAGGGCAACGGCGCCGCAGCCGCAGCGGGCGCGGAGACGCCCGCCACGCGCGAGCCCTCCGACGACGCTCCCTTCGCCGCGCTCGCGTTCAAGGTCATGTCCGACCCGTTCGTGGGCAAGCTCACCTACTTCCGCGTCTACTCGGGCTCACTCGACGCCGGCGGGCGCATCCTCAACGTGAGCAGCGGTCGGACCGAGCGCGTGGGGCGGATCCTGATGATGCACGCCAACCACCGCGAAGAGGAGGAGACGATCTACGCGGGGGACATCGCCGCAGGCGTCGGCCTCAAGCAGACCTCGACCGGCGACACCCTCTGCGCGCCCGACGCGGCGATCCGTCTCGAGACGATCTCGTTTCCCGCTCCCGTGGTGCACGTCTCGATCGAGCCGAAGACCAAGGTCGACCAGGAGAAGATGGGGGTCGCGCTCGGCCGACTCGCCGAGGAAGACCCGACCTTCGTCGTGCGCACCGACGAGGAGACCGGGCAGACGGTTATCTCGGGCATGGGCGAGTTGCACCTCGAGGTGATCGTCGACCGCATGCGGCGCGAGTTCAATGTCGAGGCCGGCGTCGGCCGCCCGCAGGTGGCCTACCGCGAGACCGTGCGTGGGGAGGCCACCAAGGTCGAGGGCAAGTTCATTCGCCAGACCGGTGGCTCGGGCCAGTACGGCGTCGTCTACATCAACATGGAGCCAGCCCCGGGTGAGGGCTTCGACTTCGTGAACAAGGTCAAGGGGGGCTCGGTGCCCTCGGAGTTCATTCCCGCCGTCGAGAAGGGGATCGAGGAGGCGCTCGAGTCGGGCGTGAAGGCCGGCTTCCCGATGGTCGACGTGCGCGTGACGCTGACCGACGGCAAGTACCACGACACCGATTCCTCGGAGATCGCCTTCAAGGTGGCCGGCTCGCTGGCGGCCAAAGAGGCCGCACGGCGCGCAAAGCCGGTTCTGCTGGAGCCGATCATGGCCGTCGAGGTGACGACCCCGGAGGACTTCGTCGGCACGGTGATCGGCGACCTCTCGAGCCGCCGTGGCCGCGTCGAGGCCCAGGAGCCGCGCGGAAACGCGATCGCCGTCCAGGCGAGCGTGCCGCTCTCCTCGATGTTCGGGTATGCGACCGACCTGCGCTCCAACACTCAGGGGCGGGCCAACTACTCGATGCAGTTCGATCGCTACGAGGAGGTCCCCGGGGGCATCGCGGAGGAGATCGTCGAGCACCGCACCGGCGAGCCGGCGGCCGTAGCGTAAGGAGAGTATGTTTTCGAGGTTCGCCTTCGCCACAGCGCGGAGCGGTTTCAAGCGAGTCGGAAAGGAGTAGTTCCCAGTGGCGAAGGAGAAGTTCGAGCGCGACAAGCCGCACTGCAACGTCGGCACCATCGGTCACATCGACCACGGCAAGACCACCCTGACGGCGGCCATCACCAAGGTGCTCGCCGAGGCCGGCGGTGGCGAGGCCAAGAGCTTCGAGGAGATCGACAACGCTCCCGAGGAGAAGGAGCGCGGGATCACCATCGCCACCTCGCACGTCGAGTACCAGACCGATGCACGCCACTACGCCCACGTCGACTGTCCCGGCCACGCCGACTACATCAAGAACATGATCACCGGCGCCGCGCAGATGGATGGCGCGATCCTGGTGGTCTCGGCGGCCGACAGCGTGATGCCCCAGACGCGGGAGCACATCCTGCTCGCCCGCCAGGTCGGCGTGCCTTCGATCGTCGTGTTCCTGAATAAGGTCGACACCGTGGACGACGACGAGATCCTCGAGCTCGTCGAGGAGGAGGTCCGGGAGCTGCTCACCGAGTACGAGTTTCCCGGCGAGGACGTCCCGGTCATCAAGGGGTCCGCGCTCAAGGCGCTCGAGGGTGACGCCGAGCACGTCGGCAAGATCGTCGAGCTCGCCGCCGCGCTCGACAGCTACATCCCGCAGCCCGAGCGCCCGCTCGACCGGCCGTTCCTGATGCCCGTGGAGGACGTGTTCTCGATCACCGGCCGCGGCACCGTGGCGACGGGGCGTATCGAGCAGGGGGTTGTGAACACCGGCGACACGGTGGAGATCGTCGGCATTCAGGAGAAGACCGACACGACGGTCGTCACCGGAGTCGAGATGTTCCGCAAGATCCTCGACGAGGGGCAGGCGGGCGACAACGTCGGCTGCCTGCTGCGCGGCACCAAGCGCGAGGACATCGAGCGTGGCCAGGTGCTGTGCAAGCCCGGCTCGATCACGCCCCACACCAAGTTCAAGGCCGAGGTCTACTGCCTGAAGAAGGAGGAGGGCGGGCGACATACGCCGTTCTTCAACGGCTACCGGCCGCAGTTCTACTTCCGCACCACCGACGTGACCGGGGTCGCGAACCTGCCCGAGGGCATCGAGATGGTGATGCCGGGGGACAACGTGCAGATGACGGTCGAGATGATCCAGCCGATCGCCATGGACCAAGGCCTGCGCTTCGCCATCCGCGAGGGCGGGCGCACCGTGGGCTCGGGGGTGGTGTCCGAGATAGTCGAGTAGGCCGTACACCCGGAGGCACAGCCCTCCGGGCGCCGATCCGCGGCGGTCCCGCAGCTCCTGGGGCCGCCGCCGGCACGTCTAGGACCAGCGCCATGGCAACACTCACTCAGAACAAGATCCGCATCCGGCTCAAGGCCTACGACCACTCGGCGATCGAGACGGCTGCTCGTGAGATCGTGGAGACCGCCCAGCGCACCGGCGCGAGCGTGTCCGGCCCCGTCCCCCTGCCGACCGAGAAGAACGTCTACTGCGTGATCCGGTCGCCGTTCAAGGACAAGGACTCGCGCGAGCACTTCGAGATCCGCACGCACAAGCGGTTGATCGACATCCTGCAGCCAACGCCGAAGACGGTCGACTCGCTCCAGCGCCTCGACCACCTGCCGGCTGGGGTCGACATCCAGATCCAACTCATATGACCGGAGACCGTCGCATCTCGGCGTCCTCGGTTGCTCGTGTGCGTCCGCACACGTCGCTCCCTGCGTCCTTGACCTGCTCGGCCTCCAGCCATATGAGGGCCGCCTCGAGGGTTCGCTAATGGGCGCACTTCTGGGACGCAAGCTCGGCATGACGCAGTTCTTCGACTCCGAGGACGGCCACGTCGAGCGCGTGACCGTGCTCGAGGCCGGGCCGTGCTGGGTGACGGGCATCCGGCGCGGCGAGCGCGACGGCTACGACGCGCTGCAGCTCGGCTTCGGCGAGGTACGCGAGAAGCGTCTCACCAAGGGCCAGCTCGGGCACCTCCGCAAGGCCGGCGCGCCGGCGCTGCGCCGCGTCGCCGAGTTTCGCGACGAGGCGGGCGAGCTCGAGATGGGCGCGCAGCTCAAGGTTGGCGACATGTTCGAGAAGGGTCAGACCGTCAAGGTCTCAGGTGTCTCCAAGGGCAAGGGCTTCCAGGGCACGGTCAAGCGCCACAACTTCAGCCGCGGGCCCGTGACCCACGGCTCCCACAACGTGCGCGCGCCCGGCTCGATCGGTGCCTCGGCGACGCCCTCGCGTGTGTTCAAGGGGATCCGCGGGCCCGGCCAGATGGGCAACCGGCGCGTGACCCAGCGCGGGCTCGAGGTCGTCGACGTGCGCGCCGAAGACAATCTGTTGCTGCTGCGCGGCTCGGTGCCAGGCCCCAAGGGCGGCATCGTCGAGATCCGGACGGAGCGCTGACGTGGCCGCGCCGCAGGCTCCCTACCTCGGCAAGAGCGGCAAGGTCGCGCTCGACGCGGAGGTCTTCGGCGAGCGCTTCCACGAGCCGCTCGTGCATCGCGCCGTGGTCGCCGAGCTGAACGCGCGCCGTCGCGGGACCGCCTCGACACTGACGCGCGGCGAGGTGGCCATGACCGGCGCCAAGGCCTGGCGCCAGAAGGGCACCGGGCGCGCGCGCGCGGGCGCCCTCTCGACACCGCAGCGCACAGGCGGCGGCGTGGCCTTCGGACCCAAGCCGCGCGGTTTCGCCGTGAAGGTGAACCGCAAGGAGCGTCGCCGCGCGATGCGCGCCGCGCTCTCGGTCCACGCGCAGCGCGGTTCGTTGGCGGCGGTCGATCCAGGGGCCTTCGACGGGCCCTCGACCAAGCAGGCCTTCGAGGCACTGTCGGGCTTCGGGGAGGGCGGCCGCGCGCTCGTAGTGCTCAGCGAGGGAGAGGAGAACGTGGCGCTCTCGTTTCGCAACCTCGCCGGGGTCGGCGTGCTGCGCGCCGCCCAGGTCGGAGTGGCCGACGTGATCGGCGCCGCCCGCCTGATCGCCTCGCCCGCCGCCCTCGAGCACCTGACGAGGGTCGCCACGGCACCCGGCCGGCGGGGCGAGCAGGAAGGCGACCCCTCGTGAATGCCCGCAGCGTGATCATCCGGCCCGTCATCTCCGAGAAGAGCTATGCGCTGCTCGCCGCCAACAAGTACACCTTCCGCGTCGACGAGAGGGCCAACAAGACTCAGGTGCGTCAGGCGATCGAAGAGATCTTCGGCGTACGCGTCCTCGGCGTGCGCACCCAGAACGTCAAGCCCAAGCCCAAGCGGCGCGGCTGGGCGGCCGGCAAGCGCCGCCGCTGGAAGAAGGCCGTGGTCACCCTCCATTCAGAGGACTCGATAGAGCTCTTCGAAGGCCAGGAGTCGGTCGGATGACGCCGATAACCGGCGCCCAGCGGCGTCATCGGTCGCTCGCGTGCATTCGCACGCGTCGCTCCCTGCTTCCTTGCTGGGCTTGGTTCTCGGCGCCCCCGACCGACTCCTACGGAGTCCCCCCAGTGACGCTGCAAAGCTTCGCCTGCCGGCGTCATCGGTCGCTCGCGTGCATTCGCACGCGTCGCTCCCTGCTTCCTTGGCATGCTCGCTTTTCGCGCCCTGGGGCGACTCCTGCGGAGTCGTGTCCACCTACTCCTACGGAGTCGCGCCCAAGTCCCACTGTTGTGCGGCCGCCCCTCCGAGCGACTGCTACGGAGGCCCGCTAATGGCGATCCGCAAGCACAAGCCGACCAGCCCGGGGCGCCGGTTTGCGACCTACGCGGACCAGGCCGAGATCACCAAGACCGAGCCCGAGAAGGGGCTGGTGGAGGGGCTCAAGAAGTCCGGCGGGCGCAACGTCCACGGACGCGTTACCTCCCGCCACCGCGGGGGCGGCGCCAAGCGCAAGTACCGCAAGATCGACTTCAAGCGGCGCAAGGACGGCGTGCCGGCAAAGGTGGCCGCGATCGAGTACGACCCCAACCGGACTTCCTACATCGCCCTCATCCACTACGCAGACGGCGACAAGGCCTACATTCTCGCCCCGGCCCGGCTGCGGGTGGGCGACACGGTGCAGTCCGGCGAGGGCGCCGAGATCCGCCCTGGATGCTGCTTGCCGCTGGCCGGCATCCCCACCGGGACCACGGTGCACAGCGTCGAGCTGGCCGCTGGTCGCGGCGGCCAGCTGGGCCGCTCGGCTGGTACGGCGATCCAGCTCGTGGCCAAGGAGGGCGACTATGCCACCCTGCGTCTGCCTTCGGGTGAGATGCGCATGGTGCGGCTCGAGTGTCGCGCCTCGATCGGCTCGATTGGCAACGCCGAGCACCAGAACGTGGACCTCGGCAAGGCCGGGCGTGCACGGCACAAGGGCCGCCGGCCCCAGACCCGTGGCACGGCGATGAACCCCGTCGACCACCCGCACGGCGGCGGCGAGGGGTCGACCACGGCCGGGCGACACCCAGTCACGCCGTGGGGGGTTCCGACACTCGGGTATCGAACGCGCAGGAAGAACAAGAAGTCCGACCGCTACATCGTCCGCGGCCGCCGCCGCGGCAAGAAGGGCAATAGATGAGCCGCTCGTCGAAGAAGGGCCCGTTCGTCGAGGAGCGCCTGATGGCGAGGATCGAGGCGATGAACGACGCGGGAACCAAGCAGATGATCAAGACTTGGTCGCGCACTTCCACGATCTTCCCGGAGATGGTGGGGCACACGATTGCGGTGCACGATGGTCGCAAGCACGTTCCGGTGTTCGTGTCGGAGTCGATGGTGGGCCACAAGCTCGGCGAGTTCGCGCCCACGCGGATGTTCCGCGGCCACGCCGGCAGCGACAGGGTGCGGATGAGGTAATGGCGCGGGTAGCGACACGACGAGCAACGCCCGGGAGGGCTCCGCGATGAGCGACGAGAAGCCAGGCAAGAAGCCGCGCGTGCGGCGCAGGAAGAAGGACGCCGAGCCCGCCGCGGAGGGCCAGGCCGGGCGCGCCGAAACGACGCCATCGGAGGGCTCGGCCGGAGCGGATGAGGCCACGCCGGAGGCCGCCGCGAGCGAGGGCGAGCAGGCCGAGGCGACGCCGGACGCCGCCGGCGCCGGGGGCGCCGAGGCGGATACCGCTGCGCCGGAGCAGGCGCAGGGGGACGAGGGGGAGCCGGAGGAGGCAAAGTCGGGCGATTCGCAGCCGGGCGACCTGGAGCAGGGCGAGACGGAGGCGGGCGAGGACTCCGGCGAGACGGAGGCGGGCGAGGACTCCGCCGGGGCGCAGTCGGGCGAGGCGGACGCCGAACGGCCGAGACGCCGCCGCCGCGGCGCCGCTGAGACCACGACTTCGAGCTCGACGAGCAGGGGCGAGCAGGCTCGTCCCGCGCCGCGGGACCCGCAAGGCGCGGTGCACGTCCGTGCGCAGGCGAAGTACGTCCGAAGCGCCCCGCGCAAGGCGCGCCTCGTGATGGACCACATCCGCGGCAAGCGGGTTGCCGACGCGCGCGCGATCCTGCACCACACGCCGCGCGCCGCCGCCGCAGACATCTCCAAGCTGCTCGAGTCGGCGGTGGCGAACGCCGAGAACAACTTCGAGCTCGATCCGGAGGACTTGAAGATCGGCCGCGCCTATGTGGACGAGGGCCCGACGATCAAGCGCTATCGACCGCGCGCACAGGGCCGCGCCACTCCGATCAACAAGCGCACGAGCCACATGACCATCAGCCTGACCGAAGTCGCGCCCGCGGACATGGTGGCCGGGCCTGCCAAGTCGAGACGGCGAGTGCCAGCAAAGCGCGGAGAGCGAGGTTAGACATGGGACAGAAGGTCCATCCGGAATCGATGCGGGTCGGCTACATCCACGACTGGAAGTCGACGTGGTTCTCCGAGAAGGAGTTCGCCGACTATCTGCTCGAGGACATCGAGATCAGGGGGCACATCGATCGCAAGCTCTCCCACGCGGGGCTGTCCGACATCACGATCCGCAAGAACAAGGGCGAGGTGGAGGTCAACATCCACACCGCCCGGCCGGGCATCGTGATCGGCAAGTCCGGCAGCGAGGTGGACGCTCTGCGCAAGGAGCTCCACAAGATGACCGGCAAGGCCGTGAAGGTGAACATCCTCGAGATCAAGCGACCGGAGCTCGACGCCAAGCTGGTCGCGCAGTCGATCGCCGAGCAGCTCGTCAATCGGGTCGCGTTTCGCCGGGCGATGAAGCGCTCGCTCACGTCCGCGATGCGATCCGGCGCGAAGGGTGTGAAGGTGCAGGTCTCGGGGCGTCTGGGCGGCGCCGAGATGGCCCGCACCGAGGGCTATTCCGACGGCCGGGTGCCGCTTCATACCATCCGGGCCGACATCGACTACGGCTTCTTCGAGGCCAAGACCACCTTCGGCCGGATCGGCGTCAAGGTGTGGATCAACAAGGGCGAGATCATGCCGAAGGGCTTTGCGCAGGATCTCACCGAGCTGGAGGCGCCACAGCAGGCGAGCGCCGGACGGGGCGGTCCGGGGCGTGGCGCAGGCCCCGGCGGAGCGGCGGGCGGCGGGCGCGGCGGAGGTTCGGGCGGCCGCGCGGGCGGCCCCGGAGCGGGCGCACCGCGCGCGGGCGGCTCCCGGGGGGGTGGGCGCTGATGCTCCAGCCCAAGCGCGTCAAGCACCGCAAGCAGCATCGCGGCCGCAGGGCCGGTCTCGCCAAGGGCGGGACCACCGTAGAGTTCGGCGAGTACGGCCTGAAGGCTGTCGATCGCGGCTGGGTGACCAACCGCCAGATCGAGGCCGCCCGGATCGCGATGACCCGCAAGATCAAGCGCGGGGGCAAGGTCTGGATAAGCGTCTTCCCGGACAAGCCCGTCACACAGAAGCCGGCCGAGACCCGCATGGGCTCGGGCAAGGGCTCACCCGAGGGTTGGGTGGCCGTGGTCAAGCCGGGCCGCGTGATGTTCGAGCTCTCCGGCGTGCCGGAGGAGCTCGCCCGCGAGGCCATGCGCCTAGCCGGCCACAAGCTGCCGGTGAAGACCAAGTTCGTGTTGCGCGAGGGGGCCGGGCAGCAGTGAAGGCGGTTGAGGTGCACAATCTGGACGACCCGCGGCTGGTCGAGTTCGTCGGGCGCTCGCGTGAGGAGCTGTTCAACCTGCGCTTCCAGCACGCGACGGGGCAGCTCGAGAACACCACGGGGATGCGGAGCGCCAAGCGGGACTTGGCGCGCGGCCTCACGATCGCCCGCCAGCGCGGGCTCGACGTGGAGGCCGAGCTGCGCAAGCAGCGCGATGAGTGAGGAAGGGGGGGACGTGGCGAGCAAGAGCACCGGAAAGAGCGACGCGGCGCGTGGCCCGCGCACCGTCGAGGAGCGCACGGCGGAGCGTCTGGAGAAGCGCCGCCGCAACGCGGCCGAGCGTCGACGCTGGCGCGCCGCGCGGCGTGAGAAGCGCCGTGCCGAGGCGCCGCGCGAGGGCACGCCGCCCGCGGGGCGCACCGGCACCGGCGGCCCGCGCGAGCGCCAGGGGGTGGTGATCTCCGACAAGGGGGATAAGACGATCACCGTGCGCATCGACATCGCGCGCCAGCACCGTACCTATGGCAAGATCGTGCGCACGACCTCGACGCTGCATGCCCACGACGAGCGCAACGAGGCGAGCGCCGGCGACACCGTCCGCGTGTTGGAGAGCCGTCCCCTCAGCCGCACCAAGCGCTGGCGGCTGGTTGAGATCTTGGAGCGGGCCAGATGATGCTTGCAACGGACATCAGATGATCCAGCAGGAAACACGCCTCAGGGTGGCCGACAACACCGGTGCCCGCGAGATCCTCTGCATCCGCGTCTCCGGTGGCTCCAAGCGGCGCTACGCGGGGGTAGGGGACGTGATCACGGCCACCGTGAAACAGGCGATTCCGCGCGGGTCGGTGAGGAAGGGCGAGGTGGTCAAGGCCGTGGTGGTGCGCACGCGCAAGGAGTTCGGCCGTAACGATGGCACCTACATCTCGTTCGACGAGAACGCCGCGGTTCTGATCGACCCGACCGGCAATCCGCGCGGTACGCGCATCTTCGGCCCCGTTGCCCGGGAGCTCCGTGACCGCAACTTCATGAAGATCGTCTCGCTCGCGCCGGAGGTCCTGTGATGGCCTCGCGCATGAAGGTCCGCAAGGACGACATGGTCAAGGTCATCTCCGGCAAGGACCGCGGCAAGACCGGCCGGGTGCTGCGCACCGAGCCGACGCGCCAGCGCGTGTACGTCGAGGGGCTCGCGATCCAGAAGCGCCATACGCGCCCGCGCACGCTGCGCGACACCCAGCGCGCGCAGGAGCTCGGCGGGGTGATCGAGGTGGAGGGCCCGATCCATGTCTCGAACGTGATGCTGCTCGACCCGAAGTCAGGAGACCCGACGCGCGTGGGCATCGAGCGGGAGGGCGGACGGCGCGTGCGTGTGGCGAAGCGGTCGGGGACGGAGCTCGACTGATGGCCTCCGCAAACGCTGCCGCGGCCGGCGAGGCTACCGCCTCCGGCGACGCCGCCGCCGGCGACACCGCCGCCTCCGGGAACGGCGCCGCCCTCGCCCCCCGTCTACAGGAGCGCTACGAGCAGGAGATCCGTCCCCAGCTCCAGCGCCGGTTCCGCTACCCGAACGTGATGCAGGTGCCCCGCATCGAGAAGGTCACGCTCAACATGGGAGTGGGCGAGGCCAAGCAGGATTCCAAGCTGCTCGAGGCCGCCGTCGAGCAGCTCGCGACGATCGCCGGGCAGAGGCCCAACATCCGCCGCGCGCGCAAGTCGGTCGCCGCCTTCAAGCTCCGCGAGGGGATGCCGGTCGGCGTATCGGTGACGCTGCGCGGAGCGCGCATGTGGGAGTTCATCGACCGTCTGATGTCGATCGCGATTCCGCGCATCCGCGACTTTCGCGGCCTCAACCCGCGCGCCTTCGACGGCCGTGGCAACTGGACGCTCGGTGTGCGCGAGCAGATCATCTTCCCTGAGATCGACTACGACGCGATCGACCAGGTACGCGGCCTGGACATCACCGTGACCACCACCGCCCCGACCGACGAGGAGGGGTTTGCGCTGCTGCTCGCCCTCGGCATGCCCTTCCAGGAAGAGGGCCGCCCCGGTCAGGTCGACGAGGAGGCCGAAGCCCGGGAGGAGGAACGCCGGCACGAGGAGGCCCGCGCCCGCGCCGAGGCCGAGCAGGCCGCGCTCGAGGAGCTCAAGCAGGAGAATCCGGACGCCTACGCCAGACCCGAGCCCACCGTGGAAGACGATCATCCGGGGGGCTCCACTCCCCGTGTGCCCCCCGCTGAAGGCGCGACCGAGGAGGGAAGCGAATAGATGGCCAAGACCTCACAGCGCGTGCGCCAGGCCCGCGCGCCGAAGTTCAAGACCCGTGCCTACAATCGCTGCCGCAAGTGCGGCCGCTCACGGGCCTACCTACGCAAGTTCGGCCTGTGCCGCATCTGCCTGCGCGACCACGCCCACGAGGGCGAGATCCCGGGCCTCACCAAGAGCAGCTGGTAGTGCCGCAGCGACCAACGACCGACTCATGAGCCAAACCGATCCGATCGCCGACCTCCTGACCCGTGTGCGCAACGGCCTCCAGGCCGACCACGATGCAGTCGTGATGCCGCACTCGCACTTCAAGGCCGAGATCGCGCGCATCCTCGTCGAGCAGGGCTACGTCGAGGAGTACGCCGTAGAGCCCGCGCGCGTGGGCCAGAGCCTGCGCGTGACGCTCAAGTACACAGAGGACCGCAAGCCCGTGATCTCCGGCATGGAGCGCCTGTCGAAGCCCGGCCGCCGCCGCTACGTCGGCGCCGGCGACGTGCCCAAGGTGCTGGGGGGCATGGGCACCGCGATCGTGTCCACCTCCCGCGGAGTGATGACCGGCCACGACGCCCGACGCGTCGGCGTGGGCGGCGAGCTGGTCGCGAGAATATGGTGAGCCGGATGCGAGCCTCAACATCAGGGCGCGGGGCTGGATGCCCCGCGGAACATCGCGAGACGGGATGTCGAGAGTTGTCATCGGGACGCGGGGCTGGATGCCCCGCGGAACATCGCGAGACGGGATGTCGAGAGTTGTCATCGGGACGCGGGGCTGGATGCCCCGCGGAGGTAACCAAGAAGTGAGCCGCATCGGCAAGCAACCGATCCCCGTGCCCGCCGACGTCACCGTCGAGATCGAGCCCGAGCTCGTGCGCGTAAAGGGTCCCAAGGGCGAGCTCTCGGAGCGGGTCAACCGCGACCTCACGATCGAGCAGCGCGGCGACGGCGACGGCACGGACGAGATCGTGGTCACTCGCCCCTCCAACCGCAGCGAGCACCGCGCCTTGCACGGCCTGACGCGCAGCCTGATCGCCAACATGGTCCAGGGCGTGACCGCGGGCTACGAGAAGCGCCTGCAGATCCAGGGCGTCGGCTACCGCGCACAACTCAAGGGCGCGAGCCTCGAGCTCGCGCTCGGCTACTCGCATCCGATCCCGGTCGATCCGCCCGCAGGCGTCGAGTTCGAGGTACCCATTCCCACCGAGGTGGTCGTCAGGGGGATCTCGAAGCAAGTCGTGGGTGAGATCGCCGCACAGATCCGCGAGAAGCGCCCGCCCGAGCCCTACAAGGGCAAGGGCATCCGCTACCGCGACGAGCAGGTTCAGCGCAAGGTAGGCAAGCGCGCATGAGCACCCAGACCAAGCAGCGCTCGAGGCTCCGTCGCCGCCGCCGCGTGCGCGCGAAGGTGCGCGGAAGCGCTGAGCGGCCGCGGCTGTCGGTGTTCCGCTCCAATCGGGGCATGGCGGCGCAGCTGATCGACGACGCGCGCGGGCACACGATCGCCGCGGTCGCCTGGACCGAGGCCGAGCTGCGAGGGCTGCCTCCGATGGAGCAGGCGGCCAGGGCCGGCGCGACGCTCGCGAGCCGCGGCAAGGAGGCGGGAGTCGAGAGCTGCGTCTTCGACCGCGGCGGCTACCGCTACCACGGGCGCGTGAAGGCGCTCGCCGACGGCGCCCGCGAGGCCGGGCTGCGCTTCTAGCTACCCTCGAGGCCGGCAATGGCAAGGGAGAGCAACAGGCAGCAGGGCGGGCGCGGGCGCGACAGCGACCTTCAAGAGCGCGTGGTCGAGATCAATCGCGTGGCAAAGGTCGTCAAGGGCGGCCGGCGCTTCTCGTTCACAGCGCTTGTGGTAGTGGGCGATGAGCGTTCCAAGGTCGGCGTCGGCTACGGCAAGGCCAACGAGGTCCCGGTTGCGATCCAGAAGGGCGTCGAGCGCGCTCGGCGCGGCCTCTTCGAGGTGCCGATGCACGGCTCGACCATCACCCACCAGGTCCTGGGCGTCCACTCCGCCTCGCGCGTGCTGCTCAAGCCGGCCTCGCCCGGTACCGGAGTGATCGCCGGAGGCGGTGTGCGTGCCGTGCTCGAGCTCGCCGGCATCCACGACGTGCTCTCGAAGTCGCTCGGCTCGCAAAACCCCATCAACCTGGTGAAGGCCACCATGGCCGCGCTGTACGACCTCCGCCGGCCTGAGGAGATTGCCGAGCTGCGTGGGTTGAGCGTGGCGCAGGTGCTCGGCCTCGACGAGGGTCCAACTCGCGCGAATGGAGCTGCAGGGCCGGGCGACGGCGTCGCCGGCAACGCGGCAGGCGACGGGGATCCAGCCGCAGCCGGGAAGCCGGCCCGGGCCGAGGCCGGCGCGTGATGGCGGACACGCTCACGATCCTCCAGGTGAAGTCCCCGAACGGCTCCTCGAAGAGGCAGCGCGCCACCCTGCAGACGCTCGGCCTCGGGCGGATAGGCAAGCGGACAGAGCGCCCCGACGACGAGGTTGTGCGAGGCCTGGTGCACTCTGTGCGCCACCTCGTGGAGGTCCGCGATGCCTGAGCAAAGGGAGTCGCGGATCGGCCTACACAACCTGAAGCCCGCTAAGGGCTCGACCCGCCGCCGCAAGCGCGTGGGCCGCGGCGAGGGCTCGGGCTCGGGCAAGACCTCGGGCCGCGGCCACAAGGGCGCCGGTGCCCGCTCGGGCGCGAAGTCGAGGCCCGCCTTCGAGGGCGGACAAATGCCGATCCACATGCGGATGCGAAAGCTGCGCGGTCCGCACATGAAGAAGTCGATGCCGTTCGAGAAGTTCCGCACCCACACCCAGCCAGTGAACCTCGATGACCTCGACGCGCGCTTCGGGCAGGGGGCCGAGGTCACACCGCGGACGCTCGCGGCGGCCGGTCTCGCCACGCGCCGCGAGACGCCGGTCAAGGTGCTCGGGCGCGGCGAGATCAGCAAGGCTCTCACCGTTCACGCGCACGCCTTCTCCGCCTCGGCCCGCGAGAAGATCGAGGCCGCGGGGGGCAGCGTCCTGATCCTCGAGCAGTGAAGCGGTGCTGAGGACCTTCCTCAACTCATTCCGGGTCGCCGAGATCCGGAAGAAGCTGGCCTTCACGGCGGCGATGCTGCTCCTGTACCGCATCGGCGCCTACATTCCCGCCCCGGGCATCAACGTAGACGCCGTCAAGCAGATCTCGGAGAACTTCACGGGCTCGAACGTGCTCGGGTTCCTGAATCTGTTCTCCGGAGGCAGCCTGCAGCGCTTCGCGATCTTCGCGCTCGGGATCATGCCCTACATAACGGCCTCGATCATCCTGCAGCTGATGACCGTGGTCGTGCCCGCGCTCGAGAAGCTGCGCAAGGAGGGTGAGGTCGGCCAGCAGAAGATCACCCAGTACACGCGCTACCTGACGGTGGGGCTCGCCTTCGGCCAGTCGGTCGGCTACGTCTTTCTCTTTCGCAGCTTCTCCACCGGCGGCGCCGACGTGGTCGAGAACTTCACCTTCGGGCGCGTCTTCCTGATCGTCACCACCCTCACCGCGGGCTGCGTGCTGCTGATGTGGTTCGGCGAGCTGATCACCCAGCGCGGCATCGGGAACGGTATCTCGCTGATGATCTTCGCGAGCATCGTCGCCGGCCTTCCCAACGGGATCAGCAAGTGGTGGGAGAGCGGGGACCAAGTGTTCAAGGTGATGATGCCGTTCCTGGCGCTCGGGGTGATCGCCGCGATCGTCTTCGTGCAGGAGGGCCAGCGCCGCATACCCGTCCAGTACGCAAAGCGGGTGGTCGGCCGGCGCATGTCGGGTGGCGGCTCGACCTACCTACCGCTGCGCGTGAACATGGCGGGCGTGATTCCGGTCATCTTCGCGGCGTCGTTGATGGCCTTTCCGCCGACGATTGGCGAGCTCTCGCAGGCGGGCTGGGCGCGCGACTTCTCTGCCTTCTTCAACCCCAACGGCTGGGCCTACATCGTCGGGGAGTCGGTCTTCATCATCCTCTTCACCTACTTCTACACAGCGGTCACCTTCAATCCGGTCGAGCAGGCCGACAACCTCAAGAAGTACGGCGGCTTCATTCCGGGGGTGAGACCGGGGCGGCCGACGGCCGAGTACCTCGACCGCATCCTCGCCCGGCTGACCTTCCCCGGAGCGCTCTATCTGGCGGCGGTGGCGGCGCTTCCCACGATCCTGATCGCCCAGACGAGCGCCCAGTTCTTCTTCGGCGGCACCTCGATCCTGATCGTCGTGGGCGTCGCCCTCGACACCATGAAGCAGCTCGAGGCGCAGCTGATGATGCGCAACTACGAAGGCTTCCTGAAGTAGTGGCGAAACCCGCCACAAGGACCC
>Ga0208612_1000547_pt1 | contig 16188 bp, 17 predicted proteins | sample AntDryMetagUQ889_FD_188089 | JGI IMG/M metagenome (GOLD analysis project Ga0208612, IMG submission 188089) | Polar desert microbial communities from Antarctic Dry Valleys - UQ889 (SPAdes) | ecosystem: Environmental > Terrestrial > Soil > Desert | place: Antarctic Dry Valleys | collected 2008-12-31 | reverse complement strand
GAACGGCGACAAATCGGGGCGTTGGGGCGCGAAACGTCCCGTCCCACGGGATTTCGGCCAGTCAGGTTCCGATACGCCCGTGGGGTGGGAGTCGTCGATCGGCGCCCCGTGTATAGGCGGCGTGCCGGTGCACAACGAGAGAGGAGCCCGTCCGGGTGGACAGGCTCCTCTGGGGATCTGGCGATCCGGGCTGACTCGCCCGGTTCATCGGTCAGGCGGGAGTGACCGCCGCGCGAAGGACCGGGACGCGAACGCGCTCAGGCCGCATGGCCCACACGAGGCCTGCACCCGTGAGGATGAACGCTCCGCCGACTCCTGCGAACAGGGCTGCCAGTCCGAGGCCGAGCGTCAGCGCCGAGGCGGTGACGGTGCCGACACCGAGCTCAGCGATCAGGGCGTGTGCCGTACCGCTCCACGCCTGTGCCCGAGCCGGGCCCTCGAGCGGATGCTCGCGGTCGAAGTCGGCCCAGTAGCGGCCACCGATGGCGAACTCGTGCGGTCCCGCGGCGAAGACCTCACCGTTGTAGGTGACTTCCTCGTCGAGGACGATCGTCTGTGTCCCGTTGAGGGTGTGGTAGGCGACCGTCGCCATCTGGAACATGTACTCGGACCCGGTGTTGACGACCGGATCGGCGGGATTGAGCTCGCCGGCGACGACAGGGTAGCCCCAGTCATCGGTCAGGAGAGCCATGATCGCATCGGCTCCGGCCGTCTCGCCGCGGTCGATGAGCTGGCCATCCTCGTTGTAGGTGAGCTCGACGCCCTGCGCCGCGCTGAAGGCCTGAAGGGACGCCTGTCCCTCCTGGACCCTGAAGAAGGCGAAGCCACCAGCAACGACGAATGCCAGGCCGATGACTCCGAGGACGATGCCGAGTCCCCTCAATCGTGTGTTCATGGTAGTTCTCCCATTTCCTTGTGCGTTCAAAGCACTCGTGGATTCTGTGTGTGCACAGCATCCCGCTGGGTTGCGCTGAGCGCATGTACCGAACGGCCCCATCTGGTCGGCCAGATGGCCCCTCGCCGCATGGGCTCGCCTCAGGCCGGCACGACCAGAACGCGGCAGCTGGCATGCTCCGAGACGCTCGCGGACGTGCTGCCGAGGACGAGCCGGCCAAGTGGGCCACGCCCATGGGAGCCGATGACGATGAGGTCCACGTCCTCGGCCTCGGACGCGGCGAGGATCGCCTCCGCGGGGTCGCCCTCCCAAACGAGAAAGGTGGCCCCGACGCCGGCGGCACGGGCACGAGCGACGACAACCTGGGCTGCCTTCTCGACGCGCGCCCGTTCCTGATCGACACGCCGCAGGAACAGGCCGCCGGGAAGGCGGAGCCGCCCGGGGTCGATGACGCTGAGCACGACGAGCCTTGCGCGGGAAGCGCCAGACAGGCGGATCGCCTCAATGGCAGCCGCCTCGGACGCGGACGACAGGTCCGTCGCGAGCAAGACGCGCCGGACGTCGGCGGCTGCCGGCGGCGACCCGGACGTCATTGATTCGACAACTCGTTCATGCTGCCCATCATCCGGGCGTCGCATGGACCATGACCAGTGACCTCCAGCCCTTTGTGACGGGCCGTCCGGCACCGATGGCGCTGTGCGTGCGTTGCTATCCTCGACCTTGATGCTCGATCCGAACGCTGCTGCGGCCCGTGGTCTGGGTGAGGTGCACGCCGCCCTGGACGCGGCGGTTCGTGGCATTGCCAGCCTCACCTCGGTTGATGATGCGTTGCAGGTCATCGTCGACGGCGTCCGGCCGCTGGTGTCCGCCAAGTACGCCGCCCTCGGGATCGTCGACGACGCCGGCCGTATCGAGCGCTTCATCACGAGCGGGATCGACGACGAGGCCCGGCGGCGCATCGGCCCCCTGCCCGAGGGGCACGGGCTGCTGGGCCTGATCATCCGCGAGAAGCGTTCGTTCCGGATCACGGACATCAACATTGATCCGCGCCGCTACGGGTTCCCGGCGAACCATCCACCCATGACGAGCTTTCTCGGGGTGCCGATTACGATCATGGGCACCCCTCTCGGTCGGCTGTACCTGACCGACAAGATCGGCAGCGACCGGTTCAGCGACGAGGACCTGTCCCTGGTCGAGACCTTTGCGCTGCACGCGGGCATCGCCATGGAAAACGCCCGGCTTCACGAGCAGCTGCAACGCCTTGCCGTCGTTGATGAGCGCGAGCGCATCTCGAAGGATCTGCACGACGGCATCATCCAGAACATGTACGCCGTGGGGCTATCACTCGAGGATGTCCCGGCGCTCATGGATGAGGACAAAGCCGCCGCGGCGGCGCGCGTGGAGAGAGCGATCGATGCCATCCACCTCGCGATCCAGGACGTCCGCAACTTCATCTTCGGCCTGCGGCCGGAGCTCCTGGAAGGTGCGTCGCTCCTGGTGGGGCTGGCTGCGCTCGTCGAGGAGTATCGACACCACATGATCGTTGACCTCGAGCTCCGCCTTCCCGGTGCGCTGGCCGAGCCACCTCAGGAGGTCACGGGGCATCTCCTGGCAATCGTCAGCGCGTCGCTCAGCAACGTCGCGCGCCACTCGAGTGCCACACGCGCGAGTGTCGAGCTGACGGCACCGGTGGATGGGGCGCCACTTGAGCTGAGGATCGAGGACAACGGAGTAGGCTTCGATCCGGCCGGTGTCGTAAAGCTGGGGCACCACGGTCTGGCGAATACGCGGGAGCGGGCGTTATTGATCGGCGGGGCCGTCACGCTCGACAGCCAGCCCGGAGATGGCACCCGGGTCATCGTGCGAGTCCCCAGTGCCTGAGTCCCGGCCCTCGTCCCCGCCCTCCCTGGGCCTGCTGATCGTCGACGACCACGAGGTGGTGCGGCAGGGGCTGGCCGCCATGCTGGGTCGCAGGCCAGCGTTTCACATCGTCGCGGAAGCCGGGACGGTCGCCGAGGCCGTCGCCGCTGCCCGTAAGTTCAAGCCGGATCTCGTGGTGATGGACGTACGGCTGCCCGATGGCTCGGGGATCGAGGCATGCCGAGAGATTCGTGCCGAGATGCCTGACACACGAGTGGTAATGCTGACGAGCTACCCCGATGAGGACGCCGTGCTATCGGCCATCATCGCCGGCGCCAGCGGTTACCTGCTCAAGCAGGTGCGCGCACGCGATCTGGTTGCGGCGCTCGAAGCTGTCGGGCGCGGCGAATCCCTGCTCGACCCGGCGGTGACGGGACGGGTTCTCGAACGGATCCGGCGCATCGCCACCGCCGATCAGCCCGACGAGCTCGCCCAGCTGACCTCCCAGGAGCAGAAAATTCTGCTCCTCGTCGCCGAAGGCAAGACGAACAAACAGATAGCGGCGGAAGTGTTTCTGTCAGACAAGACGGTCAAGAACTACGTCAGCTCAATCCTCGCCAAGCTCAACCTGGAGCGCCGTGCGCAGGCTGCGGCGTACATGGCGCGCATTCACAACACCCACGGCGGGAGCTGAAGGCTACGACTGGTTCCATGCGCAGGGTGAGCCCCGAGGAGGCGGTGGCCACGGTGCGCGACGGCAGCACCATCTTCGTCCATGGCGGTGCCGCCACGCCGGGGACGCTGTTGGCGGCACTCGCGGCACGTGGGCCCGAGCTGACAGGGGTGACGACGGTCGGCCTCCACCTCGAGGGACCGTGCCCTCACCTCGAGCCCGAGATGGCCGGGCATATCCGGCATCGAGCGCTCTTCATCGGGCCCAATGCTCGGGACGCCGTGAACGACGGCCGGGCCGATTACGTGCCGATCTTCCTGTCTGACATCCCGCTCCTCTTCCGGCGCGGGATCCTGCCTCTCGACTTCGCCTTCATCAACGTCAGCCCGCCCGACCCGCACGGCTTCTGCTCGCTCGGCACCAGCGTGGACGCGACGCTTGCTGCGGTTCGGTCCGCGGGGGCGGTCATCGCCCAGATCAACCGATCGATGCCTCGCACGCTCGGCGACAGCTTCGTCCACGTCGATGAGATAGCGCTGGCGGTCGAGGTGGACGAGTTGCCCCATGAGCATCCGGTCGCACCCATCGGGGAGGTGGAGCGGCAGATCGGGGCGAATGTCGCGGAGCTTGTCGTGGACGGCGCCACCCTGCAGCTGGGAATCGGCGCCATTCCGGCCGCCGTAGGTGAGGCGCTGCGCCACAAGCGCGACCTCGGCATCCATACGGAGCTGTTCACCGACACCGTTGTCGATCTCGTCGAATCGGGCGCCCTGACCGGCGCCGCGAAGGAGATCAATCGCGGCAAGATTGTCAGCGCCTTCGTGCTCGGGACGCGTCGCCTGTATGACTTCATCGACGACAACCCGATGATCGAGATGCGCCCCGTGGACTACACCAACGACACGGCAGTCATCCGCCGCTTCCGTCGCATGGTGGCCGTCAACTCGGCGATCGAGATCGATCTCTCGGGGCAGGTGGTGGCCGATTCGATCGGACGCAGGCTCTATTCGGGCGTGGGCGGCCAGATGGACTTCATTCGTGGAGCGGCCCTCTCGGAAGAGGGGCGGGCCATCATCGCCCTGCCGTCGACCGCAGCGGCGGGCTCCGCATCCCGCATCGTTGCCAGCCTGCGTGAGGGAGCCGGAGTGGTCACCACGCGTGCGCACGTCCGAACCGTGGTCACCGAGTGGGGAGTCGCCGAGCTGTTTGGCCGCTCGATGGCCGAGCGTGCTCGCGCGCTGATCGCCATAGCCCACCCGGATTTCCGCGGCGAGCTCCGTCTGGCCGCCACGCAGCTCCACCTCGACCGATAGGGCGGATCCGGCGGCCGGGCCGGATGGCCCGAGAGGAGGGGTCCGTCGGCCCTCGCTCGGCCGCGCGCCGATGCGCGTAATGGGTTGACACCGTATGAGCCTTCGCCCCCATGCAGCGCACACTTGCCTACTTCGCGGCCTTCACAGGGATGGGTACCGTCTTCCTGTTGGCGATCGTCCTGGCGTTCGCCGTAATCGGCGGCACCCCCTCGGCGGATCCCGCTCCGGGTGAAGCGAGCGCGAGCGCGTCGGCCGTCGCCGAGGCGGGACCGGTCGGTGCCATCGCCATCAACGCCTTCGATATAGGTTTCGAGCCGGCCATGATCCACGTCGAGGTCCCGGGCATCTACACCGTGACGCTCACCAATGACGGCGGCACGCTTCACGACGTGACGTTCGCCGACGGCACCGTCATCTCGGCTGAGGCTCACGACACCGGCACCGGCGAGGTGACCATCACGGAAGCCGGCATGACATTCATCTGCTCGGTGCCCGGCCATGCCGATGCCGGGATGACGGGCGAGGTGATCGTCTCCGGCGGCACCGCTGCCTCCGGGCAGCCTGAGCCGGCGGCATCGGTCGACGCGGCGGAGCTGGCGCGCATCGACGCGGAGCGGACCGCGCAGTTCCCGGCGGAAACGGAAGGGCGTGGTAACGAGGTGCTGGAACCGACGCTTTTGGAAGACGGCACGAAGCAGTGGGAGCTGACCGCGTCGGTCATCCAGTGGGAGACGGAGCCGGGGACGATCCTCGAGGCCTTTGCCTACAACGGCACCGTGCCGGGCCCGCAGCTCCGCGCCGAGGTGGGCGACCGCATTCGGATCATCCTTCACAACGAGCTGCCCGAGCCGACGACCATCCACTCGCATGGCCTGATCGTGCCGAACGGGATGGACGGCGTGCCCGGCATCACCCAGGACGCGGTGATGCCCGGAGAGTCATTCACCTACGAGTACACGGTTCGCAACGCCGGTTCGCACATGTACCACAGCCACTTCATGGCGGAGCACCAGGTGCCGATGGGGCTGCTCGGTGCCTTCGTGGTCACCGATCCCGCCGCGACCGATGAGCCTGTCGCCGACATCGACTACACCATGATCGTGAATGACGGCCCGCTGGGATTCACGCTCAACGGGAAGGGTTTCCCGGCGACCGAGCCGATCGTCGCGCAGCTGGGCCAGACCATCCGCATCCGATACATGAACGAGGGCCTCCAGGTGCACCCGATGCACCTGCACGGCATCCCGCAGCTGGTGATCGCGAAGGACGGCTGGACGCTGCCGACTCCCCACTTCGAAGACACGGTGCTGGTGGCTCCCGGGGAGCGGATCGACGTCATCGTTGAAGCCTCGGAGCTCGGCGTCTGGGCCCTCCACTGCCATATCCTCACCCACGCGGAGGGGCCGGAAGGGATGTTCGGCATGGTGACCGCCCTGATCGTCGAGGAGTGATGCGCGCTGGAGCGCGCAGCCTGACTTCAGCGTGATCCGGCTCCCTGTGGGAGTCGCCGACCGACGGTCGCGGGACGCCGCCTGATCAGGCGCGGCGCTTGCGAAGATGGCGCGCATGGCATGGCGGCTGATCCAGCGACCGATGGTGGCGGCGGCGTACGCGCTGAACGTGGGCGTCCGCGCTCGGCGCGCGCTGGTTCGTCGACGACGGCGCCACGGAAGCGCGCCCGAGATCATTCGCGCGGGACTCGAGGACTGCTGGGATGAGACGCACTACCGCGCCAGTCCTGGCCACTTCCGGCAGTTCTGGACGCGCGACCTGAGCTTCAGCGCTCCGTCGCTGGCGCGGCTCTCACCGACGCATCGGGACCGCGCCATCAGATCCTTCGACTGGGCGATTCGCACCTGGGAGCGCCGCCGTAGCCACATCACGACCACCATCCATTACTTCGACCAGCCGGTGGACGTCTTCGACTACGGCGTGGATTGCCTGCCGCTCATGCTCGCCGCCCTGCGGCGTCTCGGCGCAGAGGAGCTGCTCGAGGAGCATCGGCCCTGGCTGGAGGGGGAGGTGCGCCACTACATGTCCGAGGTGGTGGACCCCGCCACCGGCATGGTCCGCAGCGACCGCAAGTACAGCGCGCACCGTGACACGGTCATCAACCGATGCAACGCGTTCGGCAACAGCATGGTCGCCCTGCTGGCCATGTCGCTGGTCGATCTCGAATGGGACCTCCCGAAGCCGATGCAGGCGCTGGCCGCCGCCCCCCAGAGCATCCTGCTCGACCACTTCTGGGATGAGCGCGGGTTCTTCGTCGATACGATCGGCGACGACTCGCCATCGGGCGAGGGCAACATCTGGCCGTTCTGGACCGGTGTGATCACCGATGACGGCGTCCTGCGCAAGGCGCTCGGCGAGCTCGAGGAGCGCGGCTACGCCGATCCGTACCCCCTGAAGTACGAGGTCACGCGGCGGCCGGAGCTCGAGCCGTGGTTCGTGCGCACGTTCATGCCCGACTACCAGGGCGCAACCGTGTGGACCTCGCTCGGCTCGATGTACCTCCAGCTCCTGCACTCCTTCGATCCGGTGCAGGCACGGGTTGAGATGGACCGATACGTCGCATGGATCGAGCGGGACGGCACCTTCTGGGAGGTGATCGACGACGAGACCGGTCGCGCCTATAGGTCGAACTTCCTGGCGCCGAGCGACGAGGGAATGCTGTGGTCGGCCATCTTCCTGGACCTGCTCGAGAATCCGGGGGAGCCGCCGGCCATCATGCGCGTCTCACCGCCGCCACCGGTCTCCGAGGTGGTGGAGGCCGCGTCCGACGGCGCGTGACATCACGCCGAGCAGCCCGACGGCGAGGAAGGCCGCGACTGTCACTGGGTGAGACTACGCATTGGATGCTCGTTCGCCGAGATCAGGCCGCCGATGCCGCTGCCTCCTCTTCCTCGAGGCTCACATCGGTCCGGTCCGACTTGGCGTCCTCCAGCCGCGACAGGACGGTGAACGGGATGGCCAACGCCTGGATCCCGGCCGCGATGACGTAGGAGATGCCGTAGCCGAACACATCGGCCGATCGGCCCAGGGCGGGTTGAATGACCACGCCGCCCGCCGAGCCCATCAACGCGTCGAACGAGAGTACGGTCGCTCGCTGCTGGGAGGGGACGAGCGGGTTGATGAAGGCGCGACGCATCGGCTCCTCGATGGCCCCGATGATGCCCCACAGCGTCAGCGCCGCGACTGCGATCCAGAAGGTGGGGGTCAGGCCAATGACGGCCAGCAGCACCACCGAGGCCACCACGCCAATGATGAGCGCGTGGGTTCGGCGGGCGAACAGGCGACGGACGCGGGCGACCAGCAGGCCGCCGACGATCTGCGTGCTCGCCACCAGCGCCGCGGCCAAACCGGCGATGCCGTAGGCGTTCGGGTCGCCGTAGAGTTCGAGCAGGTACGGCTGGAGCGCGTAGAAGGCATAGAAGCCGACGCCCACCGTGAACGGTGCCGCGAGCATGAGCCAGCGGACGGGCCGATTGCGCAGCCCGCCGTCGACGGCCCCGGCCAGCACGCCGCGGACTGCCTTGACCGGGGTCAGGCCGCGCTGCGGCGTGAAGCCGAGGTCGTGCATGAACCACCAGGCGACCACCAGCGTGCCTCCCAGCATCGCGGCCCGCACGATGTAGGGAACCCCGAGGTTCGTGGCCTGCGCGATGAACCCGCCGGCCACCGATCCGGCCAGCATCGCGGCGCCGCCGACCACCTGTGCACGGCCGAAGACGGGCTCGAGGTCGCCCTTGTAGCCGGACGCGTTGAGTGCATCCACCAGCCACGCCTCGGTGGCGCCTGAGAAGAAGGTGAACCCGAGCCCCAGCAGGGCCGATGCGACCGCCCAGCCCCAGAACGGCGCCTGGAGGTCCCACATCCACAGGTAGAGCAGGGTCGAGAGGAGCAGCGTCCCGGCGCCGAGCATGAAGGAGAAGCGGCGCCCGCGCGTATCGGCCACAACGCCGGTCGGTATCTCGAAAACGACCTGGCCGACGGCGAAGAACGCGTTTGCGGCGAAGGCCTCGGTGTTGCTGAGGCCCGCGTCGAGCAGGAAGAGCGTGTTGATGCCCCAGATGAACGACGCCGCCAGCGTCGTCAGGAGCGTGAGGGCGAGGTACGTGCGCTGGACGGTGCGCGCCTGGTCGGTCATGGGGTCCTTATCGATCGTCCCCCGGCGAACGGCGCTCCATCGGCCCGGCGGTAGAGGACCGTCTGCCACAGGAACCCGCCGCGGCGGTATCGGCGCTCGAAGCCGGCCGAGCGTATGAGGCGGTCCACGGCGCGCTCGGGGTGGATGTGGAACCGAAAGTCGGAGCGCATGATCCACAGGACGGCGTTGGCAAGGACCGATGCGGCCCTCCACCACGGCCGATCGACCGGGTAGACGACGCCGTACAGTCGCCGCGCCTTCGCCGTCGAGGCGCTCACCAGCGAGCGCCAGTCGCGGTAGCAGCACAGGACATGGTCGAGGGTAACGACGTCTGCTGCGTCCAGGTCGGGAGCAAGCTCCACGAAGTCGCCGAAGCGGAAGTCGGCGCGATCGGCGTAGCCGCGGTCCGTGGCCTCGTCGCGCGCGGCAGCCAGGTAGTTCTCCGACAGCTCGACCGCGGTGAGCCTGGCGGCACCGGAGCCGATGAGCTCATGGCCGATGACGCCGATGCCCCCGCCGATGTCGAGCAGCGCCGCGTCCTGCACGCCCTCGGCGCGGATGGCCGCGATGAGGTGCTTCACGGCGCCCTGCGGCCCGTTCTGGCGGTAATCGGCGAGGTCGCGCCGCACCATCGGCTCGTCGAACAGCCGGTCGAAGTCGGTATGGCAGCAGTCCGGTTTCTTGCCCACGCGTGCGATTATCGGCGCCGATGCGAAAGACAAATGTCCTCACCCTCTTTGACTACATGTATTGGGTCAACGAGCGGGTCCTGGACGCCGCGGGGCAGCTCGGCGCGGAGGAGTTCGTGGCCCCGTCGAACGTCACGACCCGCGACCTGCGCGCCACCCTCGTTCACGAGCTGGACGTGGAGTGGAGCTGGCGGCTCAACCTTCAGGGTCGGCTGAGCGAGGACGAGGAAGACCTGCGGCCGGAGGACTACGCCGACGCGGCCGCGCTTCGCGGCCATTGGCGTCGCGACGAGGCGGAGATGCGCGAGTGGCTCGACACGCTCACCGACGAGCAGCTTGCCGCGGACGTGGACTCCGGCCTGACCCGCGACCGACGTCCCCTGTGGCACTACCTGGTGCACATCTTCACGCACGCCACGCAGCAGCAGGCCGATGCGGCGACCCTGCTCAGCCTGGCCGGTCGATCGCCTGGCGACCTTGGATTCCCCCAGTACCTGAGGACCGCCGAGTCCGCAGTGTGATATCATTTCACACGACATGACACACTCACGGCCCGATGAGCTGACCCGCACCAACGTGACTCTGCCCGCCAGCCTGCTGGCGGAGGTGGATCGTCTGGCCGGCGCCCGCGGTCGGAGCCGATACGTCGCGGACGCGGTCGCGCAGCGTGTTCGTCGGGACGCCCTTGGCACCGCGATCCGCGAGACGGCAGGCGCCATGGTCGGGCGGCCGGGCTGGATGAGCCCCGATGAGGTGACGCGCTGGGTGGATGACCTGCGGTCGGAGGAGACGGAGTAGCCGATGCGCTACCTCCTCGACACGACGCTCATCGTCGATCACGCACACGGATACGGCCCGGCGATGGCGCTGCTCCATCGGCTCTACGAGGATGGCGCCGAGCTCTTCACCTGCGACGTCGTCCTCAGCGAGGCGCTGTCAGGAGGGTCCGACGAGCATCTGGCGGTTGTTTCGCGCCTGCTCGAGCCGCTCGACTACGTGGCGACCGATCCCGACGCGGCCCGCCGGGCGGGGGAGGCTCGGCTGCGGAGACATCGGTCAGGCGGCAAGCTCGGACTGGGCGATGCGCTCATCGCTGCTGTGGCTGAGGGCCTCGAGGCAACCGTCGTGACCCGCAACCGCCCCGACTTCGAGCGTCAGGGAGCTCCGGTCCTCACCTACTGAGCCGGCCCTCTTGCCTGCCAGCCGTCGGCGGTAGCGCGTAGCATCTCCGCATGGACACCGACGATCTCGTTCTTGATTCGCCCCGGCCATGCGGCTGCGGCTGCGGCTGTCGCACCGAGGTGCTCCCCGAGGAGGAGCCGCTGTGCGCCGACTGCGCCGCCGGGGTTCACAGCGCGCCATGAGCCGCATCGGTCTCATTGGGTGCGCGTGGCTGCCTACCGCTTAGGCCTGGGCGCGACCGCCGACTGAGGCAGGGTTCCCGCACGGTGGGCCAAACGGCCGCTCAGCGGCCGAAATTGCCGTGGGGTGGGCGATTCAGCGGGTCTGAGACCCGATTCCGTCCGCTGACCCGCCGATCTGCCCGTGGGGCGTGAGGAATGGCCACTTACCGGCCGATACGCCCGTGGGGCGGGATTCCGGCGGTGCAACCACGGCAGCGGCACCCCGCGCTGGGATGCCGCTGCACGATTCGATGACGCCCCGAGGCTAGCCGCCGGTAGTCGAAGACCCCCCGGTCTCGCCACCACCGCCCGTGGCCGGGCGTGGAGGTCGTTGGTTCTGGGCCGGCTGAGTGCCGGCAGCCGAGCCGCTGGGCGTGGACCCGCTTGTCCGCTGCTCAGCCTGCTTGCGCTCCGCGTAACGGGCAACCTTCTCGCCCGCGGCCTGACCACTCTGGTACCAGCTCTGCGTGATCTGCCCCGCGGTCTGCTGGCCGCCGAGCCCGAAGGCGAGGCCAAGCGCCAATGCCACGGCGGCAACCAGCCCGGTGAAGAGCGTGTTGACCACCGTCTCGGCGATCCCCAGCTGGTCCACGGCCGCGATGACCGCGAACACGATGATCGCGTACTGGGCGATGTTGGCGATGAGATCCGGATTGCCGAAGCCCATCTCCGAGGTGGCGCCGCGGACGACGCCGGAGACGAATCGCGCGATGAGCGCGCCGACCACGATGATCGCCAGCGCAACCACGAGGTTCGGCAGCCACAGCAGGATGCTGTTGATGATCTCGCTGACCTGCTCCATGCCCAGGATCGATGCGGCGGCCTGAAGCGCGACGAGGCGGATGAACCACTTGACGATCTCCGCCACGACCTTGCTCACGGTCCATTCGGAGCCCGCGCGCTGCACGAACCGGGCGATTCCGGTCGACTCGGCTGCTCGCTCGAAGCCGATCCGCTTGAGCACGCCCTCGATCAGGCGGGCAAGCAGCCCGGCCACGATCCAACCGATGACGAGGACCAGGATGGCGCCGATAAGCTGCGGCAGGAACCCGAGGAAGTTCCGCAACGCATCGGTCGCGGAGATCAGGACGGCGTCGCCCCAATCGGTGACTACGGTGGTATCCAAATGAGTTACCTCCCTTGATGACGCTCGTGCGGACCGGTCTGGTGCGGACGGGCTGAGGCCATGAGCGCAAGGCGCATACCACGCGTGCGGGCTTCATCCCGCTCATTCGCAACTTTGAAAGTTACAAATGGGTGCCGGACGGCCCAGAGCGCGTCAAAAACGTTGACTACGGCCGGTCGGGCGGACCGAAGTTGGCGGGATGGGTGATCACGATCCGCTCGGGCGCTCCGCCCTGGCGCTTGGTCACCTCGTCGACGATGAAGCGGAGCAGTCGCGCCATGAGCGCCTCGGCGCCGTATGGCGTGCCGCCCAGCACGAGCGGAGCGGGATCGCCCAGCCGCCGCTTGAACTCACGCCCGGTGCGGGTGGGCTCCACGATCGACCGCCGCTCGGCGGCCTCGCCGACCAGCACCTCGCCGTCCTCGCGCAGGACGACGACAGAGGGGATGGCCGGGGCGACGGTCCCGAGGGTGAACACCTCGGCACGGCCGCCGTCCATGATGGCCGCGGCCGAGTACGTCGTGCCGAGGTCGATGCCGAGCGAGTACCCCACAGTCACCTCACGCTCAAAGCGTCGAAGGGAGTGCGCCCGAATGGCGCTCGCCGGAATAGTACCCGGTCGCTCGACGAACTAGGGGGTGACGGCCTCTGGGCCGCGGCGCGGGGGGCGGATTGGCCTCAGTACGTCACCACGCGGTCGGACTCGACGATGAGCTGCACGAGCCGATCCGGCGGCACCAGCTCGACGGGCTTCCCGCCGATTGCCTCCGCATCGATTCCACGCGCCCTGCTCGACATTCCCGAACCGAAGACGCGGACGCCAGCCTCGGCCAGGGCCGTGTAGTGCTCGCGGATGCTGCCGGTCCCGACACCCATGGCCGCGTCCATCGTGGCGTCCCGCAGGAGGCTCACCGCGTCTCCTGCGAGAAATAGGGTCACCTGGTGCCCCTCGGACGCCGCGGTCCTGGCTACCAGGAAGGCGAGTGCGGCGCGGGTGGGATTCTCGCTGCCGGTGGTGAGGTGGACGAGGATGCTGGTCATCGGTCGGCTCATCTCCTGCATGCTGAGCAGCGCAGCATAATGCGCGGCCGCCAGCTCGAAGATCTCGTCCCGCGGGGACTCTCGAGATGGTGGATCCGCTGTGCAGAGGCTGGCAGTAGGCACGCAGACTGCTTACCTGAGGGAGTGGGGGGAACCACCACTCTGTGCGGCGTCGGTCAGATCCTGACCGGCGCCGTCGGGTATCGCGGGGTGGGCGCCGCGCTGGCGCGACCGAGCCCACGGCCGCTATGCTGCCGCGCATGAGCCGGACGAAGCTGCTGCTGATCGCCGTACCGATCGGACATGCCATCCTCTTCGGCGCCTACTTCCTGTTCAGCGGTGACGCTGCGGGCACCGCCATGTCGATCATCTTCGCGATCGCCATGGGCCTGATGATCTACATCCTGCTGCCGACCATCCGCGACGTGGGTCCCACCGCTCCGGTCGATCCCGATTGGTCCGAGGGTGGCCGGACGCAGCCACTGGAGCCAGCCGACCGCTGACCTCGCGGCATCGGTAATGCATTGCGGGCGGGCATGACCGACCGATTGCCCCTCGTCCTGGTGGTCGACGATTCCTCCGAGATGCGCTCGCTGATTCAGGACGTGTTGACCGAGGCGGGTTACGAGGTCGTCACGGCGTCGTCCGGCGGCAGCGCGCTGAGCCTGCTGGCCAAGCGTGTTCCCGGGCTCGTCATCACGGACCTGTTCATGCCGGGCATGGATGGATTCACCATGCGCGCGGAGATGCTCCGACGCGCCGAGCTCGCACGGGTGCCGGTCATCGTGCTCTCGGGCTTCTGGCAGCGCCCCTCCGAGACGCTTGACGTGGCGGACGTGATCACCAAGCCACTCGAGGTGGACAGGTTGCTGAGCGCGGTGAAACGCGCGATCGGACCGGGTGATGAGGCGCCGGCCGGCCACATGGTGGCAACGTTGGGCCCCTGGCCGTCGGGGCCGCTGCGCGCGTCGAGATGAACGCCGAGAAGAAGTAGCCCGGCTGACTCCCGCCCCCGGCGGGCCCCGCATCTCGTCTCGCGATATGCTCAGTGCGATGCCCCGAGCCATCACCCGCCTCCTCCGGCCGACTCTGCCGTGGCTCGCCGTCCTGGCGATCGCCGGTCTCGCAGCGCCGTCCCTCGCTCGCGCCGAGGCGCCCCAGCAGCTCGACGAGCGGCTCACCGATCTGGTCGGCGCATTCACGAGCGGCCAGCGTGAGCAGGCCGAGCGCGCGATCGATGACGTCTCCGATGAGGTGTCGCTGTGGGCCGTCTTCGTGGGCACCACCGATGGCCTGCCGGCTCCCGAATATGCCGAGGAGGTGGCTGCCCTCAATGGGCTCGGCGGCAACGACGCCGTTCTCGTGGTGGCCGTGGACGACCGCCGTTACGCGATGTGGGTCGGCCCACTCCTCGACGAAGTCAGCGACGAGGAGATAGACGTCATCCTCGCGGAAGGGGTCGAGCCCCAGCTCGCCGACGGGGAGTGGGGTGCGGCGGTCGCATCGGCCGCTGACGGCCTGGTTGGGGCGATATCCGGCGCTCCGCCGCAGGAACCCCCCGGCGGCGGTGAGACGCCGACGAGCGGAGATGGCGGCGGGTTTCCGTGGGCGGCCGTCGGGATACTGGTGGTCATCACCGTGGGGATGTTGGCGTGGAACCGGTGGCGCAGCGGCCGCGCGGCGGGTGCCGCTGCGGAGGAGCGCGACCGCCGGCTGGGTGGCCTGGCGCGTCGCGCGAACGCGATGCTCATCGAGACCGACGAGCTCATCCGGCACGACGCCCAGGAGCTGGGGTTCGCGGAGGCGCAGTTCGGCAAGGAGGAGGCGAAGGCCTTCGGCGATGCGCTCGCCGCGGCGCGCGCCGAGCTTCAGGCGGCCTTCAGCGTTCGCCAGCAGCTCGACGATGCGACGCCGGAGACGCCCACCGATCGCGAGGCCCTGCTCAACGAGATCGTCACGCGCTGCGCGAAGGCGCAGGAGCTGCTGACTGCCCAGACCGAGAGGTTTCGTGAGCTCCGTGACCTCGAGCGGCGCGCGCCCGAGCTCCTTGCCGCGCAGCCGGCCGCCATCGAAGCCGTGGAGGCCCGGCTCTCTGAGGCGGAGGCCACCCTCGACGCCCTGCGTGCCGAGGCACCGGGCGCGGCGCAGGCCGTGCGCGGCAACCCCGCGGAGGCGCGCAAGCGCATCGCTCTTTCGCGTACCACCGCGGCGGCGGGGACGAACGCCCTGGCGCAGACGGATGCCGCCGGGGCGGGGCGAGCGGTGAAGGCCGCGCAGGATGCCCTGGCGCAGGCGGCCGGGCTGCTGGACGCGATCGACCACCAGGCCACGGCCCTGTCGGAGGCGCAGACCCGGCTGCCCGCCGCACTGGACCAGGCGCGGGCCGATGTCGAAGCCGCGGGGGAAGCACTCGGATCCGGGGCGGACCGCTCGCAGGCCGACGAGCTCGCAGGCGCTCGCCGCAAGCTGGAAGGTGCGGAGGCGGCCAGTGCGGGGGAGGGGCGAGATATCGTCAAGGCGTACCGCCTGGCGCGGGAGGCTGAGGCCGGCGCCGACGCGGTCCTGGCGGCGGCGAAGGCAGGCAAGGAGCGGCGGGCGCTTGAGCTGGCAGCGTTGGACGCCGAGCTGCAGGCCGCGGCGCTCAGCGTCGATCGGGCAGAGGACTTCATCGGCGGCCGCCGCCACGGAATCGGACGCCAGGCGCGGACCCGGCTGTCGGAGGCTCGGGTGAGCCTCGAGCGTGCCCTGGAGCTGCGGGAGCGTGATCCGGGTGCGGCCGCGAAGGCCGCTCAGCGAGCACGCACCCTTGCGGACCAGGCATACGAGGAGGCATCGTCCCAGTTCGACGCCGGTGGCCTGGGTGGAACGGTGGTCATCGGCGGACAACGGCACCGGACGGGCAACACCGAGTGGGGCCAGGATATCGGTGGTGCCATCCTGGGTGGCATCATCGGGTCGATCCTGAACGGCGGAGGCCGAGGGGGCGGCTTCGGAGGCGGCGGCTTCGGCGGCGGAGGCGGCTTAGGCGGCGGAGGCCGGGG
>Ga0208612_1000546_pt1 | contig 16220 bp, 12 predicted proteins | sample AntDryMetagUQ889_FD_188089 | JGI IMG/M metagenome (GOLD analysis project Ga0208612, IMG submission 188089) | Polar desert microbial communities from Antarctic Dry Valleys - UQ889 (SPAdes) | ecosystem: Environmental > Terrestrial > Soil > Desert | place: Antarctic Dry Valleys | collected 2008-12-31 | reverse complement strand
CCTGCGCACCTACTACTCCAACGGCGATGCGACGCAGCTGAAGAACTATCTCGTCGCCCCGGGGGGTGACGGTCTGGCCTGCGACGGAGAGATCGTCTCGACCTATCTTCGGGCGGCAGAGCGCACCTGCGGCAAGGAAGTCGGATACGACGGGCTGTCCGGGACCTCGATGTCGGCGCCGTTCGTATCGGGAGTGGCTGCGCTTCTCGCGGGCCAGGGTCTCAGCGGCCAGGAGATCATCTCGTGCATCTTGCGCACCACCGACGATCTCGGCCCCCGCGGACGCGACGCGGTCTTCGGTTACGGACGCGTCAATGCGTTCAAAGCCGTCTCCAGCTGCTAACCCTTCACTACCCCGATCGGACGCAAGCGCGAGACGATCTTCGAGATGCCGGCCCCCTCGCACGTCGCCACCACCTCCGACACGTCCTTGTACGCGTAGGGGGCTTCTTCCGATAGCAGCTTCCACTGCGAGGCAGCCAAGGTGATCCCTTGGGACTCGAGGTCCTTCTTCAGATCGGTGCCGCTCATCTGTTTCTTGGCCGCCGTGCGGCTCATCGCACGTCCCGCGCCGTGACAGGTCGACGAGAACGACCGCTCGCGTGAACCCTCGGTCCCGACCAAGACGTAGGACTCCGTTCCCATGCTGCCGGGGATGATCACCGGCTGACCGATCGGCTTGTAGCGGTCGGGCAGTTCGGGGTGCCCGGGCCCGAAGGCGCGCGTCGCCCCCTTGCGGTGAACGCAGAGCCGCTTCGAGGTTCCGTCGACCTCGTACTCCTCGATCTTGGCAAGGTTGTGGGAAACGTCGTAGATCACGTTCATCCCGAGCTCCTTCGCGGAACGCCCGAACGTGTGCATGAACGACTCGCGCGCAGCGTCGGTGAGCAGGTGGCGGTTCGCCTTCGCGTAGTTGCCCGCCGCGCTCATGGCGCCCAGGTAGTCGTCGGCCACCTTGTGACCGATCGGCGCGCAACCGAGTTGGCGGTCCGGAACCTGGATGCCCAGCTCCGGCATGACACGGTCGATCTGACGCACGTACTCCTGACATGTCTGATGTCCGAGGCCCCGGGAGCCCGAATGGATCATCACGACGACCTGTCGCTCGAACAGACCCATCGCTTCTGCCGCGGCCTGGTCGCGGATGCCGTCGACGATCTGCACCTCGAGGAAGTGGTTGCCTGCACCTAAGCTGCCCAGCTGGGGCCCGCCTCGTTCCTTGGCGCGACCCGAGACCCGATCCGGATCGGCTCCCGAGATCGTGCCGACGTCTTCGACGTTCTCCAGGTCCTCTTCCCAACCGATCCCCTTGGAGAGGGGGAACTTCACGCCCTCGGCCAGCACGCGATCCACATCCGAGCCCGACAACCGCATCCGCCCCTTGCCGCCCACCCCGCGAGGCACGCGTTTGCCCAGGGTCGAGACCAGCTCCCCGATGCGCGGCTTCACCTCGTCGAAGGTCAGGTCCGTGCGAACCAGGCGCACCCCGCAACCGATGTCGAACCCCACGCCGCCGGGACTTACCGCACCCCCAGCGTCGGCGTCGGTCGCAGCGACGCCGCCGATCGGGAAGCCGTACCCCCAGTGGATGTCGGGCATCGCGAGGGCCGCTCCGACGATGCCCGGCAAGGTTGCGACGTTGGCGATCTGCTGCGCCGCTTTGTCCTCGAGGGCCTTATCCAACAATCTCTTCGAGGCGAAGATGCGCGCGGGGACCCGCATGCCGTCGACATAACCGCGTGGGATCTCCCACTGGAACGGGGCCACCTCTTCTAGCTGCATCGTCTTCGCTTTACCCCCGTCGGCCTTTTCGGTCACCTGCGCATCAGATATCGAGGAACACTTGGGCGATCCAGCTTTCGCCGCGCGGTTCGACCACAAGCTGGTGGTAGGTGATCGCTTTCACTGCGGTGCCCTCGATATCCACCGGTCTGGAGGCCAGCTCCACCCAACCCTTCGCCCGGCCCTCCTGCACGGACGAGACCTCTAGGTTGGCGACGACGACGTCGCGCGTGTCCTGCAGGTAGAGGATCTCGCTTAGCCAGTCGACCAAGAGGGCGCCGAGATCGCGCCCTTCGACCTCGATCACCTCACGTTCACCTGAGCCTGGATGCCACACTCCCACGATGTCGAGGAGGCCGAGCGAAGCTTGCCTGAAGGCCTCTTCTAGCGTGGGCCCCCATCCGCGCACGCCGACGTCGGCTGTGTGCTCCAAGATCTCGAACCCCGCTGTGTCACCCATGTTCTAGAAGGTGCCACAATCGTTCGATGGATCGCGCTGCGGCCACAACCGCCTCTCGGCTTTTGATCGACAACGTCGAGAAGGTGATCCGGGGGAAGCGCAAGGCGATCGAAGCTGCCGCCACCGCACTCTTCGCCGGTGGCCACCTGCTCATCGAGGATGTGCCCGGAGTCGGCAAAACGATGCTGGGTCGGTCGATGGCCCGCTCGATCAGAGGGACCTTCAAGCGCATCCAGGCCACCCCGGACCTGCTACCTACCGATGTCACCGGCACGTCGGTCTACAACCAGGCTCATCAGCGCTTCGAGTTCATCCCCGGCCCCGTCTTCGCTCACGTCGTCCTGGTCGATGAGATCAACCGCACCACGCCGCGTACCCAGTCGGCGTTGTTGGAGGCTATGGACGAGGGCGCGGTCACGGTCGACGGCGTGCGTCACGCCCTTCCCGATCCGCTGTTCGTCGTCGCGACGCAGAACCCCCTCGAGCACCATGGCACCTATCCCTTGCCCGAAGGGCAGCTCGACCGCTTCGCGATCACGATGGCGATCGGTTACGCGGGCGAGATCGCGGAGCAAGAGATCATCCGCGCTCAGTTGCACTCGCATCCGATCGACGATCTGGAAGGTGTACTGGAACCGGACGAGATCGTCGGCATCCGAAGGGTCGTTCGTGACACGCATGTGGCGGATGCAGTGATGGAGTATGCGTTGCGCATCACGAGGGGGACCCGCAAGCATCCCGACCTGGCCCTGGGGGCCAGCCCGCGCGCCTCGATCTCTCTCGTTCGATGCGCGCAAGCGCGCGCTGTGATCGAGGGACGTGACTTCGTCGTTCCCGACGACATCAAAGCGTTGGCCGTCCCGGCCCTGGCACATCGTGTCCTTCCGGTTTCGGGCCTGCGGCTCGAGCCCGGACGCGCGACCCAAGCCGTGCAAGAGGTGGTCGAGAAGACCCCGGTACCCACCACCTCGACAACCGCATGAAGCGCCGGCTCACCAAGCGAGCCTTCATAGTGGCGTTGGTCTCCGGTCTGTTGTTCATCGCGGGCTCGACGGCGCAGGCTTCGTGGCTGTTCGTGATAGCCGCAGGGGTGCTGGGCCTGGTGGTGGGATCTCTGTTCATCCGTCACAACCTCCCCGCGGCAAGCATCGAGCGAAGCGCTCCGCGCCGGGTCCGCGTGGGTGACGAGGTGAGGGTGGGCGTCGTCGTCACGAACTCGGGCAGACGGGCGCTGCCTCTGCTTCGCCTCGGCGACCACCACGGAGCCTTCGAAGACTCGGCCATCCTGGTCGAAAGGTTGAAGCCTGGTCAGAGCGCGCACGTGGAGCTGGTCAAGCGGGCGGTGAGGCGGGGAGCTTTCTCGGGAGGCGAGGCGGTCCTGGTCTCCGGGGCTCCTTTTGGGTTCCTCCGTTCCACGAGGACGATGGATGTGCCCACTGAGGTCACGGTGGTGCCGCGGTGGGTAGAGCTGCGCTCCTTCCCCATCCTGGAGCCGTCCTCTTACCTTGCCGACGCCGTGCACGAGAGGGCCAGGACCGGGGCGGGCGAGGAATTCCTGGGCGTCCGCGACTACCGCCCGGGCGATCCCCCCCGCTTCGTGCACTGGCGTTCCACCGCGCGCGCAGGTCACCTGGTCGTTCGCGAGTTCGAAGAGGAGGTCGCGAGTCGCGTCTCGCTCGTGCTGGCGGGAGCCGACACGGGAAGCCCCCCCGACTCCGCCTACGAGACGTTGGTCAGCGCGGCCGCGTCGATAGGGGTCTACGCACTGGCCACGGGCCATCCCGTGGACCTGGTGCGCTCGGCTCCCGGAGGCGAGGTCGAGCACATGGGTGATCCCGATCGCTTCGCCCTGCTCGACTGGTTGGCGCGGGCGCGGCCCGTCGATGCCTCTTTGGAGCCCTTGGTCGGCAGAGCGCTGGAACGTATGGGGCGACAGGGGACCGTCGTCGTTCTGGCGCCCAACACCGGCAGCGCCGGGTCCTCGCTGGACGCCGCCGTCCGGCTCGGTCAGGCGGCCGGATGCCGGGTCATAGTCGTCGGAGCCACCGCGTCCAGCTGGCTTTCAGACACAGAGCGGAGCCCGATCAGAGAAACCGATCTCTCCTCGCTGGCGGAGCAGCGGGCCTCGGTGCGGATGGTGGCGCGGGGCGACGACCTGAGCAGGTGTCTGGGCCCATGATGAAGATGGTTCGCAACGCCAACCGCACCCGTCAGCCGGAGGACTCGAAGCTCCTGCGAGCGACGGTGCTCGGCGCGGTCATGATCGGCGCGCTCACGTTGACCGTCGAGAACGCGATCTCGGGGGGCACGGGCGCGCTCCTTCTCGTTCTTCTGCCTTTCGCCTACTGGGTCTCTTACGTACGTCGCGACAAAGACAATTGGCACATCAAGATCGCGCTAACGATCCTTGCGATATTCGCTCTTATCCGTTTCCTGGGGAACCTGCGTGGGATCGCGAGCCTCGACGAGGTGCGCTTCCCTCTCGCCGACCTCTTCTTATGGGTGCAGGTGCTGCACGGCTTCGACCTGCCCGCGCGCAAAGACCTGAACTTCTCTCTGGGTTCGTCGCTCACCCTCATGGCGGCGGCGGGCTCGATCAGTCAGAACATGACCTTCGCGATCTTCTTGTTGGTCTACTTCGCGGTCGCGATCGCGGCTATGGCGCTGGCTCACCGCTCCGAGCTGGAGGAGGACGCGTCGGCTGTTGCGGCCCCTCCGAAGGGGAAGCGACCGAAGGAAAGTCCAGCGCGCGTGTCGGCCCCGCCCGGCTTATCGGACGTTGCCAAAGCGCTCGGGGTGACCGCGCTCGCAGCCACCTTGCTGTTCCTGGTCATCCCTCAGCCCACCGGTGTGCGCACCCTCGCCCTACCGTTCGATCTGGGGCCCGGTATCGGCGCGATCCCCAGCGAGGGGGGCATCTCGAATCCAGGTTTTCCTTTTTCCAGTGGAGGGGCCCCAGGCTTGCGCTCGAACGGAACGGCGTTCTACGGGTTCGACGACGAGCTCGACCTGCGCGTGCGGGGCGATCTCAACGACGCGTTGGTTATGCGCGTGCGTGCCTCGGCCCCGGCGATGTGGAAGGGGATCCTGTTCGACGAGTACGACGGCGTGAGGTGGAAGGCCCAAGAGAGCGAGGAGGCCGTTGCGCTGGAGGGTTCTCCTCCGTACTACTACCCGCCCGAGTTCCGCAGTCTGGGGCCTCGCTCGACGGTGTCTCAGACCTTCTACGTGGAAGCGGAGCAGCCCAGCGTGTTGTTCGCCGCGGGGCAGCCCGACACGATCTGGTACGAGGACACAGTCAGCGTCGACGAGCTGGGGGGTCTGCGTCTGCCCGCCACCCTCACCGAGGGCGTCGTCTACAGCGTGGTGTCCAGCCGCGGCGCTGCCACGCCGGCGGAGTTGCGATCGCTACCGCGGGAACCGGTACCCGACGAGATGCAGCGTTATCTACAGCTTCCGGAGACCGTGACGCCGCGCACCGTGCGACTCGCCGAAGAGATTACGGAAGGGACGACGAACGATTACGACAAGGTCAAAGCGATCGAGGAGTGGCTGGCGGATAATTATCGCTACGACATCGAGTCACCTGTACCCCCCGAGGGACAGGACTCTGTCGACCATTTCCTCTTCGATACGGACGAAGGGTTCTGCGAGCAGTTCGCGTCGGCGACCGCGGTCATGCTGCGCTCACTCGGTATCCCGACCAGGTTCGTTGCCGGTTACACGCCGGGACGGCGCAACCCGTTCACGGGCTACTACGAGGTCCGCAACTCCGACGCCCATACCTGGGTCGAGGTGTGGTTCCCAGGCGTTGGGTGGTACGAGTTCGATCCAACCTTCGCCATCCCACCTGCGGAGGAAGACGTCCTTGCCTCGATCCCGCTGGCCGGCGTCATCTCGTTCATCGCAGGCAGCTTCAGCGGCGTGGATGGCGTCGGTGATCTCTTGAAGATGGGGCTCCTCGTCCTGATGGGGCTCACCGTCTTGATGGGCGGTTATCTGGCCTGGAAGAGATACCGCCCGCAACCGGGGATCGGCCCGGCCCCCGCGTTCCGACTCGCCCCCGGCCCGGTCACGCGCGCTTTCCATAGATTCGAGCAAGCCCTGGCGGCCAGGGGGGCCGGACGGGCTCCGCCGGAGACCGCGGCCGAGCTGATCGCACGCACCGGGGGCCGCAGGGATCCGGCACGACAGGCCGCGCTGCGCGCGTTCGAGAGAGAGCGCTACGGCGCCACGCCGCCCGACGACGCAGAAGCGCGGGCTGCGGTCGAGCAGCTAGAGAGACTGACGATCTCGGATTGACACTGGTGCCGCTCTAGGTGCCCCCGATGCCCTGTTCGTCGGACTCCTTGGCCGAAGCGCGATCCGAAGCGTGGTCGAGGTTCAGGTCCGCAGACTCGTCCACAGGCTGGTACGGAGGCTCTCTCGCCAGCGAAGAACTTCATGACGCCACTTGCTCCACGGCGCGGACGTCTTTGTGTGAGCGGGCTAACCGGATGCTTAGCCGGTGCACTTTGCGGGGAGCAGGAGGTCTTCTCCGACCGATAGCTGGGTGGCGTCGGCGATCCCGTTCTCGGCCGCGATCAGGTCGTCGAGCAATGGGTCCCCGCAGAAGGTCTGGGCGATCCCCCGCAGGGTGTCACCGCGCTGCACGGTGTAGGTCTGAGGCTCGGCTTCGGCCGGGTCGTCGGCAGCATCGTCGGTGGCCGCTGCATCCGGCGTCTCGACCGGCTCCGCTGCCGCCTGCGCCGCGGTCAGGTCCTGTTGCAGTTGTTCGTTCTCTTCCTCGGCCGCGCTCAGCTCGGCGCGGACCTTCTTTAGCTCGGAGTTGTCCGCCCCACCCCCTGCGGTCCACCGACCTAGGAGGAAGGCAAGCAGGAGGCCGAAGCCCAGCAGTGCGACGCGACCCCACAGGACCCGTCCCCCTCGACGCTCTTCATAGGCGTATTCGTCGTACTCGTAGCCTGCGGGATCCTCGGGCTCGTACGGCTTGAAGGTGTCGGTCATCGGTGATCGATCCGCCTTTTACTCAGCTGTCAGGCCAGGCCTCTTGACTGGTGGGCAGAGGGCAGCCTAGCTTCCCAAGCCCTTCAGTGTTGGCGGAAGCGCTCGATCATGTCTCGGTCGATGGCGAGCACGAAGGCCCGCATAGCGCGGCCCGTCCTTAGCAGGTGCCTGGGCTTCATGTTCGCTGCCGTGTCCGAGCTGTCGTGATAGTTCTCCTCGGGTCCGCTATAGGCGAAGCTCGCCGGGATCCCTGCGTGCTCGAAGGGACCGTGATCGGAGCAGTCGCACAGCGTGTGGTAGCGAACCGCGATCCCTGCGTCCCGGATCCGGCGGAGGAGGCTGCGCGCGACGACGTCGTCGGCGATCCCGGAGTTGCCCACCAGCAGCGGGCGTCCGTCGGCGATCATGTCAACCGAGGTCATGCCGCCAAGTCGGTTGCGTCCACGCTCGCCGAGACGGTTCACGTAGGCCTGCGAGCCCACGTGGTGGACGCCGTTCGATCCGTACTCCTCACTGCCGAAGGTAACGAATCGGACCCACTCCGAGGGGGCCTTGCCTGCCACCAGGCGTGCGATCTCTAGCAAGACGGCCGTCCCGGATGCGTTGTCGTTGGCACCGGGGGAGCTCGCCGCGGTGTCCATGTGACCGCCCAACACGAACCCGTGCTGACGTGAGTGCGGCCACCACGCGACCACATTGCGCGAGGTCCCACCGTCGACCTCGAACTTCTGGATGTTTACGTTGTAGCCGAACGAGCGGAACTTCTCGGCGATGTAGCGCGCTCCGCGGGTTTCGCCGCGGGTAGCGCGCACCCTTACCCCGATGTCTCCGGCCAGCTTGCGGACGTGAACCATCGCGCGCTGCTTGGAGAATGCCTCCACTGGAGCCCCGGTGCTTAGCTCCTGTACCTCGGTTCCCTCCGTGCCTGTAGGCGTCGGGGTCTGAGCGGTCCCGGTCGATGGCCCGCCGATCGGCGCAGGCGACGAAGCCGACGTGGCGCAGGCGACGAGCAGCAGCGCGCAGAGGGGGAGTGCGAAAGACCGTCGGAGACTCACAAAGACTAGAGTAAGCCGCCCCATGACCGACGAGAGCAAGAAGAAGCCCCCGATCCCGACCGGCTGGGCTCAGCGCGGGGCGAAGCTAGCGGGCCAGACCGGCAAGTCGGCCTTCCGTTTCGTGGGGACCCGGGCCAAGTCCTTCGCAGCCCCCGGGCGCGCCGCCGAGTTCCTCGACGGGTTCCATCAGCAGACCGCCCAGCAACTCGTCGACATGCTGGGCGAGATGAAGGGCGCCGCCATGAAGCTAGGCCAGTTGGCCAGCTTCTACGAGTTCTCGGCCCCCGGGGACTACCTGTCGACCTACAAAGACGCGCTCACGATGCTGCAGAACTCTGCGCCACCGATGGACCCCGAGGCCTCCAAGCAGGTCATCAAAGAGGAGTTCGGCAAGCCCGTCGAGGAGGTCTTCGCATCCTTCGAGGACGAGGCGATCGCCGCGGCCTCGATCGGCCAGGTCCACCGGGCGACCTTGCCCACTGGAGAAGAGGTCGCGGTCAAGGTTCAGTACCCCGGTGTCGACCAAGCTGTTCGGGCCGACATCAGGAACGTGAGCGCCATGACGAAGCTCGCGGTCGCGATCGCACCGAACCTCGATCCAAAAGAGGTCGCCAATGAAGTCAAGGAGCGGGTGCTCGAGGAGCTGGACTACCGGCGAGAGGCAGAGAACCAGGCCAAGTTCGCTCAGCTCTTCGACGGCCATCCCTTCATCGTCGTGCCGAAGGTCTACAAGGAGTATTCGAAGACGCGTGTCATCACGCAGGAGTTCATCAAGGGCAAGCCCTTCATGACGGCGCTGGAGTGGGACCAGGACCGCAAGGACGAACTGGGCGAGATCCTCTTCCGCTTCTTCTACGGCTGCCTCAACCGTTTCCGGATCTTCTCGGCCGACCCGCATCCCGGCAACTACCTGCTCTTGCCGCGGGGCAAGGTCGCATTCCTGGATTACGGGCTCGTTCGGTCCGTGGACCCGGGCACGCTCAAGCTGTTGCTCGAGCTGATGCAAGGTCTGATCAACCAGGACAAGGAGCGGGGTCGTGCGGCGATGGAGGGCCTCGGCATCCTGAACCGCAGGACGCCCGACATCGAGGCGGTGTGGGACCACCTGTTGCACATAAACGCGGCCATGCTCGTGGACCGGCCTTTCACGATCGACCAGGCGCACGTACAAGGGATCGCGTCGGCGGGCTTCGACCCGCGGTCGCCCGCCTTCCAGCAGCTGCGCAAGGTGGGTATCCCCGGCATCATGGTGACCTTCAACCGCATGTCCTTCGGTGTCGCATCACTGACCTCGCGGCTGTCGTCGACCGCCAACTGGCAGGCCATCGGACGCGAGCTCTGGTCGGGCGAGCCTTCGCAGACCGCCCTCGGTAAGAAGGAGCAAGCGTGGCTGAAGAAGGCTCACCCGGACTTCGAACCGCCGCTCGGCCCCGCGTAGCCGGCCCGACCCGCGCTGGGCGCGAAAACATGCGTTAAGCGCCTGGTTCTGCGCGAAGCGAACGTGGTCCCGAGGAGGTGGGCGAGAAGCTCAGAGCGATGATGTCCTGGTTGCGTTAGAGGCTTGGGGGCCGCGTAGGGTGGGCACATGGACAATCAGATCGTCGCTTACCAGGGCGAAGCCGGCGCCTACTCGGAAGAAGGGGCGATGGCTCTGTTCCCCGGAGCAGAGTTACGACCGTTGTCTTCCATCAGGAAGGTCTTCGAGGCCGTCGAGGTCGGGCGTGTCGACCTGGGGCTGATACCGATGGACAACAGCCAGGCGGGGAGTATCAACGAGACCTACGACCTCTTCCTCAAGCACGGCCTACATCTCGTGGGCGAGACCGTCGTGCGCGTCGACCACTGTCTCCTCGCTCTCCCCGGCTCCCACATCGACGACCTGGTCGAGGTGATCTCGCACCCTCAAGCGATCGCTCAGTCAGAAGAGTTCCTGAACTCGATATCGGCCTCGATCCGGGCCGGGTACGACACGGCTGGGGCTGCCAAGCGCATCTTCGAAGACAAGCTCGAGCGCACCGCTGCTATCGCGAGCCGCCGGGCCGGCGAGATCTATGGCCTCGAGGTGCTCGCCGAGAAGATCCAGACCTATCCCGACAACTACACGCGCTTCGGGGCCCTGTCCCGCAGCCCCGACCCGCTGTCTGATCCCAACAAGTCGTCATTGGTTTTTGGGGTCGGCCACGTGGCGGGCTCTCTATACAGATGTATCGGCGCGTTCGCGGAACGCCACCTCAGCCTTTCCAAGCTCGAAAGCAGACCCCGCGCGGGACGCCCGTGGGAGTACGTCTTCTATGTGGACGTCGAGGCTCCGGCCGCACAGTCAGCCATGATCGAGGCCCTCGCAGAGGTCAGCGAGCACGCCACCTTCACCCGCCTACTGGGCAGCTACGCCTCCGGCCTCCCCCGTTAAGACCTAAGCCCCGCCCGGCAGCACGAAGAACTCGAGTTGGATGTTGTCGGGGTCCCGGAACGTGAGGACGCTTCCGTAGTCGGTGTCTTTGATCTCGGAGTGCTCGATGCCCAGCTCGTCGAGGCGTCGGAGCCACTCCTCCATCGCCGCCATGTCGGGGACCTGGAAAGCGAAATGGTCTAGGCCTACCCGGGCCTCGTCGAACCTCTCCTCGGCCGTGGCCTGGTGGTGTCGGAAGCCCAGGATGACCATCGAGCTCGCATGCATCGTGACGCAGAAGCGGATCCCCTTCTCCTCACCTTCGAAGAGCTTCTGGATGCCGAGCAGGCGCTCGTACCACTCGAAGCTCTGGTCGACGTCGGTGACGGTCAGGGCGACGTGGGAGAAACCGGTGATGTCGGGCACGTGGACTCCTTGGTCGGCGGCTAGGCTCGCCGAACACACTAAATAAGAGGAGGGCGACCATCCATGGCTCAGGCGGAGCTGCTTCCCGAAGTAACCAAGTTCATCGAGGCCCCCAAGATGGTGATCGGGGGCAAGAGCGTCGACTCATTGTCGGGCAAGATGTTCGACACGATCAACCCGGCCACCGGCCAGGCGCTCACCCACGTGCCGCGCGGTGGGGTTCCCGACATCGATGCCGCGGTCAAGGCCGCCCGGGAGGCGCACGAGGACCGTCGCTGGGCCGGGCTGCGTCCCGGCAAGCGCACCGAGGTCCTCTACAAGCTGGGCGAGCTCATCAAGCGGAACATCTCGGAGCTCGCGCAGATCGAGTCGCTGGACTCCGGCAAGCCGGTATCGATCGCCTCGGGCGAGATGTGGGCTGCGGGCGATGTCTTCCGCTACTACGCGGGTTGGCCGACCAAGGTGTTCGGTGAGACCAACCCCACCGACGACAACATGTTCGTCTATTCACTGCGCGAGCCCGTGGGGGTGTGTGGGGGGATCATCCCGTGGAACTTCCCATTGATCATGGCCGCGTGGAAAGTGGCTCCGGCCCTCGCGTTCGGCAACACCGTGGTCCTCAAGCCCGCCGAGCAAACGCCTTTGAGCGCGATCCGACTCGGAGAGCTTTGTCTCGAAGCCGGCGTTCCGGACGGCGTCGTCAACGTGGTGACCGGATTCGGGACCGAGGCCGGGCAAGCCCTCGCCCAGCACAGCGACGTCGACAAGATCGCGTTCACGGGTTCCACCGAGGTGGGACGGAAGATCCTGCACGCGTCGGAAGGCAACCTCAAGCGCGTCACGTTGGAGCTCGGCGGCAAGAGCCCCAACATCGTCTTCGCCGACGCCAACATGAAACGCGCGACGAAGGGCTCGATGTACGGGGTCTTCCTGAACTCCGGCCAGGTCTGCACGGCGGGGACGCGCATCCTCGTGGAGAAGAGTGTGCACGACGACTTCGTCTCCTCATTGCTGGAGTCGACCGCGTCGATGAAGCTGGGAGACCCGCTGGAAGAAGACACCCAGATGGGCCCGGTGGTTTCGCAGGAGCAGATGGAGAGGGTCACCGGCTACATCGAGATCGGCAAGTCCGAGGGGGCCGAGGTCGCCGTAGGCGGCGAGCGTGCGACGGAGCTCGGCGACGGGTACTTCGTGCAGCCCACCGTCTTCACCGGCGTGAGCAACGACATGCGCATCGCCCAAGAGGAGATCTTCGGTCCGGTGGCGGCTGTGATCCCAGTAGCAGACGTGGACGAGGCGATCGCGGTCGCCAACGACACGATCTACGGGTTGGCCGCCGCGGTGTGGACCAACGACGTCACCAAGGCTCACAGGGTCGCTCGGGGGATCAAGGCCGGAACGGTCTGGGTGAACACCGCCGGTAACGTCGATCCCAGCGTCTCTTTCGGTGGTTACAAGCAGTCGGGCTTCGGGCGGGAACTGGGCCGCCACTCGATGGAGACGTACACCCAGACGAAGTCGGTCTGGTTGAACCTGAAGTGAGCGGGGCGACAGGGGTGCGAGCGGCCCCGCGTGACCTTCCGGAGCTGCTCCGGTCCCGTGCCGTAGGACGCCGGGGCCCTCCTTCGGTACCGCTAAATGCACCCTTAGGGGCAAATCCCCTCCAGACCACTCTTAAAGGGACCCCCTAAGGAGGCCGATTATCCACGGGATAGGGGAAGTGGGCATATATACGGAGGGCTTGTGCCGATCGTGGATCCGTTGATCGGCCCGGACGACGCTGTTCGGGGCGATCCGCTGCTGGAGTCGTACAAACGACTCGCAGATGTGTACAGCCACATCCTCTCCGACCACGACGTCGACTCGTTGCTCGAGCGCATCGCCGACACGCTCGGAGACCTCGTCCCCTACGACACCTTCACGATCTACGCTGCGGACGAAGCGCAGCGGACGCTGACGCCCGTGCTGGCCCGTGACGAGTGGGCCGACCAGATCATGCAGAGCCGGGCCTCGTTCGGCCGCGGCCTGACAGGTTGGGCGGCCCAACATCGGGAGTCGGTGCTGGCCAACGAAGCCCACCTCGACGAGCGTGTCGTGGTCATCCCCGGCACCCCCTTGGATCCGGAGTCGATGATCGTGATCCCGCTCGTTGCCCGTGACGAGGTCAAGGGTTGTCTGAACCTGTACCGGATCGGCGACGACGCCAGCTTCAACTCCGAAGAGTTCGAGCTCGCCAAACGTTTCGGCGAAGCCGCCGCACTGGCGCTGGACAACGCACAGATCCGCAGCGTCCTCGAGCAGCAAGCACTGACCGACGCGCTAACCGGGCTTTACAATCATCGCTACTTCCACGAGCGGCTCCGCAGCGAGTTGACGCGGGCAAGTCGGTCGCGTGATTCCGTCGCTCTCATCATGTTCGATATCGACGACTTCAAGAAGATCAACGACGTGCACGGGCACTCGGTCGGCGACCAGGTTCTGCAGCACCTCGCGGAACTTCTGCAAGAGACCGTGAGGGGATCTGATCTGGCATGTCGCATCGGAGGCGAGGAGTTCGCCGTCATCCTGCCCTCTTGCGACGCCGGCGACGCGCTTGGACTGGCCAGTCGTCTCGCAACGCGGGTCCGCGCCTTTGACTTCTCTCCCGTCGAGGACATCACGTTGTCCGCCGGGATCGCACAGGGGCCCGAGCACGCCATGAATCCGCGCGAGCTGGTCTCTTGCGCCGACGCCGCCATGATGACCGCGAAGACGAGAGGCAAGAACCGCATCGTGCTCTTCGATGACGACACGACGCTGAGCCAGGTGGGCCCGCCCCGCCAGGACGTGCGATCGATCGCTCACCTGAAGATGCTCCAGAGCTTGGCCAGCAAGCTCAACCGCCTCAATGACGTGCGTGAGATCGGGACCACGATCGCTAACGAGCTTCGGACACTGATCGACTACCACAGCTGCCGCGTCTACCTGGCTGAGGATGATCTCCTCGTTCCGATCGCCTTCCGCGGCGAGTTCGCCGCTTACGAAGGTGAGACGCCTGAAGCGCTCACGACCACGATCGGGGAGGGCATCACCGGTCACGTCGCAGCGACACGCCGCTCACTGCTGATCCCCAACGCGCTGGAATGCGAGTACGCGATCACCGTGCCGGGCACCGATGAGATCGAGGAGTCGATCGTCGCCGTGCCGCTGACCTATGGCACGCGGGTGATCGGTGTCGTCTTGATCTCCAAGCTCGGCGTGAACCAGTTCGACGAAGACGACGTCCGGCTCTTGGAGGTGTTGTCCGGGCACGCTTCGGTCGCCCTGGAGAACGCCCGTCTCTACGAGGCGCAGCGCCGCGAAGCCGAGAACGCCAAAGCTTTGCTGCGCTTCTCGGACCTGATGTCCAAGGCCGCTTCGTTCCACTCGATCGGAAACGACACCGTGCGCATGGCCGCTCAACTGATGGAGACAGAGCAGTCGTCGCTGTGGCTGCGGGACGAGCGCACCGGTGACTTCGTCTGCGCGGCCCACACCGGTTATGCCGGCGACTCTCCTTCGGATCCGATCGTCCGCTACCGCGTTCCTCGCGAAAGCGGCGAGCGTCTGATCATGGGTCGAAGCGCTCCGTTCACGGTTTCCGGGTCCGCTCAACAGGCTTACTTCGATCCCCCTGCGGGAGCGGAGCTCCGCACGAACGCGATCGCTCCGCTTCACTCGGGCCATGGCGTCAGCGGCTGGATCACCGTTCGTTACGACGGGCCCGAGGAGTACTTCACCGACGAGAAGCTTCGATTGCTGGCCGGTCTCTCGTACCAATCCTCGGTCGCAATGCAGAAGGCCGCCCTATATAAGGAACAGAAAGAGAGCGCCGACCTCTCCAACTCGCTGCTCGAGTTCAGCCGTCATCTCGCTACCGCCGAGGGCCTCGACGACGTCTTGACGAAGGTCGTCGAGCTGTCCGCGCGGATCCTCGGCTCCCCCCAGACCTCGGTGTGGCTGCAAGAGGTCGAGTCCGGTGACGTCGTTCCCGAAGCCCAGTGGGGCTACGTCGACCCGGAACGCACCCGCATGGCAGCCTTGCGGTTATCGCGGGAGATGGCCGAGCAGTTCCTGAAACGCAGCGAGCCTTTCGTGCTGCGCCCGTCGGACGTTGCTCATATCCCCGGCGCCGGCGACATCGCATCGGACACCTTGTTCGCCATAGCCCCCCTCCAGCTCGACGGCAGGCTCGGCTGCATCGTTGCCCTCGCTCCGGCCCTGGGCGACTACGAGTTCTCCGACCGCAAGATGCGTCTGCTGGCCGGTGTGGCACATCAAGCGAAGTTGGCTATCACCAACGCGGTCAGTTTCGAGAGCCTCGAGCGCACCTTCTTCGAGACCGTCGAGGCCCTCGCCAACGCTCTGGAGGCCAAGGACGAATACACCTCGAACCACGCCCGCTCGATCACCGACATGGCGCTCGACGTCGGTAACGAGCTCGGCATCGAGGGCAGCGAGCTGAAGCGCCTCGAGCTCGGCGCTCTGTTCCACGACATCGGCAAGATCGGCATCCCCTCGAAGATCCTCGCCAAGCCGGGGCCGCTCGACGACGACGAATGGAAGGTCATCAAGACGCACCCCGAGCTCGGCGAGCGCATCCTCGAGCCGATCGACCGCCTCGCGGAGGTCCGCCCCATCGTGCGCCACTGCCACGAGCACTTCGACGGAAGCGGCTACCCCGACGCGATCAAGGGCGGCGAGATCCCGATCGAGTCCCGCATCATCCTGGTGGTGGACGCCTTCGACGCGATGACCACCGACCGCCCCTACCGCAAGGCCCTTCCGATCGAAGAGGCCAGTCGCCGCCTGAACGAGTCCGCGGGTCGCCAGTTCGACCCCGCCATCGTGACCGCCTTCCTACGCACCCTCGGGCAAGCCGATTCCCTCCACAACACCGCAGACACCCGCCAACACGCCCCCGCAGGCCGCGTCTCTTAACGCCCTTTCAGCCCTTCGGCCCGCACGGCTGCGGGCGTGAGGCCCCGCTCCGGCGGCGTCGGCACGGGCATCGCTGGGCACGGTCGGGGGGCGCCTGAACGGCGCCGCTCCTCCCTCCGTTCCGGCGCATGTCGCCAGTGCT
>Ga0208612_1000545_pt1 | contig 16228 bp, 17 predicted proteins | sample AntDryMetagUQ889_FD_188089 | JGI IMG/M metagenome (GOLD analysis project Ga0208612, IMG submission 188089) | Polar desert microbial communities from Antarctic Dry Valleys - UQ889 (SPAdes) | ecosystem: Environmental > Terrestrial > Soil > Desert | place: Antarctic Dry Valleys | collected 2008-12-31 | reverse complement strand
CAGGTGGCCCAGGGAACCGAGGTGCACGTGCTCGCCCGCGGCCTCGAGGCCGCGCCGCACGACGAGGAGGTGGAGGGCGTGACCGTGCACCGGGTGCCCGAGCCCGAGCGTCCGCGCGACCTGGGCGAGTTCGTGACCTGGGTCGAGCACATGAACGCCGACATGCTGGCCGCCGGCGTGGAGGTCGGCGACTACTGCGACTTCGACGTGGTCCACGGCCACGATTGGCTGGTGGCCGTCGCGGCCGACCACCTGGCCAAGCGCTTCCGCTGCCCGCTGGTGGTGACCATCCACGCCACCGAGTACGGCCGCCACCAGGGCTGGGTGGAAAACCATCCCCAGTCACACATCCACGGGGTGGAGCGCTGGATGGCCAACCGCGCCGAGCGCGTGGTCACCTGCTCGGCCTACATGCGCGACCACGTAGCCGACATCTATGGACTCGAGGAGGATCGGATCGCGGTCGTTCCCAACGGCATCGACCCCACCGAGCTGGAGCCGGTCGCCGACCTGGACTCGCTGCGGGCCCGCTTCGCCGCCCCCGGTGAGCGGCTGATCCTGCTGGTCGGCCGGCTGGTCTACGAGAAGGGCTTCCAGCTCGCGATCGAGGCGATGCCGAGCCTGATCGAGCAGTTGGGCGACGTGCGCTTCCTGGTCGCCGGCTCGGGCACCGCCGAAGGCGACCTCAAGCGCCAGGCCTCCGAGCTGGGGCTCGACGGGCACGGCGCGTTTTTGGGCTGGATCGGCGACGACCTGCTGCACTCGCTCTACCGGATCGCCGATCTGACCGTGGTCCCGTCCCTGTACGAGCCCTTCGGGCTGGTCGCGCTGGAGGCGATGGCCTCGGGCTGTCCGTGCATCGTGGCGGACACGGGCGGCTTGCGCGAGATCGTGCCCCCCGACGACCGCGTGGGCCTGCGCTTTGACGGCGGCGACCCCGAGCACCTGGCCACGATGGTGCAGCGACTGCTCACCGACGACGCGCTGCGCGACCGTCTGGTGGCCGAGGCCTCCGAGCACGTCCTGAGCTTCGACTGGGCCGATGTGGCCCGTCAGGTGGCGGAGATCTACGCCGGCGCGGTGAGCACGCCGGCCAGGTCGGTCTAGCGTCTATCTGAAGTCAGCAGCCCCGCCATCAGCTTCAGCGGCAGATCCGCGTGCTCGGGCCAATCCCCGGGATCCGGCGGCCACCACTCGTAGGCGTCGTGCTCGGGATCCATCGCCACCTCGGTCCCCGCGGGCACGCGTGCGAGCCCCACGATCATCACCATCCCCGAGGGGATACGGACCAGTGCCTCCACCGTCAGCGTGTCCGGACGCAGGCCCCACTCCTCATGCAGCTCGCGCGGAAGCGTGTCCACCGGGTTCTCTCCCACCTCCACCGAGCCGCCGGCCCCCAGCGCCCAGCGCCCGGGCCAGCTGGCCACCCAGGCGGCGCGCCGGCCGGCCAGCCAGCGCCCGTCGCCGTCGCGCACCACGCACAGGGCCGAGAGCGAGTCGTTGGCGTCATCGCCGAGGCGAAGCGACCAGCGCATGGGCTGGCACACCATGCTGAACCCCGACCCGCCGACCTCGAGCTCGGCCATCCGGGCAGCCAGGCCGTCGTGGGTCGGCGACCCCCGGTCGGCCAGCTCGGCCAGCACGGCGTCGGCCCGGGCGTCGGCGCCGGCAGGGGCCGAGTAGGGCTCCTCGCGCCACGAGATACTCACCTCCTGTGGCGCCCACGGGCCGCGCGCGAGCACCCCCGCCTCTCGCGTCATGTGAAGCGCATCGACCGGGGCTCTTCGCGCATCCTGACCAGCCGGGCGGGCACGCCGGCGACGACGGCGTTGGCGGGCACGTCGCGGGTGACCACGGCGCCCGTTCCGATCACCGCGTTGTCGCCCACGGTGACCCCGCGCAGGATGCAGGCGCCGTAGCCGATCCAGACGTTGTGGCCCACGCGCACGTCGCGCTTGTAGATCCCCTGGTGGCGAACGGGACGCTCGACCTCGACCATGCCGTGGTCGAAGTCGATCAGCATCACGCGGTCGGCGATCACGCACTCACGACCGATCGAGACGTGCTGGAAGGCCGAGATCGTGCACTCCTGGCCGAGCACCGTCTTGGCCCCGATCGAGACCTCGCCCTCGTGGCAGCGGATCTTGCAGCCGTGTCCGATCCACGACCAGCGACCGAGCTCGAGGCGGCCGGTGCGCCCGATCTGCAGCCGCACGGCGGGACCGATGAAGGCGGGACCGTCGGTCTCGATCCGGCGGCCGTAGGTGGTGGCGAAGCGGTGCACGGCAAAGCGGGCCGCCAGTCGTGCGTACTTGGGGGTGAGCAGGCCGTGGCGCCGGCCGAAGCGCACGAACGCCCCCAAGCCGCCGGCGCGGGGAGGCGGCGGGCCGCGCAGTTCCGCGGCCGGGACGGGCTCGAGCCGAGTGGCCATGGCGGCTGATGATAAGAACTGGGCACCCCAAAGGAGCTGACGAATTGACCGACATGGTCACCTCGACCGACCTGCACCGTCGCTACGGCGAGGGCGACGCCGCCGTGGACGCCCTCGACGGCGTGTCCGTGCGCTTCGAGCAGGGGCGCTTCGCCGCGATCATGGGACCGTCGGGCTCGGGCAAGTCGACCCTGATGCACATCCTGGCCGGCCTGGACCGACCGACGTCGGGCTCGGTGGTGCTCGACGGCACCGAGCTCGCCGACCTCGATGACGACAAGCTCACCGAGCTGCGCCGGGACAAGCTCGGCTTCATCTTCCAGTTCTTCAACCTCCTGCCGGTCCTGAGCGCCGAGGAGAACATCCGCCTGCCGCTCTCCATCGCCGGGCGTGAGCCGGACAAGGACCTGCTCGAGCGCCTGATCGAGGTGGTCGGCCTGGCCGACCGCCGCACCCACCGGCCGGCCGAGCTCTCGGGCGGCCAGCAGCAGCGCGTGGCAGTGGCCCGCGCGCTGGTGTCGCGGCCCGCGGTGGTGTTCGCCGACGAGCCGACGGGCAACCTGGACTCCAAGGCCTCCGAGGAGGTGCTCGGCCTGCTGCGCCAGGCCGTCGACGAGTTCGATCAGACCGTGGTCATGGTCACCCACGAGCCCCACGCCGCCGCGTATGCCGACCAGCTGGTCGTGCTGGGCGACGGCCGCATCGAGTACGACGGGCGGTCCGGCACCGAGGACGAGGTGATCGAGATGATGAAGGACGGCGGCTGAGTGCGCGCCTACACGCTGCGCGGGCTCTCGGCCCGAAGGCTGCGGGCGCTGGGCCTGGCGATGGCCGTGCTGCTGGGGGTCTCCCTGGTCTGCGGGACGCTGGCCTTCACGGCCACGATCAACCGCTCCTTCAACGACATCTTCACCACGGTGTACGCGGGCACCGACGTGGTGGTCACCTCGCGCCAGGTGGTCAAGCAGGACAGCGGCGAGATCCCCCCGTTCCCGGCGTCGGTGCTCGAGCGGGTCCGCTCGGTGCCCGGGGTGCGCAAGGCCTTCGGCGGCGTCGGCGCGATGGTCCGGCTGGTCGACGCCAAGGGCGACAAGCTCGGGAATCCGTTTGCCCCCAACTTCCTCTTCTCGCTCTCGCCCGAGCCGTTCGAGGCGCAGACCTTCGTCGAGGGCCGCCCGCCACGTGGACCCAAGGAGCTGGTGCTCGATCAGAGCACGGCCGAGCGAAGCGGCACCAAGATCGGCGACACGGTCGGGGTGGTGGGCCCGGACAAGCTGCGGCGCTTTCGCGTGGTCGGCCTCTCCAAGCTCGGCGAGACCTCCGGCGGGGGCTCGAGCTCGGCCACCCTGACCCTTCCCGCGGCGCGGATCGCCGCCGAGCGTCAGGGCAAGCTCGATCAGATCTCGATCCAGTCAGAGTCGGGCATCGCGCCCGAGGCGCTGGCCCGCCGGGTCGGCCGCGTGCTTCCCCGCTCGCTTCGGGTCGAGAGCGGCCCCCAGGCCGCCAAGCGAAGCACCGACGACATCAAGAGCGAGCTGAGCTTCCTGCCCACCATCCTGCTCGTGCTGGCGGGCGTGGTGATCGTGGTCGCATCGTTCCTGATCTTCAACATCTTCTCGATCACCGTGGCCCAGCGCATCCGCGAGTTCGGGCTGCTGCGCACCCTGGGCGCGTCGCGACGCCAGATCCTCTGGAGCGTGAGTGCCGAGGCGGCGGCGATCGCGACGCTGGGCTCGGTGGGGGGCGTGGTCGCGGGGATCGGCGCCGCCACCGGGCTCAAGGCCATGTTCAAGGCAATCGGGCTCGACCTCCCCGCGGCCGGCCTCGAGTTCTCGCCGGGCACCGCGCTGATCGGCATCGCTGTGGGGATGGTCGTGACGCTGCTGTCGGCGCTGGCCCCCGCCCTGCGCGCCACCCGCGTCTCGCCGATGGCCGCGCTGCTGGAAGCCGAGCTTCCCGAGCGCAAGGGCAGCCGGCGGACCCTCAATGCCGTCGCGCTGGTACTGGGCCTGGGCGGCCTGGTCCTGGTGCTGGTGGGCTTGTTCGGGGGCATCGAGGACTCCGGGGCGGCCGCCGGCATGCTCGGCGGCGGAGCGGCGGCGGTGCTGTTCTCGGTGTCGCTTTTCTCCTCCAAGCTGGTCAAGCCGCTGGCCTCGGTGGCGGGCCGGCCGCTGGCGCTGGTCAACCGCCTGGCCGGGCGTCTGGCGCGGGAGAACTCGATCCGCAAGCCGGGCCGTACCGCGGTCACGGCGGCCTCGCTGATGATCGGGCTGGCGCTGGTCACCTTCGTCTCGGTGTTCGCCTCGGGACTGAAGGCCTCCATCGCCGGCGCCGTGGACGACACGCTGCGAAGCGATGTGATCGTCCAGAACCTGGACGGCTTCTCCTCCGTGCCCAGCGGGGTGACCGCCGCGGTGGCCAGGGACCCGGACGTCGAACGGGTCTCGGCGCTCACCACCACCAAGGTCAAGGTGCGCGGCCAGCGCGGCAGCGCCCGCATCAGCGGCGTGGATCCCGCGACCGTGACGGAGGCCCTGAACGTCAAGTGGGCGCAGGGCTCGGACGCCGCGCTGCGCTCCCTTCGCCCCGGCCAGGCGGTCGTAGGCCAGAGCTGGGCCAAGGGGAAGGGCATCGGCGTGGGCGACGTCATCCGCGCCACCGGGGCCAACGGCCGCGCCACCAGCGTCCGCGTGGTCGCGTCCTTCAAGGACGACGGCGGCTTCTTGAATGACTTCGCGATCCCGCGCAGCGCCCTGAGGCGCGACTTCGGCGAGGGCAGGCCCTCGGCGGTGCTCGCGTCGTTTGAGGCCGGCGCGCCGGGTGATGCCGGCAAGCGGCTGGCCGACGGGATCAAGGAGCGCTTCCCCTCGGCCGAGGCGCTGAACCAGCAGGAGCTCAAGACCCAGCAGCAGGATCAGCTGCAGCCGCTGTTGGGGCTGCTCTACGGCTCACTGGCCCTGGCCATCATCGTGTCGCTGTTCGGGATCGTGCTCACCCTGATCCTGTCCATTCACGAGCGCACCCGCGAGCTGGGGATGCTGCGGGCGATCGGGATGTCGCGCCGCCAGCTGCGGCGGGTGATTCGCTTCGAGGCGGTCATCACCGCGGAGATCGGGGCCATCCTGGGCGTGACCCTCGGCGTGCTCTTCGCGGTGCTGGTCTCGCGGCCGCTGGCCGACGAGGGGTTCAAGCTCACCATCCCCGTGGCGACGGTGGTGATCCTGCTGCTGCTGTCGGCGCTGGCGGGCGTGCTCGCCGCGATCCTGCCGGCGCGCAAGGCGGCCCGGCTGGATGTGCTGGAGGCGGTCTCCTACGAGTAGCGCATAACCTCCGACGCGGATGTCACCTCGCGCCACCACCGCCGCCGAGATCACCGAAGGCCTGCTGGGCGGAGAGAAGCGCGCGCTGGCCCGCGCCATCTCGCTGGTCGAGAACAACGACCCCGAGGGCTGGACGCTCGTGCGCGAGGCGTTCCCTCACACCGGCAAGGCCGCCGTGGTTGGCTTCACCGGTCCCCCCGGGGTGGGCAAGTCCACGCTGATCGGCGCCCTCACCGCCCACGCCCGCAAGGCCGAGCAGCAGGTGGCGGTGCTCTCCATCGACCCTTCCTCGCCGTTCAGCAAGGGGGCCCTGCTCGGCGACCGCATCCGCCTGACCGAGCACTTCCTGGACTCCGGCGTCTTCATCCGCTCGATGGCCAGCCGCGGGTCGCTGGGCGGGCTGAGCGAGGCCACGCTGCAGGCCGCCCTGCTCATGGACGCGTCGGGCAAGGACCTGGTGCTCGTGGAGACCGTCGGCGTGGGGCAGGCCGATGTGGACATCATCGACCACGCCGACACCATCGTGCTGGTGCTCATGCCCGGCTCGGGCGACTCGGTCCAGGCGCTCAAGGCCGGCGTGATGGAGATCCCCGACGTGATCGTGATCAACAAGTCCGACCACCCGCTCATCGAGACGATGGTGAGCGAGGTGCGCGGCGTCCTGAGCCTGGGCGACCAGGAGGGGTGGCAGGTGCCGATCGTCAAGACCGAGGCCACGCGGGCGGAGGGGGTCGAGGAGCTCTACGAGAAGATGGCCGAGCACCGCGCATACATCACCGAGGAGGGCACGCTGGCCGAGCGGCGGCGGCGCAACCTGATGAACGAGGTGATGGCCCTCACGGCCACCCGGCTGCGCCGGCGCCTGGAGGAGTCCCTGCACGAGGACGAGTCGGTCCAGCGGCTGCTCGACCGGGTGGTGGCCCGCGAGATCGATCCGTCCACCGCCGCCACCGAGCTGCTCGAGCGGGAGCTGTGAGCCCTCTGGCATGAGCCTCGTCGCCTACCTTCTCCTGCTGGCGGTGAGTGGGGTGATCGTTGGCGCACTCGCCCGGCTGGCGCTTCCCGGTCGCGACCCGCTGAGCCTGTGGCAGACCCTGCTGGTGGGCTGGGCCGGATCGTTCGGAGCAGGGCTGCTGAGCATCCTGGCCACCGGTCGCAACTACGCCGGCATCACCGTCTCCATCCTGGGCGCGACCGTGGTCATGTACTTCGTGCGTCGCTCGCGTGGCGGCGGCCTGCTGGACCCTGGAAAACCGCACCCACGCAGGTAGTTAGGCTTCCCTAACCCGCCGTGCTACCTTCCGGGGTCCGGTGGCGGTCACCCTCGTCAAGACCAAGAAGAAGTGCTGCAAGTCGGGCCCCCGCTGCAAGCGGTGCCCGGCCGTCTACAAGCAGCTGGCCAACCAGGGCTACGCCGAGCGCCTGGACAAGCGCCTCTATATCGTCGAGGGCAAGGTGCCCAAGAAGGCGATGAAGGGCGCGCGCAAAAGGTAGTCCCTCGGTTCGGTGGCCATCCTTGGCCACCTCTCAAACGGATGCCCTCGGTTCGGTGGCCATCCTTGGCCACCTCTCAAACGGCCTCGCAGCGCCCGCCGGGGGCGACTTTCCCTTCTCCGTGCCCTTGAAGGGGCGTGAGAGGTTCGACAAGGGAGGTCTACGATGACCGCGGTGCCGGTTGCCCAGCAGATCACCGCCGAAGCGTTCCTGGCTCTGCCGGTGAGCCACAGCGGCTGGCCGGCCGAGCTCATCGACGGTGAGGTCGTCGTGAACGATCCCGCCGCTTTCCACGGCCACATTCAGACCAACCTGCTGCTGGCGCTCGAGAGTTGGGCCCGTGCCCGACCCGGTCGCGGAAGCGCTGTCTTTCCGCGCGACGTCGCGATCGACGACCACAACGTGTTCAAGCCCGACCTGCTCTGGTACTCCGACGGGCGGCTGCCTGATCCCCTCTCGCCGCCTCCCTACGCTGTGCCCGACTTGGCGGTGGAGGTCCGGTCGGCCTCCACCTGGCGCTACGACGTCGGCACCAAGAAAGCCGGCTATGAGCGCCGCGGGCTGCCCGAGCTGTGGCTGGTGGACACAGTCGCCCGGTCGGTCCTCGTCTTTCGCCGCTCGCGATCCGCCACGGAGACGTTCGACACGACGCTCGAGCTCTCATCGCCAGCCGGGCTGACATCGCCGCTTCTTCCCGGCTTCGCGCTTGCCCTGGACGAGGTGTTCCGGACTTCCTGAAGCGGTGATGCCCGCCGGTTCGCATCGCCCTGGTGCGTAACTTAGGGTAGCCTAAGCCCATATCGGTTAGGCGACCCTAAGGACGGAGGCGACGTGAACGGCAGGAGGTGGCTCGTGGTGCTCATGAGTGCGACCATCGGCGTGGGCGCGGCGCTGGGCGCCGGCGCATGCGGCGAGGACCGCGGCGGCGTTGACGTTGAGGGCGACAGCACAGGCAAGACCGGTGAACGCACCGGCACCGGCAACACCACCGGCACGGGCACCCGCACAGGAAAGACCACGACCGGCAGCGCCCCGGAACGGACCACCACCACACGAACGCCCTGAGTTGAAGGCGGCCGGTGCCTTCGAGGTCTGGGCCGCCCGGGCCTGGAACGTCTTCAACGAGGGCAAGCCGTTCTCGATCGTCTATCCGGTGATGGTGCTGGGCGCCGCCGCGCTCGTGGGCCTGGCGCCCGACGGGCACCTGGGCCTGGCCCTGGCGGGTGCGCTGGCCGTGGCCATCCCGCTGTCGCGCTTCTCCTTTCCCCTGCGCGGCCGCGCGGCGCTGTGGCTGGCTGCGCTGATCTCGGTTCCCCTGCTCGAGCCCTGGCACGCACTACCGCTGCTGGCGGGCGCGCTGGGCGGCTGGGCCTTCTTCTGCGTCTTCTTCTGGGGCTCGCTCTACTACCGCCTGCGCACGGGCGCTCCGTGGACAAACTTCACCCGCTTCTGGCGGCTGGTGGCCACCAACTCGGACCCCACGAGCGGCAACATGCTCGAGCAGGTGCCCAAGATGGTGATGGTCCTGAGCGCAGCCAACCTGCTCGCGGAGGAGCCGGGGGTGGGCGTCGCGCTGGACATCGCCCTGGCCGTTGCCGTGGCCTGCGCGCTGGGCTGGGTGGCGTGGCGACGCTTCGCCCGGGACGTGCTGCCCCGCTATCCCGAGCGCCTGGCACAGGCCGAGGACCCGCCCGCCGCGCGCGCCGGGCGCGTGTACGTGATCGTGGTCGACGGGGCCAACCGCGAGCGCATGTGGCAGGCCCACACGCCCACGATCGACCGCCTCGCGCGGGAGGGAACCGAGTACCTGGACGTGGACCCCGCCTATCCGGCCCGCACCGTCGTCTGCTTCTCCTCCATGCTCACCGGCGCCACGCCGGCCGAGCACGGCATGCACTCCAACTTCGCGCCGCGGCTGGGCGTGCGTTGCCAGTCGGTGTTCGATGTGCTCGATGGCTGGGGCATGCGCGGCCGGCTGGTGGGCATCGCGCACCTGCTCGACCCCTTCGGCGAGGGCGTGGTGAGGTCGGTCACCTCCGTCCAGCCCACGAGCGAGATCGACCACTCGCTCACCGCCGCCGCGCGCACGGTCGTCGACGACGAGGACCCGGACCTGCTGGTGCTGCAGCTGCTGGCCGCCGATCAGCTGGGCCACGTGCGCGGCACCCGCAACGCCGAGTACCTGGAGCAGATGGAGGAGACCGATCGCCACGTGGGCGATTTCCTGGCCTTCCTCGCCGGGCGCGGCAAGCTCGACGACGCGACCGTGATCCTGATGGCCGACCACGGCCAGGGGCGGGGGATCGGCGGCCACGGCCACCTCGACTGGGGCGAGCGCCCGGTGCCCTTCGTGGTCTGGGGCGCCGGAGCGGTTCCCGGCGCGGTGAGCAGCGAGCCGAGATCGGTGCTGGAGCTGGCCGCGACCGTGTCGGAGCTGCTGGGCGTGGAGGCGCCGAGCAGCGCGCGCGGGCGCCCGCTTACGCCCGACGGCGATCCGCACGTCCACGAGCCGTCGGGCGGCCGCTGCCTGGCCCTCGTCGTGGCCCGGGACGAGGAGCCGCGCATGCAGGCCGTGCTCGAGCGGCTGCCCGCCGAGGCCGAGGGAATGGCCGTCGACGTGCTGGTCATCGACGACGGCTCGCGCGATGCCACCCCCGACCTGGCCCGCGGGTGCGGAGCCGAGGTGATCTCGCACCCCGAGTCGCTCGGGCTGGGTGCCGCCCTGCGCACCGGCCTCGCGCACGCGCGCGACCGCGGCTACGCCGCTGCCGTGTACCTGGACGGCGACGGTGAGTACGACTCCGCCGAGCTGGGGCGCGTGCTCGGCCCCGTCGCCCGCGGGCGCGCCGACTACGTGCTGGGCTCGCGCTTCCTGGGCGCCCGCGAGGGCATGAGCTGGCACCGCACGCTGGCCAACCGCGCCGTCACGGCGCTGCTGGGCACGTTGATGGGGACGGTGCTCAGCGACGGCCAGACCGGCTACCGCGGATTCTCGGCGCGCGCCCTGGGTGCCGCCCGCATCAGCCACGACTACAACTACGCCCAGGTGCTCACCCTGTCGCTGTGGGGGGCCGGCATCTACCCGGTGGAGGTGCCGGTCACCTACCGCCGCCGCGACGGTGGTCGCTCGTTTGTCTCCTACCCCGAGTACCTGGCCCGGGTGGCCCCGGCGGTCTGGCGCCAGTTTCGGATCTCCAGGAGGGCCAGGGCGGCCAGCGCCGCTGCGATCCCGGCGGCCAGCGCGTACGGCCAGGCCGAGTCGTCGAAGCGCGGGAACGCGTCGGTCAGCGGGCCGAACGGCGCGTCTGGACGGGGCTCGACCAGGCCGTCCGAGCCCAGCCGCACCGCCAGGTAGAGCCACACCGACGCCACCATGGACAGCAGCGCCAGCCCGGTGCCGGTACGCGGGACCCGCCGCAGCCCCGACGCCGCCAGCGGCACCGCCAGCGGCAGGACGGCCAAGAGGTGCCGCGGCGGGAACCAGTAGCCGAACATCGTGGGGGCCAGGTAGGCCGCCACCAGCAGCTGGACCCCCAGGACCAGCGCACACAGGGTGGCCGCGCGCTCCATCCCGCGCAGACCGGGAACGGCCCGGGCCAGCCCGTCGCGGCGCGACCGGTAGAGCATCGCCAGGCCCACGAAGACCAGGCAGAACACCGGCGCCCAGCGCAACAGGCCGTAGTCGCGGTCGATGAACAGGGCTACCAGCCGGTAGGAGCGCTCCAGGTATCCCAGCGGTCCGCCCGCATCGGTGGCTGACTCCCCGGCGAGCCCGGCGCTGTAGGGCGTGGGCCCTCCGTACAGCGACTCGTTGATCCCCACGTACAGCGCCGCGCTGAAGAAGGCCACCTCCGACGAGCCCACGGCGAGTATGCGGCGCCTGGCTCTGAACAGAGCCCAGGCGGCGTAGGCGCCGATCACGATTCCGGCCGGCACGAACTTTGTGCCCAGCCAGGGCAGGAGACCGAGCAGGATGAAGCAGGCGAACGCCGCCCGGCGCGAGACGTGCTCGCCCAGCCTGAGCGCCAGCAGCGCCGCCGCCACCAGGAAGAGGGCGGCCGTCAGCGCGGGGTAGACCGCCGTGCCGTAGGCGATGAACGGCGGCGACAGCCCCACGGCCAGCGTGGCGCCCAGCGCCCAGGGATCGGGCACCACCCGCAGCGCCAGCCGGTAGGCCAGCGCGAGGCACAGCGCCGCCAGCGCCGCCATGAACACCTCCACGGCCTTGGCCCCGCCTACGGCGTAGGCCGGGCTGATCAGCACCGGGAACCCGATCCCGTGGACCTCGTGCAGGAAGCCCTTGGTCTCGCGGCCGTGCTTGTCGAGGGTGTAGGGGTAGTAGGCCTCGTACGAGCGGGCCGCGTACTGGTTCTTCAGGTCGATGTCGTGGTCCTCGACGATCGACTGGGCGGCCAGCAGGTAGTGGGGCTCGTCGCCCGCGTACTGCGCGCTGCCGAAGGCGTCGAGCCCGATCGTCGCGGAGTAGACGGCGAACAACAGCAGTCCGAGTGCGACGGTGCGGCGCATCCGCCGCATCACGCTAGCTGGACCGCGCCGGGCGGGCAGGGCGGCGGCCGGGGTGAGCCGGGGGTATGGGATGACCCTTTCGCCGTTCGAGTCCTGCCCTCAGGCCCCCAGCCCACGCGCGATGATCATCTGCTGGACCTCGTCGGTGCCCTCGCCGATGGTCAGGATCTTCGCGTCGCGATAGAAGCGGCACACCGGGTACTCCTCGATGTATCCGTAGCCGCCGTGGATCTGCACGGCTTCCTCGCAGCAGCGCACGGCCAGCCGGCCGGTCTTGAGCTTGGCCCGCGCGGCGGTCTGTGAGAAGTCGCGCCCCGCATCCTTCTCCACCGCCGCCTTGTAGGTCAGATAGCGCGCCGCCTCGATCTCGGTGGACATGTCGGCCAGCTTCACCTGGATGGCCTGGAACTTGGAGATCGACTGGCCGAAGGCCCTGCGCTCCTTTGCGTAGGCCACCGCCTCGTCCAGCGCCCCCTGGGCGAGGCCGACGCCCATGGCCGACACCGAGATGCGCCCGCCGTCGAGGGTCTGCAGGAACTGGTGGAGGCCCTTGCCGCGCGGGCCGAGCAGGTTCTGCTCGGCCACGCGCGCGCCGTCAATCCTGCTTCTGCTCCTCGGTGCCGAACGCGTAGATCGGCCAGGTGCCCAGCGAGGAGTTGGCGGCCACGGTGACGGCCACGCTGGAGTCCACGCGCGCGAGCTCCTCGACAGCCAGCACATAGGACAGCGTGTCCGCGCCCCCGCCGCCGTACTCCTCGGGGTAGGCGATGCCCATCAGGCCCAGCTCGCCGGCCTTGGCCACGATCTCGTAGGGGAAGCTCTTGGTGCGGTCGAGCTCCGCGGCCACCGGGCGCACCTCGCCGTCGGCGAAGTCGCGCGCCAGGCGGCGGATGGCCGCCTGCTCGTCGGTCAGGTCGAAGTCCACGAGGGCGGCGATGGTATAGCCGGCCCGGCGTGGCCATACACGCAAGCCGAGGCCGGCGCCGGCCTTCCTCGGGTTCAACCGGCGGGACCCTACGATGAACGTTCGTGATGCGCCATGCCGTCATCCTGCTGCCTGTCCTGGTCGCCTCCTTGGCCGTGGCGATGACAGACCTCGCGTTTGCCCGCGCCGGCGGCGGCAGCGGCGGCTTCGGCGGCGGAGGCGGCGGTGGCGGCGGTGGCGGCGGAGGCTTCGGCGGGGGCGGTTCGGGCGGCGGCGGAGGCGGCGGCCTTGGCCTGTTTCTGGTGATCGGGGTGATCGTCCTGCTGGTCGTGCTGGGCGGCGCCTTCACCACGGCCCGTCACCGCCGCAAGGTCAAGCTCCGCCGCGAGCGCGTGCACGCCGCGGGGGCCGAGGCCGCCGAGGACGACTACTACCTCGACGCCGACTTGATCGAGCGCGAGGCGGGCGAGCTCTACGTCGCCACCCAGCGGGCGTGGGACGACCGCGACGTGGAGCAGCTGAACCGGCTGGTGGGCGGCGACCTGATGGTCGAATGGCGGCGCCGGCTGGCCGACTTCCAGCGACGGGGCTGGCACAACCGTGTCCAGGTGATCGGCACGCCGGAGGCCACGTGCGTCGGCCTGGTGAATCGCGACGACGACACCGAGGACCGGGCCACGGTGCTCATAAGCGCCAACCTGGAATCCTACGTCGAGACCGCCGAGGGGTACAGGCTGATGGAGGACGGTGAGGCCGATGAGTCCCTGGGGGTCACGGAGTACTGGACGCTGGCCCGCCGCGGCGGGCGCTGGACGGTGATCTCGATCGAGCAGGAGGCCGAGGGCATCCACCGCCTCGACGAGCCGATCGTCGCCATGCCCGAGGCCGACACCGATCGCATCCGCGCCCGGGCCGTCACCGAGCTGGCCACCGCCGACGCCGTACCGGAGGGCTTCACCACCGCCGACCTGGCCACCCTCGACTTCGTCGGCAGCGCACGGGACCAGGCGCTCGACCTGTCCGTGGCCGACGGCCGCTTCGCGCCCGACGTGATGGAGGTGGCCGCCCGGCGTGTGGTCGCGGCCTGGGCCGAGGCCGTGGACGGCGACGACGCCGCGCTGGAGGCCGTCTCCACCCCGGAAGCCGTGCAGCAGCTGCTCAGTGGCGGTGACGCCTCCGGTCGCACCCGCCTCGTGGTGCGCGGGCCGCGCGTGCGGCGCATCCGCATCGCCGAGGTGGACGTGGAGTCCGAGCCGGCCTGGATGGGGATTCAGGTCGAGGTGGCCGGCACTCGCTATGTGGAGGACCGCGACACCACCGACGTCCTGTCGGGAAGCAAGAGCGGCGTCACCACCTTCACCGAGCGCTGGACCCTGGCGCTCACCGGACCCGCCGAATCACCCTGGCTGCTGGCGGCGATCGCCTGGACCGGGGGGCGAAAACGACCGCGATAGACCCTCTTCGAGGATGTGAGAGCGTCCCCCGAGGAGGTCTACGATGATCACGGTGCCCATCGCCCAAGCCATGACCGCCGAGGAGTTCCTGACCGAGCCCGTCGCGGAGCGCGGACGACCGTGGAACCTGGTCGACGGTGAGGTCGTGGTGAACGACCCTTCTGCCCTGCACGGCCACCTCCAGGGAAACCTGTTCTTCGCGCTCGAGAGCTGGACGCGCGCCGAACCGGGCCGCGGACATGCGGTCTTCCCCAGGGATGTCGCCCTGGACGAGCTCAACGTGTTCGCGCCCGATCTGCTCTGGTACGCCGATGGGCGGCTGCCGCCTCCCAGCTCTCCGCCGCCCTACCCGATGCCGGACCTGGCTGTCGAGGTCCGCTCACCCTCCACCTGGCGCTACGACATCGGCGCGAAGAAGTCCAGGTACGAGGCCCACGGCCTGCCCGAGCTCTGGTTGGTGGACTCCCTGGCCGACACCCTGCTCGTGTTCCGCCGCTCGGCCCCGGGGTCCGGTGCGTTCGACTTGGCGCTGGAGCTGGGGTGCTCCGACGAGCTGGCCTCGCCGCTGCTGCCGGGCTTCGCTCTGCCGCTGGACAAGCTGTTTCGCGTGCCCTGACGTGATGTCCGCGGGTCGTCCGCGATAGGCGTACCCTCCTAGGAGACGTTTCACCGCCGGGTGTCCCGTCCCCAGCACCTTTCGGCGGTAAGAGACCTTTGGGGCATTGAGGAGCTCACGCATGAGCGGCAGCAGCGAAGAAGCGTCCGGTTCGCGCGGCAAGAAGCCCGACGGGTCGGCCTACAAGGCCCACATGGAAGCCCTGGAGGGCCGCAATGCCAAGGCGCGCAAGGACGGGAAGGCAAAGCGCGCGCAGCGCGAGCAGGACCAGGCCGTGGCCCAGCGGGCCACCGAACGGCGCCAGGACGCCGACCTTCGCGGTTCGAAGGTGCGCGGCAAGTCGCAGATGAGGTAGGCGCGGGTCTCCGGCGCAGCGCTCGGTGACCTGGCGCTACTTGGCGGCGAGCACGAGCGCGTTGCGCCAGGGATCGTGCACCATGAAGCCGCCGTGCTCGCGCGTCTCGACCTCGACCCCGGCGGCTTGTGCGCGCCGGCGCACGGCGTCGATCTGCCGGGGCTCCAGCAGCACGGTCCAGTGGCGCAGGCCCAGGACCCCGTCGGGCACGGCCGCCACGCCCTTGCCGCGCCAGGTGTTGAAGCCCAGGTGGTGGTGGTAGCCGCCCGCTGAGACGAAGGCAGCCGTGCCCAGGTTCGCCATCTCGTCGAAGCCGATCACGTCGCGGTAGAAGGCCAGCCCCTCGTCGATGTCGCCCACGTGCAGATGCAGGTGCCCGGTGCGCACCCCGTCCTGGGCCCGGGCGGCGGGCGGCTGGCCTTCGACCAGCGACATCAGGTCGCCCATGTCCAGCGGCTGGGGGCCGCTCGCGTAGATGTGGTCACGCTCGGGCCACTGGTCGCGCGGGCGGTCGGCGGCCAGCTCCAGCCCGTTGCCGTCGGGGTCGGCCAGGTAGAAGGCCTCGTGGGTCAGGTGGTCCGAGGCGCCCTGGGTCGGCGTGCGGGTCGCCGTCAGGCGCTGCCCCGCCCGGGCCAGCTCCAGCCGCGAGGGGTAGAGCAGCGCCACATGGTAGAGGCCGGCCTGGCGGGCGCCGGGCTTGGCCGCGCCCGGCTCGGGCACCAGCACCAGCACGGGTCCGGCGGCGGTGCCCAGCGTGGCGGAGATCTCGTCGCGTGACTGGGTGCGCAGGCCGATGACCTCCTCGTAGAAGTCGACCGACCGCTCCAGGTCGCTCACCGTCAGATGCGTGGGGCCGAGCTCGAGCGAGTCGGGCAGCAGGCCGCCGGAGCTGGGCCAGATCATCTCGGTGTGTCGGGGGGTCCAACCCATCGCGCAAGCCTAGGTGGTGCCCCGGCTGCGTGTCCGAACGGTAGAAGGGCCGGCGACGCACCCGGCGCCGCCGGCCCCTCGAGCAGTAGGGGGGAGGGGCGTTACGCGGCCTTGACCGCGGAGATGTCCAGGCTCAGCTTGACCTGGTCGGACACGATCACGTTGCCGCTGCCCAG
>Ga0208612_1000544_pt1 | contig 16232 bp, 19 predicted proteins | sample AntDryMetagUQ889_FD_188089 | JGI IMG/M metagenome (GOLD analysis project Ga0208612, IMG submission 188089) | Polar desert microbial communities from Antarctic Dry Valleys - UQ889 (SPAdes) | ecosystem: Environmental > Terrestrial > Soil > Desert | place: Antarctic Dry Valleys | collected 2008-12-31 | reverse complement strand
CTTGAAGGGTGGCCTGCGCCGAGATTCAACGAGCGTACCGGCGGATGTCGGCGCCCAGGGCCCGATCGCCGGGATAGGACCCCTGCTTGATGTAGGCGATCTCGCCCTTGGAGTCGTAGAAGACCGTCGACGGGAAGGCCTGGACCGCACCGAGCCGGCGGGCGATGGCGAGGTCGGAGTCCACGTAGCTGGGGTAGGACACCGGGAACCTGCGCAGGAACCGGCCGGCGTCGCGGACGTTGTCCTGGCCGTCCACGCCCAGGAAGGCGACCTTCTTGCCGTGCTTGATCGACGCGCGCTGAAAGGTCGGGAACTCGGCCCGGCAGGGCGAGCACCACGAGCCCCACTTGTTCACCACCACCGGATAGCCGCGAAGCCCGCGCAGGCGCGCGTCAAAGGCCTTGGCGCCCCCGCGCAGGAGCTGCGAGGACTGGGCGTGTACGGCGGCCAGCGGAGCGGGGGCGCCCTTCAGCCGGGCGCGGGCTTCACGGAGCGAGGGCCCGTGGGGCCCACTGGGGTCGCGTCCCCTGTCGCCGCTGGAGCTGGAAACGTCGCCGCTGGTGGAGGCGCGGGCGCTGAGGAGACCGACGACCACCACGGCCACCAGCAGGGCGGCGCCTGCCGCGAACACGACGTTGCGCTTCATGCGGTCACCCTGACAGACCCCGGCTCGCACCGGATCGCTTCATCTGTGCTGTAATAAGGGGAGTCGCGGCATACCAACATGCCGTGCCCGCCGCTCGCGGAACTTGCGATGAGCGGCTCCATCACCGGGCAGAGCGCTGCCTCCACCGCAGGCCTTCGTACCCGCCGTGGCTTGCAGCGCGCCTGATTCCTTTCCGAGATCCAGAAGCTCATGGCTGAAAGCACTTCCGTGGCTGAGTCGGCGCCGGTTTTTGGCGGCGATCTGAAGCGCGCCGAAGCGTTCGCGCGCGAGACCTTCGTGCTCGAAGGGGAGGACGCCGCCTCGGCGCTCGCCCCCGGCACGGCGCGCCGGCGTGCACTCGATGCCGCCCTGGTCGAGCTGGACGGCGGTCGCGAGGTGCCGTCGGTGGAGTGGCGTCGCGAGTTCTCGCTGATGCTGGGCCTCGAGCGCCTGCTCTGCGAGGACGAGCCCAAGCTGGTCGACGGGACCACGCTCTCCGCCCACCAGGTCGATGCCCTGTCCGGAACGCTGATCGCGCTGACCGCCGAGGTCCAGGCCGCCGCCCTGCGGTCCTCCAACGGGTCCAACGGGTCCAAGGACGCCGAGGTCGAGGAGCTGCCCTCCGGCGAGGTCGAGCTCGAGGGCGACGACGAGCTCTCCGGGGAGGACGAGCCGCTGGACTGGGACGCCGCCGAGGAGGCCGAGGAGGAAGAGTCGGCCGAGGAGCACCAGGCCGCCCCGGCCGAGGACCCCGGCGCCGCCCGCCGCTTCTGGTTCGAGCACGCCACCGGTGCGGGCAAGACGGTGGCGGCCGTGGGCTTCGCCGAGGCGTCGCGCACGGGCGGGGTGCTGATCCTCACCCACCGCCGCAACCTGGTGGACCAGTTCAACGGCGAGCTGGCCGACCGGGGCTACAAGAAGCGCCTGTCCGCACCGCTGATGAAGGGCACGGACAAGGACCCCAATGTCGATGGCCCGGTCACCGTCGAGACCTACCAGTGGTTCGTGCGCAACGTGGGCAAGATCTCCGACGCCTACACGATCGTCATCTGCGATGAGGCGCACACCGCGCTGGGCGAGAAGACCTCAGCCTCGATCCGCCAGTGGCAGGGGCCGATCTACGTGGGCATGACGGCCACCGGCGCGCTGATAGCACGCCACGTGACCGACCTCTTCCCCACCCAGACGTCGCGCTTCGACCTGGCCCAGGCCGCGCGCCGGGGCGTGATCGCGCCGCTGCGCTGCGTGCGGATCCCGCCGGGCGTGGGCGTGCGCTCGATCTCCAAGGTGCCGCTGCGCAAGGGCGAGGTCGACCAGGACTTCGACCAGGAGGAGCTGGCCGCGCTGCTGGACCAGACGCCGTTCAACCTGGCCATCGCCGACCTGTACAAGACCCGCTTCAAGGACCTTCCGGGCGTGGTGTACACCGCGGGCGTGCGACACGCGCACAACGTGGCGGCCGCCTTTAAGGCGCAGGGCATCAAGGGGGTTGCCGTCTCGGGCGAGACGCCCAAGCGCGAGCTCACGCGGACGCTCGCCGCCTACGAGCGGGGCGAGATCGACGTGCTCTGCAACGCCCAGCTGCTGGCCGAGGGCTGGAACTCGCCCCGGGCGACGGTCTGCATGCACCTGGCCCCCACCGCGTCGCGGCGGATCTATCAGCAGCGCGTGGGCCGGGTCACGCGGCGCCAGCCGGGCAAGGAGGCGGGGATAGTCGTCGACTTCGTGCACCCCGCCACCACCAACGACGACCCCGTCGTGACCCTCCATTCGCTGCTCGATCGCGATGTGTATCGCGGCGGCGCGATCGTGGTCGGCCCCGTACGCCGCGGTCGCGGGCGCCGGCTGCGCGTGGAGCGTCGTGTGGTCCCGGTCACCGCGGACGAGGAGCGCCGGGCCCAGGTGTTCGAGCGCGAGCTGTGGCGGATCGCGGTCGAGCATCTGTCGTGGGGCGAGCAGCACGCCTGGGCCGCTCTGGCCGGGGCGCGCGTGGCGTCGAACAACTGGCGCCGCGCGAAGGCCATGCTGCAGTTCGACGCCACCGGTGAGCTGCGTCGCCGCTACCTGGTCACCTGCCTGCAGCGAAACCGCAACACCCAGCTGCGGCTGCGCGCGCTCGGCGAGGTTGGCCAGCTCAAGGACCCCGACGCCTTCGACGAGGCTGTCGAGCTGGTCGGCGGCTGGTCGCGCGACGAGCGGCGAGAGGGCGTGAAGGTCCTGCTGCAGGCGATGGCCGAGAAGCCGCTCGGGCGCCGCGATCAGGCTTCGCGCTGGATCTGGCACCTGGCCGAGTACTCGCGCGAGGTGCACGAGGAGTACGCGGTGTCGCGCTGGCCCGAGACCAAGCGGCTGCTGGGCCTGCTGGTCAACTCGTCCGGAGGCGCCCACGCACGCAATGCGCGCCGGCTGGTGCAGGCCTCCAAGAAGCAGGATCGGCGCCTGAGCGCCGCCCTGCTGGCCGCCGCCCTGGCCCACACGCCCGAGGCCCAGCAGGTGCTGGACGGGGCCAGAATGCGGCTGGCTCGCAAGCCGTCGGCGCTGGCCCGCGAGCTGCTGAAGAACTTCCCGAAGGGCCGCCGCCGCCGCGGCGGCCGGCGTCGCGGGCGCGGCAAGGGCGGTGGAGGCGAGGACGCCGCCACCGACGCCGACGCCCAGGCGGCGCAGCGCAGCGGGCGGCAGAAGCGGGGCAGGGGAGGCGCCCGAAACGGGGGAAGCGACGGCGCCGAGAAGCGCGACGCGGCCTGAGTCCGGCGCAGGCTGAGTCCGGCGCGGGGTCAACCGTGACGACTCCGTAGCGCAACCGTCACCCGCGGGACCCCCGAGTGCGCCTTCGGGCGCGAAGCTCGGCCACATCACCGACCTCCTAGACAAAACGTCCCATAGAGGGACGAAACCTCAGACACCCACCTTCGACGCCGCCCTGATGACCGTGCTCAGAAGTCAGCACGGCGTCGTATCTCTTGCTCAGCTGCGCGGTCTCGGCCTTTCCGACAGCGGTACGCGCTCACGGAAATGGCGGAGTCGGCTCCGACGCATCCACCGCGGGGTCTACGCGGTAACGCCGGGGCCCCTCGGGAGGGAGGGGACGTGGATGGCGGCCGTGCTCGCCTGTGGCCACGGGGCCTCCTTGTCTCACTCCTCGGCGGCTCAGGCGCGCGGCTTCATGCCGGGCACGAACGTCTGGGTGGACGTGACCGTACCCACGCCCGGGCGTCGAGCGCGGACCGGGATCATCGTGCACACGACGAGGAGTCTGACGCCGGCGGATGTCGGCGCGGTCGACCGCATCCCCTGTACCTCACCCAGCCGCACGCTGGTCGACCTGGCCGAGGCGGTGGAGCTGCGTCCGCTTCGGCGTGCGGTTGAGCGGGCGGACTCACTCGGGCTCCTCGACCTTTGGCTGATACGGGAAACCCTCGGCCGCCTCCCCGGCCGTCACGGCCACAGGCGTCTGGGGCAGGTCCTGGCCGCCTATGCCGGCCCATCCGGCACTCGCAGTGAGCTCGAACAGCGATTCCTGGAGTTGATGCACGCGACCGCAGGCTGCACCTGGCCGGCTACACGCCGCTGCGCTTCACCTGGCACGACGTCACGCGGACGCCCGCGGAGACCGTGAGCGCGGTGACCCGGATGTTGACGCGCCCGTCAGCCCGCCGTTGACACAGGGCGCGGAGCCGAAAGCTGCGCCCGCGGCACGTCGGCGATGGCGCCAGCCAGGCACGAATCGCGCCCGATTCGCAGGGTTGGACACGTCGCCGACCGGGTGCGATGGCCCCATCGGCCAAGTCTCCCATGCCGACCGAGCCCGACGGCTCCGATCGGCCATGCCGCCGACCGAGCCCGACGGCGACCGACCCCCTGCTCAGGACCTGGGACGGAGGTGGACCTCCCCGGCGTCCAGGGCCACTCGCCCGCCCGCGGTATCCACCAGCAGGGCGCCCGAGTAGTCCACGCCGGCCGCCACCCCCTCGCCGCCGCCCCAGGAGATGGCCGATCCGAGCAGGGCGTCGCGCTCGCGCCAGGCGCCCAGGACCTCCGCCGGCTTCTGGCCCAGCCGGCGGTCGAGCGCGGTGAGCAGCACATCCAGCACGTCCTCGACCCGGTGCATGCCCCCACCGGAGACGGCGATCGACGTCGCGGTATCCCGGAGCTCATCTGGAAGCTGCTCGGCGGAGATGCTCACGTTGAGCCCGATCCCGAGCACGAACCAATCCTCCTGCGGCCGGCCCTCGACGAGGATGCCCGCGACCTTGCGCCCGCCGACCCATACGTCGTTGGGCCACTTGATCCGCACGTCCCCGACCAGCTCGGCCAGCACGTCGGCCAGCGCCACGGCCGCGGTCAGGGGCAGCAGCGGGCCACCCTGGCCCGGCTCGCGCAGCACGACGGACATCAGCACCGAGGATCCGGCGGGCGCCGCCCATGCGCGCCCCGAGCGACCGCGTCCCGCGCTCTGCTCGCCGGCCGTGACGAGCGTGCCGTGCGGCGCGCCCGCCGCGGCCAGGTCGCGTGCCACGCGGTTGGTGGAGTCGGTCAGCCGATGGTGGGCGCGCGGATGCCCGATCATCGTGGACGCAGCCGCACCTCGGTGTCGGGCGTCAGCCCGAACGCGGCCGCCGCGTCGCCGCGGTTGATCGCGAGCGCCAGCGCGCGCTGGGCGTCCTCATAGAGGATCGCCTCGCCCGGCTCCACGTCCGCGAAGCTGGACGTGTACGTGGCCGCGAGCCGCCGCCCACCCACCTGGACGTCCACGGGGCGGCCCAGGGTCAGCCCGCTGCCGGCCAGGTCCTCGTGGCCGGCGTCCAGTGTCGCGTTGCCGAAGCCATCGGTGTAGAGAACGTGGGTCACCAGCGTGTCGGCGTCCATCGATGGGCGCGGCAGCTCGATCGTCTGCAGCTCACCGGGGTCCAACGGCGTGCCCGCATCGGCCATCTCGGAGCCCGCCGCCAGCCTCGCCGCCACCGGCGCGAACAGGTCGCGGCCGTGGAAGGTGGCCGACACCGGCTCGAGCCGGTGGGGCGAGCGCGTGATGTCCACCGCCACCTCGACCCCGCCGGCGCGGTCGGCGGCCAGGGACAGCAGCCCGTTGTCGGGGCCGACGAACATCCTCCCCTCGGCCGTGCTCAGGGCGACCGCCCGCCGTTCGGTGCCCACCTGGGGATCGACCACGGCCACGTGCACGCCGACCGGCAGGTAGGGCAGCGCATCGCGGAGGGCGAGGGCGCCGCGACGCACGTCGAAGCGCGGGATGCCGTGGGTCAGGTCGATCACGCGCACCTCGGGTGCGACCGAGGCGATCACCGCATGGCAGATGCCGGCGAAGTCGTCATCGTGCCCGTAGTCGGTGAGCAGCGTGACGATCACGGCGAGCGACGGGCCGCGTCGGCCACCAGGGCGTCCACCAGACCGTCGATGTCGTGGCGCTGCGCCTCCACGTGCACCTCAAGGCCGTGTTCGCGGGCGGTGGCGCTGGTCACGGGGCCGATGGACACCAGCCGCGCGCCGCCCGGGAACGCGCCCGCACCTTCCATCAGGAAGCGCACGGTCGACGAGGAGGTGAAGGTCACGTAGTCGGCCGAGTCCAGCGCGTCCCGCTGGGCATCGGTCAGCGGCTCGATCACCGTGTCATAGAGCGCCACCACGTCCACCCGGGCGCCGCGGGCGGCCAGGGCCTCGGGTAGGACGTCGCGCGCCTCGGCGGCGCGGGCCACCATCACGCGCCTCCCCTCCACCGGCACGTCCTCGAGCGCCTCCACCAGCGACTCGGCGATCGAACGCGGCGGAACCACGTCGGAGCGGATGCCGTGGGCGGCCAGCTCGCGGGCCGTTCCGGGGCCGATCGCGGCTACGGTCGCGCCGGCCAGGGCCCGCGCATCCAGACCGTGGGAGGCCAGACCCTCCATCAGCAGCGAGGCGCCGTTGGGGCTCGTGAGGCAGACAAGCGAGTAGTCGCCGATACATGCGAGCTCGGGCGGGACCGGTCGCGGCTCGATCCGGATGGCCGGCGTCTCCACCACCTCGGCGCCGAGCGTTCGCAGGCGGGCGGCCAGCCCGCTGGCTTGCGCCCGGGCGCGCGTCACGCCGACGCTGCGTCCGTGCAGTGGACGGCGCTCCACCCAGGCCAGCGTCTCCCGCAGTCCGGCCGCGGGTCCGATCACGGTGATGGCCGGGGCGCGGATGTCCTCCGCGGCGACCCGCTCGGCTATGTCTCCGAGCGTGCCGGTGGCCGATCGCTGGGCGGGAAGGGTCCCCCGCGCGATCACCGCTGCGGGCTCGCCGGGGTCACGCCCGGCCGCGGTCAGCCGCCCGGCGATCAGCGACAGGTTCTTCACGCCCATGTAGAGCACGAGCGTGCCGGGGAAGCGCGCCAGGGCCTTCCAGTCCAATGCGCTGTCCGCCTTCTCCGGGTCCTCGTGCCCCGTCACGAAGGCCACCGCGGAGGCGGCGTCGCGGTGGGTGACCGGGATGCCCGCGTACGCGGGGGCGGCCACACCGGACGTCACGCCGGGAACGACCTCGAAGTCCACGCCGGCGTCGCGCAGCGCCTCGGCCTCCTCGCCGCCGCGTCCGAACACGAACGGGTCGCCGCCCTTGAGCCGCACCACGCGCTTGCCCGCCCGGCCCAGATCCACGAGCCGCTGGTCTATCCCCTCCTGGCTCATGGCGACATCGCCTGGCGCCTTGCCCACGTAGATCAGGTCGCAGTCCTCTCCCGCGCCGTCCAGGGCGGCGGCGGGGATCAGCCGGTCGTAGAGGATGGCGTCGGCCTCGGCGATCAGCTCCAGAGAGCGGCGGGTCATCAGCCCGGGGTCGCCGGGGCCGGCTCCCACCAGGTAGACGACGCCGTCGGCCATTGCGGAGACGCTAACCGGCCCGGCCGAGCACTTCGCGTGCCCCGGCGGCCAGCATCCGCTCGGCCACCGCGACGCCCAGGGCGGCGGGGTCTGCCCGATCGCCTTCGAGGGTGTCGCGCACCCAGGCGGCTCCGTCGGGTGTGCCGGCGAAGCCATCGAGGCGCAGGACGCCGTCGTGCTCGCGCGCATAGGCCCCCACGGGCGTTTGGCAGGTGGCTTGAAGCTTGGTCACCAGCGCCCGCTCGGCCGTCAGCGCGACCAGGGCCGCGTGGTCGGTCAGCGCCACGGCCAGGTCACCCACACGCGCGTCGTCGGTGCGGCCCTCGAGCGCCAGGCATCCCTGTCCGGGCGCGGGCACCATCTCCTCCCAGGGGATGGGCTCGCCCTCGCTTCGTCCCAGCCGGCGCAGGCCTGCAGCGGCCAGCACCAGCGCGTCGTAGTGGCCCTCGGACAGCTTGCGCAGACGGGTGTCCACGTTGCCGCGCACCTCGCGGACGTCGAGGTCGGGGCGCAGCGCCAGCAGCTGCGAGCGGCGGCGCAGGCTCGCCGTTCCCACTACGGCGCCCTCGGGCAGGTCGGCCGTGGCGCCGGCGCCGCAGACGGCGTCGCGCGGGTCGGAGCGATCGGGTACGCCGACGATCGCCAGGCCGTCGGGCAGCAGCGCCGGCACGTCCTTGGCCGAGTGCACGGCCAAGTCGATCCGCCCGTCGAGCAGGGCGTCCTCGATCTCCCTGACGAAGCGCTCCTTGTCCTGGGTCGCGGGCGCCGGTCGACCGCCGGGGCGCTCGTCGCCCGAGGTCCTGATGGTCACGATCTCCACCTCCTCGCCGATCGCCTCCAGGCGATCGCGGACGAGCTCCGCCTGGGCCACGGCGAGGGCGCTGCCGCGGCTGCCCAGCTTCACGGCTGGCGGCGGCGGTGACGGCGTGCGTCGAGGTCGGCGACCTCGGCGCCGCCCTGCCCGTCGAGCTCCGGCGCGGCGGGCTCCAGGCCGAACAGCTCGCGCAGCGCCTGGATGTGGAAGTAGGAGTCGCGCCCCTGGTCCCGATCCCCGTCCGACGCTTCGGCCGACTGCTTGAGCCGCAGGGTGGGCTCGTGCAGCATCCGGCTCACGATCGCCCGGGCCATCACCTCCACCCGGTCCCGGTCGGCGTCGGACGGCGATTCCCAGCGGTGCCGATTCTCGGCGAGCACGGTCTGGACGATGTGCTCGCCGCGCTCGCGCAGTGCCGCAATGGTGGGTACCACATCGAGGCTGGCCAGCCAGGAGTCGAAGCGCTCGACCTCCTCCTCCACAAGCGATCGCGCCCGGGCGGCCTCGGCCTCACGCACGCTTCGCCCGCGGGCCGCGGCGCGCTGGAGGTCGTCCATGTCGTACAGGGCCACGCCGGGGAGGTCACGCGCCTCGGGGTCGACGTCGCGGGGCACCGCGATGTCGATCACCACCAGCGGCCGGTCCGGGCGCTCGGCCATCGTCAGCTCCAGATCGTCGCGGTCGAGGATCTGGTGGGGCGAGGCGGTGGAGGAGACCACGATGTCGGTGCGCACCAGCTCAGCCGGTAGATCGTCGAAGCGGATGGCGGAGCCCCCGAAACGCTGCGCCAGGCCGATGGCGCGGTCGTAGCGGCGGTTGGCCACGAACACGGTCTGCACGCCGCCGGCGCGCAGGGCCCGAGCGGTCAGCTCGCCGGTCTCCCCGGCTCCGATCACCAGCACCCGCCGCTGGGAGAGGTCGCCGAGCATCGCGCCGGCCAGCTCTACGGCCACCGACGGGACCGACACCCGCGAACGCCCCACCCCGGTCTCGGTGCGCACGCGCTTGCCGGCTCCGAGCGCCTCGCGGAAGAGGCGGTTGGTGATCGGGCCGGTGGCGCCCTCGACCAGGGCGAGCTCGTAGGCGCGCTTGATCTGCCCCTGGATCTCGGCCTCGCCGATGATCATGGAGTCCAGCCCCGAGGCCACCGAGAAGAGGTGGCGCACCGCCTCGCGGTCGCGCATCGCGTAGAGCGAGTCGGTCAGCTCGGTGGGGCGGATCTCGGCCTGGCGGGACAGCACGGCCAGCGCGGCGCTCTCGGCCTCGACGGCGTCGGGGGTGATCAGGTAGAGCTCGGTGCGGTTGCAGGTGGAGACCACCACGGCCTCGTGCACGGCCTCGCCCGCTCGCAGCTCGGATAGGACAGCCGTGGCCCGGCCCTCGGGCATGGCCAGCTTCTCGCGCAGGGCCAGCGAGGCGGTGTGGTGGGAGACGCCGAGGGCGAGCAGCTCGTAGCTCATGGCGATTGACTACCTCGGCGGGGCTTCCAGCCCCGCCCTTTGAGTCGATTGCTCGGCCTCCGGCCTCTCTTGAACGGCCGGGCTCTGCCCGGCCTCCTCAGGCCCCGGAGGCTCGGGTTCGCGCTCGGTCAGCTCCAGCAGCTCACCGACCTCGCGCTCGATGCGCGACACCTTCGCCCCGATGATCGCCACGTAGATCACGATCAGCGTCAGGAAGACCACGTACGCGCCGGCCACGTACCTGCCCGCCTCGTCGAGCGGAAGCGCGGGCATGAGCTAGGAGAGCCCCATTCGCAGGCACCGCCTGCTCATGGCAGGCGGGGGGCTTCGAGTTGCGTGCGCAGCCGCTTGAGCTGCACTGACGCGTGCTTGGCGGTCAGCTCGAGCTTCCACAGGGTGATGAACAGCAGCGTCATGGCCACGATGCAGACCAGGAAGGTCAGCCGCATGTCGCCGGGCAGGTTGCCTCCGGTCTGGGAGAGCACGCGCGGGTGGGTGAAGGACTCGGCCATGCGCACCGCCGCGAAGTTGATCGGCACGAACGCACCCGCGGCGATGGCGAACACCGACGAGTAGCGGGCCTGGCGCTCGGGATCCTCGATCGAGAAGCGCAAGGGGTAGTAGACGCAGTAGAGGAGGAAGACGACCAGGAACGACACCAGCACGGGCTCGTCCCACACCCACCAGTGGCCCCACGAGGCCTTGGCCCAGATCGCGCCGGTGACCAGGACGGCCAGGCCGAGGATGATCGAGAGGTGTATGGCCACGTAGGAGCGCATGTCCCACGAGCGGTCGCCGCTGCGCAGATGCTTGATCGCCATCAGCCCCCCGGCCACGAAGCCACCCAGGGCGACGATGGCCATCGGCACGTGGATATAGAAGATCTTCTGGATGAAGCCCTGGTCGGCGTCGTTGGGCGCGTAGAAGAACACCAGCGCGAAGGAGGCGAGGACGGCGATCACGGTCACCAGGGCCAGGGGGCGAAATCCCTTCGAGTACACGCTCTAGAGCCTACCTACCGTCATCTGGCCGCAATGGCGCAGCCCGTTTGTGCACGGGAGGAGCGCAGCCCGATCGTCGATCTCTCTCCGTAGGGAGGCCAGGCGGGCGAGCACCGCACCGAGGTTCTCCCCGCGGGAGGTGCTCAATCGTCCAGCAGGAAGTCGAAGACCGCCAGGGCGATCAGGCCGAACAGCAGGTCGTAGCCGCCGAGGAAGGCCAGCCAGCGGCCGAAGTCCTCGGCCACCGGCGTCGGGCGCATCAGCGGCTCGGTGGCCGACGCCGCCGCGATCAGCAGCGGCACCAGCAGCGGGAGCAGCAGCAGCGGCACGATCAGCTCGCGGGCGTTGGACTCGCTCGCCAGCGCCGACACCAGAGCGCCGACCGCCGCGAGCCCGACGTCGGCGGCCACCAGGATCGCCAGCAAGTGCGGAAGGGCATCGATCAGATTCGGGCCCAGGAGCAGCACGCCGAAGACCGGCACGGCGACCACCTCCAGGGCCAGGAGATAGAGGAACAGGCCGGTGGCCTTGGCCACGAACAGCGCGGTTCGGTCCACGGGAGCCAGCAGCAGACCGTCGATCCCTCCCTGCTCGCGCTCGGCGGCGAACAGCCGGGTCACGCCGATGATCGCCGCCAGCACCAGCGTCACCCACAGCACCCCCGACGCCAGCTCGCCGTCCAGCGAGTCGCGGTCCAGCCCGAAGTGGAAGAGCACGTAGACCACCACGGTGAACAGCGCCATCGCGGGGACGGACTCCTTGGTGCGCCACTCGATCGCCAGGTCCTTGCGCAGGATCGCCGCGGCCGTCCGCCAAAGCGAAGCAGCCGGCTTGGCCGGCTGCGCACGATCCGATCTCAGCGAAGCAGCCGGCTTGGCCGGCTGCGCACGATCTGACTTCACGCGTACAGCTCCCGCGCCTGCGCAGCGTCGAGCCCACCCGTGGGCAGGGCGAACGCCTGGCGCCCGCCCCTGAGGCCCAGCGCGAGGTCGGCCTCGCCCAGGCCGCCCTCGACGTCGTGGGTGATCAGCACGCGCGTGCGCCCCGACCCGCGCCCGATCAGCGGCTCCAGCATCTCGGCCGCCGCCGGGTCGAGCGCCGCGCGCGGCTCGTCGAGGAGCAGCAGCTCGGGCGAGTGAAGCGTGGCCCGCGCGGCCGCCAGCCGCTGGAGCATCCCGCGCGAGAGCTCGCGCACGGGGCTGTCCGCGCGGCGGGCCATGCCCACCGCTGCCAGCTGCTCCTCCACGCGCCCGAGGGGCACGCCGTGGAGGCGGGCGTGATAGCGCAGGTTCTGGCGTCCGCTCAACTCGCGGTAGAGCAGCGGGTCGTGGCCCAGGTAGCCCACGCGCCCGCGCACGCGCCAGCTCTGCTCGGGCAGCTCGGCGCCCAGCACCCGCGCGACGCCGCCGTGGGGGCGCAGCAGCGTGGCCAGGATCCGCAGCAGCGTGGTCTTGCCGGCGCCGTTGGCGCCCAGCACGGCCAGCGTCTGGCCCGGGGCCACGCTGAGCGACACGCCGCTGAGGGCGACCCGCTCCCCGTAGCGACGCTCGACGTTCTCCAACGCGATCGCCGGCTCGGACACCGCGGGGACGCTACAGGGGCGGCGACTCAGCGCTCGAGCGTCTCGGCGGCGTGACGCAGCGTGGGCTCGACCACCGGCCACGACTCGCCGATCGCCTTGGGGTTGCCCGGGAAGTTGATGATCAGCGTCCGGCCCCTGATCCCCGAGACCCCGCGTGTGAGGATGCCCATCGGGGTGTGGGTGCGCGACTCGGCGCGGATCGTCTCCGCGTAGCCGGGAGCGTCGCGGTCGATCACCTCGCGGGTGGCCTCGGGCGTCACGTCGTCGGACGTCATCCCGGTGCCTCCGGTGGTGAACACGAAGCGGGCGCCGTCCTCGTCGCAGAAGCGGCGCAGCGCGGCGGCGATCGAGGCGTGGTCGTCGGATACCAGTTCGCGGATCACCTCGAGCCCGGCCTCGCGACAGCACGCCTCCAGCGCGTCTCCCGAGGCGTCATCGGTCCGAGCGCGGCTGCTCGAGACGGTCAGCACGGCGGCCAGCGCGGCCTCAGCCATCGCGCCGCCAGTCCTTCTTGCCGCCCGTCTTCTCCACCAGCTGCACGGGCCCGACGCGCACGCCGCGCTCCACGCCCTTGACCATGTCGTAGACGGTCAATGCGGCCACCGAGCATGCCGTCATGGCCTCCATCTCCACGCCGGTCTGACCGCTGGTGCGGGCCTCCGCCGTGAGGCGCACCACCCCGGCGCGGGCGTCGACTTCGATAGCCACGTCCACATAGCTCAACGGCAGCGGGTGGCACAGCGGGATCAGCTCCGAAGTGCGCTTGGCGGCCTGGATGCCGGCGATGCGGGCGGTGGAGATGACGTCGCCCTTGGGCATGTCGCCGGCGGCGACCTTGGCGGCGGTGGAGGGCTCCATCTCGACCACGGCCTCGGCCACCGCGCGGCGGTCGGTGACGCCCTTGGCGCCCACGTCGACCATGCGGGCGCGGCCGAAGACGTCGAGGTGCGAGAGCGGGCTCTCGGCGTCAGACACGTATGACCTCGACCGACGAGAAGGCGCCGAAGTCCGCGTCCTGGGTCACTACCGCCACTCCGTGACGCAGCGCCGTCGCGGCTATCCAGGTGTCGTGACGGCGCAGCCTGCGCCCCGCAGTGAGCTCCTCGTCCGCTATCCGGGCAAAGCATGTCGCCGTGGCATCGTCGATCGGCAGCAGCGGGTAGGTGGCGCGGGTGCGCGCCAGGGTCGCGAGCCGGGTGGCCCGCGCCGCCGCGTCCGCTGCGCGCAGGACGCCCAGCTCGAGCTCGGCCGTGGTCACCACGGAGACGGCGATCTCGTCCGGGAGGGATCCGAGCGGCCGGCCGGACTCGCGTGCGACGAACACCGACGTGTCGGCGATGGCTCGGCTCACCCGCCGTCCAGCTCGGCCTCGCGAACATCGGCGAGGTCTGCGAGGAGGCGGTCGTCGGCGCCCGCCTCCTCCACGATCTGACGCAGTTCGGAGGAGGGGACCCAGGGGCTGCGCGCGCCGGAGTGGGGCACGATGTCCGCGACCGGTCGCCGGTTCACCGTCAGCGAGACGACCTCACCGGCCTCGACGGCGTTCACAACGTCGGCGGTCCGGTTGCGCAACTCCCGTACAGAGACTTCGCGGGACATGGAACGTCACCGTAGCACTGGATGCTACGGTGACGCCTACGCGGGAGCGTTCGTGCGCTGTGCCGCGGCGACGAGGTCACGCACCGCGTCCTCGTCTCCGGCTCGCAGCAGCTCGATCGGGTCGGGAGCCCCGTTGACGATCGACTCGAAGAAGACCTTGCGGTCCTGGTAGGTGGGCAGCGTGCCCTTGGCCCACCCGCGCACCTCGTTGAGCATCACGGCGAGGCGGGCGTAGGGCTCGCCGTACTCGGCCGCGATCTGGCTCTTCATGCGCTTCGCCAGAGCCGGGCTGGCGCCGGCCGTGGAGATGGCGATGGCCAGCGGGCCGGTGCGCACGACCGCGGGCAGGATGAAGTTGCACAGCGGCGGCACGTCCACCACGTTGACCAGCATCGCCCGGCGCTCGGCGTCGTCGTAGACCCCGATGTTCACCTCGGAGTCGCTCGTGGCGGCGATGACCATGAACGTGCCCTCCAGGTCGTCGGGCACGTACTGGCGCCGCTCCCAGGCGATCGAGCCCTCCTGCACCAGCTCATGCAGCGGTTCGCAGATCTCGGGGGCGACGACCGTCACCGAGCCGTCGCAGGCCAGCAGGCCCTCGGCCTTCTCGAGGCCGATGTCGCCTCCGCCCACCACCAGGCAGCGGCGGCCGGTGAGCTTGAGGCACGCGACGTAGAACGGCGTCTCCAGCATGCCCTGCACGCAGGACTGGTCACAGATCCCCTTGCGGAACTGGCAGACGCACTGTTTACCGGCGTACGCTTGAGCGGGCATCGTCCGAGCCAGTCTACGCGCCGTGCCGTGGGGCCGAACGGAGGCGGACGGTGGTCTGCCGAGCAGCGGACCACGTACTTTTGGGTGACAGATGACCGACGGCCACTTCACCGACCAGTCCATGCTGCGGCGCGTTCATCGCGAGCGGGCGATCGCCCTGTCGGGCCCCCGCGCGCTGCTGATGCAGGCCGCGCACCCGCTCGCCGTGACCGGCCTGCTGGCCCATTCGACCGCCATGGACGAGCCGTATGACCGCCTGGCCCGGACGGCGGAGACCCTGAGCACGATCGGCTTCGGCAGCCGGGAGGACGCCGATCGCGTGACCGCCCACGTACGCCAGATGCACACGCGGGTGAAGGGCACGATCAAGGAGCCGGTGGGGAGGTACCCGGCCGGCACGCCCTACCGCGCCGACCAGCCCGATCTGCTGCTGTGGGTGCTGTTCACGCTGGTGGACTCCGGCGTTGTGGTCTACCGCAAGTACGTGGGGGCCATGTCGCGCGAGGAGGAGGCCGCGTACTGGGAGGACTACAAGCTGGTCGGCGAGCTGTTCGGGCTCGATCGCGCCGACATGCCCGGAACGCTGGCCGACCTGGACGACTACCGCCGCGGGATGCTCGAGGGCGACACGCTGCTGGTCACCGACTGGGCTCGCAGGCGGGCGCGCGAGATCGTGCTGGAGCCGCCGATTCCATGGATGGCCCAGCCGCTGCTGCAGACTGCCAACTTCATCACGATCGCGCTGCTGCCCGATCGCATCCGTGACGAGTACGGGTTCCTCCCGCTGCCGCCGGCGCCGGTGCGAAAGGCGGTGGTCGCCGGGGGGGCCGAGTACGTCAAGCGCGTGCTGATCCCGTTCCTGCCCGAGCGACTGCGGCTGGTGCCGGCGGCGCGGGCCGCCTGACGACACCGGCGACACGTCTGAGAGGCGGGGCGGGCTGTGGAAAGGAGCCCATCAGGCGCGGCTCCCGCGGCCACGCCCCAGCAATCCGCGGACGGCGCCGAACAGGGCCAGCAGCACGGCGAGGATGACCATCGGAAAGAACACAGCCCCGGTGATCTTGGCCAGGGCAGAGCACGCTTCACCCTTGCACTCCATCCCGTCCTGGCTCACGTAGACAAGGAAGTCACCGGCCGCGAGGACCAGCAGTACGACAGCACCGAGTAGAGGACCCTCATTCCCACCTGGCTCCGGTCTGCCCCGGCCTCATCAGCGCGACGTGCCATCACCCTGCGCGCGCGGCGGCACCACCAGCTCCATGAACAGCTCGTCGGCGAACTCGCCGGTGCGAAAGTCGCGCCCGCTCAGTCGCGTGACGCCGACGCGCCGGAAGCCGGCCTTCTCGTAGCAGCGGATGGCGATCACGTTGTCCACGGCCGCGCCGAGGATAAGCCGGTGGTGGCCGCGATCCTCGATCAGGTGCCGCGCCAGCGTCTTCATCGCGTCGGTGCCCAGGCCCCGGCCGTGGTGGTCGGGGCCGAGGAAGACGTCCAGCTCGGCG
>Ga0208612_1000542_pt1 | contig 16249 bp, 14 predicted proteins | sample AntDryMetagUQ889_FD_188089 | JGI IMG/M metagenome (GOLD analysis project Ga0208612, IMG submission 188089) | Polar desert microbial communities from Antarctic Dry Valleys - UQ889 (SPAdes) | ecosystem: Environmental > Terrestrial > Soil > Desert | place: Antarctic Dry Valleys | collected 2008-12-31 | reverse complement strand
CCGGGGGACATGGTCGGTCGCCGCGTCGCCGAGATGCTTCCCGAGCTGCCGGAGGTAGTCCACGGGCTCGGCGGCGTCGTCCGGACCGGAGAGCCGGTCGTGGACGTGGAGATCAGCGGCGAGACGGCACGGGCGCCCGGCGTCGAGCGCCATTGGCTCGCGAGCTACTACCCGGTGCGAGGGCTGCGAGGGGAGATCCTGGGGGTCGGGTCAGTGGTGGTGGAGATCACCGACCGCAAGCGCGCCGAGGCGGGCTCCGCCTACCTCGCCGAGGCGACCGCCGCCCTGAGCGCGTCGCTGGACTACGAGGCCACCCTCCGCAACGTCGTCCGTCTCAGCGTCCCCCACCTGGCGGACTGGTGCGCGGTGCAGATGCTGGAGCCAGACGCCGGCATCACGACGCTCGCCGTGGCCCACACCGACCCGGCGAAGGAGCGCCTCGTGGGCGAGCTGAACGACCGCTATCCACCCGATCCCGAGGGGCGGGTCGGAGCGCCGGCGGCGATCCGTACCGGTGAGTCGCAGCTCTACCCCGAGATCGACGACCCGCTGCTGCGGGCCGCGGCGTGCGACGAGGCCCACCTGCGACTGCTGCGCGACCTCGGTCTGCGGTCCGCCATGACGGTGCCGCTGATCGCTCGTGGACGCCCGCTCGGCGCGCTGACCTTCGCCTCCGCGGAGTCGGGGCGAACCTTCGGCGCCACGGACCTGGCGCTCGCCGAGGAGCTCGGGCACCGCGCAGGTGCGGCGATCGAGAACGCGCGCCTCTACCGCGAGCGCAGCCACATCGCCCAGACGCTCCAGGCGAGCCTCCTGCCGCCGCGGCTGCCGGACATCCCGGGCGCCGAGCTCGCGGCGCGCTACCGCGCGGCCGGCGAGGCCGTCGACGTGGGCGGCGACTTCTACGACGTCTTCCCGACCGGCGACCGGCGGTGGGCCGCCGTGGTGGGCGACGTGCTCGGCAAGGGACCGTCCGCCGCGGCGATGATCGGCCTGACCCGCCACACGCTGCGGACCGCGGCCATGCGCGAATCGGACTCCGTCCGCATCCTCGCGACGCTCAACGAGGCGCTCTGCCGCGAGGGGGTCGAGGAGTCCTTCTGCACCGCCCTCTACGCGACGATCGAGGCGTGCGCCAACGGCTTGGAGCTCGAGCTGACCTCGGCCGGGCACCCACTTCCACTCGTCCTGCGCGCCGACGGCTCGGTCGAGAAAGGAGCCCGGCCCGGAACAGTGCTGGGGGCCGTGCCCGAGCTGGCGCTGGACCCGTATCGGGTGACCCTCGCCGAGGGCGACGCGCTCGTGATCTTCACCGACGGCGTGCTCGAGGCCCGCTCTGAAGACGGCGTCTTCGGCGAGGAGCAGCTCCGGAGGCTTCTCCAGAGCCTGCCTGGAGTCTCGGCCCAGGGCCTCGCCGAGCGCGTCGAACGGGACATCGTCGCCTTCCAGGCGGGAGAGCCGCGGGATGATCTGGCCGTCCTCGTGGTGCGCCGCGCGGCGGACGCGCATCAGCCGCTCGAACCCGCAGGCCGGGCGCCGGGAGAGGCCGCCGAGCTCGAGGCGCGCGAGCGCGCCACGTCATAGTCTCCGCGCCGTGAGGGTCGGCGTCCCGAAGGAGATGCTCGAGGGCGAGCGGCGCGTGGGTCTCGTCCCCGAGGGCGTGGAGAAGCTGCGCGACCGCGGGATCGAGGTCCGCGTCGAATCGGGGGCCGGACGGGACTTCTATCCGGACGACGCCTACGCGGAAGCGGGCGCGGAGCTGGTTCCCGACGCCGAAGCGGTCTGGCGCGAATCCGAGCTCGTGGCGAAGGTGCGCCCGCCGACAAGCGAGGAGGTGCCCCGGCTCGGCGAGGGGACAATCGTCGTCTCGTTCCTCCAGCCCGCCGCGCAGGCCGAGCTCGTCAAGCAGCTCGCCGACCGTGGCGCCACGGCGGTGAGCATGGACGCGATCCCGCGCATCGCCCGCGCCCAGAGCATGGACGCACTTTCGTCGATGAGCTCGGTCGGCGGTTACAAGAGCGTGCTGATCGGCGCCAACGCGCTGGGGCGGTACCTGCCGATGATGACCACGGCCGCGGGCACCCTGAAAGCGTCGCGGGTGCTCGTCCTGGGCGCCGGCGTCGCCGGCCTCCAGGCGGTCGCCACCGCCAACCGGATGGGCGCCGAAGTCACCGCGTTCGACATCAGGCCGGAGGTCAAGGAGCAGATCGAGAGCCTGGGCGCGACCTTTCTCGAGCAACGGCGCGAGCCGGCCGAGGAACCGGCGCGCGCCCAGGGCGCGTCCCGCGACGAGCCCGAGCCCAGGACGGGCGTCGGCGGTGCGATCGACTGGCTGAAGGACGTCTTCGAGCTGGGCAACGGCGCCGCGCCCGCCGGCGAGGAGGACGATGGGGAGCGGTCCTCCGACGCCTCGGACGCCTCGAAGGATGAGGACGCGGGCGGAGGAGGGACGGACGGATACGCCCGCGAGCAGGCCGAGGACAAGCAGGCACGCGACCGCGACATGATCCGCGAGCACCTGCGCGAGGTCGACCTGGTGGTCACGACCGCGCTCGTGCCCGGCAAGCGAGCGCCGGTGCTGCTCACGACCGAGATGGTCGAGGCGATGCGTCCGGGCTCGGTGGTCGTGGACCTGGCCGCGGAGGCCGGCGGCAACTGTGAGCTGACGCGGCCGGGAGAGGTGGTCGAGCACGAGATGGTCGAGGTTCACGGCCCGTCGAACCTCCCGAGCGGGCTCCCGATCGACTCGAGCCGGCTCTACTCCCGCAACGTGGTCAACCTCCTCACGCACCTGGTCGAGGGCGACGAGCTCCAGCTCGACTTCGACGACGAGATCACGGACGCCATCTGCGTCGCGCACGGCGGAGAGGTCCGCAGCGAGGCCGCTCGCGAGGCGCTCGCGTGACCGCGGAGCTCCTCGGCCAGCTGACGGTGCTCGTGCTCGCGGCGGTGATCGGCTTCGAGCTGATCTCGCGCGTCCCGAGCCTCCTCCACACGCCGCTGATGTCCGCGACGAACGCGATCCACGGCGTCGTGCTGGTCGGGGCGATCGTCGTGCTCGCGGGTCCCGGCGGCACCCTGGCCCAGGTGCTCGGCTTCATCGCGGTAGTGCTCGCGACCGTGAACGTCGTCGGCGGGTTCGTGGTGACCGGTCGGATGCTCGAGATGTTCAGGGCGCGCGGCCCGGGACGCAGGAGGTAGCGGTGGACACCTTCGTCACGCTCGCGTATCTCGTCGCGGCGCTGCTGTTTATCCTCGGGATCAGGCGCCTCCGCGAGCCGGCCACCGCCCGCCAGGGGAACGTGATCGCGGCCTTCGGGATGCTGATCGCCGTCGTCGTGACGCTCTTCGAGGCGGACGTGCTCGACCTGGTCGAGATCGGGATCGCGGTGGCGATCGGGTCGGTGATCGGGGTCGTCAGCGCGCGCCGGGTGCCGATGACCTCGATGCCGCAGTTCGTCGCCGCGTTCAACGGCGTCGGCGGCGGTGCCGTGGCGCTGATCGGGGTCGCCGAGTTCTACCGGCTCGACCAGGCCGGCGGGCACGAGGGCTTCGTGATCCTGCTGACGATCTTCCTGGGCATCCTGATCGGCAGCATCTCGTTCGCGGGCAGCGCCGTGGCGTTCGGAAAGCTCGAGGAGATCTTCCTCCAGGGGTCCGTCACGTTCCCCGGACAGGCGCTGGTCAACGCCGGCCTCTTCACCGCCGCCGTGGCCGCCTCAGTGAACGCGATGGCCGACGGCGCAGCGCCGTTCGCCTCGGCGGTCGTGGCACTCGTCCTGGCGCTGGCCCTCGGCGTGCTGCTCGTGATGCCGATCGGCGGCGCCGACATGCCGATCGTGATCTCGCTGCTCAACGCGTTCACCGGCGTGGCGGCCGCCAGCTCCGGCTTCGTGCTCTCGAACGACGTCCTGATCATCGGCGGAACGCTCGTCGGCGCGTCGGGGTCGATCCTCACCTACGGCATGTCGAACGCGCTCGGGCGCCCGATCGGGAAGATCATCTTCGGAGCCGTCGGAGCCGCCCCGAGCGGCCCGGCCGCGGGCGACGAGGAGGAGAGGCCGGTCACCTCGGTCGGCGCCGACGACGTGGCCACCGCGCTCAACTACGAGGCCGACTCGGTGATCCTCGTCCCCGGCTACGGTCTGGCGGTGGCGCAGGCCCAGACCGCCATGGCCGAGCTGATGGCCGCGCTGGAGGCGAAGGGCAAGGACGTCAAGTTCGCCATCCACCCGGTGGCGGGGCGCATGCCCGGCCACATGAACGTGTTACTCGCCGAGGCCGAGGTACCACACGAGAAGCTGCTCGATCTGGACGACGTGAACGACGAGTTCCAGGAGACGGATGCGGTGGTGATCGTGGGCGCCAACGACGTAGTGAACCCCTCGGCTCGCGACGGGAGCGACAGCCCGATCTCCGGGATGCCGATCCTGAACGTGGACCAGGCGCAGCGGATCGTGTTCGTCAAGCGCAGCCTGGGCCCGGGGTTCGCGGGCGTAGACAACCCGCTGTTCTACGACCAGGACAAGACGATGATGCTGTTCTCCGACGCGAAGGAGGGGCTCGAGAATGTGGTCGCCGCGGTCAAGAGCTCGTAGCGGGCGTCGCCCCCGACCGGCCCGCCGGGCCGAGCCGTCGTGAGCGCCGAGCTGATCGTCGGGCCCGTCCTGCGCTACGTCGGCGAGCGGGAGGCGACGATGTGGGTCGAGACCGACCAGGCCTGCGAGGTCGAGGTCCTCGGGCACTCCGAGCGCACGTTCCACGTCGAGGGCCACCACTACGCGATCGTCGTGATCGGCGGGCTCGAGCCGGGCACGGTGACCGAGTACGAGGTGACGCTCGACGGCGAGCGGCGCTGGCCGCCGCCCGACTACGAGTTCCCGTCGAGCGCGATCCGCACGCTCGGCGGCGACGGCCCGCTGCGGGTCTCGTTCGGCTCGTGCCGGGTCTCGCTGCCCCACGAGCCGCCCTACAACGATCAGCCCAAGAAGCCGGGCGACCCCGGGCGCGGGGTGGACGCCCTCTACGCACTAGTGCAGCGCATGCGGCGCTGCCCACGCGAGTCCTGGCCGCACCTGCTGCTGCTGCTCGGCGACCAGGTCTACGCCGACGAGGTCTCGCCGGACGTGCGCGAGTTCATCCGCGCGCGGCGCGACACCTCTCAGCCGCCGGGCGAGGAGGTGGCGGACTTCCAGGAGTACACGCGCCTCTACTGGGAGTCGTGGCGAGACCCGACGTTCCGCTGGCTCGCCTCGACGGTGTCGATGGCGATGATCTTCGACGACCACGACGTCATCGACGACTGGAACACGTCGAAGGACTGGCTCGAGGAGATCAGGTCGCAGCCGTGGTGGGACGAGCGCATCGTGGCCGCCCTCAGCTCGTACTGGATCTACCAGCACCTCGGGAACCTCACACCCGACGAGCTACGTGGCGACGAGCTGCTGAAGAGGGTCAAGTCCGCCGACGACGGCGGGCCGGCGATCCGCGAGTTCGCCTACCGCGCGGACCGCGACCCCGATTGCGCGCGCTGGAGCTACCACCGCGACCTCGGCAGGGGCACCCGTCTGCTGATGGTCGATTCACGAGCCGCGCGCGTGCTCGAGCGCGGGCCGCGCGAGATGCTCGACGAACGCGAGTGGGAATGGCTCGAGGCGAATGCCACCGGGGGCTTCGATCACCTGCTGATCGGCACCTCGCTGCCGATCTTCATGACCCCCGGGGCGCACTGGCTCGAGGCGTCGGTCGAGGCGATCTGCGCGGGCGCGCTGGGACCGCGGGCGGCGCGGGTCGGCGAGCGGGTGCGCCAGACGGTCGACCTCGAGCACTGGCCCGCGTTCGAGCGCTCGTTCATGCGCTTCGTCGAGCTGCTGCGGGCCGTCGGCTCGGGCGAGCGCGGGCCCGCGCCGCGGACGATCACCACGCTGTCGGGCGACGTCCACTTCGCCTACCTGGCGGAGGTCGAGTTCCCGGCGAGCGAGGGCGTCGAGACGACGGTCCACCAGGCGGTCTGCTCGCCGGTGCGCAACACGCTGGCAATCGCCGAGCGAACCTTCATGCGCCTAGCAGCAGCGCGGCCGACCGAGCGACTCGCCGCCGCGCTCGCCCGCCGAGTGGGCATCGAGAAGCCGAGCGCCAACTGGAGGCTGGTCGAGGACCAGGCCTTCGACAACCAGATCGCGACGCTCGAGCTCGAGGAAAGGTCGGTGATGCTGCGGCTCGAGCACACCAAGGCCGGTCAGACCGAGCTCTTCAGGACCTTCGAGCGGCAGCTCGCCTGAGTCCCGCCGACGAACCGGCGCCGCTCAGGCGGTGGCGAGGTCCCTCAGGGCAGGGCGCTCGTCGAGCGGCACCTGGCGGACCTCGATCGTCCCGGCGCTCGGGAGCGCAAGCGGGCCCGGCCCGAAGGGCTCGATCGCCTCGCGCCCGTGCACCCTCGTCGAGGCCGCGACCAGCACCGCGTGCGCCATCGCGCTCAGGTCGCGCAGGGACTGATGGCGGTTCTGACGCGTGCCCAGGTCCACCTGCGCCATCGCGTCGATCCCGACCGTGCGGACCGTATCGATCATCATCGCGATCTCGACGCCGTAGCCGACCGGGAACGAGAGCGACTCGAGCAGCGGGCGGCGGGCGGCCGTCTCCCCGGCGAGTGGCTGGGCGAAGCCGGCCAGCTCGGGCACGTAGAGGTTGAGCAGCGGCCGGGCCACGAGCTCGGTCACGCGACCGCCGCCGTCGGGGACGCTCACCTCACCGACCCTGAACGGGCGCCGGAACGAGCCCTTGACGAACTGGACCTCGGGATCGAGGAGCAGCGGCCCGATCATCCCGAGCGCGAAGACCTCGTCGAAGTCCTCGGTGTCGGTGTCGATGAAGACGACGATGTCGCCGCTCGTGGCCGAGAGCCCGCGCCACATGGCATCGCCCTTGCCGCGCGCCGGCCCGTGGGTCGCCATGAGCTCCGACTCCTGGAGCACCAGCGCCCCGTGCGACTCGGCGATCGCGGCCGTGCCGTCGCCGGACGCCGCGTCCACCACCACGATCTCGTCGAGCAGCCCCTGGCGCTCGAGCGGCCGCAGGCAGTCGAGCACCGGCCCGATCGTCGCTGCCACGTCGCGCGTCGGCAGCACCACGCTGACCGTCTCGCGCTTGGCGTCCAAGAGATCGGCGACGCGAAAAGATCTCCCGTCGTAGGAGCGGCGCTGTAGCCACGTGCGAAGCGAGAGCTCTCGCTCGAGCTCTGTGAAACCGCGGCCCTGTCTGTCGACGGACATCGTCAGGTTGGTCCGCGAGCCGCCGCGCCGGCCCCCTGCGGGGCCCTTTGGGCAGAGCTCGAACCGTGGTTCGGGGCACGCAAGGCTACTCGGAAACGCGACCGGCGTCCGGCTCGCGGTAGAGCTAGCGGCTTCCGGGGTAGAGTGACGCGACGCTGCTTTCGAGGGAGGAGGCGAGCCATGGACCCGCATCAAGACCACGAGACCCCGGAGGAGGAAAGCTCGGGTGACGCTCAGGGCTCCGCGGACACAGACGACGCGGGCAGTGAGAAGACCGAGCACGAGGAGGACGCCGACCGCGCGGACTCCGCCGCGGGCGATGACGAAGAGGTCGAAGCGGAGATGAAGCGGATCGAGGAGAACCCGCCGGAGAACCTCGAGGACTGGCCGCAGGGCAAGGCGAAGTACGAGACCTTCGGGGGCCCCGAGGGCACCCACGGCTACCACGAGGGACCCGAGCAGAAGCTCGGCCCCTCGTCGCTGCGCCACCATGAGGGTGGCGAGGTGAGCGTCGAGGGCGACACGGTCGACGACCCTGGCGAGTACAAGGGCGACCCGATCCCAGGCGGCCCCACTGATCCGGCCTCACCGGACCAGCCGGGCGAGCGCGACCTCGAGCAGGGACGCGAGTCGGAGGACTCGGGGGACACCGAGTCGGAGGACTCGGACGAGGCGAAGGACTCGAGCGAGGGCTGAGCGCTCGTGCCTCCCTAGCGAGGCTTCTTGGTCTGCTCGCCCGGCGCCGGCGACACGACCACGCCGTCGATGACGCGAGGGCTGGGGGCGGTCGCTCGGTCCTGGAGGGCGAGTTCTGTGAAGCGAGCCATACGCTCGCCACAGCGCCGGTAAAACTTCAGCTGTTCGCGCCGGCCAAACATGCGGAATCCGAGACGGATCGCAGGGTTGCGGATGTCGGCCATCCGTGAGATGGCGCCGAGGCGAAACTCGACGGCGCCCGAGTCGAGCCACTTGCGCAGGTCATAGTCCATTCGCCCGACCTCCAGATGGCCCTTGAGCGTGGCGTAGCTCCATCCGAACAGCGCCACGGGGCGGCCGCCACGCGTCAGGGTCTCCTCCCGGACCGCCACAACTCGAACCCCGACGCGAAAGCGAAGCGCTAGAAAACGGACCTGCAGGAGCATGTCGCGGCCGTCGAGCGGGGCGTCGGCGAGGTAGATCGCGCGGACCTGCGAGGGATTCGCGAACTCGTAGCCGAACATCAGCCGGCGCGCCACCTCGTAGCTCCCGCCCGGTTCGGGCGGCCCAGGCCGCTCAGTGGGAAGCGGCTGCGATCGTTCGTCCACGTGCCAGCCCGGCCCACGTGCGCGAGGGTCAAGAGCGGAGAGGTCGACGTTCAGCGGTCGGTCGTGCAAGCCAGCCAGCGCCCTGCGCATCGCCGGCCGCGTGAGCAAGTCCCGGTCATTCATTGAGGGGGATTCGCCGCGTGCGGATCTCGACCCCACCGGCCCGCCGGCCGCCCGCTATGTCGATCACCCGTTCGATGAAGGACGTCCACATATGCAGCTGGATCTCCTTCGCCATCCGAAGCCGGTCATAGAGAAGCTCGCACAGCCGGTCGCCGCTCCGTGCCCAGGACTCGACCGTGAAGACGATGCTTCCGACCTCGCCTGCGGCCCGGAACTCGATCTGCCCCGCTTCGAGGTGGCCCGTGAGCGTCGCGAGGCGAAACGAGCTCGGCGTCATCTCCACCACCCGCACCGGGCCGTCCCATGGGCCGGGCATTCGCACGACGAACTCGTCGCCGACTCGCATCGTTCCCTTCTCGCCGCGCACCTTCTGGAAGGTCGCGAACTCGGACGGCGCCGCACGATCGGGGTCCCTGCTTACCCGGTCGATGAGCGCTTCCTTCGACAGCTCCGCCGCCAGAATCCGGGCCCGATAGCGACGATGAAAGAGAGGGCCGGCGCCGTGCTCGTGCGTTTGGAGGTCCCGCCGATCAACGCCGTGCGGGATCTCGGGCGGAGCGTCGCTCTCGAGGAAGCCCTCCGCCTCGCTTCTGTACATGGGCGTGGTTCGCCACATATAGCGCCACGACGTGAGAGCGATGCCGAGCGGCCAGCGTGCGGCTGTGGCGAGGCGACGTGAACGTGGGAGTTGGTCCGTCACGCCCAGGCACCTACCCTTCCCCCGATTCGGCAACACCTGCGATGCGAAGTCCCAAAGGGGGTATGACGAAGCTCATGTTGACCCGCGTCCTTCACGAGACCGGCTTTCGAGGGTGGCAGTTCCACCTGCTCTCGCTCGGGTCGATCGCCCTTTGCATCGTGCTGTGGATCCGTGCCAAGACCCTCGACCAGGAGGAACGCCCAAACGCCGAACGTCGGGCGCTGTTCGCGGGGTTGTGGCCGCCCACGCTGTGGTTGGTCGGGGACTCGCTTCAGCGAACCGAGGCCGAAGCGGGCACCCGAGCGTCGCGCCGGTTACGACGGTTCAAGGCCTGAAGGCCGCTACTCGCCGCCCCCGTCCTCGGGGTCCTGCGCCCTGACCCGACAGAGCGCGACGCGCCCCTCGATCCCCTTGAAGCGACGCGCGGGCGCGCGCGACCAGCGGTAGGCGTCGTCGGGGGCGTCGCCTCGCAACTCGTCGGTGACGAGCACGCTGCCGGGGCGAGCAACGTCGGTGACGCGACTCGCGAGGTTCACCGGACGGCCGTACCAGTCGCCGCCACGGGCGAGCGCCGGCCCGCGCGCCGCGCCCGCGCGCAGTTGCGGGAAGTCGTCGCCGGCAGCGTCCGCGTCGGCCACGAGACCGAGCAGCGCGTCGACCAGCGGCGCGCTTTCCGACGAGGCGAGCATCGCGGCGTCGCCAATCGTCTTGACGAGCCGCACCGGCGGCTCCGCGTGCTCAGCCGCCATCGTGGCCAGCCGCCCGGCCAGCCGACCGAGGTCCGACGCGGGGAGCCGCTCCCCGAGGCGAGTGAAGCCCACGAGGTCCGCGAAGCCGACGCTGACCGCGACGGCCCCCGCGAGCTCGCCGGACTCGAGCGCCTGCTGGCCGATCGCCGCGCGGCGCAGGCCCTCGCGCAGGCGAAGCCGGTACTGGTGGTCGAGCAGCGATGCCATCAGCGGGGTGAGCTCGGCCGTTGCGTCCGCGTATCGCAAGGCCACCTCCAGCTCGCTGTCGCCCGGTCGGAGCAGCGCCTCGCCCACGAGCTGGCGCGACGCCGCGGCGACGTTCTCCATCGCCTGCCCGACCACGCGCGCCACGTCGAGGAGCCCCTCGCGAGGCATTCCCGCGTCGAGCAGTTGGCGCAGACCTCGGGCCGCCGCGAGGTCGTCTTCTGTCAGCGACTTGTCATCCGGCCCGGGCCGCGGCATGCCGAGCGCCTGCTGCTCGGCCAGCAGGAGCTCGGCCTCCACCCCCGCGCGCTCGGCGACCTCGGAGATCGTGTACCCGGCGTCCCCGCTGAGGGCGCGCTCGGCCGGCATCAGCGCCAGGCGGCTCTCCTCCACCGCGCGCCGGAGGTCCTCGAGGGGCACGCCGTCCTCGGCCAACCGCTCGAGAAGCTCTCTGCGTGCCTGGCGCGCCTCCTCGCCGGAGCAGTCCTCGAGCAGGCCCTCACGCTCGAAGTCGATGCTCATTCCCCGCCCACCGCGACCGTGGCCGGACCTACCGCTCCGCGAGCACGCGCTTGAGCACCTTGCCCGTCGAGTTGCGCGGGAGCTCGCCGATGAACTCGACGTCGCGCGGCACCTTGTAGCCGGCGAGGTTCGACTTCACGTGACCCTTGACCTCGTCCGCCGAGAGCTCCGCGCCCGTGCGCGTCACGACGAACGCCTTTAGGCGCTGGCCGAAGTCCTCGTCGGCGACCCCGATGACCGCGACCTCGCGGACCGCGTCGTGGCGCGCGAGCAGATCCTCCACCTCGGCCGGGAACACGTTCTCACCGCCGGAGACGATCATCTCGTCGTCGCGGCCTTCGACGAACAACCGTCCGCGGTCGTCGAGGTGGCCGACGTCGCCGGTGCTCATCATGCCCTCGACGACCTCCTTCGCGCCGCCGCCGGTGTAGCCCTCGAAGAGCATCTCGTTGGCCACGAAGATGCGGCCGGTGCGGCCGGCAGGGAGCGGCCGTCGCTCGTCGTCGAGGATCTTCAGCACCGTGCCGCGCGGCGCGCTGCCGGCGGTCCCCGGAGCCTCGCGCAGCTCGCTCGGCGTGGCGATCGTGGCCCAGGCGACCTCGGTCGAGCCGTAGAGGTTGTAGAGGACGTCGCCGAACTCGTCCATGAAGCGCCTGGCGAGGTCGCCCGGAAGCGCGGACCCGCTGGCCGGCACCGCCTTGAGCGAAGAGAGGTCGTACCGGCGCCGCGTCTCCTCGGGAAGCTCGAGGATGCGCTGGAGCATCACCGGGACCACCGGGAGCGTGGTGGCGCGGTGGCGCGCCACCAGCGCCAAGGTCGCCTCGGGGTCGAAGCGTCGCCGCAGCACGTAGGTCGAAGAGAGCAGCAGGCCGAGGGTGAAGTGCGCGAAGCCCCAGGAGTGGAAGAGCGGCGCCGCGATCACCGTCGTCTCGCGCGCCCGCAGCGGTATCCGCGAGAGCATCGTCACGGCCGGGTCCACGGTCTCCGGCTGGCTGCGCGAAGCCCCCTTCGGGGTTCCGGTGGTGCCGGAGGTGAGGATCACGACGCGGCCCTTCTCGGCCGGTGGCACGACGCTGGCCGGGTCGCCGCCGGCGATCAGCTCCTCGAGCGTCGGGTCCGCGGGAGCGTCGGCCTCGTCGTGGTGCCACGCGACAAAGCGCTTGCGGCGCTTGCCGGCCTCCGCGAGCAGCTCGCGAAACTCCTCGTCGAAGACGATCGCCTTCGGCTTCTCGCGCGCCACGACGTCGGCGAGCTGCGGGGCCGCGAACGCGGTGTTCAGGAACAGCGCGTGCGCGCCGAGCTTCGATAGGGCGATCGTCGTCTCGATGAAGCCGCGGTGGTTGCGGCACATGACCGCGACGCCGTCGCCCTCCAGGATCCCGGCGTCGGACAGGCCGTGGGCGAGCGCGTTGGTCCGAAGCTGAACCTCGCCGAACGTAAGCGTCCCGAGCTCGTCGACGATCGCCGGCTCATCCGGGAAGCGGGCCGCCGACGCCTCGTACCCCGCGGCCGGCGTCGGGCCCCAGCGGTGCAGCGCGAGCCCGGTCCGCAGCAGCCGGTCCGGCCGCGCCGGGCGGAGGAGGCCGGCGCCGGCGAGCACCCGCGCCGCGTGGATGCGGTCGCGCACCGCGACCACGGGTCTCGCGACTGCTCGTCTCACGCGAGCGGGAGGCTATCCGAGCGCGCGGGTCCGGGTCGGTGATCTAGAGGGCTGATCCCTCGCCCCGCCCGCCCGGGAGCCGCGCGGCTGTGGAGTTAGCCATCTAGTCTCGTGCTCGTGGGCACGTTCTCCGAGCCCGAGCACGACCTCTCGCCGGAGCGCGTCGCCGACCTCCTCGCGAGCGGCAGCGTCGAGCTGATCGACGTGCGCGAGTGCTACGAGCGCGAGGCCGGCCACATCGAGGGCTCGCGCCACGTCGAGCTCGAGCGCCTCGCCTCCGAGGCCGAGACCGTCCCGCGCGACCGCGCTGTCGTCTTCCAATGCCGCCTCGGAGCACGCTCGGCGATGGCCGCGCGCGCCTTCCGGTCGGCCGGCTTCGACGCCTACAACCTCGACGGCGGGCTGCAGGCCTGGGTTGAGGCGGGCCTGCCGATCGCGCCGGAGGGCGGCCGTGTGGCCGACCATTAGATGATCGATTCTGCCGGATCGGCCAACTACAAGCCGATCTCGGGCTGAACGCTCAGTCGTCCAGCGCGAGCTGCCCCTCGTAGGGGCCGTCGCCGGTCATGCAAGCCGCCCCGCAGCGCGCCGCGAACGCCAGCGCGTCCTCCGTGGACGTGCCCTCGGCAAGCGCGAACGTGAGCCCGGCGGCGAAGCTGTCGCCGGCGCCATAGGCGTCCGCAATCGGGTCGGGCAGGGGCGCCGAGTCCCACCGCCCGGTGCGCCCCTCGGCCGCCACGAACTCGCCGCCCGCCACTCCTGCCGTCCGCGCCACGAGCCGCGGCTCCGGACTGATCGCCCCGGCCGCGTAGCGCTCGCCCGGGTCGGTGCCGCTTCCCACCAGCGCGTCGAGCTCGACTCCGGCCTCGACCAGTGTCCCGAGGTCGCGCGGCGTCGCCACGAGCACGCGCGCGCGTCGCGCCGCCTGCAGCGCCGGCACGTCGCCGACCACGAAGTAGAGCGCGTCGACCCCGATCAACGACTCCCAAGGCAGCGGGTCTGCCCCGCGGGGGATGAGCTTCTCACCGAGCGTCGTGATCGTGCGCTCTCCGCCCGGCTCGAGCAACGTCAACGCTCGCCGGGTGCGGGGCGCGACCCGCGCGTGCACGCGGACGCCCATCGCCTCGAGTCGCTCGCGCGAGCGGGCACCCAGGTCGTCGTCGCCGAGGGCGGTCAGGAAGTCGCACGACCCGGCCAACTTCGCGAGCTGGACAGCGGCCACGCTGCCGCCGCCGCCGACGTCCTCCCAGTTCTCGGTGGCGTGCGCGATCTCGCCGGCGGCCGGCACGCGCTCGACGCGGGCGAACTCCACCCATTCGACGTGTCCGACCACCGCCGCGCGCATCTAGGTGACCGGCGCCGCCGGCGCCGTCCGCGCCACCCGCGAGCCAACCTCGGGCTGCGCGTCGGCGGGCCGGCGGCGCATCGCGAGCGCGAAGGGCACCGCCAGCAGCGCGGCGATCGCCGCCACCCGAAAACCCTGGCCGAACGCGTCGCGCAGGGCGACCCCGTCGGCCACGGCGCCGGTGAAGACCGCGACCAGCGTCGCGATCCCGAGCGCGAACCCGAGCTGGCGCGCCATGTTGACGATGCCCGAGCCGAGCCCCAGCTCCTGTCCGGAGATCGACCCCATCGCTCCCACCGAAGTCGCGGGGAAGATCGCGCCGATCCCGATGCCGAGCAGGGCCAGGGCAGGGAGGACGGCGAGGTAGTCCGGACGCTCCGGGAAGGCCCCGAGCCACACGAGCCCCGCGACCATCAGCAGCAGCGAGGGGATCGCCACGACGCGTGGCTGCACGCGGTCGGCGACCCGCCCGACGAGCGGCGAGACGAGCACGCCGAGCAGGGCGATCGGTGAGATCGCCAGCGCGGCCTCGATCTGCGAGTAGCCCCACAGGTCCACGAACGCGATCACGGCGAGGAAGAGCGGGCCCATCACCGCCATCGCGAACAGCACGAAGGAGGCGCTGGCGGCCAGGAACTGGCGGTTCGCGAGCAGGGCGCTCGTGAGCATCGGCGCCCTGCCGTAGCGCTGCGATGCCGCGAAGGCGGCCGTCAGCGCCGCCGAGGCCGCGAGCAGTCCGACGATCAGCGGTGAGCCCCAGCCGCGCGAGCTGCCCTCGACGAGCGCGTAGGTGAGCGAGACCACGGCGCCACCGAGCAGCCCCATCCCCAGCCAGTCGACGCTGCGGGTCGCGGTCAGGTCGTAGGTCTCCGGCAGCGTCCGCAGTCCGAGCACTATCCCCAGGAGCCCGATCGGGACGTTGATCGCGAAGATCCAGTGCCAGCTGGCCAACTCGACGAGCACGCCGCCGAGCGGCGGCCCGATCGCCGCTGCCACGTTCGCGACGACCGCGATCGTCGCGAGGCCAAGCCCGCGCTGGGCGGGCGGGAAGACCATCGCGGTGGTGGCCAGCGCGAGTGGCGCGAGGATGCCGGCTCCGACCGCCTGAAGGATCCGGAAGCCAATCAGCGCGTCGATCGACCAGGACACGGCGCACAGGAGAGAGCCGAGCGTGAAGATCGACATCCCGATCAGGAAGAAGCGCCGGCGGCCGAACTGGTCGGCGAGCCGCCCCATCGATACGAGCAGGACCGCGAACATGATGTTGTAGGCGTTCAGGACCCAGGAGACCGTGTCGACCGGCGCGTCGAGCTCGCGCTGGAGCTCCGGGATCGTGATGTTTACGATCGTGACGTCGATCAGGGCCATGAAAAGCCCGATCATCGTCACGCCGAAGATCGGCCACTTGCGGGCGTGGAGAAGCTCGGCGGGAGGGTTCCTGCGCTCGACCGGCATCCGCGTTCGAGGCTACCGAGCCGGCGGCGCGTCCCCCGGACGCGAGGGCGCGCTCAGCTGAGAAGGCCCGCCTCCCCCAGCCAGCGATAGGTCCGGCGCATGCCTTCCCCGAGCCCCACGGCCGGCTGGAAGCCGAGCTCCCGCCGGGCGCGGTCGATCGAGTAGCTGCCACGGCGGCAGAGGTAGTCCACCGCCGTCGCGCTCGCCTCCGTGTCCCCGCCGGCGACGCGCACGCCCCAGCCCGCCACTGCGGCGAGGCGACGTGCGAGCGGCGTGGGCGCGACCCGGGGCCGACCCGCGCGGAGCATCGCGTGGTAGTGGCCGAAGAACTCGCGCGTCGGGACGCCCGCGCCGTCGGTGAGCGTGAACACGCGGCCAACTCCGTCGGGCCCGGACGCCAGCGCGACCCCGTCGACCAGGTTGTCGATGTAGAGGGGGCTCATCAGCCCGCGGCCCATCGCGGGTAGGAGCAGCCGCCGCGCCCGGATCTCCTCCACCGGCAGGATCGTCCAACTGCGGACGCCCGGCCCGTAGACGTCCCCGGGCCGGACGACGGTGCACTCGATCGCCTCGGCGGCGTGCGCCTGGAGCACAACCTGCTCGCTCGCGATCTTGGTGTCCGCGTAGGGCACGCCGCTGATCCGCACCGGGTAGCTCTCGTCCACGCCGTCCGGGAAGTCGAACGAGAAGACCGTGACCGACGAGAAATGGAGGAATCGGCGCGCCCCCGCGCGGATCGCCGCGTCGAGCGCGTTGCGGGTGCCGACCACGTTCGGGCGCCAGAGGTCCACGCGGCCGAACGACACGGTGGCTGCGGTGTGCACGACGAGGTCCGCCCGCTCGGCCCCTCGCTGCCAGGGACCCGGCTCGGCGACGTCGGCGGCCACGACCGCGAGGCGAGCGTCGGCGCGCAGGT
>Ga0208612_1000541_pt1 | contig 16256 bp, 13 predicted proteins | sample AntDryMetagUQ889_FD_188089 | JGI IMG/M metagenome (GOLD analysis project Ga0208612, IMG submission 188089) | Polar desert microbial communities from Antarctic Dry Valleys - UQ889 (SPAdes) | ecosystem: Environmental > Terrestrial > Soil > Desert | place: Antarctic Dry Valleys | collected 2008-12-31 | reverse complement strand
GGCGTCGTATGCCTCGCGGATCGAGTCACGAAGCTCCTCATCCTGTATGAGCCGGCGCACATAATCGTTCGAGCTGACGGTCGAGGCCGCGTCGCGCGCCTTCTGAGTCTTCGTGTTTGCCATGCGGGTCTCTCCTCTTTTTGGTGCCGAAATCCGGGGTTCGCAGCTTATACCCGGACTGACGCCCCGCGAATCGCCGCTTCCAGCGCTTCTTCGATCCGGTCCACGTAGACGAACTCGAGGCCGCCCAGTTCATGCTCTGGGATCTCCGCGATCTCGCCCTCGTTTCGCGCAGGGACGATCACCCGCTTGATTCCCGCCCTCTGAGCCGCAAGAGACTTCTCCTTGAGCCCGCCTACGGGCAGGACCTGCCCGGTGAGCGTGACTTCGCCGGTCATCGCGACGTCAGCCAAGACCGCTTTGCCTCTGACGAGCGAGGAGAGCGCAACCGTCATCGCCACGCCCGCCGACGGCCCGTCCTTCGGCACGGCGCCCGCGGGGACATGCACGTGGATGTCGTTCTTCGCGAACCAGTCATCAGGGAGGTCCGGCGCCACCTCTTCGGCGTGGCCGCGGACGAACGAGAGCGCGGCTTGGGCGGACTCGCGCATGACGTCGCCAAGCTGGCCCGTGATCGTGAGCTTGCCGCTCCCGCTCATCGCCGTCGCCTCGATGAAAAGGACGTCACCGCCCACCGGAGTCCAGGCGAGGCCGGTGGCGACGCCGGGGTCCGCGGTGCGCCTGCGCATCTCGGAGAAGTAGCGCCTGCGCCCGAGGAGCTCACGCGCCCGCTTTGCGGACACGGTGACCTTCTTCGACTTCCGCCTAGAACCCTTGACAGCACCGGCTTCTCGCGACCTACCCTCGGCGACCTGCCGGGCGATCTTCCGGCACACCGTGCCGATCTCCCGCTCGAGGTTGCGAACGCCGGCCTCGCGGGTGTACTCGCCGGCGATCGCCCGCAGCGCAGGGTCGGCGAAGGCGATCTGCCCGCCGGTCAGCCCGTTCTCGGCAACCTGGCGGGGGACCAGGAAGCGCTTTGCGATATGAACCTTTTCCTCCAGGGTGTAGCCCGAAAGCTGGATCACCTCCATGCGGTCGCGAAGCGGGCCCGGAATGGTCTCGAGCGTGTTCGCGGTGGCGATGAAAAGGACGCTCGAGAGGTCGAACCCGAGGTCCAAGTAGTGGTCGCGAAAGCTCGAGTTCTGCGCGGGGTCGAGCACCTCGAGCATGGCGCTCGAGGGGTCGCCGCGAAAGTCGGAGCCCATCTTGTCGATCTCGTCGATCATGAACACGGGATTGACCGAGCCCGCATCGCGAAGCGCCCGGATGATCGTTCCCGGCATGGCGCCGATGTAGGTGCGCCGGTGCCCGCGGATCTCGGCCTCGTCGCGGACGCCGCCGACAGAGATGCGCTCGAACTCGCGCCCGAGGGCGCGGGCGATCGACTGGCCGAGGCTCGTCTTGCCGACCCCGGGCGGTCCGGCAAAGCAGAGGATCGGACTTCTGCGGCCCCGAGACCCCGGGCGTGAAGCGGAGGAGTCCGCGGATTTGTCGATGAGACTGCGAACTGCCAGATACTCGAGGATCCGGTCCTTCACCTTCTCGAGGTCGTAGTGGTCCTCGTCGAGGACATCGCGGGCGTGGGCGATGTCGAGGTTGTCCTCGGTCGAGTGCGACCACGGCAGCTCGACGAGCCATTCGAGGTATGTGCGGATGACGCCGTGCTCCGCCGCCGCGGCCGGCAGGCGGTCCAGGCGCGAGAGCTCGCGCTCGGCTGCCTTGAGGGCGTGCTCGGGCAAATCAGCCGCCTCGATCCGCTCGCGGAGCTCGGCCACCTCCGCCTGGTCGGGATCCGACTCGCCCAGCTCCTTAAGAATCGCCTTCATCTGCTCGCGCAGGAAGTACTCGCGCTGGCCCTTGTCGATCTCGGACTGGACCTGGGACTGGATCTTCGAGCCCAGCTGGATCACCTCCACCTCGCGGGCGAGGATTTCCGAGAGGCGCCGCAGGCGCTTGGTCACATCCACCTCTTCTAAGAGCTCCTGCTTCTCGTCGGTAGCGATGCGGAGCGCGCCCGCGATCAGGTGCGAGAGTGCCGAGGGGTCCTCGATGTTCGTGACCGCGAGCTGGAGCTCCTCGGGCAAATACGGGATCTCCTCGATGATCTCCACGAACGAGCGCTGGACGTTCCGAGTGAGCGCCTCCAGCTCCTGACTCTCGGACACCTCATCAGGGAGCGACTCGATCTTCGCGACGAGGTAGGGCTCCTCGGCGACCCAGTCGGTAATCCGCACACGCTCGTTCGCCTGAACGACGATCCGGATCGTCCCATCGGGCACGCGGAGCATCCGGGCCACAAACCCGGCGACCCCCACGGTGTGGAGCCCATCCGGGCCGGGCTCTTCGACCTCGGGATCGCGTGCCGCCGCCAGGATGAGCTGGCGCTCCCCCGACATGATGTCGTTGACCAGCCGAACCGAGCGCTCCACGCCGATCGCGAGCGGCGTTAGCGTGTCCGGATAGGCGACCTGATCGCGCAGCGGCAGCACCGGCAGCGCGTCGGGCCGGGGGGCCTCGGCGGTGACCGCCTCTGCGAGGTCGCCTGCTCGGGCGACCTCAATCGGCATTGCCGGGATTCTTCGGCTCGATGGGGACGCGCGTCGCGATCGTCGTCGAGAGCGGCAACTCGACCCGCAGGATGCCGTCGTCGTAACTCGCCTCGGCGCGCTCGGCATCCACGTCGGCGCCGAGCTCGATCACGCGGCGAAAGCTGCCCGTCTCGATCTCGACCTGTTGATAAACGCGGCCCTCCTTCTGCTGCACGATCCGCTCGCCCGAGATGACGAGGTCTCGCCCGGCCACTTCGAGGTTGAGAGACTCCGAGTCGATCCCGGCCAGCTCGACCAGGACGATTGCGATCGGGTTCTCCCGGCCTGCATAGAAGACGTCCACCTTTGGCGAGAACCCCGCGCCGATCCGAGGCGCCCCCGCTCGCCCCCGTTCGCCCATGAGCTCATCCATCTCGCGCCACATGCGCTCAAAGTTGAGGAACAAGTCGCTCTTTCGCGCCACTCGATGAAGGTATCTGGTGCGGGACTATGAGGAGTGCGCCTGCGGAGCGCTGGGTGTGACCAGCGCTCGAAAGCCGTCCAGCTCGAGCTCGCCGGGGTTTCGAGCCGGCGCATAGAGGTAGCCCTGCGCGAGGTCCGTACCGAGATCCTGGAGCTCTGCCTGCTGGCGGTCGGTCTCGACGCCCTCAGCAACCACCGATAGCCCCAGCTCCTTGGCAAGAGAGACCACCGCGGCAACTACTGCGCGATCCGAGGTCGTGTCGCCGAGCCCCTGGGTGAAGATGTGGTCGATCTTGATCTGATCGATCGGGAGGATCCGCAGGATGCCGAACGACGACGCGCCGGCGCCGAAGTCGTCGATGGCGAGCCTCACCCCGAGCGCCTTCAGCCTGCGCAGGCTCTCGACGATCCGGCCGGGGTCGCGGAGCAGCGAAGTCTCGGAGAACTCCAGGCATAGATGACCAGGCTGAAGGTCGCTCAGCTGGAGCGCCCTCGAGACGTCGTCTGCCAAGTCCGCGCGGGTGAGCTGGCGTGGCGAGATGTTGACCGAGACGAAGATGTCATGCCCCTGCAAGTGCCACTCGGCCGCCTGGCGGCACGCTCGCTCCAAGACGAAGCGCCCGATCTTCGAGATGAGCCCCGTCTCCTCGGCGACTGAGACGAAGTCCTTCGGCCCGACCAGGCCGCGGATCGGGTGATCCCAGCGAAGGAGCGCCTCGAACCCCAGGGTCGCGCCGTCCTTCAAAGACACGATCGGTTGATATTGGAGGCGGAGCTCCTGGCCGCCGATCGCCCCGCGAAGTTCGTCCTCGGTCGAGCCCCTGACCGTCTGCTCGACGCGCATGTCCTCGCCGAATACCCGAGCGTGCCCGCGGCCGTCGGACTTCGCGCAGTGCATGGCGAGCTCTGCCTCCAGCAAGAGCTCGTCGGCCGTCCGCCGCTCGACCAGCCCGAACGGAGCGATGCCCATCGAGCCAGCTGCGCGGCGCTCGGTGCCGCCTACGTGGATGGTCGCCCCCGCGGCAAGCGCGTCGATCAGCTTCGAGGCGACGCTCTCGGCGGCATCCGGAGCGCAATCCGCGAGGATCATCCCGAACTGGTCGCCCCCGATCCGCGCGAGCGTGTCGGTGTCGCGAAGGCGCCGGGCGAGGACGGAGGCGACTTTTGCCAGGAGCGCGTCCCCCGCCATGTGGCCAAGCTGATCATTCAGGTCCCGGAAGCGGTCGAGCCCAAGGACCAGGACGGCGGACTCCACGCCGTTTCGCCGTCCGGAGGCGATCTCGCGTGAGAGCTCCTCCATGAACCTCGATCGGTTGTAAAGGCCCGAGACGGTGTCGTGGCTTGCCAGACGGGAGAGTCGTTCGCTCTCACCCTCCTGCTCGGTCACGTCCTGGGTCGTCCCGATCAGCCGGTCCTCGGTCTCGTCGTGGCCCTCGACGAACGACCCGCGGATGATCAGGATCCTGGCCTCGCCGTCCGGCCGGACGATGCGGTGCTGGCATGCAAAGGGGGTCTTGGTCGCGATCGCATCGCGAACGATCGCCGCGTAGGTCTCGCGGTCGTCGGGGTGGACCAGGGGATCGACGCTCTCGACGGTCGGTTCAAAGCTCTCGCGGCTCACGCCGTGGATCTCATAGAGGGCAGCCGACCAGCGCGTCCTGCCCGTCCCCGGCTCGTACTCCCAAGCGCCGTGGTCGGCGGGCGTTTGTCTGGATCCCTGCACTACAGGGATTCATCGGCTGCCGGGCTCAAGCCATTAAGCGGAAAGCGGCGCTTTCAGCCGAGGGGCTGGAAGCTCAGTTCGCGCCTTGGCGCAAAAGCAGCGCCGGCTGGCGCGGCGGCACGAGCCCCTGAGGGCTGTCGGGCCGGAACGTGGAGCACGGGGACTCGAGGTCGAGGGCGCAGAGCTGGTTGCGATGAAAAAAGCAGTCGGCACACGTGGGCTTGCCCTTGCGGCCGGGCTTTAGGCCTCGCCGCGTCAGACCCACGGCCCGCACCCACTCCTTGGTTGTGTCCTCGGTCTTGACCACGAGGGCGACTATGGCAGCCCTCCCGGCCCGCCGCGCGGGGCGTTCTCGCAAACCGCGCAAAAACCTCCCCGTCGTGATTTCACGCCTTCTCGCAAACCGCGCAAAAAACTCCCCGAAGCGAGGCGCCTCGCCTACAATCCTCGGGATGTCATCGCAGCGCTCCGCACGCCTCAGCGACTCGCCGCCGCTGTTTCGCTCCCGCTTCCTCGACTTCTTCTCGCGGGTGCATCCGGTCGTTCCCGCGGTGATCTTCGTCCCGGTGATCACGGCGCTTGTGGTCCTCGCGGCTAACGACGGCATGGGCGGGCTCGAGATCCCACTCCTGATGTTGGCCGGCTTTGCGATCTGGACCATTTCCGAGTACTGGCTTCACCGCAAAGTCTTTCACTGGGAGCCGGACCACCCGATCGGCTCGCGAATGCATTTCATCATCCATGGCGTCCACCACGACCACCCGAACGACAAGATGCGCCTGGTCATGCCCCCCGGCGCCAGCATCCCGCTCGCGCTTGTCTTCTTCGCGATCTTCTGGCTGATCTTTGGCCTACCCACGGGGCTTCCACTCTTTGCGGGATTTCTCATCGGGTATCTGGTCTACGACTACACGCACTATTACCTTCACCACGCAGTACCGAAGACCGACCGCGGAAAGCGCCTACGCGAGCAACACATGCGCCATCACTTTCAGGACCACCGCTACGGATTCGGCGTTTCGTCGCCGATCTGGGACGCCGTCTTCGGCACGCTCCCGCGCAAGCGCAACTGATCAGTCCCTGAAAGCAAGTTCACACGTGTAGTGTTTGTGTCACAGTGAGTCTGGCCTTTGGACTTACACGTATAGAAGGGACTCACACGTGTCTACACCAAGGAACGCCGTCGACGAGGCGGCGAATCTCCTGCGTGAGCGCATCTCAGAGCTCGACGCCGAGCGCGCCAAGCTGGAGCGCGCGCTCGCCAGCCTGACCGACGGCCGGGAGGGCAAGCGCGGTCCAGGCAGGCCCCGCGGCAGCGCTTCTTCAATGAGGCAGTCCTCGAACGGCCGCAAGCGCCGCCGCAGCCGCAAGGGCGGTACCCGCGCCGAGCACGCGCTGAAGGTCATCGCGGAGAACCCCGGCGTGAGCGCGTCAGAGATCGCCGAGCGGCTCCAGATAAAGCCGAACTACATGTACCGGGTGCTCACCGAGCTTCAGGCCGACGGCAAGGTCCGCAAGGAAGGCCGCGCCTACCACCCGGCCTAGAGCAGCGAGCTGACCGCTTCGCGCTCCTCCTGGAGCTCGGCCACCGTGGCGTCGATCCGCTCGCGGATCGCGTCGCCGATCTGGAGGTCTTGAACGATCTCGTACTCGCCGTCCTTGCACGTACACGGGAAGCCCGAGATGATCCCCTCGGGGACGTCGTAGGAGCCGTCTGACGGGATACCCATCGAGGCCCAGTCGCCATCGGGCGTGCCGAGGACCCAGTCGTGCACGTGATCGATCGCGGCGTTCGCAGCCGAGGCGGCCGACGAGGCGCCGCGGGCGTCGATGATCGCCGCGCCACGCTTGGCGACCGTCGGGATGAAGTCGTCGAAGATCCACCCCTCGTCATCGACCGCTGTCCACGCCGGCTCGCCGTTCACCTTGCAGTTGCCGAGGTCCGGAACCTGAGTCGTCGAGTGGTTGCCCCAGACCGTCATGTTCGTGATGTCCGCGACGGCGACGTCGAGCTTTAAGGCGAGCTGAGCGATCGCGCGGTTGTGATCGAGGCGGACCATCGCGGTAAAGCGCTCGTCGGGCACGTCGGGCGCGTTTGCCATCGCAATCAGTGCGTTCGTGTTGGCGGGGTTGCCGACTACAAGGACCTTGATGTCGTCCGCGGCGCCGGCGTTGATCGCCTCGCCTTGGGGCTTGAAGATGCCTCCGTTCGCCTCGAGGAGGTCGGAGCGCTCCATGCCCGGGCCACGGGGGCGGGCTCCCACGAGGAGGCCGAAGTTGCACCCGTCGAAAGCCTTATCCGCATCGTCGAAGATGTCGATCCCCGAGAGCAAGGGGAAGGCGCAGTCGTCGAGCTCCATAGCGGTGCCCTCGGCCGCCTTGACGGCGTCCGGGATCTCGAGCAGGTTCAGGTGGACCGGCGTGTCCTTGCCCAGCATCTGGCCGGAGGCGACTCTGAAGAGGAGGGCGTAGCCGATCTGGCCGGCGGCGCCCGTGACGGTGACCTTTACGGGGGTACTCAAGTCTCTGACTCCTTGATCGGGAAGCTGGATAATGGCTCGGAACGTATCGAGCCGCCCGTTCGGGGCGATGACCTCGGGTTCAGCCGATGCCTGATTGCCACTAGCCTTCGCGCCCATGCAGTTGGACCATGTCGCCTTGGACGTGGCGAACAGGGAGGCATCCGCCGCCTTCTGCGCCGAGTACTTCGGCTTGACCAACCGGGTCCACGACGATTCCACTCGGCTGATCATCTCCGGAGCCGAGGAGGTCGAGTGGCAGGAAGACGGACTATCGCGAGTCCAGGTGCGGGACCCAGACGGGTACCTCGTCGAGGCGTACTCCTACTGACGCCGGCGCGCGGTTCGCCGAGAGGTCAGCCCATCGCCTTCTGGAGGTTCTCGTCGATCGACGCGAGGAACTCCTGCGTTGTCTGAAACTCCTGGTTTTTGCCCACAAGCAGGGCGAGGTCCTTAGTCATCTTGCCGCTCTCGACCGTCTCAACGCAGACGCGCTCGAGAGTTTCGGCGAACTCGGACACCTCGGGCGTCTCGTCCATGCGCCCGCGCGCCTCGAGGCCGCGCGTCCAGGCGAAGATCGAGGCGATTGGGTTGGTCGAGGTCGGGTTGCCCTTCTGGTGCTCGCGGAAGTGGCGGGTCACGGTGCCGTGCGCAGCCTCAGCCTCGACGGTCTTGCCGTCGGGCGTCATCAGGACCGAGGTCATAAGGCCAAGTGAGCCGAAGCCCTGGGCGACGGTGTCGGATTGGACGTCGCCGTCGTAGTTCTTGCACGCCCAGACGTAGCCGCCCTCCCACTTCATGGCCGCGGCGACCATGTCGTCGATCAGGCGGTGCTCGTAGGTGATGCCCTTCTCGTCGAAGTCCGCCTTGAACTCGTCGTCGAACACCTCCTGGAAGAGGTTCTTGAAGCGCCCGTCGTACTTCTTCAGGATCGTGTTCTTCGTGGTCATATACACGGGGTACTCACGATTGAGCCCGTAGCGAAACGAGGCACGGGCGAAGTCGCGGATCGAGTCGTCGAGGTTGTACATGGCCATCGCGATGCCGCTCGAGGGGAAGTCGAAGACGTCGATCTCGATCGGTTCGCCCTCGTCCTTGGGCGTCCAGGTGAGAGTCAGCTTGCCCTCGCCCGGGATCAGCGTGTCCTCGGCGCGGTATTGATCGCCGAATGCGTGACGGCCGATGATGATCGGCTTCGTCCACCCCGGCACGAGGCGCGGAATGTTTGAGATCACGATCGGCTCGCGGAAGATGACGCCGCCGAGGATGTTGCGAATCGTGCCGTTCGGCGAGCGGTACATCTCCTTGAGGCCAAACTCCTCGACCCGGGCCTCGTCGGGCGTGATCGTCGCGCACTTGACGCCGACCCCGTGCTCTTTAATCGCATTCGCAGCGTCAACCGTGATCTGGTCGGAGGTCTCGTCGCGGCTCTCGATGCCCAGGTCGTAGTACAGGAGCTCCACGTCGAGATAGGGGACGATCAACTGCTCCTTGATGAACTCCCAGATGATCCGGGTCATCTCGTCGCCGTCGAGCTCGACGATGGGGTTCTTCACTTCGATCTTGGCCATGCGTCTCTTCCGATCCTCCGGGGGTCGCTGGACGGCGCAGGCTATCGAGGCGCGTTGGTTCGAGATGAAGTGATGTCTCTCGCGCCCTACTGTCGGGCGTGAGAGACAGCGGTTCACACGCGAGGCGGCTCATAGGCCGCTGTTCGAGTCCGGTCAGCGCCGATCTCGCTCGTAATGAGTACCCGTACCATCCGGGGCATGGCGACCGTCGAGCCCCGCCCCGCACACGCGACGCATGAGGTCTTAAACCAGGCCTCCGCGCTCGAGAACTACAACGTCTTCGAATCCGATCGCGTCCTCCGAGCAGCGCTGGAGCGCGAGGGGGGCGGCTGGGCCGGCGACCGAGCCACCGAAGTCGGCGCCTTCTCAGGATCGGCGCGTGTCCAGGCCTGGGGGCGCGAGGCGAACGAGAATCCGCCAAGGCTTCGCACGCATGACCGCTTCGGCAAGCGGATCGACGAGGTCGAGTTCCATCCGGCCTGGCACGAGCTCCTCGCCGCGGGCGTCGGCTTCGGTCTCGCCTCACTGCCGTGGGCAGAGCCACAGCCGGGCGCCCACGTCGCGCGCGCCGCGATGTTTATCTCCTTCGGTCAGGCGGAAGCCGGGGTCGGCTGCCCGCTCTCGATGACCTACTCGGTCGTTCCCGCCCTTCGCGCCCAGCCCGAGCTTGCCGCCGAGTGGGAGCCGCGCTTCACCTCTGCGTCCTATGACGGCGAACGACTCCGCCCTGCGCCGGACAAGGCGGGCGCCCTTGCCGGCATGGCCATGACGGAGAAACAGGGCGGCTCGGACGTCCGAGCGAACACCACAAGCGCCACGCCCCTGAACGGCGGTGGTGGCGGTGCCGAGTACGAGCTGACCGGGCACAAATGGTTCTGCTCCGCGCCGATGTGCGACGCGTTCCTGGTCCTGGCCCAGGCACCTGGCGGCCTCAGCTGCTTCCTCCTCCCCCGCTTTACACCGGACGGCGAGCGCAACCGAATCCACATCCAGCGCTTGAAGGACAAGCTCGGAAATCGCTCGAACGCCTCGTCTGAGATCGAGCTGCGCGGCGCGTGGGCCCGCATGGTCGGCGAGGAGGGCCGCGGCGTCCCGACCATCCTCGAGATGGTCAACCACACACGACTCGACTGCGTGCTCGGCGCCGCAACCGGAATGCGCTTCGCGGTCGCCCACGCCATCAACCATTGCTCGGGCCGCGCCGCCTTCGGCAAGCTCCTCGTCGAGCAACCGCTGATGAAGAACGTCTTGGCGGATCTCGCGATCGAGTCGGAGGCGGCGACGATCGCGGCGATGCGTCTCGCTCGCGCGTACGACGAGTCCGCGGCCGGCGACGGGCACGCCTTCGAGCTCCGCCGCCTCGCGAACGCCGTCCTCAAGTACTGGACGACCAAACGCGCGACCCCGCACGCGGCTGAGGCGCTCGAATGCTTTGGAGGCAACGGATACGTCGAGGAGTCCGGGATGCCGCGCCTTCTTCGCGAGTCGCCCCTCAACTCGATCTGGGAAGGCTCGGGCAACGTGCAGTGCCTCGACGTCCTCCGCGGGATGGCTCGGAGCCCGGCGGCGGTCGACGCCTTCTTCACGGAGGTCGGCGAGACGGCCGGCGCCGACCGGCGCCTCGACGTAGCCATCGCCGAGCTCCAGGCCGAGCTTTCAGACCTGGAGGGCATCGAGTCGCGCGCGCGCCGCGTCGTCGAGCGCATGGCACTGGCGCTCCAGGCGTCTTTGCTCCTGCGCTTCGGCGACGAGGCAGTGGCTGACGCGTTTTGCGCCTCGCGGCTCGAAGGCGACTCGGGCCTTGCCTTCGGAACGCTTCCGGCCGGAACCGACTTCGACCGCATCATCACGCGGCACGCCGCGGCGTAGTAGAGGCCTCATGCGGCGCTCTTCGCTCGCCACCATCGCGTCCGTCGTAGCGCTGGCGCTCGCGTCCGCGACCGGGTTGGCTGCGTGTAGCGAGGGCGAGGTCGACAACACCGCCTCGGATCCGATCGAGCTGGCCCGCTACCTCCCTGAGAACGTAACGCTGATCCAGACGATCGACGTCGTCGAGGCGAGGCAGGAGCTCGGCCTGCCCGACGATGCGAATGCCGCCCCCACCAACAGCCAGATCCGAAAGGCCGACAGCCCGCAGGCCCGCCTCTTCGCGCTCACCTCGCGCGCGTTCCCGGTCGTCAGTGACGCTTACCTACTGGGCCTCGACGCCAGGGGCGCATCCCCGCTTGATGGCTCGCTCATCCTCGCCGCAGCGGGTGGCGCCGGATCCGGCGCCGTCAGCATCGTCTCGACCTCCGAGCCGTTCGACGATGTGGCCGCGAAGCTCGAGACCAGCGGCTACAGACGGCAGCGAAACCTCTACCTGGCTGGGCCCCAGGCAGTCAAAACCGCATCGGGCGTGGTCGCCGACGGCGGCAGCGGGCGCGTGATCTTCGCCGCCACCGAGCGTCTCGCCACCAAGGTCATGGACCGTATGAGCGAGGAGGCCGAGCCCGGGGTGACGGCGGAGGCGCTCCAAGCGGTGAACGGCTCCGTCCGGCTGGCAACGACCGAGGGGTTCCGATCGCCTTGCGTCGAGGCTCTATCTGCGGCTCAGTTCGCGACGGGCAGGGGAGCGATCATGGCCCTGACTGTCTCCGGCGAGAAACCCGATCCGGACCGCTTCGACGCTCGCGCCGTCAGGTCGCTCGACACCGGGACCACGTCCGTCCTCGTCGACGCGCTCCTCATTCCCTTCAACGTCAGGCGGCCGGTCGGTCTGGCAACGGAGCCCATCACCGAGCTTCTGTCCTATTCCGAGACCAGCCCGCCGGAAGCGCGCGCTCGCATCAAATCGCCGGTAGACGCCTACACCTGTCCATAGGATCGCCGGTATGAGCGATGAACGCGTAGCGATCGATGTCTCCGACGGCGTCGCGGACGTGCGCCTGGTCCGCGGGGACAAGCACAACGCGCTCGATTGGCCCATGTTCAAGGCGCTCGACGCCGCCACCGACGAGCTTCAGGCCAGGAGGGACGTTCGCGCCGTGGTTCTCTCCGGTGACGGCCCCAGCTTCTGCTCAGGCCTTGACTTCCCGAGCTTCATGGCGGGCAACGAAGGCGTCGACGAGATGATCGCCGACGTTCCCGGCGAGGTGGCGAACATCGCACAGCGGGTCGCTTACGACTGGCAGCGCCTGCCGATGCCGGTCGTCGGCGCGGTTCACGGCAACTGCCTTGGCGGAGGCGCGCAGATTGCCTTGGGCACGGACATCCGCATCGCTGCCCCGGACCTCAAGCTGTCCGTGATGGAGATTCGCTACGGCCTCGTCCCGGACATGGGAATAACCCAGGTGCTGCCGGCGCTCGTGCCGCTCGACGTGGCAAAGGAGATCGTTTTCACCGGGCGCGGGATCGCCGCGGACGAGGCGCTCGAGCTGGGACTTATCACAAGGGTCGCCGAGGACCCGCGTCGAGACGCGCTTTCGCTCGCCGCCGAGATCGCGTCGAAGTCTCCCGATGCGATCCGCTCGGGCAAGCTCCTCCTGAACGCCGCGTATAAGAGCCGCAGCGAGGATGTGCTGAAGCTGGAAGCCGAGCTTCAGCGCGCGCTGGTGGGGAGCCCGAATCAGATCGCGGCGGTCACCTCGGCGATGACCTCAGAACCCGCCGAGTACTCGGATCCGGACTGACCAGTTCGCTAGCGTCTGCGCCCGTGTTCAGGGGAACAAAAGCCGGTCTATGCACGCTGATTCCGGCTATGGCGATCGCGGGCTGCGGCGGCGATGACGAGGGCGATTCGCCCGATACCGATGGGGGCCTGACCGCGGCCGAGCTGGCACCGAAGCTGCCCGAAGCCGAGTTCGCGCAGGCAACCGCGGTCGACGTGGTCGCGGCAAAGGAGGCCGCTGGGCTCCCCACCGACATCGATCCGCTCGAGCTCAGCAACTCGAACGCCGAGATCAGATTCGCCTTTTCGACCTTCTACGCGTTCCGGAGCGTCGCCGCCCTCGTGGACAACCCCGTGCGCGAAGCCCTCGACTACTCGCGGATCACGGCCTACGCAGGCCACCCCTTCCTCGCCGACGACGCCGTGACCCTCGTCTCCACCTCGCAGGACTTCGAGGAGATCGCTACTTCGCCCGCCCTCCTGGTCGTGAGCCTCACGGACGTAGAGGGCGACCCCCTCTACGACTGCGGCTAGCGGGGCCGGCGATGCCCGCGCGCGGAGCGCTGACGCTGTTCCACGTTCGGGGCATCCGGATTGGGGTCGACTACTCCTGGTTCCTCGTCCTCTTCCTGATCATCTTCTCGCTCTCCGGGTTCTACTCGGAGGTGACGGGAGCGCCCGACGGGTCCATCGAGCCCTACGCGCTTGCCGTCGCCAGTGCTCTCGCCTTCTTCGCGTCGATCGTCCTCCACGAGCTGGGGCACGCGTTCGTGGCGATGAGGAACGGAATCGGGATCTCCGAGATCACGCTGTGGCTCTTCGGCGGCCTCGCGCACATGCAGCGCGACTCGCAGTCGGCCGGCGTCGAGTTCAGGGTCGCCGCCGCCGGGCCCGCGGTGACGCTAGTGATAGCGATAGCCGCGATGGCGGGCGGAATCGCGTTTGCAGGCTCGGAGCGGGAGTTCTTCGACGCGATGCGCATTTCTGAGGATGCCGAGATCTCGGGCACCCTGGCCGTGATCGCCTGGCTCACGAGCCTCAACATCATCGTTCTCGTGTTCAACCTGATCCCGGCCTTCCCGCTAGACGGCGGCCGGATCCTGCGAGCGGCGGCATGGAGGCTGACGGGGGATCGCAACAAGGCAACGCGGTTTGCCGCGATGACGGGCCAGGGCTTCGGCTACCTCTTCATCGTCCTCGGTCTCCTGCTGTTCTTCGCCGGCAGCCTTGTGCTTGGCGTCTGGCTTTCGCTCACCGGGTTCCTGCTGGGCTCAGCGGCGCGAGGGACGGTGGCCCGCACCGAGTTCGAAAGCCGCATCGAGGGCCTGAGCGTCTCCGACGTGATGGACGCAGAGCCGGTCTCGATCGCCGATGACACCACTGTCGAGACCGCGCTCGACGACTTCTTCCTGCGATATCGCTGGCCGTGGTTTCCCGTGACCGACCCCGCTCAGCGGTTCCTGGGCCTGATCGTCCGAGAGGCCGCCGACGCGGTGCCGGCCGGCGATCGCTCGACCCGGCGGGTGGGTGACGTCCTCGAGGCAGACTCCGCCGGCACCCTCCAGGTCTTCGCCGACGCTCCGCTCGACTCGCTTCTCGGCAACGACGCGCTCCGGCGGCTCGGCGCTCTGGCCGCCGTTGATTCGGACGGGCGCCTGCGAGGAATCGTCACGGCCGATCAGGTCGGCCGGGCGCTCCGAGACGCGATGGCCGAGCCCCCGCCAGCCACCTGAGAAAAGGCAGAGTCGAAGCCATAGGATTCGGCGCGTGAGCGCACCCGCGACGATGCCGGCAAAGCGTGGATCGGCACCTACCCGCGGGGCTTGGCTTCGGGAGTTCTGGACCTCCTCTGTCGGCAAGAAGCAGATCGTCGCCCTGACGGGAGCGGTGCTCGTCCTTTACGTGATCGCTCACATGCTGGGAAATCTCAAGGTCTTTCAGGGCGCGGGTCTCGCAAGCGGCAGCATCGATGCCTACGCCGAATGGATTCGCACCGCGGGCGAGCCGGTGATCCCGCGGAACGGCCTCCTTTGGTTGGCAAGGGCGTTCCTGCTCGCCTCGTTCGTCGTCCATGTCGTGGCGGTTGCCCAGCTGGCCGCCCGGAACCGAGCGGCTCGGCCGGTCGGGCGCAGGCCGCCTGTCATCAAGCGATCGTTCTCAACACGGACCATGCAGCTCGGTGGCGTCTTCCTCCTCGTCTTCGTCGTCTTTCACATTCTTCACTTCACGACTGGCACGATCGACCCCGGCTCCTTCGACGAGGGGGCCGTCTATGCCAACCTCGACGCGGCCTTCGATAGCCCGGTGCTCGTCGCGATCTACGTCCTGGCCGCCCTTGCGCTTGGCTTTCACCTCCGCCACGCCGTCTGGAGCTTTTTTCAGACGGGCGGCTGGGACAAGCCGAACCGGAACCCAACATTTCGCCGCGCAGGCTCTTTCATCGCGGTAGCGGTGACCGCCGGCTTCGTCGCTGTGCCCGTCGCCTTTTGGGTGGGTGTGATCGGGTGAGCGTCACGCTCGACAGCCGCGTCCCTGCAGGGCCGATCGAAGACAAGTGGCACAACTGGCTCGACGATCACCGGCTGGTCGGGCCAAGGCAGCGAGCCGACCACCGCATCATCGTCGTCGGGACCGGGCTTGCCGGGGCGAGCGCCGCCGCGACCCTTGCAGGACAGGGCTACACCGTCGACGCCTTCTGCTTTCAGGACTCCTCGCGGCGCGCGCACTCGATCGCGGCGCAGGGCGGCATCAACGCGACTAAGGACTACGCAAACGAGGGCGATTCGGTCCGCAGGCTCTTCGTCGACACGATGAAGGGCGGCGACTTCCGCGCTCGCGAGGCGAACGTCTGGCGCCTTGCTGAGACCTCGACCAACATCATCGACCAGGCCGTTGCCCAGGGAGTCCCCTTCAATCGCGAGTACGGCGGCATGCTTGCCACGCGCTCGTTCGGTGGCGTCCTGGTCGAGCGGACCTTCTACTGCCGTGGCCAGACCGGCCAGCAGCTTTTGCTGGGTGCCTACTCCGCCCTTCAGCGCCAGGTCGCCGAGCGCAGGGCCACCGTCCACAACCGCCACGAGCTGCTCGACATCGTCCTCGTCGACGGCCAGGCCCGCGGCATCATCGCGCGCAACCTGGTAACGGGCGAGATCGAGCGCCACGCCGCCGACGCGGTCGTGCTCGCCACCGGCGGCTACTGCAACGTCTACTTCCTCTCGACCAATGCCATGGGCTGCAACGTCACCGCGGTTTGGCGCGCCCACCGCCGGGGCGCCGCGATGGCAAACCCCTGCTTCACACAGATCCACCCGACCTCGATCCCGGCCACCGGTCACTACCAGTCAAAGCTCACGCTGATGTCGGAGTCGCTTCGAAACGACGGCCGGGTCTGGGTGCCGCGCGATACCGCCGAGACGCGCGAGCCGGCCGACATCCCGGAGGCCGAGCGCTACTACTACCTCGAAGAGCGCTATCCGCGCTTCGGCAACCTCGTCCCGCGCGACGTCGCCTCACGGGCCGCCAAGATCGTCTGCGACGACGGTCTCGGCGTCGGCGGCACCGGACGCGCCGTCTACCTCGACTTCCGCGACGCGATCTCAGAGCGCGGCGCGGAGGTGATCGCGGATCGCTACGGGAACCTCTTCGAGATGTACGAGCGGATCACCGGCGACTCGCCCTGGGAGACGCCGATGATGATCTACCCCGCGCCCCACTATTCGA
>Ga0208612_1000540_pt1 | contig 16258 bp, 19 predicted proteins | sample AntDryMetagUQ889_FD_188089 | JGI IMG/M metagenome (GOLD analysis project Ga0208612, IMG submission 188089) | Polar desert microbial communities from Antarctic Dry Valleys - UQ889 (SPAdes) | ecosystem: Environmental > Terrestrial > Soil > Desert | place: Antarctic Dry Valleys | collected 2008-12-31 | reverse complement strand
ACTGCGAGGGAGCCGAGCGAGTGGGCATGACCGCGGTGCGCCACCGCGACGCCCCCCGGACCGTGGCCGAGCTCGAGGGGCTTCTGGGCGTGGAGCTGCGGTAGGGCCCCTGCGCCGGCCCTCCGGCGGGCCAAGTGGACCGGGCGCGTGAACCGCGCGACGCGACGGCGACGCCTTCGCGACTTTCCCGACCGCCCCGGTCGAATATCGGTCCAGACGCCCCCGAACCGTCCGGTCCCGCGGCGACCATGCTCGCCATGGACCGCGCCCGCGCCGACGAGATCACTCAGGCCTGGATCGACGCCTCGCCCGATGAGCAGGCGGCGCTCAACCGCTTCTCGAGCCTCGAGGACGCTCTGGTGTCGCTGCTACCCGGCGGCGAGGTCGAATGGACGGTCGAGGACCTCGGCGGGCACCCCACCGTCCTCACCCTCGCCGACGGAGGGCTGTTCACCGTGTCGGTCGAGGGCGGCGAGCGCTCGGGCGCCCCGCCTGCGGAGGTGCGCTGCCGCTTCGCGCAGGCAGCGGTCTCCATCCAGGGCGTCGAGCTGGCCGAGCGCACCGAGGCGCGAACCCGTCATCGATCGTGGACCTTCCACCGCGCCGGGGCCCCGGCGCTCGAGCTGGCCTCCGCAGCACCGGCCGCCGGGCACTTCGGACGAGCGCGGGGCGAGCGCACCGAGCGCTTCGCCCGGGCGTTGGCGGTGGCCGCCGGATGGGCGCTGCCGGCCGAGGCCACGGCGTCACGGCCCGGCGCCTGAGCCGGGGCCGCGCGCGCGTGGCGGCCCGTACGCGACCCGGTTCGGGCCCCGGGCGACCTGCATAACCCCGGTCACGCCCGGCCGCGAACGGCGTGCCTGCGGTTATGCACCAGGGACGTGCACTAGCCCAGACACGCCCGGAGTGAGGGGGGGTGCCTGTGTTTATGCACGAGCGATTCGGTGCGCTGGAAGGCCGAAGGCGGGGGAGCCGAGTTCGAGCCTCACGACTCGTCACGCGAGCCGAACGACGAAACGGCCAGCAGGTCGGCCAGCGGGGCCAGCCGCTCGGCGGTCTCGAACAGGCCGCTCACCGCGCCGGGCTCGGGCCCCGCGCGACCGGAGATCCGACCCGTGAGCACCACGGTCGTGGTGGACGCGCCGCCGCGCGAGGTCTGGCGCCACGTGGTGGCCTTCCCCGCGCTGCCGGCGCCCCGTGAGGTCGCCTTCCGAGCGGGCATCGCCTACCCCGTCGGCGCGGTGATCGAGGGCCGGGGCAAGGGAGCGCTCCGGCGCTGCCGCTTCTCCACCGGGGACTTCGTCGAGCCGATCACGGCCTGGAAGGCTCCGCACCGCCTGGCCTTCGACGTACGCGACCAGCCCCCGCCGATGCGCGAGCTCTCCCCGTGGGGAGCAGTGCATCCCCCGCACCTCGACGGGTTCCTACGGTCGCGTCGCGGAGAGTTCCGCCTCCGCGCCCTGCCCGACGGACAGACGTTGCTCACCGGTACCACCTGGTACGAGAACCGCATGTGGCCCGCGGCCTACTGGCGGCTGTGGTCGGACGGCCTGATCTCGCGGATCCACGGCCGGGTCCTCCGGCACGTGGCCGCGATCAGCGAGGCGGGCAACGACGCTCACGCCGTGCGGAGCGGCGGTAGCGCTCGACCTCTCGTTCCGCCCGGTCGCGGCCTATCCCGCGCTGATCATGGCGACGCCGACCAGCGCGGCGCCCACCCCCGCCCACTGCGCCGGCGCCAGCCGCTCACGCAGCACGCCGCGGGCGAGCAGCACGGTAACGACCGGATACAGGGACCCGAGCAGCCCGACCAGGGACACGAGCCCGTAGGTCGAGGCCAGCGCGAACAGCAGGTTCGCGGTCATGTCGAGGATGCCGATCGCCGCCAGCGCCCCGCCCTCCGCGCCGCTCACCCGTAGTCCGGGCCGGATGATCACGGCCGCGGCCAGGACCAGGAGCAGGCCGGTGCCACGCTGGGCGAGGATGGCCCACCACGGGTCGGCGTCGCTGGCCGCGTCGATCCCGATGAAGAAGCCGCCGAAGCCGACCGCGGCCACGAGCGCGAGACCGACGCCGGCGCTCGTCCGCCGAGGCCCTTCCCCGCTCGCGGCGGTGCCCGGGTCCGCTGCCCCGAAGGCATCGGCATCGGCCCCGTCCACCGCCTCGCGCGAGGCGAGGAGCACGCCCGCCAGGGCGAGGGCCACCCCGGCGCCTTGGAGCACGCTCGGGCGCTCGCCCGACGCGATCCCGAACACCACGGGCAGCACCGCGCCGGTCGAGGAGATCGGTGCGACCACGCTCATGCTCCCCACGGCCAGGCCGCGGTAGAACGCAGCGATCCCCGCCGTGCCGGCCACGGCGGCGAGCGCCGCGAGGGCGGCCGGGGCGACACCCGGCGGCGGCTCTCCGCGCAGGGCCACAAGCGCGACGACGACCGGGAAGCTGGCCGCGGAGGAGACGGCCAGGACGGTCAGCACCGCCCGACGGCGGCTGGCGAGGCCGGCTCCGAAGTCGGCGACGCCCCAGGCCAGGCTCGACGCGAGCGCGAGGAGGACCGCGGTCACGCCGCCCCGCCGGCCGCACGCCGACCGGCCAGCCGGGCAGGGCCCGTCCTACCTCCGCGCGCCGCGTCCGTACATGAGCACGATGAAGCGCTCCAGCAGCTTGGTCATCCGTCGCGAGTGGGGAAAGAAGTGCACCTCGCGCTTGGGCGCGAAGCGGGTGATGAGGATCGCTTGGGACTGGCAGTACTTCTTGATCCCCTCAACGGAGTGGCGGGCGCCGATTCCCGACTGCTTGGCTCCGCCGAACGCCACCTCTGTGGCCAGGTAGTTGATGATCGCGTCGTTGACGCAGGCGCCGCCGGTCTCGAGCCGCCGCGCGACCCGCTCCCCGCGCGCGACGTCGCGGGTCCAGACGCTCGAGTCGAGCCCGTAGATCGAGTCGTTGGCCAGGCGGATGGCCTCCTCCTCGTCGGGCACGCGCATGATCGGGAGGGTGGGACCGAATGTCTCCTCGGTCATGATCCGCATCGAGTGGTCGACCCCGGTGAGCACGGTCGGCTCGAAGAAGTCCCCCCGCCCCTCACGGCGCCGGCCGCCGGTCAGCACGCGGGCGCCCTTCTCCACGGCGTCGGCGACGTGCTCGTCGAGCAGCTCGAGCTGGTCCTCGAAGGTGATGGCTCCGACCTCGACCGACCCCGGGCCGCCCGGCTCGCCCTGGCGGAGCTTCCGCGTCTTCTCGACCACCTTGGACACGAACTCGTCGTGGATGTCCTCGTGCGCGTAGCAGCGCTCGATGGAGATGCACGTCTGGCCACTGTTGGACATCGAGTAGAAGACCGCGGCGTTGGCCGCGCGCTCGAGGTCGGCGTCCTCGAGCACGATCATCGGGTCGTTGCCGCCCAGCTCGAGGGAGATCGGCGTCAGCCGCTCGGAGGCCTGGGCCATGATCTTCTTCCCGACGTCGGTGGAGCCGGTGAACATGATCATGTCGGCTTGGTCGATCAGCGCCTTGCCGGTCTCGCCCCCGCCGCCGGTGGCCACCAGGAACACGTCGTCGGGAATGCCGACGGCCTTCAGGCCCTCGGCCACGAGCAGCGAGGTGAGCGGGGTCAGCGTCGCCGGCTTCAGGACCACGGTGTTGCCGGCCATCAGCGCCGGGATGCAGTCGCCGAAGTTGTTGGTCAGCGGGTAGTTCCAGGGCCCGATCACGCCGACGACGCCGTAGGGGCGGTGGCGCTCCACGAGCCTGCGGCCGAGCAGGAACGGGGAGTGCGGGCGCATCTTGCGGTCGCGAAGGAACTTCTCCGCGTGCTTGGCCCAGAACCCGAGCGAGTCGGCCACGTAGACCAGCTCGGCGAGCTGGGCGTCCTCGCGCGTCTTGCCGGACTCGGCGACGATCGTCTCGAGCAGGCGGTCGCGGTTCTGCACGAGCCAGCGACGGAAGTCGCGCATGATCGCGCCGCGCCCCTTGTAGCCGAGCGAATTCCAGATCGGCTGGGCGGCGCGGGCGCGGGCGACCAGCGCCTCGACCTCGGACGCCCCCATGCTCGGCACGTGGCCCACGGTCTCCCCGGTGGCCGGGTTGAGCACGGGCAGATGCTCGAGCGTTCCCGCTCCGTTCGACTGCGGGTGGGCGTGCTGCTCGATGGTGGCCACTGGATGAGCTCCTGTTCTCGGGTCCCGCCGCGACGATCCTATGTACCCGCTTCCGCCGGCGCGAGGCGGTGGGAGGACGAGGCTCGGTGCGCTCAGGCGGCGGCGGGGGCCTCGACCCGTTCGATCACCGCGTCGTCGACCGGTCGGTCGCCGCGGGCGGTGGGGGTGGCCTCGATCGAGTCGACCGCCTCCATGCCCGAGGTGACCCGCCCGAACACCGTGTGCTTGCCGTCCAGCCACGGCGCGGCGGCCGCGGTGACGATGAAGAACTGCGACCCGTTCGTGTTCGGGCCGGCGTTGGCCATACACAGCGCACCGCGCTCGACCTTGTGGGGGTTGATCTCGTCCTCGAAGGTGTAGCCGGGGCCGCCAGTCCCGGTGCCGTCGGGATCGCCGCCCTGGACCATGAAGTCGGGGATCACCCGGTGGAAGACCACGCCGTCGTAGAAGCCCTCGCCCGAGAGGCGCAGGAAGTTCTCGACGGTCTTCGGGGCGTCGGCGTCGAAGAGCTCGAGCTCGACCGGACCGTGGTTCGTGTGCATCGTGAGCACGCTCATGGTCGTGCGACCTCCAGTAGTAGGGGAACACCGCGCACGTCGTGGCCGCGTAGGCGCTCGACGACCTCCTCGGCGCGGGCGGACGGCACGCTCGCCAGGGCGAAGCGCTCGAGTATCCGCACGCCGGTCACCTCCTCGCCCTTCAGGCGCGAGCGGTCGACGATCGCGCCCACCACGTCGGCGGGCTCGAGGCCCTGTAGACGGCCCGCCCCGATGATGAGGGTGGTCAGCCGGCCGTTCGGCCCGGCGTGCGGCTTGGTGTGACGTGGGCGACGCGGCTGGGGAGGCTCGTCGTCCGCGACGGGGACGGAGGGCGTGAGATCCGGTGCGGCGGTCTCCGGCGGAGCGGTCTCGACCAGAGCGATCTCCAACGGAGCGGTCTCCGCCGGCGCACTCTCCGCCGGCGGTGCGTCCGGCCCGCCCGGGGCCGGCGTCGTCGCGGCGGCCGCGGCGCGCGCCGCGGCCTCACGCCGCCGCTCCGGACGCGCCTCCTCCGCCGACCACTCGGCGATCTTGATCGACGCGTGGCGCTCGATGGCCTCGAGATCGCGGTGCTGCTTCGGGGTGATGACCGTGATGGCGCGTCCCGAGCGGCCGACCCGGCCGGTGCGCCCGATGCGGTGCACGTAGATCTCGGGCGAGTTCGGTGGGTCGTAGTTGATCACGTGGGTGACCCCGGAGATGTCGAGCCCTCGGGCGGCCACGTCGGTGGCCACGAGCAGGCGCTCGCGCCCGTCCTTGAAGGCGATCATCACGCCGTCGCGCGAGCCCTGGGACATGTCGCCGTGCAGCGCCTTCACTCGCACTCCCCGGCCGTCCAGGACCCTCGCCAGGCGGTCGACCCCGATCTTCGTGCGCACGAAGACGATGGCCTGCGTCGGCTTCTCCGCCTCGATCACCCGGGCGAGCGCCTCCGGCTTCTCGCGGTCGGCGGCATCGACGAAGAAGTGCTCGACGGTGTCGATGGTCAGCGTCGCGGCGCGCACCTTCACGGTGACCGGGTCGAGCATTCGCGCCTCCGCGAGCTGGCGGATCTCCTGCGGCATCGTGGCCGAGAAGAGCGCGGTCTGGCGCCCGCCGGGAGCGCGGGAGAGGATCGTCTCGACGTCCTCGAGGAACCCGAGATCGAGCATCTCGTCGGCCTCGTCGAGGACCACGAAGCGCACGGAGCTCACCACCAGCTGGTGGCGGCTCATCAGGTCCATCACCCGGCCGACGGTGCCGACCACGACCTGGGCGCCGGCCTTGAGCTGGGCGACCTGGGAGCGGATCGGGGCGCCGCCGAACACGGCCACCACGCCTACGCCGCGGCGCTCGCCGTAGGCGCGGATGGCCTGGGTCACCTGGATGCAGAGCTCGCGGGTGGGGGTGAGGACGAGCGCCTGGACGTCTGGGTCCCGGGGATCCACGTACTCGAGGAGCGGCAGGCCGAAGGCAGCGGTCTTGCCGGTGCCGGTCTGCGCCTGGCCGATCACGTCGCGGCCGGCCAGGAGCTCGGGAATGGCCTGCTCCTGGATGGGCGTCGGGCTGCTGTAGCCCAGATGGGCCACGGCCTCGACCAATGGAGTGGAGAGGCCGAGGTCGGCGAACGTCGGCACGCCCGGAGCCTACTCAGCCGCGCTCACGCCGCGCCGCGCTACGCGGACGGGTCCAGCAGGAGCTTCCCGCTGGTCCCCCGTCCCTGCATCTCCTCGTGGGCGCGGGAGGCCTCGGAGAGCGGGTAGGTCCCGCCGACGACGGGCCGCAGGTCGCCGCTCGCCACCATCTCGAACATCTGCTCGAGCGGCCGGGCGGTCTGCTCCTCGTTGCCGAGGGCGTGGAAGAGGTAGAAGCCGACCACCGCGCGGCTGTGGCCGAGCAGGTCGAAGGAGCTCACCTGGTTGCCCTCGCCGCTGGCCGCCCCGTAGGTGACCAGGCGGCCGAAGGGGGCAAGGGCCTCGAGGCTCTGGTCGAACACCCGGCCGCCCGCCATCTCGAGCACGACGTCGACGTCCTCGCCCCCGTTGGCCTCCTTCAGAGCGCCGGTGAGGTCGTCGGCGCGGGAGTCGACGACGGCGTCGGCACCGAGGTCGGAGGCCAGCCGGCGCTTCTCCTCGGAGCTCGCGGTGGCGATCACCCGACCGGCGCCGAAGCGCTTGGCGAGCTGCACGGCCAGGGAGCCGACGCCTCCGGCCGCGGCGTGCACCACCACGCTCTCGCCCTCCTCGAGGCGCGCGGAGGTCTTGAGGATGTGCCACGCGGTGAGGCCCTGGAGGAGCACCGCCAGCGCCTGCTCGTCGTCGGCGCCGTCGGGGAGGGGCACGCAGGTGGCCGCCGGCCCGACCGCGTACTCGGCGTAGGCGCCGGAGACGAAGCCCACCACCCGCTGGCCGGCCTCCAGCCCGTCGGCAGCGCGCTCGACGGTGCCGGCCACCTCGACGCCGGGGGTGAACGGGAGCTTCTGCGGCTCGACGTAGGTGTCCTGCCGAGCCATGGTGTCCGCGTAGTTGATCCCGGCCCGGGAGACCTTGATGAGCACCTGGCCCTCACCCGGCTCGGGCTCGGGGGCGTCCACCATCTTGAGGACGTCGGGGCCGCCGAACTCTTCGACTCGTATCGCGCGCATGCCGGTTTCAGTACCCCCGGGTCCGTCCGGCCGAAACCGGCCCGCGCCGGCCTGGCGGCCGGTCGGTCCCGGACCAGGACGCCTGCCTATACCCTTGCCCGCCTCGTGAGCCTCCTCGTGGTCGGGTCCATCGCCTTCGACGCCGTCACCTCCCCCTTCGGTTCGCGCGACCGCATGCTCGGAGGCTCGGCCGTCCACTTCTCGCTGGCCGCCTCCTTCTTCACCGACGTGCGGGTGGCCGGGCCGGTGGGCGATGACTTCGGGGACGAGGAGCTGGCCGTGCTCCATGAGCGCGGGGTGAACACCGACGACATCGAGCACGTCGAGGGTGGCCAGACCTTCTTCTGGCGCGGACGCTACGAGTACGACCTGAACACCGCGCACACCGAGGACACCCAGCTCGGCGTGTTCGGCGACTTCTCGCCGAAGCTCTCCTCCGCCTCGACCGAGGCCGAGACGGTGTTCCTCGCCAACATCCAGCCGGACCTACAGCGCGAGGTGCGGGGGCTCTGCACCGGAGCCGGCCTGGTCGGCCTCGACTCCATGAACCTGTGGATCGAGACGGCACGCGACTCGCTGGTCAAGACCATCGGTGGCGTGGACCTCGTGTTCATGAACGACGCCGAGATCCGCCAGCTCACCGAGGAGCCGAACCTCGTCGCCGCCGCACGCAAGGTGCTCGACATGGGCCCGCGGGCGATCGTGGCCAAGCAGGGCGAGTACGGCGCGGCGCTCGTCACCGCCGACCGCTTCTTCGCCCTCCCGGCCTATCCGCTCGAGACCGTCCGGGACCCGACCGGCGCCGGTGACTCCTTCGCCGGCGGCTTCCTCGGCCACCTGGCCTCGCAGGGCGACGGCGCGGGCGAGGACGAGGGCGTGCTGCGGCGGGCGATGACCTACGGGTCGGTGCTGGCCTCCTACAACGTCGAGGACTTCGGGACCGAGCGGGTGCGAGCGCTGACCCGCGAGGAGATCGACGGGCGCTTCGAGGAGTTCCTCGACATCACCGCGATCGAGGGCGTCCCGACGCGCTGAGGAAAGGGGCGCCTGGCGCTCCGAGAAGGCGCGCACGGAGGGCCCGTTCGCGGTTAAGCTGCTCCGACCGATGGTCTGGGCGTTCATCTTCCTCTTCGTGGCCCTGAAGATCCCCCTCGGCATGCTGCTCTACATCGTGTGGTGGGCCGTGCACGAGGTGCCGGAGGAGGCCGAGGATGAGCGCCGCGACGACGGCGGCGGGGGCGGCAGCCACCGGCCCCGTCCGCGGCGGCCGCGTCCCCCACGCCGCGGGCCCCACGGCGACGCGGCTCCGCACTCGCCCCTTCGCGTGCGAGTGCGCTCCCGGCGCACGCGTCCGCCGGCCCGCTCCCACCGCTAGCCGCGGCCGACCAGGCAAGCGCGAGACCAACCTGAATGGCCAACGGCCGGCGCCGCCCGATCGACTCCCCGGGGGACCGCATAGCGAGCGGTGGCTCGGGCGCCGGCTTCGGTGGCGCTTCGCGCACCACCGTGATCGGCGTCGCGGTGGTGGTGATCCTGATCGTGGTCGCCATCGGCGGCTGCTCGACGCTCGCGCGGGTGGACGCCGGGCACGTGGGCGTGGTCCGCAACGGCGGCCCGCTGGACAACAAGGACATCCGCCAGATCCTCCAGCCGGGCAGCGCCGTCACCTACACGGGGGTGTTCTCCGAGGACCCCCACGAGTACCCGGCGGCGACCGTCCAGCGCTTCTACCAGATCACCTCGGACCAGGGACGGGGCGAGCGCGAGGGCGTCGACGTGGTGCAGGTGCCGACCGCCGACGGGGTATCGGTGGGGCTCGAGGCCACGATCTACTTCAACTTCGTCGGCGAGGCGAATCAGGATCTCCTGAAACGCTTCGACACGAACATCGGCCTGCGCACCTTCCCGGTGGCGAGCACCGGCGAGCGCCTCCACGCCTACGAGGGCGACCAGGGCTTCGCATCCATGCTCGACACCGTCCTGCGGCCGGTGATCGACAACGACCTGCGCCAGGAGATCGGCTCCTTCCGGTGCGCGGAGCTCGTCTCCTCATGCGCGCTCATCCAGCAGGGACAGGAGGCCAGCGAGAGCGGTGAGGCCCGCACCACTCCCGACGGCCGCGCGACCAACGCCAACCTCCAGGCCGTCCAGGAGAAGATCAACCGCTCGCTGGCCGAGGACATTCGCCGCACCTTCGGGGCCGACTACTTCACGAACATCCGCTTCAATCTGAGCCGGGTGACCCTGCCGTCGAACGTGCAGCGGGCCATCGACGAGGCCCAGTCGGCGTTCGCCGAGGTGTCCAAGGCGCGGGCGCGGGTGCGCCAGGCGGAGTTCCAGAACCGCGCGAACCGCCAGCTGGCCCGGACCTACGAGCAGTCGCCGGGCTTGGCTCAGATCGAGGCCATCAAGAACATCCCGCCGGGCTCGGAGGTCATCTTCAACGTCGGCGCGGGAGGCTCCCCGGGGCTGAACGTCGGCCGCGGGCGCTGAGCGCGGGGCACGGGCGGAATCCGGGCCACGCCGGCGAGGTGACTGATGGTGGTGGCGCTCGAGGTGGCCGTCGTCGTCCTCGTCACGATCGCGGTGCTGGCCGTGCTCGAGACGCGCCGGCGCCGACGGCTCGAGGAGGCGCGGTGGACGGTCGAGACCACCTCGCTCGCCGAGGGCGGCTTCGCGGTCGAGCTGCGCTGCCTCGGGCAGCCTCCCCAGCGCACGGCCATGATCCCTCCGGACCTTCCGGCCGAGGAGTTCTCCTCGGCGCTGGCCGACGCCCGCGCGGAGGCCGAGCACGAGGCGGCGGCGCTGAACGCCGGCCGGCCGCGCTCGAGATGATCCGGCCTGGGGTCGTCCACCGGCCGTCGGGTAGATTTCCCGCCCGTGCCCAGCTCCTTCGAGATCGCCGGCGTCCTGCTTGCGGTGTGGGCAGTCGTCGTCTCCTACCTCGGCCTGCGCAGCCCCGACTTCCCGCGCACGCCTCGCGCCGAGAAGATCGTCGCCGCGATCACGATCGTGCTGGTGGCCGGCGCGGTCGCCGCGGGCATCACCTCCTCGTCCTTCGAGTACGAGGAGAAGCAGAAGCAGAAGGCCGCCGCGTCGCGATGATCGACGACGGCCACGCGGTCCACTACACCGCCGTCACCCGGGGCACGCCGGTGCTCTCCTCCGAGGGGATCCAGGTGGGCGAGGTCGAGTCGATCGCGGACAACTACCGCGAGCACATCTTCGACGGCATCGTGATGCGCGATCCGCAGGGTGAGCCCCGCTTTGTCGACGCTCCCGAGGTGGCCCGCACCGCCGAGCGGGCGGTCACGCTCGCCATCACCGCAACCGAGGCCGCGGAGCTGCCTCCGCCGGAGCGCGCGGCGCCCTCCTTCCGGCCCGACGTGCGCGGCGGCCGGGTCTCGCGGCTCCTGCGCGGAGGCTGGCGCAGGAGCTGAAGCGCCTCCTCGTAGACTCGCCGGCCACGAAACCGGCACGGCGCGAGCGAGGGAGACGGCGATGGCTGAGGAACAGACGGAGCGGGACGACGGCGCGGTAGCGCAGGCCGAGGAGTCCCTCTCGGTCACCGACAACCGCACCGGGGAGACCTACGAGCTGGAGATCCACGACGGCACGGTCACGGCCATGGACTTCCGGCAGATGAAGGTCAACGAGGACGACTTCGGCCTCATGACCTACGACCCGGCGTACACCAACACCGCGCACTGCCGGTCGGACATCACCTACATCGACGGCGACGCCGGCATCCTCGAGCACCGCGGCTACACGATCGAGCAGCTCTGCGAGGACTCGAACTACCTCGAGGTCGCCTACCTCCTCATCCACGGCGAGCTGCCCTCGAAGGAGCAGTACGAGAATTGGGCCTTCGACGTCACCCACCACACCTTCGTCCACGAGAACATCAAGAAGTTCATGGAGGGCTTCCGCTACGACGCACACCCCATGGGCATGCTGCTTGCCACCGTCGGCGCGCTGTCGACCTTCTATCCCGAGTCGAAGGCCATCACCGACGACCGCGAGCGCTACATCGCCGCGGTCCGGATGATCGCCAAGATGCCGACGCTGGCGGCGTTCGCCTACCGCCAGTCGCTCGGCCTGCCCTACGTCTATCCGGACAACGACCTCGACTACCCGTCGAACTTCCTCTCGATGCTGTTCAAGATGACCGAGCAGCAGTACGAGCCGGACCCGCGCCTCTCGCGGGCGCTCGACGTGCTGTTCATCCTTCACGCCGACCACGAGCAGAACTGCTCGACCGCAGCGGTGCGGGCGGTGGGCTCCTCGCAGGTCGACCCCTACTCCGCGGTGGCCGCCGGCGTGGCCGCCCTATACGGCCCGCTGCACGGCGGCGCCAACGAGGCCGCGCTCCAGATGCTCGACCGCATCGGGTCTGTGGAGAACATCCCCGACTTCCTCGAGGGCGTGAAGAGCAAGGAGGAGCGCCTCGTGGGGTTCGGCCACCGGGTCTACAAGAACTACGACCCGCGGGCGCGGCTCATCAAGCAGAGCGTCGACGAGGTGTTCGAGGTGACCGGGGTCAACCCGAAGCTGAAGATCGCCCAGGAGCTCGAGAAGCGCGCCCTCGACGACGAGTACTTCACGTCACGGAAGCTCTACCCGAACGTCGACTTCTACTCAGGCCTGATCTACGAGGCGCTGAACCTCCCGCGCGCCATGTTCACGGTGATCTTCGCCATCCCGCGCACGTCGGGGTGGATCGCCCAGTGGCTCGAGATGGTGGACGACGAGGAGCAGAGGATCGCCCGCCCGCGCCAGATCTACACCGGCGAGCGCGAGCGCGACTTCGTGTCGATAGACGACCGCCCGTCAGCCGACCCGCTGTACCCGCCATCGGAGCCGCTCTCGCCGGAGGTCTCGACCCCCGACGTCTGAGGCGCCCGGCGCCCCGCCGGATCGCTTGAAGGCGGCGTAGCCGGCGCCGTTGGGGCCGATGTCATAGGTCACGAGGCCCGTGGCGTTCACGCCGAGCGGCCCGACCGTGTTCAGCGTGCCCGCGTTCGGCGGGTCCTGACGCGCCAGCACGTCGAGGCCCGAGTCGATGTCGAACAGCTCCGTGGACGGCGCGGCCGCCCGGTTGTTGTTGTACGCCGAGGCGGTCACCGTGGGGGCCCGGCCGAAGTTCGGATCGGCCGGGACCGCGACGGCGGCGGCCCGGTAGGCCAGCGGCGGGTCCGAGAACGTGACCAGCCCGGTCGCGGGGCTGATCCGCGCGTTCTGCTCGCCGTCGCTGGTCAGGCGAATGGCGTCGGCCATGGGATTGAAGTCGAAGCCGAACGACCCACCGAAGAGCGCAGGCGTGAATGGCCCCGCGCCGACCGGCGTGACGCTACCCGTCCGCGAGATCGTGTAGATCCGCGAGGAGATGCCGAGCCCGTAGATCTGGCCCGTGGCCGGACGGCGGTCCAGTCCGACGATCGCGTCGCTGTCGGGCAGGCCCCTGAGCGGCCGCGACCGCACGATGTCCGGACGGCTCGACGAGAAGCTCACGAGGTTGTCGCCGGAGATGCCGACGAACGTGGCCGCCGACGCGCTCGCGGGAAGGAGCGACGACGCGAGCGCCGCGCCGATGACGGCGAGCGCCAGCCGCCGCCCGAGGCTCCCGACGAGCGCCGGGGGTGAGATGGTGGTGGGCAAGGGGTCTCCTTCTTTCGGTCCGCGGCCCGAAGGCGACGGATGGTGGCTTTCCGGTCTTGCCCGGTCCGGCATTCAACGCCGAATCGGGCATCGGAGACGCGCAGCCGGGGCCGGACGCAACGCCCGCACCATCGGCGGTGGCTCAACCCTGTCCACCCCCGCGCATGATGTCCTCGCCCGTGGGGGCCGGGTCGCCATCGCCGGGCTCCCGGGTGACGGCGAGGCCGGGGTAGTTCCTCGGATTGACCGCGGCGTGGAAGATCACCCGCGAGCGCCCCTCGGGATCGGGATGGAAGGTGCCGGCCGAGATGCGGTTCGGAGCGCCCGGGCGATCGCCGGGGCCCACGAACCAGAGCTCGTAGAAGTCCTTCTTGGGGAGGACAGGCAGGTCGTCGGTGGCGAAGGCGATCCGCCGGCCGCTGCCGAGCTCGTCGACCCGGGCGGTGGCCGGGTCCCGTCCCCGGTCAGGACGGCGCTCACCTCGGGGGCCCCGACGACGAGGCGGCCGCCGGCGCGCGGGTATTGTGGAACCGTGCCGCGCGAGCCCCTCCACGACGCGCACGGCCGGCGGATCGCGGACCTCCGCGTCTCGGTCACCGACCGCTGCAACTTCCGCTGCCAGTACTGCATGCCGGCGGAGGGCCTGCCGTGGCTCGCCCGCGACGAGATCCTCTCCTTCGAGGAGATCGAGCGCGTCGTCGGACTCATGGTCGAGATGGGCGTCGAGGACCTCCGCCTGACCGGCGGCGAGCCACTCGTGCGCCGGCAGTTCCCGCGCCTCGTGGCAATGCTGGCCGGCCTCGACGGCCTGCGCGACCTCTCGCTCACCACCAACGGCTACCTGCTCGAGCGTGACGCCGACGCCCTGGTGGCCGCCGGGGTCGGCCGCGTGAACGTCTCCATCGACTCCCTCCAGCGCGACCGCTTCTTCCAGATGACCCGCCGCGACTCCCTCCCCCAGGTGCTCCGCGGGCTCGAGGCCCTGTCCCACCACCCAAAGGTCCATCCCGTCAAGGTCAACGCCGTGGCCATCCGGGGCTTCACCGAGGAGGAGGCCCTGCCCTTCGCGGAGTTCGCCCGCACGTCGGCCTTCCAGGTGCGCTTCATCGAGTTCATGCCGCTCGACGCCGACCAGGCCTGGACACCGGACGCCGTGCTCACCGGCGAGGAGTTGCGGCAGATCATCCACGCCGTGCACCCGCTCGAGGAGCGCCCGCGGGAGCCCTCGGCCACCGCCCGGATCTTCCGCTTCGCGGACGGGGAGGGCGAGATCGGGTTCATCAACCCGGTGTCCGAGCCCTTCTGCAGCGACTGCAACCGCATCCGCCTCACCGCCGAGGGGAAGCTCCGCACCTGCCTGTTCTCGATGCACGAGACGGACCTCCGCGAGCCCCTGCGGGCGGGCGCCACCGACGACGACCTCGAGCAGATCGTCCGCGACGCCGTGTGGCGCAAGGAGCTCAAGCACCGGGTGAACGAGCCCGGCTTCCGTCCTCCGGCGCGCTCCATGAGCGCCATCGGGGGCTGACCGGCTCCCATCGGGCGCCGAGCGACCCGACGCCGAGCGCCGGAGCGAAGAGCTGAGCGTCTACACGTTCACCGAGCGGCGAGGACCCAGGGTCGAGCGCCGGCGCTGCGCCTCCCTCGACGAGGCCCTCGACGCGCTCGAGGAGCGCGGCCTGGCCGTCGAGCGCGACGCCGACGCGCGCCCGGTCGACCTGAAGGTGCTGCGACGCTTCGAGCCGGTGGCGCAGGTGTCGGCTCGGCTCGAGATCGCCGGGCCGGGCCGGGTGCGCGCCGGTCTCGACGTGCGCGGCGACGGCTCGGCGGAGGCCTACACCGGCCGCGTGCGCCGGCGAGTGGTGGAGCAGCGCGCCGGGGAGTCGCCCTACGAGGCCCTGCGCAGGGTCCTGAGCGTCGACGACGGGCGCACGCGGTGAACGGCGGCCCGAAGGTGCCGCTACCCCAGGACGCCAGGCCGCCGTACCGCGTGTGGGTGAGCGGCGTGGCCCAGGAGGAGGGTCGCGACTATGAGGTCCGCGATCGAACGCTCTGCTTCAAGAGGCCGCTCGTCCAGGAGGGGCGGCTCGGGTTCTGGCGCTGGCTGTCGATGTTCCTCGGCCTCGTCGGCACCTACCGCCCCCACGACTCGGTCGACGTGCAGTACCGGGTGGACGGACGCGAGAAGCTGGCGTCCGACCTCGAGGTGGTGGGCGCGCCGACGGGTACCGAAGGGGGCAAGGAACGCTCGGCGGGGGGGCGCCGGCACGACGAGGGCTGAGCCGACCTCGTAACCTTCCGCACCATGCGCATAGACCAGATCCTCGAGGAACGCCGCCCCGTCTTCTCGTTCGAGTTCTTCCCGCCCAAGGACGACGAGGGCATGGAGCGGCTGTTCAACGCCGTCGCGGAGCTGAAGAAGGACGACCCGGCGTTCGTCTCGGTCACCTACGGCGCCGGAGGGTCCACGCGAGACCGCACGATCGCCGTGGTCAAGCGCATCCGCCGTGAGCTCGACGTCGAGGCCATGGCGCACTTCTCGGTGGTCGGCGCCACCCGCGAGCAGCTCGTGACCACTCTGGACGAGATGCAGGACGCGGGGATCGACAACGTGCTCGCGCTGCGGGGGGACCCGCCCAAGGGCGAGACCGAGTGGCGGCCCGAGCCGGGCGGCCTCGTGTACTCGAGCGAGCTGGCCGCGCTGATCTCCGAGAGCTACCCGTTCTGCATCGGGGCCGCGTGCTTCCCGGAGGTGCATCCCGAGGCCGAGAGCATGTCCGCGGACATCGACTTCCTCAAGGAGAAGGTGGCCGCCGGAGCGCGCTTCCTCATCACCCAGCTCTTCTTCGACAACGACTTCTACTTCGACTTCGTGGAGCAGGCCCGTGACGCCGGCGTCACGGTCCCGATCATCCCCGGGATCATGCCGATCACCAACTTCAAGCAGATCAAGCGCTTCACGGAGATGTGCGGGGCGTCGATCCCCGAGCCGCTCGAGCAGGCGCTGGCCGCGCGGGCGGAGGACGACGGCACCGGCGTCTCGGAGCTCGGCGTGGCCTACGCCACGCTCCAGTGCACGGAGCTGCTGGCCCGTGGCGCGCCGGGAATCCACTTCTACACGCTGAACAAGTCGCCGGCCACGCGGGCGATCCTGGGGGCGCTGCGGGCGGCCCGGCCGTGGGACCGGGCGCTGTCGCCAGCCTAGTTAAGTTAGTCGGTACCCCCTGTCGCGCCACACCTGCGGAATCGCTCCTGGGTACCAGCGGCCCCCTCTGAAGTAG
>Ga0208612_1000539_pt1 | contig 16259 bp, 16 predicted proteins | sample AntDryMetagUQ889_FD_188089 | JGI IMG/M metagenome (GOLD analysis project Ga0208612, IMG submission 188089) | Polar desert microbial communities from Antarctic Dry Valleys - UQ889 (SPAdes) | ecosystem: Environmental > Terrestrial > Soil > Desert | place: Antarctic Dry Valleys | collected 2008-12-31 | reverse complement strand
GAAAGAGCCGGCGCGAAGCGATCCGCTGCCTCAAACGACAACTCGCCCGCGTCGTCTTCAACACACTAAAAGCGAGCCCTGCCTTGACATAGGAGCAACACTGGCCCAGCCGGGTGTTGCCTCGCTCGTGCTCGACCCTACTGGCGAGAGGCTACGTAGACCAATGTGTTCCCTTCGATGCCCGCGAGGACGTTGACGGTCGCAAAGCCTGCGTCGTGCAACATTGGGACGAGCTCGTCGCGATACCACTGGCGCATGGTGAGGGCGTGCTCTTCGCAGCGCCCATCTGGGGTCTCAGCACGGATCGTCATGTGGACGCACCGATCGTCCTCGTCCACTGCGTCGACGCGGCTACGCAACGAGATCTCGCCGCCAGACGGCTCGCTCCAGTCCCGCACCTGCCAACCGAACGGCGATTCCTCGTTGTCCAGGACGAGCGTGCCTCCGGGCAGAAGAGCATCGTGCAGCTGTGCGAGCGCTTGCATGTCCTGCTCGCGGGTGCTTCCGAGGCCGAGAACCCCGATGCAGATGATCGACGCGTAGGGCCGCGGCGGGGCGAGATCGTGCAAAGGCGATACCCAGAGGTTCGCGTCCGGTGCCCGTTGCCGGCAGCGCTGGATCATGTCGGCGGAGGCGTCGCATCCATCGATATCGAATCCAGCTTCTCGCAGGGGGGCGAGCAACCGCCCGGCGCCACAGCCGGCGTCGAGGACGGGACTGTGCAGGTGCTGCCGGTAGACGTCGAGCTCGGGCGAGTCGAGGTTCACGGCTGCCCAGTAGTCGGCAACGAGGCCGTGATGCCAGGTGCTCGGTGCGTGCAAGGTGACTCCTTCGCGTCAGAAGAACGGGAACGTGCGGTGCGAAGCGATCCGACTTACACGCGGGCGATCCTACGGTCTGGCACGCCCGTTCGCCAGAGCCTCAACGCGCCGCGCCCAATAGCCGGTCGACGTCACGGGCGATGGGGTAGGTGCCACAGCATCGTGGCCATCCTCGTTATTGCCTGACTGGGCGAAGGGGGAACTGAGGATGCTCGGTAGTTAGAGCGTGGGCTTGTCTACGCGATCCTGGCCGCTCGTAGACGCACCGTAGACGTACGCGCGGCTGCTTGCTGACGGCGACCGCACCGAATGCAGCCGATTTCCGCTTCATAGAGCGAAGCCGACGCGCGGACTCGAACCGCGGACCCCTTCATTACGAGTGAAGTGCTCTACCAGCTGAGCTACGTCGGCCAGGTCGCCTGAGTTTAGCCACGCGTCGGAACGCCCTCACACCGGCGGAGCGGGACCTACGACCATGCGTGCGTTCCGCGTAGCTCCCGGTGGAGACGGACGAAGAGCGCCTCGAGCGCAAGCGACGGGTTCAGGTTGAACTCCTCGAGCGTGCGCCAGGTCTCGCGCGCGACCTCGGCAGCATGCAGCGGCCCGTCTCCGAGGTCGCGTGCCACGTCGTCGCGCAGGTCGTCCAGCCGGTCGGCGTGCACCGCGGCCGACTCGGCTCCCGCGGCGACGACGACGAGATCGCGGTACCAGGACTCGAGAGCCTCGAGCGCCGCCAGAAGCTCCTCCCGCTCGGCCCCGCGCTGCGCGCGCCTCACGCGCTGATCCGCCTCGCGGGCTGGGAGGTCGACGCCCTCGAGCGCCGCCTGTTCGCGCTCCTTCGCCTCCTGCCCGTGCTCGTCGGAGATCGCGATGAGCGCCGCGGCGGCATCTCCGGGCTCGAAGTCGGAGTCGAGATAGGCCGAGCGCGCGGCGGCGATCAGGGTCTCGCGCCGGTCGGCCGCGGCCGTGTCGAGCAGCCTGCGCGCGCGATCGAGGCGACCGGCCGAGGCGCGGGAGAGCGCGCGAATCTCCGTCTCGCTCCGCTCGGGTGCGCGCTCGGAGATCCACTCCCGCACCGCCCGCTCCGAGAGCCGGCGAAAGGGCACGAGCTGACAGCGCGAGAGGATGGTCGGCGGCAGAGGGCCGAGCTCGCTCGCGACGAGCACGAGCACCGCATACGGCGGCGGCTCCTCGAGATCCTTCAGGAGGGCGTCGGCCGCGTCCTCGTTCATCCGCTGGGCGTCGAGGATGAGGTAGACACGGCGTTCTGCCTCGAAGGGGCGCATGTGCAGGTCGTGGCGTAGCGCCCGCACGTCATCGATCCGGATCATCTCGCCGAGCGGCTCGAGCACGTAGAGGTCGGGATGGGTGCACGCCTCGACCCTCCGCTGGTCGCCGAGCAGCGCAGCGGCGAACGCGGTCGCCGCGGTTCGCTTTCCCACCCCAGCGGGGCCGTGCAGGAGATAGGCGTGGGCGGGCTCGTCCGCGAGCGCCGCCTCGAGCAGCCGCTTCGCTTCGAGCTGCTCAGGCACTGACGCGAAGTGCTCCATGCACCTCCTTGGCGATCTTCTCAGGCGTGTCCGTTCCGTCGAGGACGAGGATGCGCTCGGGGAAGCGCTCCGCGAGCTCGCGATAGCCGGCGTCGACCCGGCGGTGGAACGCCTCGTCCTCACGCTCGAGGCGGTCGTGCTCGGTGCCTACGCGTTCGGCAACGGAGGATGCATCGAGCAGGAGGAGGAACGTTCGCTCGGGCATGACTCCGCCGACCGCAGCGAGGTTGATCTCGAGCACCCGGTCGAGCCCGAGGCCCCGGGCGACTCCCTGGTATGCGACCGAGGAGTCGACGTAGCGGTCGCAGATGACCGACTCGCCCCTGTCGAGCGCAGGGCGGATGACCTGCTCGACGTGCTGCGCACGAGCCGCCGCGTACAGCAGCGCCTCGGCCCACGGCTCGACGTGACCGCCGTGCAGGACGAGATCGCGGATCTGCTCGCCGAGCTCGGTGCCGCCCGGCTCGCGGGTCGCGAGGACGGTCTCGCCGTCGGCCTCGAGCCGCGCGCGCAGAAGCGCTGCCTGCGTCGACTTGCCGCTGCCGTCGAGGCCTTCGAAGGAGACGAACATCGCCGCCATCCTAGATCCCGACAGCCCGGAATTTGCTTGCGCGGATCCCGGGCGCGGAAAATAGTTCGGGGGCCGACGTTCTTAACAGTGCCTGGCACTGTAAGCGTGCAAAGAGCGCGCCGATATCTCCACAGAGGGACTGGCTCGAGGGGGGACATCCGTAGGATGAGGCCGATGCGTGCAGTCGTCACCGGCGGCGCCGGATTCATCGGGTCTCACGTCGTGGACGCGCTCGTCGCGCGCGGCGACGACGTCTCGGTCGTCGACTCTCTGGCGACCGGGAAGCGCGAGAACGTGTCCGAGGGAGCCATGCTCCACGTCCACGACATCCGCGAGCCGCTCGACGAGCTCTTCGACGAGGCCCGTCCCGAAGCGGTCTTCCACCTCGCAGCCCAGGCAGACGTCCGCGTCTCCGTCGAGCATCCGGTCGAGGACGCCGAGGTGAACGTGATCGGGACGATCCGCGTGCTCGAGGCTGCACGCCGACACGGCGCCCAGGTCGTGTTCTCTTCGACGGGCGGCGCGATCTACGGCGAATGCGTCGAGCCGGCCCGCGAGGACTCCCCACTCCATCCGCTCTCCCCGTACGGGACGTCGAAGCTCGCAGGGGAGGAGTACCTGCGGATGTGCAACCGGCTGTACGGCACGAAGCACGTCTGCCTCCGCTTCGGAAACGTCTACGGGCCGCGGCAGGATCCGCACGGCGAGGCGGGAGTCGTCGCGATCTTCCTCGGCGCCCTCCAGGATGGAAGGCAGCCGCAGATCTTCGGCGAGGGAACCCAGACGCGGGACTACGTGTACGTCGGAGACGTGGCGCGGGCGACGGTCTCGGCGGTCGGCCAGGACGGCGGCGTGTTCAACATCAGCACCGGACGCGAGACATCCGTGGTCGAGCTCTACGAGCTCTGCCGCCGGGCCGCCGGCTCGGACATGGAGGCAGTCCATGCTTCCGCACGCCTCGGCGAGCTCCAGCGGAGCTTCCTCGATCCGACGCAAGCCGCAGCCGAGCTCGGGTTCACTCCGATGGTCGGTCTCGACGACGGCCTGCAGTCGACCTGGGATTGGGTTCGCGAGAAGGGGTCAGGCGCAGCCTGACCCAAGAGCGAGCTGCCCCCCTGAAGCCGGGGTCACGCTCGACCCTGACCCCAAGGTGAGCCGAACCCTGGAGGCTGGGGTCAGGCTTCAGCCTGACCTCCGGCTGGGCTGGGCTCAGGCCGGTCCGTCAACGCCGCTGAAGGACTAGGGCCGCGACGCGCGAATCGAACCGCTCGTGGATCACCCGCTCGCCGCTCCCGATGCTCTCGTCCGACCCTGGCGCCTCGCCGCGTACGTCGCGGGCGCGATCGCCGTCGCGGAGCTCTTCGTGCTTCTCGTCATCGGCGGAGGCGCGCTGGTCGGCACGATCTCGGACCGCGTCCAGCTCGCCGCCACGGAACGCGCATTTGCACCCGCTCCTCCCGCCAGGCAAGCCGCCGCGACCCGCAAGCGAACACCCCTCCCCATCACCAAAGCGCCACGCGGCCGGACCGTGGTGATGGTGCTGAACGGAAACGGGCGGACCGGAGCCGCCGCCACAGCTGCCTCACGCGTCCGAAGCCGCGGCTACCGGATCGGCACCGTCGGCAACGCGCCGAGCACCGACTATGCCCGCAGCCTGGTCATGTACAAGCCCGGGTTCGCCGGCGAGGGTCACCGGCTGGCGAAGGACCTCGGCGTGACACAGATCGGGCCGCTCGACGGGGTCCGCGCCGGACAGCTCGGCCGCGCACAGCTCGTCTTCATCCTCGGCGCGTAGTGCCCGAAGTCCGCTTCTGCTTCGCCTGCGGCGCGGAACTTCCGTCGCTGCCGCCCGTCACCTGCGGAGCGTGCGGCACGAGCCACTGGCTGAACCCGAAGCCGTGCGCCAACGCGATCGTCGTCGATGAGGACAAGGTGCTCCTCGCACGCCGCGCCTACGCGCCCTGGAAGGACGGCTGGGGTGCTCCAGGCGGGTTCTGCGAGGTGGGAGAGCACCCGATCGAGACGGCCGAGCGCGAGGTGCTCGAGGAGACGGGGCTGCGGGTGGAGGTCGATTCCCACCTCGGCGTCTGGGTGGACAGCTATGCGGACGATCCAGGAGAGCCTGGCGCGACCGTGATCAACGTCGCGTACTACCGCGCGACGTTGGTCGGAGGCGACGAGTCCGCCTTCGACAAAGCCGAGGTCAGCGAGCTTCGCTGGTTCGCCTGGGATGAGCTCCCGCCGGATCTGGTGCCGCCCGGCACGCTCGCTGCGGTCCTCGCCGCCGCCAGATCTCGCACGACGCTGCCGGATCGACCCGCCTAGCTCAGCGCGGCTCGCACGCGTCGCGGTTGACCGCTTCGCGCGAGACGTCGAGCGGGCCGCCCTCGACCCACTGCTGCCCGACGGGGTCGAGCGTGTACGCCTGGTTCAGGAAGCTGTACGCGGCGCAGAGCCTCCGTGGTGCAACCTGAAACTCGAAGAGCCCGAGGGCGTACCACGCTTCGGGGTTCTCGGGCTGGAGCTCCACAGCGTCGACATAAGTCTCCTCGGCCGATCGCCGGAAGCCCTGGGTCTCTCTGATGCGGGCCAGCGCGAAGATCGGCTCGACCGAGAGCGGATTGAAGAGCCTCGCCCGGTCGACGCGATCTCTCGCGCGCGTCAAGTCTCCCTGCCCGAGCGCTCGCGTCGATTGCCGAACCCTCACTTCCGCAAGCCGCGGCAGAGCGAACGACGAGAGCAGGACGACGGCGAGCAGGCATGCGGCGATGGCTAGAACAACCCTCGTCCTGCGCGTTCCAGGCGCGCTGCCCGCACCCGCAAGGACGCCTAGCGCGACCATGACAGGAGCGGTCACGGCGAGGAAGTCCCAGTTGTAATCCACGAGGGCGTGCAGGAGATACGCGGCCGGCGCAGCGGCCAGCGCTACGGCCGCGGCCCGCTCTCCGCCGTCGAGTCGTCGCAGCGCCGCTATACACGTCGCGCCCGCGGCGAGGACGAGCGCGATGAAGAGCCCGAGCGCGACGACACCTCCGTCCGAGAGGTGTTGCAGCGGCACGCTGTGAGGCTGGACGACGTTCCGCGCATCGGAGCGGTAGCGCTTGCGCGCGATCTCGAACGTGCCCGAGCCTGCGCCCTCCGGCGCGTTCCCGGCATAGACGTCCACCGCCTCGTTCCACCAGCACCAGCGGTTGCTCACGTCGAACGACCCGAGCCGGCTCGGGTCGTTCTCGATCTCTGCGCAGGAGACGTCCGACGAGACCGCGCTGCCGACCGCGACGGCGAGACCGGCGAGCAGCGCTGCGGCACAGACGCCCGCAACGGCAAGCAGCAGGCGGCCGACCTTCCTCCTCCGCTCGTCGCCGAGAGCGCGCCGCGATCCGAGAGCGACGACCGCGATGACGACCGCCGCCCCGACCAGCGCGAGAAAGCCCAGAACGGCACCGTCTGCGACGCGATCCGCGCGCTCCGCGACGTCCTCGACGAGTGCCGGCCGCGTGAAAGCCCAGGCCCCGACGAGCGCCGCGGGCACCGCCGACCCGAGAAGCAGGAGAGCACCCTCGACACGACGTCCTGCCGAGAGAGTCAGCCAGAAGAAGACGACCACCGCGGCGGTTGCGACACCCACCCGCGAGAGCGTGAGCAGCAGCGATAGCGTCGCGACGAAGACGAGCAGCCCGCCTCCGACGCGCGCGAGCACCCGGTGACCGGGCGAGGCGCCGAGCCAGAGCCCGAGCGCGAGGGCGATGTCTGCGAGCAACGCAAGCGCGTTCCAGTACTCCACGGGCTCCCGCAGGCGGGAGACCCGGTCTCCCTCCGGATCGAGCGACGGCACGGACTTGGCCACGAGCGCCCACGTGAGGACAGCACCGACGGCGACCGCGAGCAGACTCGCGCCCAGGCGCGCTGTGACCCGACCGCCGACCGCTGCAAGCATGACACCGAGCCCGAGGAACGCCGCGAAGGCCGCGCTCTTGTTGAACGCGTCCCAGCTTCGGTCCGCGGCGATCGACCACCATGCCGCGGCGCCGGTCCAGGCGACGAGTAAGAGCATCGCGAGGACGAGCGCTGCTCCCGTCCACCCGATCCGCGGCGCGGCGACCAGGCCGAACGCGACCGAGAGGAGCATCGCAGCAAGCAGCACGACTGCCGAGCCCCCCACAGGAAGCACGCCCTCGACGTCCGACCCGTCTCCCGCGAATGCGGCCCCGAGAAGCGTGCCTGCAACCGCCGCCGCCAGGACGAAGGCAGCCGCGCCGAGCGCCCGGCCGGACTGCTCCGGCGCCGCATCCATGGCGCGCCAGGCTACCAGCGCCCGCGCCGTTTGCCCGTTCCGGGGGAGGGATATCCGGTCGACCGTCTAACAATTCGTTTACCCTGCACTCACGCCGACCTCACCAGGAGCCGGAAGACTCGTCTTACTTCTCAGGCCTCCGGCCCCGCCCGTGATACCGCACACCTCGTCCCCATACCGTCGCGTTCACGTACTCGCTGCGCTGCTTGCGCTGGTCGCGAGTGCCTTCATTGCCCTCGCCATCCCGGGTCCGGCCATGGCGTCGGTGTGTGGGGACGAGGTCCTCGCAGACTGGTTCGACAACGGGCGGATCGACCGCCTCTACCAGGCGCACTGCTACGAGGAGGCGATCGACGCGATCCCCAAGGACCTGGAGGATTACACGAACGCGCAAGAGATCATCTCGCGTGCTCTGCAGGCGTCGCTTCGCGGAAAACTCGCTCCAGGCGGCGTGGATCCGACCCCGGGGGACGGCCCCTCGGGCGAACCCGGGACGCCGGGAAATCCAGGTGATCCCGGTGATGGCGATCCAGGTGACCCAGGATCCGAGGCGACCCCGGACGTCGATACGACTGGCATCTCGTCAATCCCGATCCCGCTCCTCGTCCTCGGCGGGATGTCGATCATGCTGCTCGCTGCCGGCGGCCTCGGCTACCTGTCTCGGCGACGCGCCGCGGCACGCGACGACGACGGGGCTCACGGCCCCGACGACGATCTCCTGACCTAGTCGCGCGCTCGGCGTTTGCTAACCAGCGATGCGGGTAGGCGTCGGAATAGACGTTCCCCCGGTTTCCGAACGTGCGCCGTCTGCTCACTCTCATCGCCGTTCTCGCCTTCTCCGGCATCTTTTCGCCGGCGGGGAGTCAGGCGGCCGAGCCGACGTGCAGCGAGTCGGTGCTCGCCGACTGGTTCGACGACGGCCGCATCGACCGTGTGTATCCACTCACGTGCTACGAGGATGCAATCGCGGGCTTGTCGCCGGACCTTCGCGACTACACGGACGCCTCCGACGTGATCGGACGGGCGTTGACCAGTGCGGCCCGAGGGCGGGCAGATGCGCCGGCCGGCGAGGATCCGACCGAGGCGCAAGCGACGGCAAACGCGATCGAGACCTCGTCCGCTTCCACCTTCCCGCTGCCTTTGCCGCTCATCCTGCTCTTCGGCGTCGCGCTGACGATGCTCGCCGCCGGTGCGATCAGTTCGCTTGCCCGCCTGCGCCGCGGCCGGTGAAGCGGCGCGTTCACGGTACAATTCACCGAGCGTGCCTCCGTCTGAATTCGCGGAATTTGCAGGAAATTTTCGAGCGATCCGTACCGTCCGGCTCGCCTCCTACGCTGCCAAGTCCGCTCGCATGACGCTCGACACTCGACCGAGCGGGAGGACCTGATGTCAAAGACCGCTCGGGAGGAACAGATGGCAACGGCGAAGCAGGCAGAGGCACCACCCCAGGTCGACATGACCCCGGAGGAGATCGTGAACACGGTCGCCGACTCGGAGGCGAGCATCGCTCCGGGCCGCCTCTTCACGATCCCGGGCCGCGACCCCTTCGAGGAGGTCGAGTGGGAGCTCCGCCACGCGCACATCCCGGGCAAGGACGGGCCGGCGTTCGAGCAGAAGGACGTCGAGTTCCCCAAGTTCTGGTCGCAGACCGCGACCAACATCGTCGCCCAGAAGTACTTTCGCGGGCGCATGTCCTCCCCCGAGCGCGAGCGCTCGGTCAAGCAGATGATCGGCCGCATCGTCGACACGATCGGCGGCTGGGGCCGCGAAGGCGGCTACTTCGCCACGGACGAGGAGGCCGAGACCTTCCAGGCCGAGCTCAAGGCGATCCTGGTCAACCAGTACGCGTCCTTCAACTCGCCCGTGTGGTTCAACGTCGGTTTCGAGGCCAAGCCTCAGTGCAGCGCGTGCTTCATCCTCTCGATCGAGGACTCGATGGAGTCGATCCTCGACTGGATCCGGCGCGAGGGCGTCATCTTCCGCGGCGGCTCCGGCTCCGGCGTCAATCTCTCGCGCCTGCGCTCCTCGAAGGAGCAGCTCTCCAAGGGCGGCTACGCGAGCGGGCCGGTCTCCTTCATGCGCGGCGCCGACGCGTCTGCCGGCACGATCAAGTCCGGCGGCAAGACCCGGCGCGCGGCGAAGATGGTCGTGCTCGACGTCGACCACCCGGACGTCGAGGAGTTCATCTGGTGCAAGGCCAAGGAGGAGCGGAAGGCGCGCGTCCTCGAGGCGGCGGGCTACGACATGACGCTCGACTCGCCGGACTGGGCGTCGATCCAGTACCAGAACGCGAACAACTCGGTGCGCGTCACGGACGCCTTCATGGAGTCGGTCATGGAGAACAAGGAGTGGAACCTGACCGCGCGCACCGACGGTTCGGTCGTCGAGACGAAGGACGCGCGCGATGTGCTCCGCCAGATGGCCGAGGCCGCGTGGGAGTGCGCCGACCCGGGTGTCCAGTACGACACGACGATCAACAGCTGGCACACGCTGCCGAACACCGGCCGCATCAACGCGTCCAACCCGTGCAGCGAATACATGTCGATCGACGACAGCGCCTGCAACCTCGCCTCGCTGAACCTCATGAAGTTCCGCCGCGAGGACGGCGAGTTCGACGTCGACTCGTTCGAGCACGCCGTGGACGTCATGTTCCTCGCGCAGGAGATCGCCGTCGGCTACTCGTCCTACCCCACGCCCGAGATCGAGCGGAACGCGAAGGCATTCCGGCAGCTCGGCCTCGGCTACGCGAACCTCGGCGCGCTGCTGATGGCTCGCGGCCTCCCCTACGACTCCGACGAGGGTCGCGCCTACGCGGCTGCGATCACCGCGCTCATGACCGGCCGCGGCTACCGCAAGTCGGCCGAGGTCGCAAAGCGCATGGGCCCGTTCGAGGGCTACCGGCCGAACGCCGCGGCGATGATCGGCGTGATCGCGAAGCACCGGGCGGCAGTCGGCAACATCGATCACTCGAGCTCCGTTCCGAGCGACCTGCTGACCGCGGCCCGCCGCGCCTGGGACGAGGCGCTGGAGCTGGGCGAGGTGTCGGGCTTCCGCAACGCGCAGGCCACCGTCCTCGCTCCTACCGGCTGTCTCGTGGGTGAGAGTCTCGTCTCGACTAGTCGCGGTCTCGTTCGTCTCCGCACGCTCGGAGACCCGGTCGGCGAGGAGTGGCAGGGCCTCGATGTCGAAGTCGCCACCGACGAGGGACCGCGACAGGCGACGCAGTTCTATGTCAATGGCTTCGAGCAGGTCGTCTCGATCGAAACCGGTCGCGGTTACCGGATCCAGGGAACCGCCACGCACCGCATCAGAGTCGTCGACGCAGAAGGCAACTGGGCATGGCGCCGGTTCGCCGAGATCGATGAGGGCGATCGTGTGCCGCTGATGCTCAACGGCATGGTCGGAGAACCCCAGACTGTGGCGCTGCCACCGCTCGGCGATCTCTACTGGACGGCTGACTTCCGGAGCCACGTCCCGCGCAAGATGACGCCCGAGCTCGCCGAGCTGGTCGGCTACTTCATGGGCGACGGCTCGCTGCACGCCAAGGGCCTCCGCTTCTGTGTCGCGCACGAGGATCAAGACGTCGTCGAGCATCTCAGCGATCTCATCCCGGCTCTCTTCGGTCTCGACGCGACTGTTACCGAGATGAAGGGCTACACCGAGGTGTCGGTCAACTCGGTTCCGCTGGTTCTCTGGTGGGAGGCGTGTGGCTTCGCCAAGCTCCCGCCCTCGGCCGAGCACAGTGGCAAAGGCTGGCACGCGCACATTCCGGACGCCGTTCTGCATACGAACAGTCAGGAGATCTACTCCGCTTTCGTGCGTGGCCTCTTCGAGGCGGACGGTACGACGAACAACGGGTACGTGTCCTGGAGCACGGTCACCGAGAACTTCAGCCGCGACGTGCAGACGATGCTGCTCGCGCTCGGGTTTGTGACCACTCGAAAGGTCGATCTTCCCAACACGAACTGGGGCGCTAACGACCGGTTCGTGCTCCGGCTGCTGAACGTCGCCGCCAGTGAGCGCTACCTGGAAGAGATCGACTTCATCTCGGTGCGCAAGGCAGCCTCTCTGTGGAAGGGCGATCACCGACAGGCATCACGGCACGATCACATCCCGGTCAGTCGGGCGGTCGTCGATGAGCTCGCATCCGAGAACGATCCACTCCGCAGAACCATGCTCATGGCGCTGGCTCGCCGTGGCGACGTGTCACGGCGCTCGGCGACCGCGCTCCTCGAGCGCACCGCCGATCCCGAGCTCGAGAACCTGCTCGGCTTCTACTACGACTCGGTCGCCACCGTCGAGACGCTCGACGACCAGCCGACATACGACATCTCGGTGCCGGACAACGTCACGTACGTGGCCAACGGATTCGTCAGCCACAACACCATCAGCTTCATGATGGATTGCGACACCACCGGCGTCGAGCCGGACTTCTCGCTCGTCAAGTCGAAGAAGCTCGTCGGTGGCGGCGAGATCACGATCGTCAACAAGACCGTCCCGATGGCGCTCGAGAAGCTCGGCCACGCCCCGGACGAAGTCAGCGAGATCGTCGCCTTCATCGACGACCGGAACACTGTCGTCGGCGCGCCCTACCTCAAGCCGGAGCACTTCCCGGTCTTCGACTGCGCGATCGGCGACCGCGCGATCCACTACATGGGCCACGTGAAGATGATGGGCGCGGTGCAGCCGTTCATCTCGGGGGCGCTCTCCAAGACCGTGAACCTCCCCGAGGAGACGCGGGTCGACGAGATCGCGCAGCTCTTCGTCGAGTCGTGGCAGCTCGGCGTCAAGGCGATCGCGATCTACCGCGACAACTGCAAGGTCGCGCAGCCGCTCTCCGGGAAGGCCGATGCAGGGGCGACCACGCTCGCTCCGGTCTCTGGCATCGTCGGCCCGCTGCCGCAGCGGCGGCGCCTGCCCGACGACCGCGTCGAGGTCGGCCGCAAGTTCAAGGTCGGCGAGTACGAGGGTTACATCCACGTGGGTCTGTTCGAGGACGGGACGCCCGGCGACATCTTCGTGGACATCGCGAAGGAGGGCACCACCCTCGCCGGCCTGATGAACTCGTTCATGATCTCCGTCTCCCTCGGGCTTCAGTACGGCGTGCCGCTCGAGGTGTACGTCTCGAAGTTCAGCCACATGCGCTTCGAGCCGTCGGGGCTGACGAACGACGCGGACATCCGCGTCGCGAAGTCGATCGTCGACTACATCTTCCGCTGGATGGGGAAGAAGTTCCTCTCGACCGACCAGCAGGAGGAAGCAGGGATCCTCACGCCCGAGGTGAAGGCGCGCCTGGCGGCTGCTTACGATGAAGCGGGCGAGCATGCGGCAACTGCGGTTGCCCTAGACGCGCCGCCACCAGGCCAGACGGCTCTCTTCAACCAGTGGGAGGACGCCGTCGAGTGCGCCAAGTGCGGCGGCCGGATGGTCAGGACCGGGAGTTGCTACACCTGCCGCGACTGCGGGACCAACACCGGCTGCAGCTAGTCCCACCGCTCCGCAGAGATGGCAGTGAGCGCGGGAAACCGCGCTCACTGCATGCGGAACGAAGCGACGCCGAGCAGCTGACGCTTCTAGTCACCCGCGCCGGTCGACGCGCGCGCCCTTTCCGGAATGGGATCCCGCATCAGAGTCGCATCGAAGCCGTCGAGCTCCGGCCCATCCTTCCACCACGAGACCTCCGCCCAGAGCCCGTCGGGATCCCTGAACGAGAAGCTCGTCATCAGGCCGAAGTCGTTCACCTCGCCTGACGTTGCGCCCTCTTCGACGAGCCGCACGCGCAACCGCTCGAAATCCGCGTAGCTCTTCGTCGCGAGGGAGAAATGATCGACCCGGCCGCGCTCGAAGATCTCGCCGTCGAACTCTGCGGTATCGACCCCGTCGATCTGCCACGCATGCAGGACGGTCGGCCCGCCAAGCGCGATGAAGGCGTGACGCGCCGGCGCTCCGCTCGACTTCCGCACCATGGAGGGAACTTCCTCGTAGAACAGGCAACTCGCCTCAAAGATCCTGTCGTAGAACTCGATGAGGCCGTCCAGGTCTGACGTTACGGTTGCCACATGGTTCACGCCGATCAAGCCGTTCATGCCCTCGCCTCCTATGATGTAGAATAATCCTGTGACCTTATTATCAGGTTACCTTACTACTGTCAAAGGAACGGGATGTCGGACGCCCATAGGGACACACCGACCGCGCGCCTCCTCTCGCTCGCCTATGGCGCCACCTCAGCCTCCATCTACGCCCGGTTGCGGGAGAAGGGCATCACCGACACGCGGCCGAGTCATGGAAACGTCATGGAGCACCTGGCCTTCGAGGACGGACTGCGGCTGAGCGAGCTCGCGGCACGGGCGGGGATCACCGCGCAGTCGATGGGACAGTTCGTCGACGAGCTCGAGGCCCTCGGCTACGTCGAACGCCGCGCGGACCCAACCGATCGACGTGCAAAGCGCGTCTTCCTCGCGACCAAGGGGAAGCGGAGCACGCGAATCGAATGGGAAGTCATCCGCGAGGTGGAGGCGGAGCTCGCAGGTCTCCTCGGTCAGCGCCGGCTAACTCAGCTGCGCCGGAGCTTGAGGCAAGTCGTCGACGGGCTCGAGTAGGTATGGCGCGCCGACGGCGTTCGTGGAGATCGACCCCTAGACTAGGCCCCTAGCGCACGTCGGGGCGCAGGACGCTCCGGTGGCCAGGCAAGGCCGCCAGGTCGAGCCGCGCTGCGGCGTCCAGCGCCTTGTCGGCCTTCCCACGCGTGTTCCGACCGAGCTTCGCGTTCATGTTTCGAGTCGCCTGCTCGACGACGAGGACGGGCCGATGCTCGACGTGCTGAAGGGGTTTCACGGATCGACCATCGAGGCGCCGACCAAACGGCTGCGGCGGCCGGATCGCGAGCGCCTCGAGCTACGGTTCGCGCGGTTCCAGTCAGCCGGATAGGAGATTGCAGCAGTGCAGACGCACGAGAGCGCCGTCCGCCTGTCGCCCGACGAGATCACGCTGCTCGTCGAGGCGCTCGACTCGCACGAGTACTGGCAGCTGTCCAACGAGCGAAACGACGGGTACTCGACGATCGAGGACGGCGAGGACGAAGAGATCGACGCAGTCCGCGCACTCACCGCGAAGCTCGAAGGCTTTAGGCACGCGCAGCTCGAAGGCTCCAGGCAGTAGCGTCTTTGGACATGGCCGACCTCGCCGAGCTCTTCGAGCGCAACCGCGCGTGGGCGGCCGACATGGTCGAGCGCGATCCCGACTTCTTCACCGGGCTCGCGGAGCGGCAGTCGCCCGAGTACCTCTGGATCGGCTGCTCGGACAGCCGCGTTCCGGCGAACCAGATCGTCGGACTTGCGCCTGGCGAGGTGTTCGTCCACCGCAACGTCGCGAACGTCGTCGTGCACACCGACCTCAACTGCCTCTCGGTGCTGCAGTACGCGGTCGACGTCCTCGGCGTGAAGCACGTGATCGTCTGCGGCCACTACGGGTGCGGTGGCGTCCGCGCGGTGCTCGACGGCTCGCGGCACGGGCTAGTCGACAACTGGCTCCGGCACGTGGTGGACGTCGCCGAGAAGCACGCCGACGAGCTCGCGTCGCTCGACGAGGAGCTCAGGTTCGAGCGGCTGTGCGAGCTGAACGTCGTCGAGCATGTCGGCAACGTCTGCCAGACGACGATCGTCGAGGATGCGTGGGCGCGCGACCAGGATCTCACGGTGCACGGCCTCGTCTACGGGCTCGCGGACGGACTGCTCCGAGATCTCGGCATGAGCATCGCCTCGGCCGACGCGGCCCTGGGGCACACCTGACCGAGGATGCGATCGGCGGCGTGCGCTCTCTGCTGGCTCCGTCGCCGGCCCGCCGGTCCCGCTGTTTCGCGCTCGGCGTGATACCTCAGTCGGCGAGAAACGCTTCCAGACGTCCCGCCTCGTCCTCGAGCTCACGTCGTACCGAGCGTGACAGCGCTGTGAATGGCTCGCTCAGGACGCGCCCGTCTTCGACGCGCCACATGCCCGCGACGAACCCGTCGATGAGGAATGTCTGCGCGACGTCGCCGTTCATGCGAATGACCGTCCTCCGATACTGCTCCGGGAGCACGCGCGTGCGATCCGCGAACGCGAGCAGCACGTTGTCCCACTTCGGGAGGAAGCGAACGGGCGCCGGAACTTCGGCGCCCGGGAGCGGTGCTCGCGGAACATCGAGGAGCTCGCGGCCGTGCTCGTCGCGAAAGCGCCGGAGCGGCTCCAGCCGATCGAGTGCGCGCTGGAGCTCTGGCACGTGCATCATGCTCCACGCGACGATGTCGCGGCGCGACGCGGGGCCGAACGCCGCGAGGTAGCGACGAAGGATCTCGGCGCGCGCCTCGACGGGGACGTGCGTCTCCGGCTCCTCGATGGCGACGAAACGGCCTTGAGGCCGCGCACGCCAGAGCGCCGTCTCGTGGTGGTGCAGCACGTGCGCGCGCACGCGTGCGGCTCGCCACGCACGGCGCGCGTCGATCCCCGTGAGCCCATGCTCGAGTTCGAGATGTGCGAGTGCTTCCTGCGTGGTCACGGGACCTGCCGCGGCCAGCGCGCGCGTCGACGGTGCGAGGCGCTTCGCCGTGGCCGACTGATCCGGGAAGTTCGTCTCGCTGAGCGCCGCGCGAATGAGCGCGTAGTCACGGGAGGTGACGAGATGCAGGGTCTGCCGCATCACCGTCGCCTTGACGACGGCAGCGCGTGCGAGCTCGCGCTCGAGCGCCTCGCGCCGAAAGGTCGTCGTGCGCGTCCAGATGCCGATGTACGGCGCCGCCGGCCACTGCGCCTGCATCCCGACCAGCCGCTCGATCACCGCCGTCGGCGACAGCCGCTTCCGCTCGAGCAGGAGCTGACGGGCGAGCGTCGCGCGGTTGAGCTCGCGCAGCGTGAGGACGCGCTCGGCCACGCGCCTTACGCTACACAGCGGTGGACCGCCCCCGGTTCAGTGGACACGTGGTGGCTAGGCTGCTTGTTCCTCTTTCATCATCTTCTCGTACTCGGCCGGCGACACGTAGCCGAGCGTGG
>Ga0208612_1000537_pt1 | contig 16269 bp, 17 predicted proteins | sample AntDryMetagUQ889_FD_188089 | JGI IMG/M metagenome (GOLD analysis project Ga0208612, IMG submission 188089) | Polar desert microbial communities from Antarctic Dry Valleys - UQ889 (SPAdes) | ecosystem: Environmental > Terrestrial > Soil > Desert | place: Antarctic Dry Valleys | collected 2008-12-31 | reverse complement strand
GGAGGGCGGCCGGCGGCCACGGCCAGACCCGCAGCGAGCCCGACCCCGTCCGCCGTGCCGTCAGAAGAGCCGCAGCCGCCGCGCACGGTCGCGCCGACCCCGGCGCCCGTCCGTACGCCGGCGCCGGTCCGTACGCCCGTACCGACGAAGAAGCCATGAGCCGCGCGTCGCGACGGCCTTCTCGGTCGGCTCTCGCCGACGGATCAACATCGCTCGCTTGACACGCGCCCTGCGTCCATAGACTCGAACAACATGCAGGCGACGCGCGGCGAGCTTTCCTTCTACTCCATCGTCGAGCCCGAGCTCCGGGAGCTCGAGCGCCGCCTCAAAGACGTCGGCCGCGGCGGGCATCCAACCTTCCAGGAAGCGGTGACGCACCTGTTCAGCTCGTCGGGGAAGCTCCTGCGGCCTACACTGGTGTTCCTGGCCGCGCGTTTCGGACCGGGCCACGACCGCCAGGTGATTCTGAACCTCGCCGAGTCGCTCGAGCTGGTCCATACGGCCTCGCTGGTCCACGACGACATCGTCGACCGTGCCGATCTGCGCCGGAACGTCCCGACCGTGAACGCGACCTGGAGCGATGACGTCGCGCTCATCATCGGCGACTATCTCTTCGCGAAGGCCTACGCGCTCGCGGCCGTGCTGCCGAAGCCCGAGGTCATCGCGATCGTCGCGCAGACGGTATTCGCGCTCTGCGATGGCGAGCTCGAGGAGGTGATCGCGGACGCCGGCCTGCCGAGTGAGCGCGAGTACTTCGAGCGCATCGAGCTGAAGACAGCTTCGCTCTACGCGGCCTGCTGCCAGGGGGGCGCCATCCTGGCCGACGCGGATCCGGAGCACGTCGCCGCGCTCGGCGCCTTCGGGACGAGCCTCGGCCTCGCCTTCCAGATCACGGATGACGTGCTGGACCTCGTCGGCCACGAGGATGAGTTTGGCAAGACGGTCGGCCGTGATCTCGCCGAAGGCATGGCGACGCTCCCGATGATCTATGCCGCTGAGGAGCGCCCCGAGCTCGCACCGCGGTTCGTCGCCACGCAGAAGGCCGCGGACGAGGTACGCGAGCTGCTCCGAGCCGTGCGAGCGACCGATGGCGTGGAACGCGCGCGGAAGCGGGCACTGGCCCTGCACGACGACGCGACGCGGGCACTCGATGGGCTCCCGGCGCGCGTCGAGCGCGAGGCACTGCTCGAGATCGCGGACTTCGTGGTGAGCCGGGTTCGCTGATCCGCGCGAGCCCGTTGCTAGGTGCGCCGCGCCTCTCGGCGCCGGAGGTCCCCCTGTCCCTGCGCTCCCTGTGGGCCTGCGGCTCGTCGCGGTGAAGCCGCTCCGCGCCTGATGCGCTAGCCCCGACGGACCTCGGGGAAGCCGGCCGGGCGCATCGGGCCGACGGCCGGGGAAGGCGGCAGGAAGCCGGCGCTCCCGAAGCCGACGATGCGCTTCGCCAGCTCGCCGCCCGCTTCCAGCTCGGCCATCCCGGCGTCGAGGTGGCTCTGATCGACCGTGTTCGCGCTGCCCGCGAGCGCCGCGAACAGCGCGGCCTTTCGCAGCAGCTCCTTGATGTAGGCCGGGCTCGCGCCGTCGGTGCGCTCGACGAGCCGGTCGAGGTCGACATCCTTGAGACGCATGCCGCGCGCGTAGAGATCGATGAGCCGGTGGCGCGCGGCGGCATCGGGCATCGGCATCTCGACGACGAGATCGACGCGGCCAGGCCGCGCGGCGAGCGCGGGCTCGAGGATGTCCGGACGGTTCGTGGTGAGCACGAAGAGCACGTCGGCGTCATCGGCGAGGCCGTCGAGCTGGTTGAGGAGCTCGAAGAGGAGCGGCTGCGTCGGCATTCCGGGGTAGCCGCGCTCCTGCGCGATAAGGTCGACGTCCTCGACCACGACGGTGGCCGGCGCGAGGGAACGCGCGAACTGGCCGACGGTCCCGATCATGCCAAGGCCGTGACCCGTCGTCAGCAGGAGCGTTCGTCCCGGCATCTGTGTCGCGAGATACATGACCGTGAGGGTCTTGCCGGTGCCGGGCGGTCCGTACAGGAGCATGCCTCGCTTGAGCGAGCGTCCCGCGGCGAGGAGCTCGTCCGCGTGCGCGGAGAAGCCCACCGTCTGGCGTTCGATCCGCTCGAGCAGGCCATCCGGCAGCACGATGTCCGTGCGCGAGATGCGCGGGAGCCGGTGAAACTTCACGAGGCCCTGGACTCCGAACTGCCCTGGCGCGAGCGAGATGGCATTGCCGCGATACACGTTCCGTTCGCGCATCGCTGCCGTAATCTCTTTCAGGAGGCTCGCTGCCCTGTCGCGTCGGGCCCCCGCGATCTCGATGCGCATTCGCGACTGCGGGCCCATCTGGGCGCTCGGCGGCCCCGCGATGTAGACGGTGAAGCGGTCATCCCCGTCCGTCACGAGGAACAGTCCGTACTGCACGCACGTGAGGACCTTGTCGTTCTCGAGATGGAAGTTCACGTAGTCGACCGCTCCTTCGGAGAGCGGCCGGCCCCACGGGCCGCCGGCGCTCAAGAGGTCGGAGAATGTGACGCCGCCGAAACGCTTGTTCTGCGCGGCGATCCCGATGAGCTCCGACCGGCGTGGCGGCTTCGACAGCACTGCGTCGAGCGCGACCTGGATGTTCGGATGCTCCCAGTTATCGAACTCCTCGGCCACGACCTGCGCCTTCGTCGGATCCGTGCCGAGGTACTCGCGCAGGCGGTCGAAGAGCGGCGTGGTCTCCTTCGCGGCCTCGGCGTTCATCGCATCGATGAACTCCTTGAATGCGACGGCGAAGCTGGAGGAGCGGGGATCGTCGTCGGGCATGAACGCGAGGCTATACCCGCCGCCAAGGGGCTAGGTAGTGGGGTCGCTGCCTCCGCCGCTTCGTCGGCCCCGGCGCCGCCGCTTCCGGCGCGCGCCGCCCGATCCGGAGGGGACCGGCGTGGGACGCTCGAGGCGCGGGATCTCATCACTGCCGTACGAGCCCACGCCCTTCGTGTGCACAGGCACGGGGTCGAACGCGACGCCGAGCTCGTCGGCCGTGAGGGTCAGCCGTGCGCCGCCGAGCGATTCGGCCATGCCGACGACGATGGCCTCCTTCGTCATGGACACGCCCTGGGTCTGCGCGCACCCACCGGTGCCGCACGCACCGCTCACGCAGGACGGGATGTGGAAGGTCTCGCCGAGCTTCGGCAGCTTCCCCTTCACCTCCTGATACGTCTCGAGCTCGTAAATGAGGCAGCACTTCAGTCGTCCGCACACGCCGGTGAGCTTGCTTTGGTTGAGTGGGAGGTCCTGCTCCTTCGCCATGCGGATGGAGATGTTGGAGAACTTGTCGAGCCATGACGAGCAGCAGAGCTCCCGGCCGCACGTGCCCACGCCGGTCATGACCTTCGTTTCATCGCGGGCACCCATCTTCCGCAGCTCCACGCGCGTGCCGAAGTGTGCCGCCAGGTCGGCAGCGAGATCGCCCACGTCCACTCGTTCCTCGCAGGAATAGAAGATGGTCAGGTTCGCGCCATCCAGCTGCCAGTCCGCCCCAAGCACCCGGATCGGCAGGCCCCGCTGGCGCGCGAGCTGCAGCGCCTCCTCGCTCGCTTCGGGCTCGCGGCGCTTCTGCGTCGCCATGTCGAAGCGATCGCTCGCGGTCGCTTTCCGCAGCACGGTGCCGAGCGGGGGATCGACTTGCACGAGCGGCGAGTCGGTCGGCAGGAGCTGCACACGCGCGGCGTCGAGGCCCAGCTCCGTCCGCACCACGATCCAGTCGTTGACTTCGAGATCCGTCACGTCGCCGGGCTCGAAGAAGTACATGCGGCCCGCGGTCAGGAACCGCGCGCCTACGACGGTCAATGCGTTCACCCGGTCGCCCCGAGCGCCGCGCTGAACGGCACGCGGAGCGCGAACAGCTCCAGCATCGCGCGCGCGTTCGCGTTGAAGTCGAGGTCGCGGCGGAGCTTCTCCATCAGGAGTGCGGTGTCAACGAGATCGCGGGGGCCGACGCTCGCAGCCAGCTTCGAGGTCTCCGCCGCCCGGTCCGGGCGTAGGGGCCGGTCGAGCCCCTGGGCGAGCACGGCGGCATCACGTATGAGCTCGCCCCACTCGACCAGGCGCTTCTCGATCTGGCGCGTGCGACGCCGGCTGTCGGCGTCATCGGCGAGAGCCGCAGCCCACGCGAAGCGGTCGGTGAGCCCTGAGCCGACGAGCTTGTAGAACTCGTTGTCCAGCCGGCGTCGCTCCATGCGCGCGGCCTCATCGGTGGACAGCGTGATCGCCAGCCCCGGCCGGCCGGCCGCCGCCCCGGCGTGCTTCTCGGCGGCCGCGCCGAAGCGCTTGTGGAGCGCCTCCGCGATCTCCGCTGTCGGAACGAGCCGGAAGGCGAGCGACTGGATCCGTGAGCGGATCGTGTCGAGCAGTCGCACCGGGGTCGGTGTCAGGAGCAGGACCACGGCGTGTGACGGCGGCTCCTCGAGCGTCTTCAGGAGCGCGACCTCGGCGTGCTCGCTCAGCTCGGCGGCGTCATCGACGATCACGATGCGGCGTCGGCCCTCGAGCGGCCGGAGCGACAGCTCTTCCTGCATCGCTCGGACCTGCTCGATCGCGATGTCCCGCCGGTCATCCGATCTCGTCACGAGGATGACGTCGGGGTGCGTCCCGGCCTCCATGAGGCGGCACCCGCGGCACGCGCCACAGCCCCCCGCTGTCACACCGGGCACCTCGCAGTTGAGCGTCTGCGCGAATCGCAGGGCCGCCGTCCGCTTGCCGATGGATCGCGGTCCGCTGAGTCCGTACGCGTGGGCGACCTCGCCGCGGAGCGCATGAGCACCAAGACGCTCCAGCAGGCGACGCTGCCCGATGACATCTCTCACCAGGTGGGGCCGAGTCTAGAGCGCCTGGCCCGCGTCGCTGCGGGCTCCAGCCAGAGCACCCGCGAGACCCCGCGTTCCCTGCGTGCGGGCTAGCCTCGAACGCAGGACCTCGAGCCCAAGCGCGTGAAAGCCCGAGGTCCTACCCCCGAACGTGGGATCACGTCACGTGCTAGCAGCAGGGCTGGTCACTCTCCGGCTCAGGGCAGCACTCCACCGGGATGGGGCAGCAGGAACCACTCATGCGGTCACCTCCTTCCTCGCGCGGATGTATGCGCTTGCGATGGCGCCACTCACGCCGGGAAGGTGCACCTCGCGCGTGACCTCGATGTCGACGTCACCGAGACCGGCGGCCCGCAGCCCGCGCGCGTATTCCTCGACCGATATCGTGCCCGCGACGCACCCGGCCCACTCATCGAGCGAGCGCTTCACGGACTCGGGGAGGTCCTCGATCGCGACCATGTCCGCGACGGCGACGCGGCCACCCGGGCGCAGAACGCGGGCTACCTCCCGCAGCACGTGGCCCTTATCCGCTGCGAGGTTGATCACGCAGTTGGAGATGACCACGTCGACGCTCTCGTTGTCGAGCGGCAGGGCCTCGATGGTGCCTTTGAGGAATGTCGCGTTCGCGATGTCGGCGCGGGCCTGGTTCGCTCGCGCGACGTCCAGCATCTCGTCGGTCATGTCGACGCCGAAGGCGTGCCCGCCCGGTGCCACGCGACGCGCCGACAGGAGCACGTCGAGGCCCGCACCGCTCCCGAGGTCCAGCACGGTCTCGCCGGGCCGTAGGTCCGCGAGGAGCGTGGGGTTGCCGCAACCCAGGCTCTGACCCGGTGTGAGGCCGACCGCCGCGAGCTCCTCGGCCGAGTAGCCCTCGCCGCACCCGCCCGAGCCCTCGCCGCAGCACGCGCCATCGTCGCAGCACGCCGATCCGCTCGCCATCTCGAGCGCCTTGGCCGCGTACCGGTCGCGGACCGCGAGCTCGATCCCGTCCATGTCGTTCTTCCCCGAGGCATCGATGCCCATCGATGGGAGGGTACGCGTATTGATAGACAGATGTCAATGGGTCCGGTACGATCCGTCCATGGCAACCACCGACCTCATCCCGATGGCCGAGCGCGAGCGCGGCGTGTGCTGCGTGCCCCCGCGTCGCCTGCGCACCCGGAAGGTCGCCCAGCTGAGCGAGTTGCTGAAGGCGATCGCCGACCCGACACGGCTCGAGATGGTCGCGATCCTGACGGCTGCCGAGGAGCCTGTCTGCGTCTGCGACTTCGTCGCGACCTTCGGGCTGAGCCAGCCGACGGTGTCGCATCACATGGCGCGCCTGCGTGAAGCGGGCATCGTGGAGTGCGAGAAGCGCGGCATCTGGGCCTTCTACCGCTTGCGGCGCGATCTTCCCGCGGCGACGCGCCGCATCATCGAGGCGCTCGGCTAGCACGCCTCCCGAGGGCATCGCGGTACGCATCCTCCGTGCGCCTCGCGACCTCTGGCCACGTCCAGCACTCCGCCACGCGGCGGCGCCCGGCCTCGCCCATCTTCCGTGCCCGCTCCGGGTCGCCAAGCAGCCTCAGGATCGCCGCCGCGACGGAGCGTGGATCGTTACGCGCGTGCAGACCGTCGATCTCCGCGCGGACGACCTCGCGCAGCGGTGGGATGTCGCCCGCGATCACCGGCCGCCCCGCGCACCACGCCTCGAGGTAGGTGTGCCCGAACGTCTCGTGCTCTGAGGGCATGCAGAACAGGGTCGCCCGGGCGTATGCCGCGCTCTTCTCCGTCGAGCTTACGATCCCCGGCTCGCGCCAGCGTGGGTCGCGCAGGGGTCGGGGACCCGCGAAGCGCGACTGGCCGACGATATGGAAGCGCGCGTCCGCGCGCATCCGCCACACCAGCGGCGCCGCCGCACGGATCGCGTCGTACCCCTTGTACCGCTCCTTGCGCCCGACGAACAGAACCGTTGCCGGATCCATCGGGAGCTCGGGGAGGTCATCGAGCACAGCTCCGATGCCGGTCACGTGCACGCAGCCGGCGCCCCGATCCCGGTACCAGCCCGCCTCCCACTCCGTCAGTGCGATGACGACGTCGTCACGCGAGTACCGGCGGACGTCCGTGCTGGCGGCACCCGAAAGCCACTGCTCGGGATGAACGAGCGGCGTCTCCGCGAATGCGGCGCCGACACTTCGTGCCGCGCGCTCCGCCGGCCACGCCCACTCGCGCGCGATGCAGTGCACGATGTCCGCGCCCGCGAACTCGCCAGCGAGACGGCGCCACCCGATGAGCGATGTGCCCACGAGACCCTCGATCGGTGCGTATCCGGTCGCGAGGTACCGGTACGTCAGCCGGTCCTCCCGTACCGTCAGATCGCCTCGAGGGCCGCCGGGGATGCCGGGCCGCCGCCACGACGGCCGGAGTCCGACGACGCGCAGGTCGTGACCCCGATCGCGCAGAGCGGCGGCGAGTGCGCGGGCTTGAGCCTCGGAGCCGCCCACCGTGGAGAGGAGCTTCTTGACGATGACGATCCGCACGGACCGTCAGGCTAGCGCGGCTGCCTCGCCCGCGAACGCGCTCATCGCCTCGGTCGCCTCGTCCGGCGCGTCGGCGAGCGCCCGTCCGTAGGCGGCCTCGACGCGGTCCACGACGCGCTCCCAATCCCATCGCTCGAGCACCTTCGCGTGCCCGCTGTCACCCATCGCGCCGCGAAGCTCGGGATCTTCGACGAGACGCACGATCGCGTCAGCGAGCTCGGCCGGCCGCTGCGGCACCAGGAGCCCGTCCACGCCGATGACCTCGCGCATCGGGGGGATGTCACAGCCGATCACGGGCTTCCGGTGCAGCCACGCCTCCAGGTACCCGAGCCCGAACGTCTCGTGCCGCGATGGCATCGCGAACACGTCGCATGCGTCCAGCGCCGCGCTCTTCTCCTCACCGCTCGCGCCCTCGATGTGCACGATGCGGTCATCCGTGTAGCGCACGAAATCGTCGAAGAACGTCGAGTAGAAGCCGCCGATGCCGATGAAGACGTAACGGGTCTCCGGGTGTCGCGCCCAGACCAGCTCCGCCGAATCGAGCAGTTGGATGTACCCCTTGTAGCGCTCCTTGCGGCCGAGGTAGAGGACGATCGGCGCGTCGGCAGGTATGCGGCGCGAACGTCTCCACGCGCGTCCGTCCCCGGAGCGTGTGGCGTTCGGTCCCATTCCCGTCGGAAACACACGCGACGGCGCGACGGCGTGTTGGATGTACCAGCCGCGCTCCCAGTCGGTCATGGTCGTGATCGCGGACGCGCGCCGGTATCGCGTGAGCTCGGACGGCCCGTCGCCGCCATGGAACTGCCCCGGGTGTGCGAGCGGCGTCAACACGATCGGAAGGTCGAGATCGTCGGCGACTTCGAACGAGCTTCCCATGTACTCGCGGCCGACGTTGTGGATCAGCTCGCGATCCTCCGCATAGCGCTCGAGCACTTCCGGGCGCATGAGATCGACGAGCGTCGTCGCGTCCGCGGCCATCCCCAGCAGGCCGCCACGAGGGCGCACCTGCACGATCTCCACGCCGAACTCGTCGGTAAAGATACGGTGATCGTCGCGGACGACCGGCGCGTACTGCCCCGCGGGATAGCGCTCCTCCTCCTTGTCCGTGGGCCACGCGCACACCACGCGGACGTCGTGACCCCGGCGGGCCAGGCGAGTCGCGAATTGATAGCAGAGGCTCTCAGAACCGCCCACCGGTGAGTAGCCGCGCTTCGTGAACAGGATCTTCATCGGTCGGTCGCCATCAGGCGCAAGCGCGGTGCCAGCGGTCAGGACGCTGCGGCGGACTCGTCCAGCCCGAGGAACTTGAACCAGGTGCGCTCGCCGGCACGGATGTAGGCCGAGAAAAGGTAGCGCGGTGTAGAAGGCGGACGAAAAGGGGCTCGCAGGAGCGCCATCCGGGCCTCCACCGCGGTCCGCCCGCCCTTGCGGTGGTTGCAGCCCTTGCATGCGGCGACGACGTTCTCCCAGGTGTGCTGTCCGCCGCGATGCCGGGGCATCACGTGGTCAAGGGTGAGGTCGTGTGACCGCTTGCCGCAGTACTGGCAGGTGTGCTCGTCGCGCTGGAGCACCTCTTTCCGCGTCATCTTCACGACCGGCCGCGGCCGCTTGATGTGGTACGCCAGGCGGATGACCGATGGTGAGGTGAGCGCGATGCGCTCGCTGTGCACGATGTGGCCGTTCTGCTCGACGGCCACCGCCTTCTGCTTGGAGAGCAGCACGACAGCCCGCCGGACGTTACACACGTTCAGCGGCTGGTAGTCGAGATTGAGCACCAGCACGTTGGCATCGACGGCTCCCACAACAGCGATTTTACGCACACCGCTGCGCTACGATGGCGCGCATGACCTCCCAGAACGGCTCGAGCGGGAACGGTAGGGCGCCCGGCACCACCGGCACCTGGACCGTCAAGACGGGGCACGCCCAGATGCTCAAGGGCGGCGTGATCATGGACGTCGTCACAGTCGAGCACGCGCGGATCGCCGAGGATGCCGGGGCGTGCGCGGTGATGGCCCTCGAGCGGGTCCCGGCCGATATCCGTAAGGAGGGCGGCGTCGCTCGGATGAGCGACCCGGGCCTCATCGAGAAGATCATGGCCGCCGTCTCGATCCCGGTCATGGCAAAGGCGCGTATCGGACATTTCGTCGAGGCGCAGGTGCTCCAGGCCATCGGCGTCGACTACATCGACGAGAGCGAGGTGCTCACTCCGGCCGACGAGGCTTTCCATATCGCCAAGCACCCGTTCACCGTCCCGTTCGTCTGCGGAGCGCGCGACCTCGGCGAGGCTCTCCGTCGCATCAATGAAGGGGCCGCGATGATCCGGAGCAAGGGTGAGGCAGGGACTGGGAACATCGTCGAAGCCGTTCGTCACATTCGCGCGATCACGCAGGGCATCACAGCGCTAGGTCAGCTCGACGAGTCGGGGCTGACCGATGCCGCGATGGACTTCCGTGTGCCGGTCGACCTCGTACGCGACGTCGCGAAGAACCGTCGGCTTCCCGTCGTGCTCTTCTGTGCCGGGGGGATCGCGACTCCTGCGGACGCAGCGCTGATGATGCAGCTCGGGGCCGAGGGCAACTTCGTCGGGAGCGGTATCTTCAAAAGCGACGACCCAGCCCGGCGCGCAAAGGCGATCGTCGAGGCGACGACGCATCCGAACGACCCGCAGCTCATCGCCGAGGTATCACGGGGACTTGGAGAGGCGATGCGTGGCATCTCGCTCGAGGCGATCCCCGCCGGCGAGCGACTCGCCGCACGGGGCTGGTAACGCGCTTCGCGTCGTAAGACCACCGGTGTGCCTTCGTGGCGTCGACCGTGTTCATGAGCGAGCAGGATCCAGCCCTCGTTCCCGCTAGCCAGTGACCTCCCCCCGCGTAGGGGTCCTCGGCCTCCAGGGCGATTTCCAGGAGCACCTCGCGACCTTCCGCGCGCTCGGCGTTGAGGCGGTCGACGTGCGCCGCCCCGATCAGCTCGCCGATGTGGACGCCCTCGTCATCCCCGGCGGTGAGAGCACGACGATCGGAAAGCTCGCGGAGCGCTATGGCCTCATTCCGGCCATCTGCGACCGGGCGCGCGCGGGCATGCCGGTCTGGGGTACGTGCGCGGGCGCGATCTTCATGGCGAAGGACGTTCCCGGCCATCCCCACCCCATCCTCGGACTCATGGACCTGTCGGTGGAGCGAAACGCGTTCGGCCGGCAAGTGGACTCGTTCGAGGCCGATGTGCAGGTACTGGGAATGGACGGCGGGCCGTTCCACGCGGTGTTCATTCGCGCTCCGCGCATGTCCGCGCTGGGTAGGGGCGTCGAAGTGCTCGCATCACTCGACGATGGCTCCGTTGTCGCGGCGCGCGAGGGCAACCTGCTCGCAACCTCGTTCCATCCTGAGCTGACCGGCGACCGGCGCTTCCATGCGCTGTTCCTGAGCCTCGGCTCTCAGCACTAGATGCCCGTACGCGCTGCGCTGCCGACGGAGCTCCGCAGCGTCGTGTCCTTCACGGCTCAGGCGACGGCCTCGTCCGACGGGATCATCGGCTCCGCACTGCCGACGCCACTCGTCCGCGGTGTGCTTGTGGGTTGGCTGAAGCTCGTGCCGGGCGTCATGGGAATGGGCGGCAGGCTCCGCGCGTATGTCGAGCACCAGCGCGGCCGCACCCGTGCCGCGGCGCTGGTCTACCGGGGTAGACGCCCGGAGTGGGTCGTGCTCCTGCTCGCGGCGGAGCGGGGGACGGAGGGTGCGGATGCAGCGTTCCGGCTGCTCTCGGGCGTGTGTGCGCTGGCGGCGCAGCACGGGATGCACCGGGTGTTCGGCGCCGTGCCCGATGAGACGCGGGCTCGCGAGACCCTTTTCCAAGCCGGCTTCTACTCGTATACCCGCGAGACGTGGTTCGCGACGAAGGGGCCGGTCAGAGAGCCCTCGCGGCAGCCGGAGGGGCGCCTCGCACGCGGGAGCGACGCGCACGACCTTTTCCGCTTCTACGTGGCGACGACGCCCCACGCCGTGCAGCGTGCCGAGCAGCTCACCGTGGAGGACTTTGACGTGGGCCGTCGCGCCGGAGCATTCGACCCTCCGCACATTGGCGGCAACCCGCTGGCGATGCAGCGGCAGATCCTGATGCTCCTGGCTGACGAACAGCGACCTCGCGCGTTTGCCGTTTCGTATCGCGGCGTGGACCGCCACCCACACGTCTGCAAGGTGCGCACCGCGGACGCTGACGTCGATCTGGCGGCCGAGCTCCTCCGGGGTGCGGCGTTCGAGCTATCGGCGGACCGCCCGATCACGGTGCCGGTGCGCTCGTATGAGGAGCACGTCTCGCGCGCGCTCCTCATGGAGGGATTCGCCGAGGTCGCGACGGCCATGCTCTTTGTGAAGGAGCTTGCTGTCCGTGTGGAGGAGCCGGCACTCGCGACCGTTCCCGCCCGTTAGCGCGGTGGCAGCGGACCGGTCCTGGCGACGCCGCGGGCGAGGCGCGCGAGTCCAGGTCGCTGGCCCGCAAGCCGCGCTGCGGCCAGGAGCGACGTCCGGTCCTCAACGCCGTAGTGGCGGAGGAGCACCGCGACGTGCCGGCGGACCGCCGCGTCGCTCATGCGAAGCAGTAGGGCGATGTCGATGGTCGAAAGCCCGACTGCGAGCAGGTCCAGCACTCGCCGCTCGTCCTCGGTCAGCACGCTCTCCACGCGGTGGATCGTGGCGCGCGGTCGTCCCCGGCGCATCGCCGGAAATGACCATCACATCGTGCCACGCGCCGCGGCCACGACCGGCCACAGCGTTTGGTCAATCCTCGCGATGTCAGCGCCGTCGTGAGCGGCCAGAGTTCACCCGCCGAGCGGCGGCGAGGGCCGCCGGCGGGGGGAACATGGAACGCACGTCGCGGCCCGACAGGGAGCAACGCCGACTCGCTTGCAGCGCGAAGCCGTACCTCGTCAAGCGGTCGGCGCTACAGCCGCAGCCGGCACGTTCGTCAGCACGACCGAAACGGAGCGGTCCTGCGCCCCGCAAGCGCTAGCAGCAGCGCGCGCCGCCCCGCGTATCCTTTCGCTCACGACGGGACGGTGCGGATGACGCGCGAACGACTCGCCACGGACGACCTCGAGGACCTCCTCCGCTCCCTGCCGCCCGATGTCTGCCAGCGCGTGCGGGGTCTGGACTCGCTCGAGGGTCTCCTCGAGGTGGTCATGGACCTGGGTCGCCTGCCGGAGGCGCGCTTCGCGGCCCGTGAGGAGACGCTGGCGGACCGCGAGGTGACCGCTGAGGACCTCGCGTACGTGATCTCACGGATCGGCCAGTTCGGCGGCGACAACCGTGCCGGTATCGAGCGGACGCTTCACCGCATCAGCGCGATCCGAAACCGCGCCGGGAAGGTCGTGGGCCTCACGCTCCGGGTCGGCCGTGCCGTCTACGGGACGATGGAGATCATCCGCGACGTCGTCGAGGCGGGGAAGAGCATCCTTCTCCTTGGGCGCCCCGGCGTTGGGAAGACGACGCTGCTGCGCGAGGTCGCAAGGGTCCTCGCTGACGATCTCGGAAAGCGCGTCGTCGTCGTCGACACGTCGAATGAGATCGCGGGCGACGGCGACATCCCGCACCCCGGTATTGGGCGGGCGCGACGGATGCAGGTCGCGTCGCCGGGGCTGCAGCACGCGGTGATGATCGAGGCCGTCGAGAACCATATGCCCGAGGTCATCGTCATCGATGAGATCGGGACTGAGCAGGAGGCAGCCGCGGCGCGGACCATCGCCGAGCGCGGGGTGCAGCTCGTCGCGACGGCGCATGGCAACTCCCTTGAGAACCTGATGCTCAACCCGACCCTGGCGGATCTCGTGGGTGGCATCCAGACCGTCACGTTGTCCGACGAGGAGGCACGCCGGCGCGGGACGCAGAAATCCGTGCTGGAGCGCAAGGCGCCGCCGACGTTCCAGGTGCTGGTCGAGATCCAGGGCTATCAACGCGTCGCGCTCTACAACGACGTGGCGCAGACCGTCGACGCGATCCTGCTTGGTATGCCGGTGATCCCTGAAATCCGTGCGCGCGACGACTCCGGGCAGGTGAGCGTGGAGACGACGGCGCCGACACGTCGGGCTACAGAGGCGCTGGAGTGGCGCAGCATCCCCCGAGCGCCGGACATGCGGTCGCGCGAGATGGTTCGGGTGTACCCATTCGGCATCTCCTGGACGAAAGTGGAGGAGGCCGCACGCGGTCTCGGCCTCCCCGTCGCTGTTGTGCAGGAGCCCGAGGAATCGGACGTGGTGATCACCTTGAAGAATTACTACCGGCGCAAGACCCCACGCCTGCGCAACGCGGAGTCCGCGGGGATCCCGATCTATGTCGCGCGCAGCAACTCGACGTCGCAGATCGCGAGTGCGCTGAGCAGTGTCTTCGAGCTGAGGCGCGGGCCTGAGGATGCGGCACTCGATGAGACACGCGAGGCCATCGAGGCCGTGTCCGGCGGCGACCAGAGTGAGGTCGAGCTCGAGCCGCAGACCGCGTACGTCCGTCGGCTACAGCACGAGCTGATCGAGCGCGCGAACCTCACCTCGCGCAGCACGGGACACGAACCGTACCGGCGAGTCCACATCAGCCGGTGAGGCGTGGCCTCTTCATTTCCTTCGAGGGAGGCGAGGCGTCGGGCAAGAGCGAGCAGGCGAAGCGGCTCGCCGATGCGCTGGAGCGCGACGGCCGCCTGGTCGTGCTGACTCGCGAGCCCGGAGGTACGCCCCTCGCTGAACGGGTCCGCGACGTCCTCCTTCACGCGAAGGATGTGCCTCTGGGTCCCGAGGCGCAGCTCCTGCTCTTCAGCGCGGCGCGAGCGGAGCACGTGCGTGACGTCATCCGACCGGCGCTGTCCGCCGGGAAGGTCGTGATCACCGACCGGTTCTTCGACTCGACGGCGGTGTACCAAGGTGCGGCGCAGGGCCTCGATCCTGAGCAGGTCAGGGCGGTCACCGCCTTCGCCGTCGGCGACACTCGCCCACGGCGGACCTACCTGCTCGACCTAGCCGTGGAGCGCGCATTCGCGCGGCGTTCGAGCGAAGCCAGCCGCCAGTGGGATCGGTTCGAGACCGGCGAGCGGGAGTTCCACGAGCGTCTCCGCGAGGCGTACCTTCGCCTGGCCGCCGCAGAGCCAGACCGGATCCTCGTTATTGACGGTGACAGGGAGCCAGTGGCGATCGCCCGCGACATCCGCAGCGACGTCGACACCCTGCTGCAGGCTGTTCCCAAGTGATGCGGGCGTACTATCCGGTCGCATGAAGCTCGTGTTTGCGATCGTGCACTCAGAAGACGCTGGGAAGCTCGTGGAAGCGTTGACCGAGAAGGAGTATCGGGTCACCCGGCTGCAATCCAGCGGCGGCTTCCTGAAGCAGAGCAACGCGTCCGTCGTGGTCGGCGTGGAAGAGGCGCAGGTCGACGACGTCCTTGCGATCATCCGCGAGGCCTGCCACGCGCGGACTCAGTACATCAATCCGATGCCCCCGATCATGGAGCCTGGTGAGTTCTACATGCCGTATCCAGTGGAGGTCCCCTTCGGCGGCGCGACGGTGTTCGTGCTGGACGTCGCCCGCTACGAGCGCCTCTAGGCGACCGAGCGTATCGTCTTCGCGCTATGGGGGAGGGCGGACCGCGGGACGACTTTGCTGCGCTGGCTCAGGCTGACCCCTGGGCGCCTGTCTCGACAGACGGATTGCCGCAAGCCCTGGTCGCTGCCGTCGAATCTGAGGATTGGGCGGCAGCGAAGCGCGAACTCGGTCCGGTTCTCGACTCCCTGAACACGGACGGCGTGTACGGGCGTGCCCTCCTGCAGGTGGCGCGACGGTTGCCAATCGGCGTCGACCCAGTCTTTGATCGCTACAGAGGCGCGATTGCGATTGACTACGGAGACTGGGACGACCTAAGACGCTGCATGGAGGGATCGCCCGTGGGTTGGCTCGAGCTGGAGGCCGCACGGCGCGTGTTCCTGAGTTCTGTAACTGAGTTTCGCGGTGTCGCCACTACGAGCCCGATGCAGGATCCGTCATTGCCGAGTGAGTTCTTGCTCTCCGGTCGCCTAGGTCTTTACCGTCAATGGGCCAAGCGTTTGCCCTCTGCCGTCGGAACGGAGAGGTGGGCACGAGCGGACGTTCCGCCCGGTCGGCACTTTCGCGTCCGCCAACTCCACCACGCTGCCCTTTTGGCCGCCGCTGAAGCGCAGGCCGGCTCGTTGGAAACCGCCGCCGCACTGGGGCGAGAGGCTGCTCGCCTTGGCGATCCCGGCGAGCCGTTGCGCGACATCGCTGACGACGTAGTAAAGGTTGTTTCGGTCGCGATGGGTGAGGTGGAACCACACGCCGGGCTGCGGTTCGTCGTGCGAACCCCGACGCCCTCCGGACTGTCGCCTCTCGGTACGTTCGAATGGCTCCAACACATCACGCCTTTTCTTGTGAGCTACCCCGACGAACTGCTTAACATTTCTGCGCAGCTAATGCACCGAATAGCCACAAGGCTGGGTTCACCTCGCGCTCAACTCATCGCCGAGGCATGGGTTGTTGCGGCTCAGTTCGCTAAGATCAAGGTTGCACGTCGGGACCTTCTGGCGCTGCTCGCTGGGTCACGACGGGCTAGTCCTGGTCTGCGGGTGCTGCCGAAACTCCTGAGTGGGCTTGCGTCTGAGAAGTACTCCGCGTTCCAGGACGCCGAGAGGGTTGCGCGCAGAGCCGGTCTCGTGTGGGCCCAGGTGACTGCACTCTTTTGGATGACAGCTCTCGATCCGAATCCCCGTACAAGTCGCCACCTGGCGCGCTTACTCGCAGTCACCGGTTGGCGGCGACCCGTCTTCGTGACTGAAGCGGTTCTGGCCGAGGCTGTCCTTGGGCTGCTTGGCCATGGCGTTCGCAGTCAACCTCTCCTCGAATTGGCTCTCGGGACT
>Ga0208612_1000536_pt1 | contig 16271 bp, 14 predicted proteins | sample AntDryMetagUQ889_FD_188089 | JGI IMG/M metagenome (GOLD analysis project Ga0208612, IMG submission 188089) | Polar desert microbial communities from Antarctic Dry Valleys - UQ889 (SPAdes) | ecosystem: Environmental > Terrestrial > Soil > Desert | place: Antarctic Dry Valleys | collected 2008-12-31 | reverse complement strand
ACGATGTCGTGCCTTGTCCCCTCGTCGAGATCGAGCCGGTCGGCGCCGACCCGATCGAGGTCGGGGGCTACGACTGGGTCATCGTCACGAGTGTCAACGGGGCGCGGGAGCTGCGCCGCCGCCTGCAGGGGACGCCGAAGCGCGTCGCGGCGATCGGCCCCGCGACGGCCGAGGCCTTCGGCGGCGCAGACCTCGTTCCCACCGTCTCGACGCAGGAGGGCTTGCTGGCGGAGTTGCCGCGGCCGGCGGGGCGCGTGCTCTTCGCAGGTGCCGAGGGCGCACGGAGGTTGCTGGTCGACGAGCTTGGAGCCGACTTCGTGGCTCTGTACCGCACGCGGGAGCTCGTGCCCGACACGCTGCTCGCAGGAGACCTCGTCGTGCTTGCCTCGCCATCGGCCGCTCGAGCCTTCGCCCGGACGGGTGCCGCCGTTCCCGCAGTCTCGATCGGGCCGGAGACCACAGCAGCAGCGCGAAGCGCGGGGGTGGCTGTAGCCGCCGAGGCAGAGACGCACGACCTGGACGGACTCGTCGCAGCGATCGCGCGCGCCGCGAGTTAGCCTCTTGCCGTGTTCGTCACGTTCCTGAGCGACTTCGGGCTCCAGGACGACTTCGTCGGCACCTGCCACGGCGTCATCAAGGGCATTGCTCCGGACGCGGAGATCATCGATCTCTCGCACGGGATTCCCCCGCAACAGGTGCTTCAGGGCGCGCTCATGCTTGCGAACACGCTGCCGTACATGCCCATCGGCGTGCACCTCGCCGTCGTCGATCCTGGCGTGGGCGGCGCGCGTCGCGCGCTCGCTCTACGGGACGAGGCCGGGCGGGTGTTCGTCGGGCCGGACAACGGCTTGCTGATCCCCGCTGCCGAGCGTGCGGGCATCGCCGCCGCCCACGAGCTCGCGAACCCGAAGTATGCCCTCGAGTCGATCTCGCGCACGTTCCACGGGCGGGACCTCTTCGCACCCGCCGCGGCGCACCTGGCACGGGAGGTGCCGCTCGAGGAGCTCGGGCCTCCGATCGGCACCGACACGCTTGTTCGCCTGGACCTGTCCCAGCCCGAGGTCGGCCAGTCTCGCATCGCCGCGTCAATTCTCTATGTCGACAACTTTGGCAACATCGCGCTGAACCTGAACCGGGAGCACGTCGACCAGGTGGGCCTCCTCCCCGGAACCCAGGTGGAGCTCGAGCTGGGCGGCGAGCGCGTCTTCGCCGTGGCCGCACGCACCTTCGCGGACGCCCGGATCGGCGACATCATCCTGTACGAGGACAGCTACCGGAACATGTCCGTCGCGATCAGCGGCGGCAATGCGGCCGAGCTGCTGCAGGCTCATGCTGGTCAGAGCATCCGCATCAACGTGCTGCTGCCCTAGGGACTCGGTTCACAATGAACGCCGATCTGCAGCGCGCGAGCGGTCAGCCGTTGACGCGGAGCTCGAGCGCGCGCGCGACTGCTTCCATTCCTTGGACCGAGTTGTAGGGATCCGCGCTTCCGCCCGGCCGTGGGGCGCAGGTGTAGCAGTAGGGCATGTTGACCGCGACAACGACGCCCGGCAGATAGACGTGTGCGAGGAAGCGATCGAAGGGAGTGGTCGGACACTCGCCCGCCGGTGGTGCGAACCCGTAGCCCGAATGGATGACGACCCGGCCTTTCGGCAGGGCGAGCGTGCGCGAGCTAGCGCACGGTGAGTCCCAGACGAGCCGCCCGAGCCGCGTCTGTAAGAAGCGTTTCCAGGCCGTCGGGCGCCAAAGATCGAGCGTGATGCCTGGTGTCCGCGGCTGGGCTGCCGCGTAGTCGATCTTGACGACATTCCCGGGCCCGGCGCCAGCACCGGCGGGACCGAAGGCGCCTGCGAGCGTGAGCTTGGGCAAGTCGCCTCCTGGTGCGATGCTGCGCCCCAACCAGTAGACGTCGGTTCCGATCGCCGGATTGTCGAGTGCGACCTCACGATCGTCGTCGTCGGCGGGGAGAACAGGTTCCGGATTCGTGATCCTGACCTGCTGTTTGCGTGCAAGTTTCAGCGCCGCCTGACGGCCTCGGTCCCCGGCCAGCCCGCCGACGAGCACGACCGCGACCACATTGCGCGATCGCCAAGTCACGACCGACGCCGGTTGGCCGGCATCACCTCCCACGAGAGCGTGGGCCGAAAAGGCCTTAGTCGCCGCTCCGATGCGGGCGCTCGGGCGCTTCCGAAGGCGATCCGCGCCGGTCGTGTACTCGATCAGCTCTCGACCCAGAGCAAAGCCGGCTCGCGCACCCTCCTCGTCGCGGAAGACGAGCGCGAAACTCTTGACCAAGGGTGGGCTGGCACGCGTGATCCCCTGCGGCCGGTAGAGGCGCTCGAACTCCGCACCGCAGGCGGCTGGCCGCCGGGCGACCACGAGCGCGGTGACAAGCGCGGAAGCACCTTCAGTGCCGATGCCGCAGCCGCTGTCGTCGCCTCTCTGGTACCCGCCTGGAAGGTCGGCCAGGCGTAGCGTCAGCTCGGCAGGATCGAGAGCAGCTGTTCCAGCACCTGTCGCGCTGGAGCCGCAGCCCAGGAGCACCACCGGCAGCAAGAACAGGCAAGCACGGCGCCGCGGGAATCGGGTACGAGAAGTCAAATCCAGTCGAACGTCTCCTGCAGGAAGGGCACGAGGAAGTACAGGAGGAACGCCGTCGACGCGATCCACATGAACGGGTGCACGTCCCGGGTGCGTCCTTGTGACGCACGGACGACCACGTAGGCCAGGAAGCCGATGCCGATGCCGTCGGTGATCGAGAACGTGAACGGCATGATCATGATCGTCAACGCCGCTGCGAGTCCGATCCCGAGGTCGGTGAAGTCGATCCCCGCGAGCTTTCGAGGGCGTCGCCCCTCGGCCTCCGCTTCGGCTTCCTCTTCCATCTCGGTCAGCGCGGACATCATCAGGAAGCCGACGATGATCAGCGCCGGGGCTGTTGCCTGTGGAGGCACCATGCCGATGATCGGCGCGAAGAACATGAATGGGAAGAAGAGCGCACCGGCAACCACGGCGACCCAACCCGTGCGCCCCCCGACGCCCACGCCCGACGCCGACTCGATGTAGGTCGTCGCCGAGGACGAGGACGCCGCACCGCCGGCCACGGCCGCGAGCGAGTCCACGAGTAGCGGCCTCCGGATGTCCGGCATGCGCCCGTCCTTGTCGAGATAACCGGCCTGCCGGCCCACGCCGACGAGCGTGCCCATCGTGTCGAAGAAGTCGGCGAGGAAGAGGGTGAAGGCCCACACGATCGCCGAGATGAACGCGAGCTTGGTGAAGGCGTCGAAGTTGAAGTTTCCGAGCAGAGCGAGATCTGGTGTCTCGTAGACGTCACCCGGCCAACTGGCGCCTGCGACGAACCCTGCGTCGTTGCCGGACGCCTCGTTGATCACGGTCGCGAGGATCGTCGTGACGATGATTCCGATCAGCAGGTCTCCTCGGATTCCTCGCGCACGTAGCGCGATCGTGAACGCGAGCCCCACGAACGTGACGAGCAGGGGCCACGTGGTCAGCGGGGCGAGGTCGACGACGGTGCCTTCGCCGCGGACGACGATGCCCGAGTTGACGAGTCCGATGAAGGCGATGAAGAGGCCGATCCCGATCGCGATCGCCTTCTTCAGGTCGAGCGGGATCGCGTCCATGATCTTCTCGCGCGTTCCCGTCAGTACGAGGATCGTGACCGCGATTCCCTCCACCACCACCAGCCCCATCGCGGCGGGGAACGAGAGCCCCTCTCCGGCGACGAGACTGAAGGCGACGACCGCGTTCAATCCGAGACCGGGCGCGATCGCGTAGGCCTTGTTCGTGTACAGGCCCATCAGGATCGTCATCACGCCCGCCACGAGGCAGGTGACCGCGAGCACCTGGTCGAACGGCAGGCCGATCTCCTCCAGTCCCTCGATCCCGGCGAAGCTCAGGATCTGGGGGTTGACGAAGATGATGTAGGACATGACGACGAAGGTCGTCAGGCCGGCCATCGTGTCTCGCGCGAGCGTCGTGCCGTTCTCGCCGAACCGGAAGCGGCGCTCGAGCAGTCCCGACTCGAGCCGTCCCGCATTCGCTGCCATTGAGGTCTCCTTTCTCCGAGTGGCCCCGTAGGCGTGACAATGAGCAGAGGGGCGGACGGAAAGCAAGCCTCGGCTAAACTGCGGCCTCGTCGCACACCTGGAGAGGAAGGGAAGCGATCCGAAGACCGTTAGCCGAAACCGGTTCGCGCTCGCGAGGTATGGCCGCTGGTTGCGGGTCGTCGGCGCCGACGCACCCCTCCTGCTCCTCTACCGATTCCTCTTCGAAGTAACCGCGAAGCAAATGAAGGGGCCGCGCACGGATCGCCCTACCGACCCGGCGCGCGGCCCTTTGTCCTGCGCTACCCCTGCGTAACGTTCGGCAACGATCTCGTCGTGAGGCGACCATCAGGCTCAACCTGACGAGCAACCGCATCACCCGTCTCGCGACCGCGTGCGTTCTTTGCACATGTGAAGCCAAGGATGCTCGGCTCATCCGTGAGCTTTCCCTTGCGCGTGAGATCCCGCACCTGCGCCCCGGTCAGCGGTGGCGGTTGCCCAATGCCGAGCGATTCGGGCGACACCGTGACGATCTTTCCGGCGCAGCGCAGAGTCTCGCCGTCCGGGCCAGCAAGCGAGACCGGCAACCGGCCCTGTGCCGCTCCGGTTGCCGCTTCGGGCGGCTTGGTGGGTTCCGCCGGCCCGCCGGCCGTCGTGTAGTTCGCAAGGAAAGCGCCGACCCCGATCAAGGCGAAGACGACCAAAATGAAGCGATGCTGACGCATGTTCCCCCCCTATTTCCCGAAGTACCAGATGTACTCGTAGTCAGTGACGTCGCCGTTGCCAAGCCACTCGTTCCCACGCAGGACATACGTCCCACCTTCGACGTAGTAGTAGTAACCGTTACCGCAGCCGGTCGTGTCCCGCCCAACGGTCTTCTCCCACCCGCCGCCGTAGCCCCAGCCATGCGAACCACAGAAAACCCAACGCTGCGCGTCTTGACTCCACTTGTAGAACCACCACTTGGCAGCCAGGTGGCCCTCCGGAACGTACTTCTTGTAGTAGCAGGCCAAACGCGGATACTCCGTAAAGGGAGCATTCTCCGACAGAGACCTGACTCTGACGCTGTTCCTAGAGCCACCGTCATACGGGGTATACATCTGCGTCCAGTTTTCGAGCACACGTATCGCCGTTGTCATAGACAACCCGACCGTCGAAGCCATTGTCGCGGTACCCCTCGGCCGCTGCCGTGAATGCAGCGAATCCCACGAATATCGCGCACAACGCGAATCCGATCTTGCGCTTCACCCATCTTCCTACCTCCCCTACTCGATGGATTGAGCGCTGCAGCTCGACCACCGTACTCGGTCACGGCGGCTGCGAATAGTGGCCGAACGAGCCATGTCCCGTCGGGCCGGGCACCGGCCGGAGTCGCCCGAGTGCCGACACAGCCTTATCTATCTCCAGAGCGTTCGGGATCACCGTTGAAGACCTCTACGCAGAACCCCGCCAGTGTCTGGCCGCGGGTCTCCAGCAGCTCTACGAAGCTCCGATCACTGAGCTTGAGGTAGGGGAGACCGATGTTGTCACCGGTAAGGTCACTCCGATAAGCAGGAAGCACCAGTGAGACTTCCCTGATGCGCGATTGGGTGCCTAAGCCTCGGAGATCTTTGGTTGCCGTTCAGAGCGCGCAATCCTCGGCGAGGGGCGCTCGTTCCGCCTCAGAGACGATGGCGTCTCGTCGCCGCTAGAATCGCTTAGCCGTGTGTTTTTGCCCCGCAAAGGCGCATGGTTACGCGGCGAGGTAGCTCAGTTGGTAGAGCACACGGCTGAAAACCGTGGTGTCGCCGGTTCAAGTCCGGCCCTCGCCATCGGTTTGTTTGCAGCAGGCTGAATCTGCTCGCAGACTCAGCTGCCGGACCCGCGGAAGCGGATCCGGCCTGCGCGAAGACCCCTGAAGGGGGCCGCTTCGCGTCTCCGCGGTGATGCATCATTAACCGCCCCGGCCCGCCGTGCACCAGCGATCTTCGCGTTAGGGTCTTGATGTGGCTGGGGCGAAGCAGGTTGCGATCATCGGTGCCGCGCTCGACCTCGGTGCCGGGCGGCGTGGAGTCGACATGGGTCCCTCCGCGATCCGTTACGCCGGGCTCGAAGAGCGGTTGCGGTCGATTGGCGTCGACTGCCGGGACTGGGGCAACGTCGAGACGGCGGTGCAGGAGGCGACGGACGAGCACGACCCGCGCGCGCGGTACCTGCCCGAGATCAAGGCTGCCTGCCAGCGGGTGTCGCGGCTCGTAGCGCTTGCGCTCGACGAGGGCTCGACTCCGCTCGTCCTCGGCGGCGACCACTCCGTCGCGATGGGCACGCTCAACGGGCTGGCCGGGCGCTCCGGCTCCGGCGGCGTCCTCTGGATCGATGCGCACGGCGACATCAACACGCCCGACGACTCTCCCAGCGGAAACGTGCACGGGATGCCGCTCGCCGCCGTGCTCGGGCTCGGCGGCGAGCTGTTCGACGACAGCTGGTCGTTCCCGGCCGTCGATCCTGCCCGGGTGGCGATGGTCGGCCTCCGCTCGCTCGATCAGCCGGAGCGCGAGCGGATCCGCTCGCTCGGGATCAGGGCCTACACGATGAGCGACATCGACCGAATCGGAATCGAGCGTGCGATCCGGGAGTCGCTCTCCCACATCGCCGGGTCGGGTTTCGTGCACGTCTCCCTCGACCTGGACGCCCTCGATCCGGAGATCGCTCCGGGAGTCGGGACCCCCGTGCAGGGAGGGCTCTCCTACCGCGAGGCGCACCTCGCGCTCGAGCTCGTCGCCGAGTCGGGGCTCGCGGGGTCGTTCGAGCTCGTCGAGGTGAACCCGATCCTCGACCGCGAGAATGCGACCGCGCTCCTGGCCGTGGAGCTCGCCGCCAGCGCGCTCGGCAAGACCATCCTTTAGCGCGCGCTCGTCACGAGCGCGACGCCCGGCAGCGCGTAGCCGTCATCGCTTCGGAAGCGCTCGATCCGCTCGCGGGCAGCGGCATCGACCTCGTCACGAGTTTCGTCGTCGAGTGCCTCGAGCGTCTGCCTGAGCGCGGCTGCGAGGCTCGTCACGACGCGTCGGTACTCGTCCCAGCCGGGGAAGCGGAACTCGACCTGTACCTCCTGGACGGATACCTGGGCGAACCCGGCTGAGCGAACGAGCGAGACGATGAGCTCGGGCTCGCCGAGCGCGAACTGACCCGGCTCGCCCGGCGCCGGCGGCTCCAGAAGGCCACGTGTGATCAGCACAGGCCCGTACGCAGTCGCCCAGGGATTCCGTTTCGCCGGCGCCCAGGTGGCGAAGGCGAGCCGGCCGCCTGGCCTCAGTACGCGGCGCGTCTCCTGGAGAGCGCGGGCCGGGTCAGGGACGAGCATGTAGCCGAAGCGGCACACGACTGCGTCGAAGCCTGCATCGGGCAGGTCGAGCGTCTGCATGTCCATCACGCGGTGCTCCGCGTGTTCGATCCCGCGGCGGCGGGCTGCCTCGACCATCGCCGGCGAGAGGTCGGTCGAGAGCACCCGCGCAACACGCGGCGCAAGCGCCTCGGTCAGGTCGCCCGTCCCGGCCGCAAGGTCGAGGACGACGTCGTCGGGCCGCGGAGCGAGCGCGGCGACGAGCGCCTGGGTGACCGGCGCGTTGACGGCCGCGACCGTCTCCCGCTCGGCCTCCCAGCCGCGCGCCGCGGCGTCCCAGCGTCGCCGGAGCTCCTCGGATGTCTCTACGCCGTGACCCCGGCGAACTGCGGGAGGATGTCCCGACCGTAGGCCTCGAGCGTCTCCTCCTGGCCTTCGGTCATGAGGTAGATGTTGAACTGGTCGACGCCGATCGACTCGAGCTCCCGCAGCTTCGCGGTCGCCTGCTCGGCGGTCCCGAGCACGCAGAAGCGATCGCAGATCTCGTCCGTGACGAACTCGCCGTGCTTCGCGCCCACGCGCGAGTGCTCGTCGTAGTCGTAGAACTTTCGCGCCTCGACGTAGTCCGTGAGCACCTTGGGCACGACGGAGCCGTCGGTGCCGTAGCGGTCGATCAGGTCCTGGACGTGGTTCGAGACCATCGCGGGGAACCACCGCACCTGCTCGCGAGCCTCCGCCAGGTCGTCCGAGATGTGGCTCGGGGCGCTCACGATGCACTTGAGCGCCGCCGGATCGCGCCCGGCTTCCTCGGCTGCTGTACGAGCCGTGTCCATGATCCACTGGATGATGTCGGGATCGGCGAGCTGGATGATGACGCCGTCACCCTGGCGTCCGGCGACTGCGAGCGCCTTCGGCCCGTAGCCGGCGACGTGCATCTCGATTTCCGGTAGCTCCGGCCGCACCCACTTGAGCTGCAGGTCCTTCTCGTTCCAGCGCACCTCCTTGCCGTTCATGAACGGCTTGATCATCTTCAGCGCCTCTTCGAAGTCGGCGACCCGCATCGGCTTCCGCCCGACGTAGCGAACGGCCGAGTCCCCGCGCCCGACGCCCATGATCATCCGGCCGTTCGAGATGTCCTGCAGCGTCGCGTAGGCGCTCGCGAGGACGGTCGGGTCGCGCGTGGCGGGGTTCGTGACCATGTGCCCCAGCTTGATCTTTGACGTCTGGTCGGCCAGGAGGGCCATCACCGGCATCGATTCCTGCCAGAGCACATGCGAGTCGTAGGTCCAGCCGTACTCGAAGCCTTGTGCCTCCGCCAGCTTCGTCAACTCGATCAGACGCTGGTACGGCGGGTCGGGCAGGACGGTGACGCCGAAGCTGAGCATGGAACCCCCGGAGGCTCGTGGCAAGGAAGGGGCATTCTCGCGCGAATGCGGCTCTGCCGCAACGTGGCTCTCCCTGCGTCGGCCTCGCACGCTTCCTCTAGGGCTGCCGATCCGCGTGCTCGAACAGGGCCCACCACTGCGTCGCGTCCACATCTCGCGGACGCGCGTCGGGTGAGAAGCCGAGCACGGTGGCGAGGCGCTTGACCTCCAGCGGTGAGAGGCGAGGGCCGAGGCTGCGGCGGATCGGCTGCCCCGACGAGAAGGCGGCGCTGAGGAAGCCCCAGTAGGCGTGGTGCCGCTGGCTGGGGACGCGCGGGCGCTCGCGCCGTTCGATGCGCAGAACTGCGGCCGCAACGCGGGGTGGCGGCGAGAACGCGGTCGAGGCGAGCCGGCGCGAGATCGAGACGTCGTACCAGGCGCGCCAGTAAGTCGCTCGAAGCGTCGCCGGCCACACCGCCGCGTGCTTGGCGGCGAACTCCCACTGGACGATCACGTGGGCGCGCTGCAGCTGCGTCAGCGGGCTCCGGAGCAGATGGTTGAGGATCGCCCGCGAGCGAGCGAAGGGGAGGTTGGCGATGACCGAGAACGTCCGGTTGGGCCGCGAGCTCGGCTGCGAGTTGCTTACTGCGGAGGAAGTGCTGGCCGGCGGCTTCCCTCGCGGAAGACTGCCGGACGTGCACGGACCATCACCGTCGTCACTGCCATGGCCGCCGATTCTACGCAAGCCCTCCGGCGCGTGGCGCACGTAGCGCGAGCGCGGGTCTGCCGTCAGCCGGAGGCCACCCAGACGCTGCCGTGGCCCGCGGCGATCGAGTCGCCCCGTCCTAGCGCGGCTCGGCCGGTCACGCCGTTCTCGACCGGGTCGATCCGGCTGACGGTACCGTCCGCTGAGAGGGCCCAGACCGCGCCCTCACCCGCCGCGACGTCGACGGCCGGCGCCCCCAGCTCCACCGAGGCGGTTGCCACGTCGTCGCGCGCATCGATGCGCCACAGGCTCCGACCTCGCTCGAGGACGACCCAGACCGTGTCGGCGTCAGCGGCCAGTGCCCGCGGAGGTGCAGGCAGTCGGATGCGGGCGGTGACCTCTCCGGTCCGCAGGTCGATGCGGGAGACGCGACCGAAGCGCTCTGTCGCAGGGAAGCGTGAGACGGGATTCGAGACCCACAGAGAACCCGCCGCGACGGCCATCGCGCGTCTCGCGTCTCCCTCGAAGAAGGAATCTGCCCCACGGTTCTCGACGTTGTGGGTGCGTCCTGTCTTCGGATCGAGGCGAAGGACGATCTCGGCGTGCCGTTCGGCCAACCAGATGCTCCCCGCCCCGCTTGCGATGGCGTCGAGGGGTGCCGAGCCGCGCTCCGCAACCTGACCGACCGTGTGTACGCGGTCGGAGCCGAGCAGCGCCACGCGCCTCGTTCGCGGCTCCAGCAGCCAGAGCCCCTCCTCGGAACGGGCGAGGCGCGTGGGGCGAACGGATGCACCGATCATTGTCTTCGCCTTCGTCCGCGGCTCGACGACGACCACGCTCTGACGCGTCGGCAACGCCACGAACACGGCACGACGGCCGATCTCGAGGTCCGCCGCGGCAGCGGTCAGGGAGACGACGGCGGTCAGTCGCATGGTTCGGGGATCGACGGCCCCGACCGACCGTGGCAACAGCGCCTGCGTCGTCTGCTCACGCGTGACCACGAGAACGGCGACGGCGAGAGCCGAGGCGAGAAGGAGCGCGCCGCCTAGGCCGAGCAGGGTCCAGCTCCGCCGGGCAAGGAGCGGCTGCGGAGCCAGAGCGACGCCCGGCGCCCGAGAGGTCGGCGGCATCCGCGGCGGGGCCGCCAGCGCCGGCTCGTCCGCGAGCACCGCAGAGTGGAGTCGGCGCAGGGTCTCGCTCGGCTCCAGACCGAGCTCCTCGGCGAGCAGCCGGCGCGCCTCCTCGTAGACGCGCAGTGCATCGGCCTTCCGTCCGGCGCGATAGAGCGCCAGCATCAGCTGGGCGCGGAGTCGTTCGCGGAGCGGGTGCTGGGCGACGAGGCGGTGCAGTTCCGGCGTCAGGTGATCGTGTCGGCCGAGCGCCAGTTGGGCGTCGTTCTGCTCCTCGAACGCCGCGAGGTGGAGTTCTTCGAGCCTGGCGATCTCGCCCAACGCGAAGGAGTCGTAGGCAAACTCGGCCAGCGGAGGCCCCCGCCACAGGGCAAGCGCGTCTCTCAGAGCTGCCTCCGCCTGCTTGGGTTCACCTGCGGCGAGCGCACGCCGGCCATCTTCGACCAGCCGCTCGAACTGATCCACGTCGACGTCGCCCGGCGCTACCTCGAGGGCATAGCCGTTCGCGTGGGTTCGGAGGACGCGCTGCGGCTCGAGTGCCTTCCGCAGCCGCGAGATGTGGATCTGGACGTTCTTGACGGCGTTCGGCGGTGGTCGCTCGCCCCAGAGGGCGTCGATCAACCGATCGAGCGACACGACCTCGTTGCGGTGCAAGAGCAGCATCGCGAGGACGAGTCGCTGCTGGCGGCCGCCGAGCTCGGCCGGCCGGCCGGCGCCGTCTTCGATGTCAAGCGGTCCGAGCATCCGAAAGCCCATGAGCCTCGATGCTCCCGCGGTTTCAGCCCGAATGCAACCGTGCGCAGCCGCTTTGCAGTCGGGCCGCAGCCGGTCGGACCGAGCCTCTGGCGATCGACCGCACACGACGGTCGCAACAAAGGAGCAGAGATGAAGGAGCGCCACACTCGACTGTTTCGACGGCTCGTGTACCTGGCCGTGGCCGCGGCGGTGGCCGCCCCGGCAGCCACCGCCGGACCGATGAACCCCACCCTCCGGAACGACAACGCTCACTTCGGAGCGCAGCCGAGCCCGAGCGAGCCGGCGAGCCCGACGCTGCGGAACGACGAGGCGCACTTCGGTACCGCTCCACGCTCCTCGACGGCGAGTACGTCACCGGTGCTGCAGGAGTCTCCCGCCCCGATCGTCGTGCGCGTAGAGAGCGGGTTCCACTGGGTTTCGGCCGGCGTCGGCGCGGCTGGAGGACTGGGACTCGCGCTCGTGGTTGTAGCGGCGGCAGCCGGCCTCCGGGGTCGGCATCGCGTCAACACAGCCCAGGCCGCCTGATGTCCAATTCTGCTGTCGGTTCAGATCGGCGGCGAGAGCGGACGCGACCGCCGGTACGACGCCGGCTGAAGGAGGAGACGGACAAGGCCTACACCAAGGTGCTCTGGCGCGCCACACCACTTCCGTCCTGGACGACCGAGGAGATGAGATGAAGCGCACGTCGCAGCTCACTGTTGTCGCACTGCTCGCACTCGTCGTCGCCGCCCCGGCCGCGACGCCGAACGTGACCGTCCTCGACCGCACGCCACACGAGGCGGACAAGAAACGCTGCAAGTACTTGATCAAGACGATCAAGGGCAAGAAGAAGCGCGTCCGCGTGTGCCGGACTGTTCCGGCACCCAAGCCGCCGCAGCGCCTGGCCAAGGTCGCCGCAACCATCCCGATGAGCTTCGCACCCGCCGGCATCGCCGCAGCGGATGGGGCCGTCTGGGCCGCGAGCTGGTTTACGGAGGCGTCGGGGAAGCTGGCTCGCATCGACCCGGCGAGGAACGCCGTCGTCGCGACGATTCCACTACCTGCCGCCGGATTCACGTGGGTCGCGGCGGGCGGCGGTTCGGTCTGGGTGTCGATTGCCGAAGGGGGTCCCGAGCCCGAGTCCTCGCACCGGCACACGATCGTTCGCATCGACCCGCAGACGAACTCGATCGCTGCGGTCATCCGTCCCGGGATCGCTCCCGAGCGGCCCGCTCCCCTCACGGTGGGCGAGGGCGGCGTCTGGGCGGCCAACTTCGAGGAGTCGACCGTCGCGAGGATCGACCCGCTCACGAACGCGGTAGTGGCGAAGATCCCGACAACCGCGACGCCGCAACGAGACGACCGCGGCCGCCCGTCAGGGATTGCGGTCACGCCGGGCGCCGTTTGGGTGGTGAACCACCGCGAGGGGACGCTCCTGCGCATCGATCCAGCCACGAACCAGATCGTCGCCACGATCCGGACGCAGGACGGCCGCCTGGCTGCAGGTGAGGGCTCGCTCTGGGTCGCGAGCGCAGGCGGCGACGCGGTGCAACGAATCGATCCGTCGGCCAACCGCGTCGTCGAGACGATCACTGGCTGCCGTGAGACGCATGACGTCACGGTCGGCGGCGGGCTCGTGTGGGTTACGCAGCGCGACGCCCTCTGCGTCATCGATCCGCGGACGAACCGTGCCGTGGAGACCCTCACGGTGACTCGGGGGAGGAGCCAGACCTTCGGAGTCGCGTTCGGCGAAGGAGCCGTGTGGGTGACGGACGTGCTCGCAAGGAGGGTCGTGCGTGTCGAACGGGCTAGTTAAGCGCGAGGTAGCGCGTCGGGGCGGGTCGGTTGTGGGGCCCGCCCCAGCACTCCTCGCGACGAGCCACCTGGCTCGTACATGCTCCACTGTCCATGTGCGGATTTCGAGCGAGGACAGCGATGCCGCGACACTCGTCTTCCGGCAGAGCTTTCACATCGTCAAGCGCGACGGCGTCAACCGCTGGTCCTCGATTGGATCACCTCTACCTGCGACTGAGGCCTCATGACGGAGGCGGCGCAGCCGGAAAGCGGCCGCCCCGTCTCCGTCGCTAGCGGGCGACCCAGGCGAGAGTCTTCGACGCGAGGCGATCGAGCGCCCGGACGGCGAGCTCGAGGTGCTCCGGCTTCGTGTCCTCGAGCTTCGTGTGCGAGAGCCCCCGCAGGCTCTGGACGAACAGCATCACCGTCGGGACGCCCGCGCGAGAGATCTCCGCCGCATCGTGCAGGGGCCCGCTCGGCAGCCGATGGGAGGTTCCGGCGACCTCGCGCACCGCTTCGTCTGCGAGGCCGACCAGTGTCTCGTCGAAGAGGATCGGCTCGATCTGCCAGATCCGCTCCCATTCGACCTCCAGGTGCTCCTCCCGCGCGAAGCGCTCGCACGTCTCTCGGACCTGCTCCCACATCGCGGCGAGCTTCGCGGCGTCGAGGTGGCGTAGATCGAGGAGCTGCTCGGCCGTCTCGACGACGGACGTCACGATCCCGGGCCGGCAGACGACCCCGCCGGAGGTCAGAACTGCGCCGTCCCCCACCCTCCCGGCGATCTCGCGCAGCTCGAGCGCCAGCTTGGCCGCGCCCGCCAGCGCGTCGCGGCGCTGGTTCATCGGCGTCGAGCCCGCGTGCGCCGCCTGGCCCCGCCACGTGACCCGGTGGCGCTCGACACCGAACGTTCCAAGGACGGCGCCGAGCGGCAGGTCCAGCGACTCGAGGACGGGACCCTGCTCGATGTGGAGCTCCAGGTACGCGGCGGCATTCGCGAGCTGTGTCCGGGCGTCGGGCGCCGAGTCGAGGTCGACGCCGTGCTCCTGCAGCGCGTCCGGGAGCCTGACGCCGTCCGCGTCGACGAGCTCCCGCAGCTCGTCCTGGTCGGCCATCGAGCCGGCCGCGGCGGAGGAGCCGAAGAGCGACCGTCCGAAGCGTGCGCCCTCCTCGTCGGCCCAGTTGACGAGCCGAACGGTCACCGGCGGCGTTCCTTCTGCTGCGATCCGACGCAGGACCTCGGCTGCGGCGACGACGTTGAGGCAGCCGTCGAGCCAACCGCCGTTCGGTACGGAGTCGATGTGGCCGCCCAGCAGGACGGCGCGCTCGGAGGCGCCCCGGAGCGTCCACCACTGGTTGCCCGCCTCGTCCACCTCGTAGCCGAGCGGGAGATCTTCGAGCTTCGCCGCGAGCCAATCCTTCGCCTCTGTCCAGACGGGCGTCCAGGCGACGCGCTGCGCGCCGTCGTCATTGCCCGTCAGCTCGCGTAGCTCGCGCAGCTCGGCGACCGTCCGGCTCGGGTCGAGCGGCATCCGCGCAGCCTAAACGGCTTTCAAAGCGGGTCGTGTCATGTTAAGGATGAACGCGTGCAGGCGGAGGCCGTCGCAGAACCAACGCTGGGCGCTCCCGAGTCGGGTGCATGGGCAGCCAACCTGCTAAAGCGTGTCGGCCTGACGCTGGTCGTTCTCGGCGCGCTCTGGGCGTTGTGGGAGGGCTACCGCGCGCTCTGGATGGCGACGGGGTGGACGCGGCCGTTCGTCGTCGACGACCTGACGATGCCGCCGCTCCGTGACATCGTCAGCCGGCTCTGGGAGCCGCTGGCGGTGGGGCAGCCGCCGCTCATCCGCGACCTGCTCGACAAGAGCGCATTCACGATGCGTGAGGCCCTGGCCGGCTTCCTCCTGGGCGCGGTGATCGGCTTTGTGATCGGCGTTGCGATGCACCACTCGCGGCTGCTGCGGCGGGGCTTCTTGCCGTATGTCGTCGCCTCCCAGACGGTCCCCATCCTCGCGATCGCGCCCATGGTCGTGATCTGGCTCGGCGGCAAGGGCCTGCCGGTGTGGATGCCGGTGGCCGTGATCGCGGCCTATCTGACCTTCTTCCCCGTCACGATCAACACGATCCGCGGCCTCGAGTCCGCGGAACCGCGGGCGCTCGAGCTGATGCGCTCCTACGCCGCCTCGTCCTGGGACGTGCTCTGGAAGGTCAAGTTCCCAGCGTCGCTTCCCTACATCTTCGCGGCGCTGAAGATCTCGGCGACGGCGAGTGTCGTCGGTGCGATCATCGGTGAGCTTCCGTCCTCGATCCAGGATGGTCTCGGAGGAGCGATCCTCAATTTCAACCAGTACTACTCGCTCGATCCGTCGGCACTCTGGGCGACGAACATCGTCGCCGCGGCGCTCGGAATCGCATTCTTCGGGGCGGTTGTGCTGGCCGAGCGTCTCGTCGTTCGCAGCGCACCGGAGCACGTCGCGTGAGCGGCGTAGGCTCGACGGAGCGCGCGGCGGCAGTCACCATGAGAGGCCTGACCAAGACGTTTGCCGAGGGCGGCACGACGGCCCTTCTGGACATCGATCTCGAGCTCCAGCCCGGCGAGTTCGTCTCGCTGATCGGCCCATCGGGCTGCGGAAAGTCGACGCTCCTGCGGGTGATCGGCGACCTCGTGGAGCCGAGCGCCGGAACGGTCCGGGTCGGCGGCAAGACGGCCCATCAGGCACGCCTCGACCGGGACTACGGGATGGTCTTCCAAGAAGCCGTTCTGTACGACTGGCGCACGGTGGCCAAGAACATCGCGCTTCCACTCGAGCTCGCCGGTTGGGACCGCTCCCGCCGCGCGGACCGCGTGAAGGAGATGGTCGAGCTCGTCGAGCTCTCCGGCTTCGAGGACCATCATCCGTGGCAGCTCTCCGGCGGCATGCAGATGCGGGTCGCGATCGCGCGTGCGCTCTCGTTCGACCCGAAGCTCCTGCTGATGGACGAGCCGTTCGGCGCCCTCGACGAGATGACGCGAGAGCGCCTGAACCTCGAGCTGCTCCGGATCTGGGAGGCGAGCGGCTCGACGGTCGTCTTCGTCACGCACTCGATTACCGAGGCGGTCTTCCTCTCGACGAGGGTCGTCGTGATGAGCCCGCGGCCGGGTCGAGTGGCGGGCGTCGTCGA
>Ga0208612_1000535_pt1 | contig 16289 bp, 14 predicted proteins | sample AntDryMetagUQ889_FD_188089 | JGI IMG/M metagenome (GOLD analysis project Ga0208612, IMG submission 188089) | Polar desert microbial communities from Antarctic Dry Valleys - UQ889 (SPAdes) | ecosystem: Environmental > Terrestrial > Soil > Desert | place: Antarctic Dry Valleys | collected 2008-12-31 | reverse complement strand
GGCCGGATGACATAACCGCGCCGGCGGGTCTAGCCTGCCCACGATGCGGATGCAGCAGTCGATCGCCGAGTGGGAGGAGGCCTTCCACGCCGAGAGGGCCGAGGAGGACGCCAGCCGGGTGCGGTTGCGCCGCGAGGCGGCGCAGCGCTCGCGCCAGCGGCGGGCCGTCCACAGCGAGCGCCTCGCCACCCTGCGCTTCGCGGGCCTCGTGGTGGCGATCCTCACCACGGCGGTCATCGTCACCGTGGTGATGTTCGAGACGCTCGCCCTGTTGATGGGGTAGGGCCGCCCGGGGCGTCTGGGCGCCCGGCAGCCGAGCCGGGGCGGGGCAGTAGGACCTCGACGCCCCCGGCCCTCGAGAGCGGCAGTCGCCTCAGTCGTCCGGCGGGACGTCGCGAGGGGAGCCGAGGTCGCTCAGGGCCTGGTCGACCTCGGCGACGTCGACCTCCGCCCCCGACGTGCCCTCTCCGCGCATCTGAAGGTAGATCTCCGTGCGGTAGACGGGCACCGAGCGAGGGGCGCTGATCCCGAGCCGCACCTTGTCGCCGGCCACGGCCAGCACCGACACCTCGATGTCGTCGCCGATCATCACGCTCTGGCTTCTCTTGCGGGTGAGCACGAGCACGGGCTCACGCACTTTACCCCCGGGCCACCTCGACCGCGGCGGTAAGGGCCTCTGACCACCGCCACGGCCGTTGCTAATGTCTCGCCCGTCGATGCCCCGACGGTCGCTGAAGCCCCAGCTCAACCAGATCCGGGGTTGGGTGCGCCAGGGGCGCACCGACGCCTGGATAGCCCACCAGCTCGAGGCGTCCGTCCGCGACATCCGTGAGTTCAAGCGCGAGCACGCTCTGGTGCCAGGAGAGGCTCCGGAGGGCGCCGAGGAGGTTCTCTCTCCGGGCGCCGTCGAGGAGCAGCCCGACCTGCGCGCCGAGGACGATGCGCTGATCGCCGCCGAGCTCGATGCGGAGCCCGACGAGGCCGAGGCCGTGCCCACCGCCGACGACGACGGCTCCCAGGACGCCGACGAGGGCGGGACACGCCGTCGCCGCCGCGGACGCCGCGGAGGTCGAGGCCGGCGCCGCGGAGGGCGATCGGGCGGGGGCGCGCTCGAGGGCACCTTCGACCACGGCGAGGACGGCTATGGCCTGTGGCTCGACCCGGCAGTGCAGGACGACCCCGTGTACGCCGAGCACTGGGCGGGACACCGCCCGGTCACCGTGTCCGTCGAGGCGGACCGGATCGTGATCGAGCGTGCCGGCGAGGGTGAAGCGCCCGACTTCGACGAGGACCCGGCCACGGACGACGCCCTCCCCGGCGAGGATGGCGGCCGAGAGGCCGCGGTGCAACCCTCGGCCACCGACAGCGTCACCTCCGGCGGCGGCGGGAGTCCTTCGGAGCCTTAGGGGTCAGCGGAGGCGGCCGCCCGCGTAGTCCGCGGCCTCCCGCGCGTAGCGCGCAAAGGCTGCGTCCACGGTCGTGGCCGCGTCGGTGGCCGCCCCACTCCTCCACGCGATGTCTGAGGCCCAGTCCACGCCCGAGCCGTAGAGGTCGGCCAGCTCCTGGACGGTGAACCGCGACCCGAGCCGGCGGCGCAGCTCGTCGATCAACACGGCGATCATCCGCTCCTGGCGGCCACGTTCGGCTGCCGGTAGAGCGCGAACGCGACGCTCACCCTCGTCCCATTGCTGGCGCGCGCTGTCGAACGGGTAGGCCACCGGCGCGGACGCTACTCCGGGGTTTGGTGGCCCTGGCCGGAATCCGACTCAGCGCGGCGGCAGTCCCTCGATCACCCAGGCGCGCTCCCCGCGGCGCACCATCCCCAGCCTCCTGGCCTCGCGCTCGAGGCCCTCGCCTCGGCCCAGGGTGGCGATGCGCCCGCGCAGACGGGCGCTCTCGGCTTCGAGGCGGCTCACCTCCGCGCGGTAGTCGGCGGCGGTGCCGGACTGTGTCACCCAGTGCGACACCGGAGCGATGTAGAGCAGGAGGATGGCCCCGAGCACCACGAGCAGGGCCACCCGGCCCACGCGGTCCCAGCGGATGCGGCCCGGTCGGCCGGCGGTCGCCCGTACCGGCCCTCGGCCGCGCTCGCCGCGGCCGGGCCCCCGTCCGCGGGGTGCGGACGATCGGCGAGTGCGCGTGGTTGAGGAGGCGCCCATCGGCGCGTCCTTCGCCGCCGTGAGCGGGGCTCCTTCCGCCTCCTGCACCGCGGGCGATCGCGCCCGCGGGAGACGCGCCGCGCTCAGCGGGAGAAGACCGTCCGGCCCGGGTACTCCGCGTCCGCGCCCAGCGCCTCCTCGATGCGCAGGAGCTGGTTGTACTTCGCCACGCGGTCGGTGCGCGAGGGCGCCCCGGTCTTGATCTGGCCGCAGCCCGTGGCCACCGCGAGATCGGCGATCGTCGTGTCCTCGGTCTCCCCGGACCGATGGGACATGACCGCGGTGTAGCCCGCCTCGCGTGCGGTGTCGAGCGCCTCGAGCGTCTCGGACAGCGTCCCGATCTGGTTCACCTTGACGAGGATCGAGTTGGCCACGCCGGTGTCGATGCCCCGCCGCAGCCGCTCGGCGCTCGTGACGAACAGGTCGTCGCCCACGAGCTGCACGCGCTTGCCGAGGCGCTCGGTCAGCGTCCGCCAGCCGTCCCAGTCCTCCTCGTCCAGGCCGTCCTCGATCGAGACGATGGGATAGCGCGAGGAGAGGTCGTCCCACATCTCGGCCATCTCCGGCGAGGAGAGGCGCCGGCCCTCGTGGTGGAGGTCGTAGACCCCGTCCGCGAAGAGCTCGCTGGTGGCGGGATCGAGCGCGATGGCCACGTCGTCGCCGGGGCGGTATCCCGCGGCCTCGACGCCCTCGAGGAGCATCTCGAGCGCGGCCTCCTTGGAGTCGAGGTCGGGCGCGAACCCGCCCTCGTCGCCGACCGTGGTGCCGAGGCCCCGCGCGCCGAGCGTGCCCTTCAGCGCGTGGAAGACCTCGGCGCCGCACCGCAGGGCGTCGCTGAAGCGGTCGAAGCCCACGGGCACGACCATGAACTCCTGGAAGTCGACGGAGTTGTCTGCGTGCGCCCCACCGTTCAGCACGTTCATCATCGGCACGGGGAGCACGCGGGCGGCCTCGCCCCCGAGGTAGCGCCACAGGGTGATGCCCTCCTCCGCGGCGGCGGCCTTGGCGGCGGCCAGCGACACGCCGAGGATGGCGTTGGCGCCCAGGCGGCCCTTGTTGGGGGTGCCGTCGAGGTCGATCAGCGCGCGGTCCAGCCCGGCCTGGTCGGCCGCGTCGCGGCCCCGGACCGCGTCTGCGATCTCCCCGCGCACGTTCTCCACCGCCCGGGAGACGCCCTTGCCGCCGTAGGCCTCACCCCCGTCCCGGAGCTCCACGGCCTCGAACTCCCCGGTCGAGGCCCCCGAGGGGACGGCCGCGCGGCCCGAGGCGCCCGAATCGAGCGTCACCTCCACCTCCACCGTCGGGTTGCCCCGCGAGTCCACGATCTGGCGGGCGTGCACCACCGTGATCTCACCCATCCGCCTGCACCTCCTCGCGGAAGCCCGCGGCGGCGCTCCGCAGGGCGAGCTCGGGGTCCACTCCGGCCGCGCGCGCGGCCTCGACGGCGGCCAGCAGCAGGCGGCCCACCGCATCGAAGCTCTCCTCACGCCCGGAGCCCTCTCGCAGACGCCCTGCCTCGGCCTCCACGCGGTCGAGGGCCTCCGGCGCCGAGGCGGTGGGGCGGCCGGCCGACGTGGCCCGGCGCAGGAGCTTGCGCGCGTAGAGCAGCGCCGGCAGGTTCTCCGGCACCTCTCCGAACACGCCCGGCTCGCGGCCGCCCTCGCCGCGCTTGATCGCGTCCCAGTTGGCCAGCACCTCCCCCGCGCCCGACACCTCGACCTCCCCGAACACGTGCGGGTGCCGGCGCACGAGCTTCTCGCGACAGCGCTCGGCCACCGCCTCCAGGTCGCCGGCCCCGCGCTCCTCGAGCAGAAGGGCGAGGAAGTGGACCTGGAAGAGCACGTCACCCAGCTCGTCCACCAGCTTCTCGTCGTCGCCGGAGTGCGCGGCGTCCGCGAGCTCGTAGGCCTCCTCGACCGTGTGGGGCACGATCGTGCGCTCGTCCTGCTCACGGTCCCACGGGCACTCGCGGCGCAGCAGGCGCGTGACCTCGTCGAGCCGCGCGATCGCGCTCGCGCCCTCCAAGGCGCGGTGTCCGGCCACCGGGTCGGTGTCAGCGGGCGGGGCGCCGGCGCCGGCGCCGGCCGGCACCGCTACTCGCCGCCCTCGGGACCGGGCGGAGCGTCGGAGCCTCCCTGTCCCGGGGGATCCGACGGCGTCGGGGGGCCGCCCTCGGGGCCCGTGCCCTGGGGGCCGCCGCCGGGCTGGCCGCCCGGTCCCGGGCCTGGAGGCTGCTGCCCGGGCGGGCCGCCCTGGCCTGGCTGCTGCTGGCCCGGGGGTGGGCCCTTCGGGCCGTTCTTGCACTCGCGGACCACGTAGCCCGGGGCACAGAGCGTCTCCTCCTTGTGCCGGCGCTCGAAGTCGCGCACGAACTCCTCGAGGGCGCGCTGCTCCTTCTGGGACCGGACGATCTGCTTGATCTCCTCGGTGGCCTGGGGAAGGTTCCGCTGCATCGCGGGAAGGGCGCGCTCCAGCCGGAAGACGTAGGCGCCGAAGTCGGTCTTCACAGGCCCCACGATCTCACCGGGGCGTGCCTTGAAGGCGGCCTCCTCGAGCGCGCGGTCCTGCTGCCCGCGCGTCACCGTGAGCTTCCCGCCCTCGCGCTTCGAGGACTCGTCGATCGAGTAGCGCTGCACCACCCGCTCGATCGGCCGGCCGTCGTCGAGCGCCTTCTTGACCTTGCGGGCCTCGGTCTCGTCGTCGGCCAGCACCACGCGCAGCTCGCGGCGCTCGGGCTGACCGAAGCGCGCCCGGTTGCGGTTGTAGTAGTCGCGGACCTCCTGGTCGGAGACCTCGCGCTTGCCCTCCACCACGTTCTTCTGCACCGCGTTGACGAGCATGTCGAGGCGCACCCGGTAGAGGATGTCCTCCTCGCTCTGGCCCGACTGGGCGAGGAACTGGCGGTACAGCTGATCGTTGGGGAACGCCTTGCGCTTCTGGTCGTCGAAGTTGCGACGGACCTCCTCCTCGGTCAGCTCGATGTCGCGCTCCTCGCCCTCCTGCTCGATCCACTCGGCGTTGATGAGGAACTGCATGACGCGCCCCTTCAGGGACTCGAACTCGTTGCGGCACTCCTGCCGGGTCTGCTCGACGGGAGGCAGGCCCCGGCCGCCGGGCTGGGGCCGGCGCTTCGCGGCAACGCACTTGTCGAAGTTGGGCGGATCGGGCACCGTGGTCGCGGCCGGTGCCCCGAGGCTCTGCTGCTGGGCGCGGGCGACGGTCCCGAACCAGCGGTCGAACGAGGTCTTCTCGATCGGCGAGTCGTGCGCCTTGGCCACGCTGTTGGGCGGGATGTCGTTGCCGCAGCCGGCGAGCACGGCCGCCGCCACGGCGCCGACGGCGAGCAGCGAGCGGCGGGCGAAGAGGGAGGTAGGGGCGCTCATGGCGGGCTGAGGGTAGCGGGGCCGACTCCCGGCTCCGTAGCCACCCGGAGGATCGCCTCGGCCACCGCCACGACGCGCGAGAAGCGCTCCTCGGGGTCATCCGGGACCCGGACGGCCACGGTCGATCGCCCGGACTCGTACACCGCCTCGGGCACCTCGGAGCGCAGCTCGCGGGCGCCGGCGGAGTCGAGCTCGATGGGCGACACCGCGAGCCGATCGCCCCGGAAGGAGACCGCCATGGCGCCCGCCCGACCGAGCTTGATGCGCGCGTCCTGGAGCTTGATCAGGTTGTCGAGCGGCGCCGGAACGGGGCCGAAGCGGTCCTCGAGCTCCTCGCGCAGCACGATCAGGTCCGCCACCTCGCGCGCGCCCGCCACGCGGCGGTGGGTCTCGATCTTCGCGGCCTCGTAGGGCACGTAGTCGCCCGGCACGTAGGCGTCGACCGGGATGTCGAGGCGCACCGGCTCGGGCACCTCCTCGGCTGCGTCCCCGCCGAGCGCGGCGACCGCCTCGTCGAGCATTCCGAGATAGAGGTCGAAGCCCACCGCGGCCACGTGCCCGGACTGGTCCTCTCCCAGCAGGTTGCCGGCGCCGCGGATCTCGAGGTCGCGCATGGCGATCTTGAACCCCGACCCGAGCTCGGTGTAGTCGGAGAGGGTCGAGAGGCGGGCGGCGGCGTCCTCGGAGAGCACCGCCGCGGAGGGGTAGAAGAGGTAGGCGTACGCGCGCTCGCGCGAGCGGCCCACGCGCCCGCGGATCTGGTAGAGCTGGGCAAGGCCCATCAGGTCGGCGCGCTCGACGATCAGCGTGTTCGCGCTCGGCACGTCGAGGCCGGCCTCGACGATCGTGGTGCACACCAGCACCTCGGCGCCGCCGCGGAGGAAGCCGAGCATGACCTCCTCGAGCTGGGACTCGGGCATCTGGCCGTGGGCCACGGCCACGCGTGCGCCCGGGCACAGGGCTCGTACCTGCTCGGCCACCTGGTCGATGGTCTCGACCCGGTTGTGCAGCAGGAATGCCTGGCCTCCCCGCACGCGCTCGCGCTCGATCGCCTGGCGCACGAGCTCCTCGTCGTACTCGCCCACGTAGGTCTTCACCGGGCGCCGGCCCTCGGGCGGCGTCTCGATCACCGAGATGTCGCGCAAGCCGGCCAGCGACATCTGGAGCGTGCGCGGGATCGGGGTGGCCGACAGCGAGAGCACGTCCACGCGCAGGCGGATCTGACGCAGCAGCTCCTTCTGCTTGACCCCGAAGCGCTGCTCCTCGTCGATGATGAGCAGGCCGAGGTCCTTGGCGCGGACATCGCGGGAGAGCAGGCGGTGCGTGCCGATGAGGATGTCGATCTTCCCCTCCGTGAACGCGGTCACGGAGTCGCGGTTCTCCTTGGCCGAGCGGAACCTCGACGCCATCTCGATGCGGAACGGGTAGTCACGCAGCCGCTCCGAGAACGTGCCGAAGTGCTGCTGGGCGAGCACGGTGGTCGGGGCGAGGAACATCACCTGCTTGCCGTCGTCGGCGGCCTTGAACGCCGCGCGCAGCGCGACCTCGGTCTTGCCGTAGCCCACGTCGCCGCAGATCAGGCGGTCCATGGGGCGGGCCTCCTCCTGGTCGGCCTTGACCTGCTCGATGGCGTCCTGCTGGTCCGGGGTCTCGCGGTACGGAAAGGCCTGCTCGAACTCGACCAGCCAGTCGGAGTCGGCCGGCATCGCGTACCCGGCCCGGCGCTTTCGCTCGGCGTAGAGGTTGATCAGCTCGCCGGCCAGCGCCTCCGCGGCCTTGCGCGCGCGGAGCTTCATCTGCTCCCACTGCTTGCCGCCGAGCTTCGACAGCGGGGGGTCGGAGGCGTCGGCCCCGACGTAGCGCGACACCTTGTCGAGCTGCTCGGAGGGGACGAACACGCGGTCGCCGCCGCGATACTCGAGCTCGAGGTAGTCGCGCGTGACCCCGCCGACGGTCTTCGTCTCGAACCCGGTGAAGCGGGCGATCCCGTGGTCCTCGTGCACCACGGGGTCGCCGGTACGAAGGTCGGTGAACGAGGCCAGCGGCGCCCCCTGGCCGGCGCGCGGGCCGGGGCGGCGCTCCCCCCGGCTGCGCCGGAGCAGGCGATGGTCGGGCAGCAGCGCGAGCTTGAGACCGGGGGCCACGAAGCCGTCGCGCAGCGTGGCGGCGGCGAAGGTCACGCCGGGCTCGGGGGGCGCAGGCTTGCCGTCGAGGAACGCGGCGCGGACCCGGGCCAGGTTGTAGCTCGCCCGCTCGGCCTCGCCCCGTCGGCCCCACGCGACTACCGTGCGGTACCCCGAGCGCACGAGCTTCTCGAGCTCGGGCTCGGCCTCCTTGAGGTTGCGCGCCGAGGAGTCCGCGCCCTGGGCGCGGAACTCGTGCGGCTGGTCCCCCGAGATGCTCGAGAGCTTGAGCGCCGCCCGGCGGTCGATCGCCTGCTGGAGCTCCTCGGGTGGGAGGTAGAGGTGGTGGGCGTCGCGGTCGTGGAGGGAGGTGGTCACGTCCTCCCAGACGTCGGCCAGCGAGGGCGCGAGCTCCTCCTCGGCGGCCACGCAGGTGAGCGCGCCCTCGGGCAGGAGGTCGAAGATCGAGCAGAAGCGGTCGATGGGGAGGAGCTCGGCCACGTCGGGGCGCTCGGTGTGGTCGTCGGCGTCGGCCCCGGCGGCGTCCGCGGCGGCGATCTCGGCCAGCTCGCGGTGCTCGGGCGCCAGCTCGGCGGCGGGGGCGATCTCCACACGCGCGGTCTCGTCCAGGGAGCGCTGCGTGAACGTCGAGAAGTAGGCCAGGCGCTCGACCTCGACGTCGAAGAGCTCGCAGCGCACGGCGCGATCCTCGGTCGAGGGAAAGATGTCGAGGATGTCGCCGCGCAGCGCGAACTGCCCGCGCTCCTCCACCTGCTCGACGCGGTGGTAGCCGCAGGCCACGAGCTGGTCGGCCACCTCGTCGAGGTCGAGCAGCTCGCCGCGCTCGATGGTGAAGCCGCGCGGGCGCAGCGCGGGGTCGGGCACCTTCTCGGCCAGCGCGGCGGCGGAGGCCACGACCACCGGCGCGAGGTTCGGTTGGGGCTCGGCGAGCAGGGCGTCCAGCGCGGCGATGCGCAGGCCGACGAGGTGGGGCGCCGGCGCGAGGTGGGACTCGTAGCGCACTCCCCGCGCGGGGTAGAGACGCACCGGCCGGGGACTGAGGTAGGCGCGGAGGTCGGCGGCCAGGTCGCGCGCCGCGCGGTCGTCGCCGGCGGCCACGAGCGCGGGACGGTCGGGCTCGGCGTCGATGAGCGCAGCCAGGAGGTACGGCCGCATGCCGGCGGAGACGAACACGCGCTGGGGCTCTTCGTGGACGCGCGCGGCCTCGGCGAGGGCCTCGAAGGCCTCGTCCTCGTGGGCGTAGGTGAGGAGCTGGCGTAGGGACACGGGCGCGCGCGAGGCCCCGCGCGGGACGGCGCGCGGGGTGTGAGGCGATTCTAGGTGCGGGGCTGTCGGGGGCCCGCGAGAGCGGCGCCCTGGCGGCTCGGCGAGGTCGCCTTGACGTGCACAACCCCTGTCACGTAGCGGCTCGCCGGCCGTCCCCGGGGTTATGCAGGTCCGAGGGGGCAGAACCCCTGCCACGCCCTGATCGGGCTGACGTGACCGGGATTATGCAGGTGGGGCGGTCCCCCGGGGGCGGTTCGCCGTCCAGAAGCCGTCGTTGCGGGCGGGGAGTGGGCGAAGGGTTGGCCGTAGCGCGTGTGGCGCCACCGAGCCGGCTGCCGTCGGGAAGCGCGATGCCCCCGACGCTGCGACGCATCTCGTGAGCACCGCGGGTCACGCCCGCGCCTGCACCTCGACCGCCCGCGCGTCCTCGGACGGCAGCTCCGCGATCTGCTCCACCGGTGACTCCGGAGCCTCACCTCTGGTGAGCTGACGGCGCCGCCCGGACACCCCATCCACCCCTCCCACGATGAGCCCATGTCCGGTCCTGAGCACCCCTATGGGCAGCCCGAAAGCACGCGTGAGCGGCTCGAGCCGTGCGCTGAGACCGGTTCGCGGGCGCCCGGCCGGGATCGGCGAACGCCGATTGAGCCATCCGAGCATCAGCTCGAGCGACAGCTCCGGGCGCTCCAGCGAGAAGGCGTGGCCCGAGTCCGGCACGATGATCAGCTCCGCGTCCGGGATAAGCCCGGCCAAGATCCGGGAGTTGGCGAGCGGAGACATGGAGTCGCGGCCGCCGTGCATCAGAAGCGTGGGAGCCTGCATCTGCGGAAGGCGGGAGACCGTCTCGTGGTAGACGGTGGCGAGCGTCTGCGCGGCGGCCCCCCACGGGGTCACCTGGTAGCGGCCGAAGGGCTCGAGCAGCTCGCGGGTGCGCTCGGGGTTGCGCTCCGGGAACTCCGGCGTGAACAGCGCCGCCGAGATCGGCGGGGGGTCGATGCCCCGCTGGCGCACGAGGTCGCGGGCGATCCGGTACACGAGCGATCCGATCATCTTCGGGCCCGGCGGCGCGGCGCGCGGGCCCCCGGGGCTCGTTCCGGCCAGCACGAGTCCGCGCACCCGGTCGGGATGGCGCAGGGCGAGCTCGAGGGCGATCATCCCGCCGAGCGAGATGCCGAAGACGTGCGCCGAGTCCAGGCCGAGCTCGTCGAGCAGGCGGGTGGCGTCGGTCGCCATCTCGGGGATTGACGTGAGCCGCGGCGGGGCGGCCGAGCGCCCCGCCCAGCGGTTGTCGTAGGTGATGCAGTCGAAGTGCTCGGCGTAGAGCGGGAGGACGGTCTCGAACACCGCCGAGCTGAGCATCCAGCCGGTGACGAAGAGCATCGGCTCGCCGCTGCCGGTGCGCTCGTAGTAGAGGCGGGGGCCCCGCCGGGTGTAGGGCATCGAGCCCCGGCTACCCGACGGTCTCCAGCACGTACTCCCCGGGCGCAGGCCCGAGTGGCTCGTGGTCGCCGCCTCCGAGGCGCTTCGGGGCGGGCCGCTCGCGGCCCGAGCGCTCCGCCAGCCAGTCGGTCCAGTCCACCCACCACGAGCCCCGGTGCTCCGCCGATCCCGCGAGCCACTCCTGCGGGTCCTCGGGCAGCCCGGGGTTGTGCTGGTAGCTCGCCTTGGGGTTGTCGGGCGGGTTCACCTGAGAGGCGATGTGGCCGCTGTTCGAGAGAACGAAGCGCGGCTGCGAGCCGAACATGAGCGCCGAGCGGTAGGCGTTCTCCCACGGCACGATGTGGTCGTCGATTCCGGCCACCACGTACAGGTCGCAGTCGACCGTCGAGAGGTCGATGGGCGTCCCCAGGACCTCGACCCCGCCAGGAGTGGCCAGCGCGTTGCGCAGCGCCAGCTCGAGGAAGTCGCGGTGCAGGCCGGCCGGCATGTTGGTGTAGTCCGCGTTCCAGACCAGCACGTCGAACGGCGGCGGGTCGTTGCCCAGCAGGTAGTTGTTGACCCAGTAGCCCCAGATCAGGTCGCTCGGGCGCATCCAGGCGAATATCTGGGCCAGGGTACGGCCGTCGAGGTACCCCTTCCGTGCGGTGTCGGCCAGCGCCACGGCCGCGGTCAGCCGCTCGAGGAATGCGCCGGTGGTGCCCATCTGCGTCACGTCGAGGGCGGCCACGGCGAGCGTGGCGCTGGTCACGTGGTCGAGGCGGTCGGTGGCCGCGAGGTGGCCGAGGGCGACCGACGTCACCTGTGCGCCGGCACACAGCGCGAAGACGCTGGTGCGCTCGGTCCCGCATATCGCCTCCATCGCCTCCATCGCCTCGATCACCGCGGAGGCGTAGGTCTCCAGGTTCCAGTCGGACTGCTCGGCGCCGGGGTTGCGCCAGGAGATGACGAAGGTCTGATGACCATTGCCCACCAGGTGCTCGACCAGCGAGCGCTCGGGGCGGAGATCCACGATGTAGAACTTGTTGATCATCGCGCCGACGATGAGCAGGGGAGTCTCCTTCACCCGGTCGGTGGTCGGCGCGTACTGGATGAGCTCGAAGACCTCGGTGCGGTGGACCACCTGCCCCTCCGACAGCGCGAGGTCCTCGCCGAGCTGGAAGCTCGAGGAGTCGACCATGGTCGGAATCCGCGGCGGATGGGCCATGTCGCCGGCGAGCTGACGCGCTCCCTTGACGAAGTTGAGGCCCCCGGTGTCGATGACCGCCTTCAGCACCGACGGGTTGAGCAGGGGGTTGTTGCTCGGCGAGAGCGCCTCGACGATGTTCTCAACCACGAAGCGGACCCGCTTCTCGGTGCGCCATCCGAGGTCGAGGTCGGCGATCACGCCGTCGATGGACTGCCCGGTGGCGAGATAGGCCTGGCACAGGCGCCGGAAGAGGAAGTTCTGCGTCCACGCCTCGTCCTTGAAGCGGTTGTCCTTGCGGTCGGGAGCGAAGTCCGACAGCCCCAGCAGGATCTTGCCGAGCTCGCCCGCCAGCTCGAGGCCCCGCTCACCCACGACCTGCGGACGGAGCGCGAGCTTCGCCGCGGCCCCGAGCGCAGCGCGACCCGGCAGCAGGCGCGGCCCCGGCCCCTGGGTGGTGCGAAGGAGCTCCTCGACCGACGGCGGCTTGCTCTGCCCGACCATGCCGTCGCCGTTGCCCTGGCCGGCCTGAGCAGCGCCCGGTCGGAGGCCCGCGCCGCCCGCCCCCGCCGCCGTACGCCGCGCGTCCGCGCGCCGGCGGCGGCTGCGCTCGCGCTCCTGCGCCTTGGTCCGGCGCCTCGTGCTCGTGCCGCTCTGCGCGGTGCTCGCCATGGTGTCCTCTCGGGTGCTGCGGGGACCCGATTCGGAGTCTCTCGCCCCCTACCGGCCGGTCGGTCCGAGCCTACCCGCTGGCGCCGTCTAGGAGCCGGGTTCGAGCACCCGGACCAGAAGCGCAGAGGGCCGCGCCGGCTCGTGGTGGACGCGCTGGTCGGCCGCCACCAGCTTCGTGGCGCTTCCGACGGGCTCGCCGGTGCCCGGGTTGCGCGCGTAGCGTGGATGGGCGCCGCTCGACACCTGCAGCCGCAGCCGGTGGCCGCGCCGGAACCGGCAGCACGTGGCGCCGAGGTCGAGGGTGATGGGCACTGGCTCGCCGGCGGGGGTGTCGAGCTCCTCGACGCCAACGCGGCGGATGCCGTCGCAGACGTTGGTCGAGCGCCCGGCCGGGTCGACATCGCAGATACGCGCGAAGAAGTCGGCGGAGCGGGCGCTCGAGCCCACCCACAGCTCGACTGACACCGGCCCGCACAGCTCGATGTCGTGCTCCAGCAGCGTCGAGGTGTAGGTGAGCACGTCGGAGCGGGCCTCGAGCTCGCGGTTGTCCTTCGCACCGGCGGTGCGCGCCAGCGTCGAGCCGCCCACGCTCGGGGTGGGGTCGGCCGGGTCGTAGCGGTAGCCGTCGGGCTCGGAGTCGGGAGGCTCGTGGGCCGCGAGCCCGCCGCCCGGCTGGAGGTGCCAGCGCTCGGTGCGTCCCCGCGGCGGCGGCCAGTCGGCCAGCTCACGCCACATCGCCGTGCCCAGCTCGGCGACCCGCACCGGGCGGGCGCGCAGGCCGGCCCGCTCGCCCGAGAACGCCGCACGCAGCCAGTCCACCGCCTCGGCCATCACGGTGGGCCACCCGCGCGTGTTCACCTCGAGGTGGGTCCACGGACCGACGGTGAGGTGCACGTCCACGGCCCTCGAGTGAAGGGTGCGGTACTGCTCGAGCGTCTGGCGCAGGAACAGGTCGTACCAGCCGCTCTGTAGGAGCACGGGCACGTCGATCCGCTCGAGCGCCGCGGAGTGGTCGATCGGATCCCACCACGGATCGTCGGCCTCGGAGTGCTCCAGCCAGTCCTCGAAGAAGGCCACCCGGCGCCCGGTGGCCTCGCGGTAGCGCTCGCGAAGCGGGGTCTTCCCCACCGTCCGCGCCAGCCGGTGCTCGCGCAGGAGGAGGCCCGGCACGTCGGCGGCGACCCCGTGCTCCCTCCCGGTCACCTGCTGGGCCCAGCCGAGGCTGGTCTCCAGGGAGAAGACTCCTCCGGGCCACACCGCGTAGCGGTAGTCGTGGAGGCCGACCTGGACCACCATCGCCCGCAGCTCCGGCGGAGGATCGATCCCGAGTGCCCACTGGACGTACCCCAGGTACGACGGCCCCATGGTGGCGAGGGCGCCGGTGAACCACGCCTGCTCGCGCAGCCAGCGCACGGTGGCCTGGCCGTCGGCGGCCTCGGCGAACGCGGGCTGCTCGAAGCTGCCACCGGAGCCGTAGCGCCCGCGGCAGCTCTGGATCAGGACCGAGAACCCCTGGTGGGCGAACAGCCGGCCGTACACGAGGCCCACCACGCTCCGGCGCCCGTAGGGAGACCGGACCAGCACGGTCGGGGCGTCGGGCGCGCCGGTCGGGAACCAGCGGTCGGCGAGAAGATCCACACCGTCATCCATCGGAGCGCGGAGGTCGCGCTCGACGGCGACGTCTCGGTGCGTCGGCCGCGGCAGCCCCCACGCCCGCGAGGCGGCTCGCACGGCGGCGGCGCCCCGTGGGCGCTCGGCCCTCATCGGACCGTCCGGCCCTGGCCCCGTCCCCCGGCCGGCCCTGACTTCAGGAGGCGCCCCGGTCCCGGCAGGCCCTCCCCGACGTCGCCGTTCGCATCGGCCGGGCCGCCGCGTCCCGGGTGGGGCGCGGGCGCCCGAGCGCGTCGATCCGCGCGGGGGCGAAGCGCCGCCCGCGCGTCCTTCCTCCGGCGAGGCGGGCGGTGAGCACGCCCGTGTGGCGGGTGATCTCGTCGCGCGCGTAGAAGGCGAAGTTCCCGAGCGAGTAGGCCACGAGCGTGTGGCCGCGCGTCTCGATCGGCTGGAGGACGTGCGGATGGTGGCCGGCGATCACGTCGGCGCCCGCGCGGGCCAGCCGGGCGGCCAGGCCGCGCTGCACGCCGTTGGGGCACCGGGCGACCTCGTCGCCCCAGTGGATGGCAACCACCACGTGGTCGGCCCGGCGCGCGGCGGCGCGCACCGCCCGGACCGCGGCGGCCTCGTCATAGGCCGAGGCGAGGCCGGAGCGCCCGCGCGCCGCGGCCCACCCGGGCTCGGGGATGACGCGGGTCAGGCCGACCACGGCCACGCGATGGGGGCCTCGGCGCACCACCGCCGGAGCGTAGGCCTCGCGCGGGGAGCGCCCTGCACCGACGACCTGGAGGCCGGCCCGGCGCGCTCCGCGGAGCATGCCGGGAAGCATGCCGCGCCCGTAGTCGAGAGCGTGGTTGTTGGCCAGGGAGACCACGTCGACGCCGCTGCGGCGCAGCGCCCCCCATATGCGGCTCGAGGCGCGGAAGCGGAACTGCTTGTCGGCCTGCGTCCCTCCCGTCCCCACCGCGGTCTCGACGTTCACCACCGCCACGTCGGCCGCGCGCAGCGGGCCCGCCATGCCGGCCAGCGGATTCGCGCCGGCCTTGAGCAGTCCCCGGATCGGCGGCTCGCCGTGCACGTCGCCGGCCACCGCCACGGTCAGCTCGGGCGTCTGCCGGTCGGGGACCGGCGCCGTGCGGTCGAGCTCAGGTGCCGGCGCAGGCACCGAGGAGGCTGCGGTCGAGAGGCCCGAGTCGAGCACGAGAGCGATCACCGCCGCCCAGACGGCCACGCAGCACCCGAGCGGGAGGAACGCTCTCACGCAGGGCGGTTCGCCGCCGCTCCGGGCGCTCCTGCCGGCTCGGCGGGCGAGGAGCGCGTCGCGTCCGCCAGGGTTCAGGCGCTCAACCCACGGGGGATGCCTCGTCCAGTGTGCGCTCCACCTCGTCCGCGGCCCGCTCCACGAGCCCCGCCACCTCGTCCGCCGGCTCCGAGAAGCGGCCGAGCACGTAGGAGGCCACGATCTCCGGATCGGTGGAGTCGGGACGGCCCACGCCCACGCGCACGCGGTGGAAGTCCGGGCCCCCGAGCTCGCGCCGCAGGGACTTCAGGCCGTTGTGGCCGGCAAGCCCTCCACCCAGCCGCCGGCGCACGTCCCCGAAGGGCAGGTCGATCTCGTCGTACACGACCACTATGTGGTCGAGGTCCACCCCGAGCGCGCCGCGCGCGGGACCGGCCGAGCGTCCGGCCTCGTTCATGAACGTCTGGGGCATGAGCAGGCCCACCCGCGGCCGGCCCAGGCCGCTCCGTCCCTCCGCGTAGAGGCCGGCGTAGCGCCCGCGCGGGCGCGGAAGCTCCCAGCGGGCGGCCAGCTCCAGGCCGACCATGAACCCGACGTTGTGGCGCGTGCGCTCGTAGCGGGAGCCGGGGTTGCCGAGCCCGACCACCAGCCAGTCGACCTTCCCTCCGCCGGCGCCCTTCGCGCGGCGGAGGAGGCTCAGGAGCCCTCGCTCCCCGCCTCGTCGCCGTCCCCGCCCTCGGCATCGGGCGCGATCCCGGCGGCCTCGGCGTCCTCGCCCACGAGCTCGGTCTCCTCCTCCACGGCGTCGGTCTCCTCGAGGCCGGTGGGGGCGCCGACCGTGGCGATGATCGTGTCCTCGAGATCGTCGAGGAAATCGACTCCCTCGGGTGGGGAGATCTCCGACAGATGGAGCGTCCCGGCCACCTCGAGCTCGGAGACGTCCACGTCTATGCGCTCGGGCAGGTCCCCGGGCAGGGCCTCGATGTTGAGCTCGCGGGTGACGTGCTCGAGCACGCCGCCCTGCACCACGCCCGGCGCCACCTCGACGCCCACCAGCTCGACGGCCATGGTGGAATGGATCTTCTGGCGCATGTTCACCTGGAGCAGGTCGAGGTGCATGACCTCGCCGCGCACGGGATGCTGCTGGGTCTCCTTGACGATCACCGGGAGCGGCCGCGCCGACCCGACCTT